>Ga0210392_10000105_pt1 | contig 67533 bp, 105 predicted proteins | sample IncBWC30OmetaG_FD_161057 | JGI IMG/M metagenome (GOLD analysis project Ga0210392, IMG submission 161057) | Forest soil microbial communities from Barre Woods Harvard Forest LTER site, Petersham, Massachusetts, United States - Inc-BW-C-30-O ... | reverse complement strand
AGTCACCTGTGGCGCTCGCTACGGCGCGCCCGACGATGCTGGCGGCCTACGTGCTCATCACGTCGCTGGCGAACTTCAAGGTATGGTCGCGGTGGTTCCTGATCTTCCCGGCGTACAGTCTCGTGCAGGCTGTGGTGATGCCGGGCGTTGGGCTGATCGAGTTCGTGAGGACCGCCGTCAAGCACCGCAGCAGCGGGCGCTACCTGATCCGGTGGCGTCGTGAGCAATGGACACCGACCCCTGAGAGGACACCAGCATGAGCGTCAAGACCTGCCTGCCGTTGGCCTGCATCATCATCACCGTGATCTTCACCCCGACGATCACGAACACCACGCCGCAGCCGCCGAGCCCCCCCCCTGTCGTCGTTCACCATTCGACTCCGCATCATCGTCGTCACCACAAGCGCAAGCGCGTCTGCCGCCCGCGGCTGCACGGCCCGAAGCACCCGATCGTGTGCTTCTACCGGACTGTGTAAACTCGCCTGACACGTATGCCTGACGGGTCGGAGATAGAGACGGACGCGCCAGCCGAGGACCCGCTGCCTTGGCTGGCGCTGCGCGTGCGTGAACTGCCGAACGGCGAGAAGGTCGCCGAGGTCATGCACAACGACTTCGCGCTCGGCGTGCTGCCGTTGACGGGCTGGAAGTTGGAGGGCAGCCCGGAGCGCTTCGGCGTGCTGACCGTCGGCGTGCAGGTCGAGACGGCCGACATCTACGGCGGGACCTTCAAGAGCGTGCCCGCTGGCCGGCGTGCGCAACGAGAGCGAGGAGTTGACCCCGATGCCCGATGAAAGCCCGACGCGGCCGATCAAGCACATGCCGATCGCGGAGTTCCGCAGCGACGGCTACCTGCAAGAGCTGAACCGGCTGCTGCTGCACCCGCTCGGCCTCGCGCTCGAGGTCACGGTGATGGACGCCGAGACGGACGACGCGCGCCTGATCGAGCAGATAGCGCCGATCATCGCCGAGCAGCTTGTCCAGCTCAACCCGCCGGACGAGCTCGTGCGCGAGGCTGCGCGTGCGGTCGTGGCGAAGCTGTGGCCGCGTGGCAGCGAGCACATCAGCGGCGTGTGGGACTACCGCGACGACCCCGAGGGCATGGTCTACGGCGCGGGCGAAATCGACGTGAACAAGGCCGACCGGATCGCCGTGCTGCTCGCGCACAAGCTCGCTGAACGGCAGGGCCTTCTCGGGTTCGGTGTGCAGGGTCCGGCCGACGTGCCGCCTGACGAGCAGCCGCCGCCGGTGGAGCAGCCCGAGTCTTGATCGACGAGCCGGTGCTGATCGAGGCCGCCCGCGGCCACATCGAGAGCTTGGCGCAGGCCGAAGGCCCGGAGGCGATCGAGATTGCGCTGCGCGCTGCGCGCGTCGAGCCTGACGACTATCGCTCGTGCATCGCTGCGCTGTGGGAGACGCGCTCGGAGGGCGGCGCTGTGCCGGACTCGCCACGAGCTGCGTACTTCGGCGGCGCGATCGACGGGTTCCTGCTGGGCGTGAAGGCTGCGCGCGGCGAGCATGGTCCTGGCGGCGTGTTTGAGTCGCCCGAGTGGATGCGACAGAGCCCGAACTGATGCCTGCCGCCGGCGACTGGCAGCAGATCGAGCGCAGCGGCCGTGACCAGGCGAGGCTTTGCGCTCAGAACGCGCGCGAGGCAGCGGAGGCGGGCAGCGCTGTGGGCGCGCGCGAGTGGGCCGAAGCCGCCGGCGCCGCCGTGATCTACGCCGCCGACGCGCAACGAGCTCGGCTCGACGACGAAGAGTTCGAGCGCGAGCGCGTGCGCGCATGAGCGCCGACAGCGACAAGTGGTTCGAGGTCAGAGCCACGGTCAAGGTCAAGCACACCGACGCGCACGCTGCTGAAATGCACGTCGTTGGGCTGCTCAGCTCGAAGCCCCGCCTGTTCCCTGTCGGCGTCCTGCACGCCGAGCCATGCGAGGACCCAACGGTCAGGCCCTCGGAGCGATGACGAACGTGGACTTCAGCCCGAAGCCGTACCGCGTCGAGCGGCGCCTACACATCGGGCAGCCGTGGTGCTTGATGGGAGAAGCCGACAGCCACGACGAGGCGCTGCGCATGATGCGCGAGAACGTCGAAGAGTGGGAAGGCTTCTCGCGCGTCGTGGTGCAGCATGTGATCGAGCGGTTCGACGCTGGGCAGCTCCCGCGCTCCAAGCGCCGGCACGGCCGCGTCCACGCGCGAGCGTAGGCTTGCGCAGATGGAGGCAGCCGAGGCCCTGCTGATCGTGGCGTCGGTGGCGCGCCGCTCGTGGAACGGCAAGCTGAGCGAGCACGCGACCGCCGATGAGGTCGCCATCGACGTGAACAAGATGATCGGCACGACCACGAACGCGCAGGGCATGGGTCGCAAGCTCCGTGTGCTCGAGCAGGCGGGCCTCGTCGAGCGGCGTCAGGAAGATTGGGGCGCGATGTGGCGTTGTTCTCCCAAAGTGCGGGATGTGGTCAAGCAGCTTGTCGCAGACTGAGCTACACATTTTCACCCTGTCATGTAGGTTGACGGGCTACCAGCGAGCGAGTGAAAGGGACGGATGAGCATGGGAGTGACACGGCGCACGAGGAACCCCTACGAGCAGCGCGTGAACGGCGGCGGCGACATGATGGCGATGTCGCCCGGCACCGACGAGGACGCAGAGCGCACGATCATGGGGCGCGTGCGTAGGCCGCCGCGCCCGACGCACGGCCGCACGATGGACTTGGACACGCAGGAGGGCGTCGGCCTGCACAGCAGCCACATCGACGCGATGATGCGCGGCGAGTTCCGCGCGGGTCGTGGTCGCGGGCACAGCGAGGGCTTCGAGGAAGCGGCGCAGGAGTGGCCCGTCGCCTACGACAACGGCTGGACGACTGGCGCCGGCGAGGGCGAAGAGTTCATCCTTGGCGAGCTCGGCGCCCCGCTGCAAGCGCTGATCGCTGACGTGGCCGCGGTGCGCGGCGGCTTCAAGAAGGCTGGCGACAAGAAGGTCACGAAGGCGATGCTGCACGAGGAGCTGACGATCATCGCGCAGCGCCTCGACACGATGTTCAAGCAGCACGTCGAGCTGCACGACAACCTGACGGGCGCGTGAGCGACGAGGACCGCATCGTCCGGGCTGTGATCGCGCGCTCGACGCCTGAGCAGCGGATCAGCCCGGATGCGCAGATCAACGGCGTGGGCGAGCGCGTGAAGCTCGTCCCGGCCGCGGGCCCTGCCGTCGAGATTGGCACGATGATCGCTGCGAGCGTGGAGGAAGGCGACGTGATCGTGACGGTGCAGCTCGACGACAGCGAGGTCGGACGGCGCGTGTTCAAGGACATGCAGGGCGATGTGCTCGACCTGGCGTTCAGCTCGACCTCGACGGCGGTCCACGACGACGGGCACACTGAGCGGATCGCCGTCACCGACCTGAAGCCGAGCGCGTCGTGAAGGACTTGCGCCCCATCCCCGTGAAGCGCCCGAGGTCGGTCATGCCGCTGATGAGCCGCCAGCAGCAGGACCGCGAACAGTTCAGCGCGCAGATCGAAGCGATGAAGCGCGCGCTCGAAGGGATGCAGCGCGCCGTGTCGATCGCGGGCCGCTCGCTGACAAAGACCTTCACCACCTGGCGCGAGAGCTTGGAGCGCGCGGGGATCGACGTGGACAAGCTGACGGGCGTGCGCTACGAGAAGCCCGTCATCATCGACGACCCGCTGCCGCGCTGCCGCTGCACGTTCGAGCCGATCATCTTCAAGGTGCCAGTCGTGCCCACGATGTCGATTGCCACGCAGGAGCGGATCGCGGCGCTCAGCTCGCGCGTGCTCGCCGAGCTCGGACCAGGACCCGGCCGCGATGGGTAGCCGCATGGTCGGCCACGTCGTCGTGCGCTGCGTCCAGTGTCAGGCCGAGAAGTCGATCGGGCCTGGCGAGGTTCCCGCCGGCGACATCCCCATGTGCTCGAAGTGCATGGCGCCGATGATCGCGGTCGAGGCGGTCGCGCAGGAGGTCAGAGACGATGGCGTTTAGCGTCGCTCCGACTGAGGCCGCGATGGAGGCGGCGCTGCCGGCCGTCCGCGCGGCGTTCGAGGCTGAGGGCATCGACCTGAAGCTCTGCACCATCACCGTCGTCTACGAGGCGCACGACTCGAATTGGGCGGCGAGCAGCGCGCCACCGGAGCCGGATGCTGATGCTGACCACCGCTCGATGCTGGCGAACAGCCTGAAGATTGCGGCCGATGAAGTGCCTGTGTAAACTCACCTGACAATGGAGGGATCGACCGTGAAGCTGAGCGAGTACGACGCGCTGCCGTGGCAGGACGTGGAGTCGAGCAACCTGCGGCGTGTCGCGTGGGTGCAGGAGGGCACGGAAGCGGAGCTGGGGACGCTGTGGGTCGAGTTCAAGACCGGGCGTGCGTACCGCTACGCCAACGTGGAGAAGGCCACGCTCGACAAGCTGCTCGCGGCTGAGTCGATCGGCCGCTTCTTCAGCATCGTCATCAAGGGCGCGCCCGATCGCTATGCCTGCGAGCGCGTCGAGCCCGAGGACGACTGAGTGGGCCGTCTGACTCGACCGCTCGGCGGCTGGCGCCCGCACGGCCGTCTCTCGCCGCGCCGGCCGCAGGGCGTCGCCGTGTCGCTCTCGCCCGAGAAGATCGTCGTGCTGTTCGCGTCGTCCGAGCGCGAAGGCCGCTCCGAGGACAGGTCGCTCGGCCTCGTGCTTGCCAACCCTGACGAGTCGATCTGCGTGGAGGTCGAGATTCCCGACCTCGACGAGCTGATAAGCAACTTGGAAGAGGGGCGTGCATGGATCGCCGAGGGAGGCTGACGTGCTGAAGCTCGTGGGCGCGCGCTGCCCGATGTGCGGCGGCGCGTTGGAGGTCCAGCCTGCCTTCGACGACGACACGTCCGTCGATCACGGCGAGCTGAGCTGCTTGCGCGTGGACTGCAAGCGCCCGCGCGCCGCCGGCGAACTGCTCGCCGATCCCGAGATAGAGCACATCGTCGTCTTCGACGAGCAGGGTTTCACCATCCAGCACCCGCTACGCGAGCGGTTGGACGGCGACCTGTTCACCTGTGGCCTGCACGCGCACCTGCGCACGCTCGACGGGCCTCCTGACCCGATCGGCCGCTACCGCGCGACGGAGAGCTATGGCCACTGGACGTTGGAGCACCTGCCATGAGCGCGCCGGCGCGCGAGCTGCGCCAGTACATCGCGCACTACCACGACCCGGAGACGGGCACGCGCGGGCGCTTTCAGGTGCGGGCGCTGACGCGCGAGAACGCCGACATGCAGGCGCGCGATGGCTTCTTCGGTCTGCTGGCGCCGCCGTCTGACGAGCGCCGCGCGCAGCTCGAGGTCGAGCTGACCGACTGCGGAGTCGTGCGCGATGGATGATCTGGCACCCGCGCGCGTCCCGGTGACGATCGACACAGCGCCCGCGCACGAGTGCGAGCACACCGATCTTGAGTGGGGACGCATCCACAGTCGGCCCACGCTGCTGTGCTCGGCCTGCGGCGGCGCGTGGAGCGTGCAGATGCGCCATGCGCGCGCTGCGCTGCGCTGGACCGCGCGCGATGTACGGTTGAACCGTATGGCCGAGCTGCTGTGCCTGCTCGGCGCCGGCGTCGCCGTCGGTGGGACTGAGACGCAGCTTGCCTCGGGCCTGACGGGCGTCGGGCTGATTGCCGTCGGCGTGCTGCTCGGCATGTTCTTCGGGCCGCTGCGCACGCGCCCGCGCCGGCCGCGGATCGGAGGCGATCGTGGCTGACGAGGAGCTGATCGACTTGGACGACATCGAGCGCACGCCGTACCACCTGCGCGACAACGCGCCGCCGCTCGCGGTCTGCGACGGCTGTGGCCGCAAGACGTGGAGCGTGGACGAGATAGGCCGCAAGTGCAGGATGGCGCAGCCGCCGCCGCTGCCGCTCTGCGCTGGGAAGTTCGTCAGCCGCGTGATGCCCGATCCCAACGGCCCGCACGCTCGCATCCTCGTCGTCAACAAGGAGGACGTGTCGTTCTTCTTGCCGGTGCCGTGCGGGCACCCGCAGGACCCGGTGGCGCGGTGGGTCGAGTACGACTGGCTGGGCGATCACTACACGTACCCGCTGTGTCATTGCGGGCGCATCTTGATCGAGGCGATGGGGCACGCGATCGACGGTGCGCCTGGCCCGGTCGTGAGCTGCGACAACTGCGGCTGTGGTGTCGCCGTGCCGCCGAAGCCATGACGATCGAGCTCAGTCCCGAGCAGTACGCGCAGATGCTCGCCGGCGAACGGTGTGGCTGTGGGCATCACGTCCGCTCGCACCTGCCGGCGCCCTACGAATCGCCCGACGACGTGAAGACGGGCGCGTGCAAGGTGAAGAAGTGCGACTGCAAGGGCCTCATCGACCTGACCGACCAGGCGCCCGACGATGCCTGATAAGCCGTGCCGTGAGTGGATCATGGAACCGCCGACGCCGGGCGTGCAATGCGAGCTGAGCGAGGGACACGCCGGCGACCACCGCGCGGTGCCCGAGGGGATGCTGCTGCCGGTCGTCTGGAACGAAGACGACGAGCGGCTGAGGTTCGTCGGTGCCTGATCGGCGATCCTTCGACTGCTCTGGCTCGATCGAGCAGACCCACCGCGAAGGCGCGAACGGCGCGAAGCTGCTGATCGAGCTGCACGGCGAACCGCCTGTCGAGGTCGGCGACGAGCTCGTGGTGAACGACCCGCACGGCTGGCGCGCCTATGGTCAGACCATAATCGCCGGGCCTGTGCAGACCGGCGACGAGCAGTCGATCATCATGTCGCTGGAAATCGCCGAGCATGTCTCGCTCGCTACGGCTGACGAGCTGCGCGTTGGCACGCAACCCGCTCAAGGGTAGGACCGAGCTGTGGGAGGTCACTGTCAGGGCGCACCACATCCCGCCGCGCTACGACGTGCCCGAGAAGACGGTCAGGATGGGCGGCAGCGAAGTGTTCGCCAAGAAGACGGTCCTGTCGAACGCGCAGAGCGACGCGGGCGTGCCGCCTTGGAAGCCCTACCGCCGATTGGGCTGGCCGCATGTCTCCGCGCGGCGCGTCGAGCTGGACACGTAGCCGGGCGGTCTGTCAACATGGGTGACAGATGAGGAAGCGCGGGCACAGGTGGAAGACGAAGGTCACGGAGCCTCGCAGCGGCGTCTCGCAGGAGTTCACCGTCGAGGCCACCAACTTCGAGAAGGCGACGGCCGCAGCTCGTGAGCTCTACATGGAGGGCGTGGACTTCACCGTCGGCGGGGAGCCTGCCGTGGCGATGCTGAACAGGCTCGTGGTGGAGGTCACGGACCTTGGCCCGATCGTGCCTGACGATCCGCTGCCCGCGCGCCACGACCCGATGCGCCCGCGGCCAACGTCGTGAAGGGCGCTGGCCGCGTCATCTTGCGCGCGAGCGCTGACGGCGTGACGCCGGCGCCGCTCTCTGGCGAGGTCGAGCTGACGACGTATGGTTGGGTGCATGTGATCGGTCCCGCGCACGAGCGCGTCGAGGGTCAGCCCGAGCCGATGACGACGAGCTTGCAGGCTGTGTCGCTGCCGATGGCGCAGGTCTACCGCATCGAGTGGCGCGAGCTGAAGATGTACCTGTGACCAACGAACGGAGGACGACATGAGCGCTGTAGCTTCGGAGCATCCATTGGTGGACGGCGAGGCCGAGGCCCTTGGCGAGAACCCGCAGCAGGCGCGCGTGCTGCTCGGCGGCCGGTGGTTCGACATCCAGTACCCCGAGGATGTGCCGTCGCTCTCGGCGCGCGTGTACGCCGCGCTCGGCGGCAACGACGACCCGCCGATCATGCTGCCGGTGCTGTGGGGATGGGGCACGGGTGCCCGCGCGGGGATGCTGACGCTCCGCGCGGTGGAAGGCGTCGTGGACAACGACGTGATCGACGGGGAAGCCCGTCACTGATTCGCGTGCAACGTGCGGCATAGTCCCACGTCAAGCGTCCTGACAAGCAGCTACGATCGGAGCGACAATGGACCCATTGGACGAGACAGTAATTCTCGTGGAGGAGCTGCAAGAGGGCGAGCCCGAGTGGCTACGCCAGATCAAGCGGTCCCTGAACCATCTACACAGGAGGTTGCACAGCATGGCAGTTGACTTGTCAGGGCTTCAGGCCGCGGTCGCGGAGCTCACCACGGAGGACGCGGCGTTGGAGACGGCCGTCACCGGCGCAGCGAACGAGCTGGGCGCTCTGGCGTTGCAGGTCGCTTCGCTCGAGGCGCAGGTCGCGGCTGGCGGCACGGCCACGATCACGCAGGCGGAAGTGGACGCGCTGAAGTCCGGCGTCGAAGGCGTCGGCACGCACCTGGCGACGGCCACCACGTCGCTGACGACCGCCGAGACGGCGGCCGAGGGCACGCCGCCCGCCAGCACCGAAGCCGGTGGCTCCGCCGCCGTGCCCGCTGCCGAGCAGTCGGCACCCGCAGCGGACCCCGCCGCCGGCGAGGCCAGCGCGCCCGCCAGCGACCCCGCCGCGCCGGCCGCCGGCTCGCCTCCCGGCCCGGACCCGTCGGCTCAGCCCGGCTCGGGCAGCGCGCAGGACTGGCCCGCTGGCGACACGCAGTCGGCTCCCGCCGATGGCGCGCCGACGGAGCAGGCCGGTCAGCCCGCAGCGGACCCCGCCGCCGGCGAGGCTCCCGCGTCGCAGGAACCGGGCACCGGAGGCACGCCGGCGTCCTGACGCCGACACTCCTGCCGGACATAGCTGCACCGCGAAGGGCGCTCTCACCGGGCGCCCTTCGCGTTTCTGGCCTTCCATCCGACCGGCGTCTCTGTCAAACTGCCTGACAACTTCGACGCGGGTTGGTGAGCTATGGCGAGCATTGAGCTGGACGACGTGAAGCGGCTGCGAGTGAGTGAGGGCGACGTGCTCGTGCTCAGCGTGCCCGAGAACGCGCCCATGCACGTCATCGAGGGCATCGCTGGCACCGTGCGCGAGACGTTCCCCGAGACGCCGTGCATGATCCTGGCGTCGCCGTCGTTCGACCTCGGCGTGGCTGAGGGCGCGGTCGAGAGCTACCGCGCCGAGCTCGACGCTGCGTTCGACCGGATCGTCGAGGGCAACCTTGCCGATCGTGTCGCGGAGGCGGTCACGGCTGCCCTGACGAGCTATGGCCGGATCGACCCGGCCGCAGCGAAGGCGGCTCACGCTGCCGCGAAGGGGGCGTTCCTCAGTGAGTAGCGCTGTGATCGACCGCCCGGATTCCGAGCTGGCTTCGCTCGCGCTCGCGCGCGTCGTCGAGGCGTGGGGCGACCCTGCCGACTTCACGTTCAGCGCCGCGTCGTATGACGGAGCGATCGAGGTCAAGGTCGTGCGCAAGGCGAGCGGTGGCCCGGTCGTGGTGGACATCCCCATGAACCCGACGGCGCTGGACCCGAGCCTGTCGCCGCCTGAGCTGCTGACCGACGAAATCCGCCGGCGCCGCGCTCGCGCGGACCTCGAGCTGGCCGAGCTGCGCGCGGCGGCATGAGCTTGGGAACGATCCTGCTGTGGACGTTGATCGTGATGTACGGCGTGCCTGCCGGCATCGCTGCGTGGCAGTACCCGGACGTGGCGTGGATGCTCGTCGGCCCGATCTGTTGGTGGACGTTCTTGCTCGTCGTCGTGGTGTGCGTCTGCCTGTGGCTGCGCGCGGCCGAAGAAGCGGCTGAGCGCAGCTCGTGAGCGAACAGCTCTGTCTCGAAATCCTGCGGGTGCTTGAGGGCCTGAAGATCAACGCGGCGATGGGCGTCACGACGCAGGAGGTTGGCCCGAGCGAGTGGTCGATCATCGTGCCGCCGGCCGACGTGCTGAACCTGACCGCGATCGTGGAGGGCGTGCGCGACCTCGGCGTGACGGTCCACCTGCACGCGGGCACGCTGCTGTTCGTGCCCCCCCCCGACGATCTACCGGAGGGCGTAGAAGAGGTCGATGGCGGCGAGGCGTGGGCCGATGGCGTGGCCTGCCGGTCACGGACGGGCAAGCCGTGTCCGACGATGCCGTGCGAGCTGTGCGGCAACGGCGATTCGTTCCTCGATGCCAGCAGCTTCGAGTTCGGTGTGACGCGCGATGTGAGCGGTCAGGGCCCGCGGCGCTCGATCTGGACGCCTGAGTGAAGCCGCGCCGCACGCACGAGTCGCAGAACGTCCTACGCCTGCCGGGCGGCAACGAGGACAACGACCTGTGGTTCGCGGTGAAGGAAGCGGAGGGCGGGCAGCCTGTGATCTGCTCGACATGGGAGCCGAGCGACGAGGAGCGCGCGGCGATAGCCGCCGGCGAGAACGTCGAGCTGATCGTGTGGGGCGGCTCGCACCCGCCGGTGTCAATCAGGACGACGGACGTGCAGCTCGGCAAGCCGCCCACGACGGGCTGAGCGTACACGCCGGACAAGTCGCAAGGCCCTGTGTCGGCGCGGTGAAAATGGCCGCTCGACACCCTACGATGCAGGCGTGCGCGCGCGGAGCTGGCAGGGCTGATGAGGGGACTTGTCCGACTTTCGACGGGCGATAACCCGAAGGCCGGCATCGGTGCTCTGACGAACGAGGAACTGTCCAAGCAGGTGACGCCTTACCAGGGCGCGCCTTACTCGCAGATCGGATGGTCGAACCCGAGCGGCCTGTTCGGCTCGATGTATAACCGGCTGCAACGGTCGCTGCGCGCCGAGCAGACCTACGGCGGGCAGGGCAACAGCGTGACGTGGGTGTACGCCTGCACGAAGCTGATAGCCAACAGCCTGAGCCGCTACCCGCATCAGTTCGTCAACAGCCTGACCGACGAGCCGATCGACGAGAAGAAGGTCCCGGCGGACCTGCTGCAAGTGGTCAGGTTCCCGAACGAGTCGCAGACCTACGCGCGCATGGCGCGGGCGATGCAGACCGACCTTGAGCTCGTCGGCAATAGCTATTGGTACGAGGACGGGATGAACCTGCTCGGCCAGCCGCAGCGGCTCTACCGCTTGCAGCCCGAGCGCGTGCGGATCGTGACCGACAACAGCGGCGTGAAGAAGGGCTACGTGTACGAGATTCAGGGCAAGCGAATCCCCTACACGCTCGACGAAATAATCCACTTCCGAACTGACAACCCGCTCGACCCGATCTACGGGATGGGGACCGTTGAGGCGCTGATCCGAGAGATGGATTTGGAGATTGGCGTGCAGGACCATGTGATCGGCTTCTTCCAGAACGGCGCGCGGATCGGCGGCGTGCTCACGATCGACTCGAACATGCCGGACCACGTTTTCGAGCGGCTGCAAGATCAGTTCAACAGCGAGTACGGCGGCGCGGCCAACGCCTTCAAGGTGCTGCTCGCGGAGAAGGCGATGGACTACAAGCCGATCACACAGGCGCCCGCCGCCGCCGGCGTCGTGGAGCTGGCCGGGCTGAGCAAGGACCGCATCCTCAAGGGCTTCGGCGTGCCTGACCCGCTGCTGGGCGGCACGATGGAAAACGCGAACTACAAGATGGAAGAGGCGCAATTCACGTTCGCGGACAAGACGATGGACCCCCGCGTCAAGGACTTCGAGCAGATGATGACGCTCGAACTGACCTCGCGGTGGGGCGACATCGCGTTCGACGTGGACGTGGCCTACGCCGAGCCTCACAGCGTCAAGATCGAACGGGCTGCCAAGAGCGCCGGCACCGGCACGACGATCAATCAGATGCTCGACATGCAGGGCCTACCGGAAGTTGACGAGGAGTGGGCGAACGAGCCGCTGATCTTGAACAAGGTCATCTTCGCCCGCAAGCTGTGGGAGGCGAAAACCGTGCAGCTCGGGCCGGACACCACGCTCGAAGACCCCGAAGGCGAGGAAGACGACGAGGACGACACGATCACCACGATTGGCAGCGGCGACGACGAGGAAGGCAGCGAGGGCAACGAGGACGAACCGGGCGACGAGGATCAGCCCCGCGGTGCGAGCGACGACGAGCCGCCGAACGGCGCGCCGAGCGAGCCCGCCGGCGAAGAAACGGGCGGCAAGAAGTCGGCCGAGCTCGTGATGCGCGAGACGATCGCGGAGCTGCTTGGCTCGCCCGATGCCGACAAGGCCGCCGCGCTGCCCGAGGTTTGGCAGCCCTACGTCAAGGCGGCGCAGGAGGAGCGCGTGAACGCCGAGGTCGCGCAGCTCCGCCGCATCGTGGGCGAGCTCCCGCCGCCACCTGGCGCGACGCTGCCGCCCGTGAAGCTCGCGGCCGGCGTCATGTCCGTGCTGAAGGCCAGCGACGACGCGGTGATGAAGGGCGTTGTGGGTGCTGGCTCTGGCCCGATGGAGAACCTGACGATGCCCGCGGCCAGCAGCTTGCCGCCGAACGTCGAGCACCGTCATGTGCAGCAGCTTTTCGACGCTCACCCCGCGACGATCCAGAAGGGCGTTGACCTCCTGAAGCCGCTGTTCAAGGCGTACCTCGACGGGCAGCAGGCGCGCATCCTCGCGCGGCTCGGCGCTTACGGGCCGACGAAGACCGCGCACGGCACACCGACCGGGCTGCTCAGCCGGAAGGACATCAGCGACGAATCGCTGTTCCCCACCGAACAAGAGGATCAGCTTCTCCACGACCTGTACCTGCCCGCGATCGACACGTTCGGCCAGCAGGCGATCAGCGTGCCCGCCGGCATCGTCGGGACCGACTCGAAGTGGGAAGAGGCGAACCCCTACGTGCAGCGCCAGCGCCAGCAGATCGCGGCGAAGGTGACGCGCATCAACGACACCACGCGCTCGGCGCTCGGCGAAATCCTGAGCGTGGCCGCTGAACGTGGCTACAGCGTGCGGCAGATCGCGCAGGGAGTCCCGAAGGAGAACTTCCCCGGTGTGCAGGGCGTCTTCGGCGCGAGCGATGCTCGAGCTGAGACGATCGCGCGGACAGAGAGCGCTTTCATCTTCAACGGCGCCACCACGGCGGCGTACCGCGAAGCCGGGCTGAGTCAGGTCTACGTGCTCGACGGTGAGACGGACGAGGAGTGTGCAGCGGCCAACGGCTCGACGTGGAGCATGGAGCAGGCCGAACTAGAACCCGTGGCGCACCCCAACTGTGTGAGGTCGTTCGCGCCGGTCACGAGCGACGGCAGCATGGGTGAAGCCGTCGAAGGTGGCGGGTAAGAGCATGGACATGGGTGTGTCCTATGGCGGTCGTTGATCGTGACCGCGCGCGGTGGAACGACGACCGGCTCGACGACTTGCAGCGTCAGGTCGAGCGCATGATCCCTGTCGTCGATCAGGTCGGCGTGCTCGGCGAGCGCATGGAGTCGCTGAGCGGTGATCTGGCTACCCACGGCCGCAGCGTCGAGGGGCTGCGCAAGGACATCGCCAAGGCCGTCGGCAAGCCCATCGAAGAAGCGCAGGCGCGCGCCGCCGCGATCAAGGTGGGCATCATCAGCGCTGTGACGGGCGGCATCGTGACGGCGATCGTGACGGCCATCGTGACGGGCGGCCACTGATGAAGCACGCTCGCCTGTTCGCTGCTGTGCTCGGCCTGATGGCGGGCGTCGGCGCGGTCGTGATCGTCGTGCTGATCCTGACCGTGATCCGCACCGAAGGGCTGGCCGAATCGAACAAGACGCGGCTCAGCGAACAGGCGTCGGGTGTGAAGGTCGGCCTCGACATCCTGTGCAAGCTGAAGAAGTACGACCTGACGACCGGGCTGCCGGCGCTGAAGGCGCGCAGGGAAGCCGGCGCTGAACACGACCCGCAGCGCGCGGTGATCCTCGAACGTGCCCTTCTGCTCGTGCTCAGCATCCCGTCGAGCGAAACGTGCCTGGCGATCCCCGAGCCCACGATCCCGAAGGCTGACCGTGGACCGTCGCCGAAGACGCTGCTGCATCAGCTCGAACACGGCGGCCAGTCTGAGCCGCCGAACGCCACGCCGCGCATCGAACGCGAAGCGACGCCGCCGACGGCAGGGCATCGTGGCGCGCGAGGCCCGGCAGGCAGCCGAGGCCCTGCGGGAAAAACCGCACCGTCCACGACGACGACGCCGGCCACGACCGTCACCACTACGACGCCGGCGAGCATCACGCCAGCCGCGCCGCCACCGGCGACCACGAGCTCGGCGCCCCCGCTCGTGGAACCGCCGACCGTGACCAGCACCACGCCGACGACGACGACGCCAGCGCCGCCAGCGGAACCCCCGAAGAAACACGGCCCGCTCGGCGTCTGCATAGAAGCGCTCGGACTGGAAGTGCTGTGCTGAGCGCCATCCGTCGCGCCGAGGGTGTAAGGTCGCGGCCGTGACTGTCGTCGATACAGCGTGGGACGGCTCGGCCAGCCGTTACACCGACGCAGAGTGGGAGGCAGCGTGCGCCCTCGATCGTAAGAATTGCTCGACCGAGTGGGAGGACAAGCCGCCGAAGGAGCGCTGCTCGCTGCCGTTCAAGGAACCGAACGGCGACATCAACAGCAAAGGCGTCGCCGCCGCGGCCGGGCGCCTGTCGAGCGTGACGGATGCCTGCGACACCGCGATCAACGCGGCGAAGGGCAAGCTCCGCTCGGCCTACCACGACATCGGGACCGACCCGCCGGACAGCGTGAAGACGGCGCCGGTGCCGGACGGCAAGCGCACGGAACGCAAGGAGTTCCGCGTCGATGTGCCGTTCACAAAGCAGCTCAGCCCGAGCAAGGGCGACCTCGTAATCAGCGGCTATGCCTCGACGTGGGGCATCGACCGCGACGGGGAGTGCATCCATCCCGAAGCCTTCGACGGGTCGCTCGAAGCGTACCTGAAGAACAACCCGATCATGCTGTGGCAGCACGATCAGGACTGCCCGTTCGGCAGCGTCACGAAGGCGGAGACGGACGACACCGGCCTCTACATCGAAGCGGTCATCCCGAAGCCCGCTGAAAACGAGCCGGCGTGGCTGCACCTGGCGTACAACAAGATGGCGCAGGGCATCGTCCGCACGTTCTCGATCGGCGGCTACATGACGCTGATGTGGGACTCGGACCTTGAGTCGCCCGTCATCGTCAAGGTCGAACTGTGCGAGATAAGCGTCGTGTCGATCCCCGCGAACGAGACGAGCATCTTCACCGTGGCCGTGAAGGCGATCAAGGGCCTCGACGTGGTGAAGGCCCACCTGACGCCTTCGGTCATCGAGCAGATGGAGCAGGTGACGGGGATCGCCGAGCTGAGCGACCCCGAGCTCGTCGGGATGAAGAAGCCCGACCTCGAGGAGCGCTACCGGATGCTGGCCGCCGTCTACAAGGCCGCTGGCGCGGAAGCCCCGGACTTCGACGAGTTCGAGCGCGCGAAGGCTGTGCAGTCGCCGCTCGCGCGCTTGGAGGCCGTGACCACGGCCATGAGCAAGGCCAAGGGCGCGCAGGTCGTGATGAAGGCCGGACGGGTCCTCTCGAAGTCGAACGAGAAGACGATCCGCGACGCGATGGAGCAGGTGGCGCAGGCGCAGGCGACGTTGAAGTCGATCCTCGACCAGCTCCCCGATGCGCCCGCGAGCGCCGGCGATGGCGAGAGCCACAGCACGATCATCGAGCAGGCAGCGCTCCCGCCCGCCACCGCGACCGCTCCGATAGGCTGAGGTCATGCCTGAAGCTCCCACCGTTCTCCCGCTCATCGGCTCGGCGCAGATCGCCGTCACGAACGCTGCCACGGAGCTCGTCGTCGAAGACGGCCCGATGGGCGGCAGCCGCGCGGTGCTCCGCAACACGGGGTCCAAGAACGTCTACATCGGCAACGGGTCCGTGACGAGCTCGACGGGGTTCCTGCTGAAGCCCGAAGACCCGCCGCTGACGATCGTCGTGTCACCGCGGGCCCGTCTGTTCGCCATCACTGGCGGCACCGACACATCCACCGTTGACATCCTGCGAACCTGAAGGAGCCATCGCCATGCGCTACCTGCTGAGCCTCATCATCCCCGTGCCCATGACCTCGACGCACGGCCAGAGCGTGAAGGAGTCCGACATCGCCGCCGGCGGTCACGGCAACCACTTCCGCTCAGACGACCACACGGACATCGTGCGCGGCAAGTGGTGGCAATGGCGCGGGCGCACGTTCGCGCACCGCACAGTCCACGTCTGCGTCTCCTAGCGGGCTGTGCAGGGCCGTCGGCTACCCGACGGCAAGCTCTCAGATCACTTCGGCGCGTTCGAGCCGGGCGACTACATGCTCGCCGCCGGCGGGAAGGCGCTGTGGGTCGCGCTGCCGACCGGCGTGTTCGGGCGCCTCGATGAGCGCTGGACGTTCGTGGAGGAGTGGGACGGCAGCCTGACCGTCAGCCCGTCGATCCACGACACATCGCCGGGCGGCTACCACGGCTACCTCACACGCGGGCGCTGGACGAGCGTGTGAGGCGCCGTGGAGCAGGTGGCTAGAGCGCCACCACGTTGACGGCCTTCGGACCCTTCGCGCCCTGCTCCGAGTCGAAGCTGACGGCCGCGCCCTCGTTCAGCGTGCGGTGGCCCTCGGCGTTGATGCCGCTGTGGTGGACGAACAAGTCCTTCCCGCCGTCGTCGGGCGTGATGAACCCAAAGCCCTTCTCGTCGCTGAACCACTTGACCTTGCCCGTGGGCATGACTTCCTCCATTCTGTGCGGCGCGCGGAGGATGCCCTTCGAGCTTCGACCTGCGGCTGCACTTCGAGGCGAGCACGGCGCCCGCCGCTTGACGCGCGCAAGCTAACAGCCGCCCCGGTCGCCGCCGGCGATGTTTCACGTTTTACGCGACGGTGAAACGACTCGTCGGTTCCGTCCGGGCCGGTGGTAATCTGCGACGCACAAGAAGCGACTCGGCCTGAGCTACTGCGCGCGGCCACCGTACTGCGCACGGCAAGCTCCCATTGAGGTCATCCAGGGGTCGGCTGTTCACCCATGCCGATAACTGGAGGACTCAATGAAGCGCCGACCGATGACGTACTCGGAGCACATTCGGCTCCACGGCGGCCTCCCGACGATGGGCGAGGACGCCACGGCGGTCCTCGAGCAGATCAGGGACCAGCTCGCCAAGTCGGGGACGACCCCCGAGGCAGTCGCTCAGATGAGCGCCGACGCCGCCGCAGCAGCGGCAGCCGTCGGGCAGGCCGCCGCGCCGGGCGCCACCGACCCCGCCGTCGCAGCCGCCGAGGCGGCGAAGTCCGCGCCGGCGATCCCCGAGAACGAGACACCGGAGCAGGAGCTTCAGCGTCTCCGCAAGACCCTGGCCGACCACTCGATGCGTGAGTCGATGGCCGTGGTCGCTGCCGGCGTCGTCGAGCAGACGAAGGCCGCGCAGGTCGCTCAGCAGGAGGCGATGGCGACGATGATGCGGCAGGAGGTCGAGAAGGCGATGCAGGGTCAGCCGATGTCCGAGGCTGTGGCCGCCGTCCTGAAGGACGTGCGCTCACCGTCGCGGCTCGTCTTCCCCGGCGCGTCGGAGGACTTCGCCGCGCAGCTCGAGCAGGGCAAGGGCCTGACCGTCCAGAACCGCGAGACGCTGCGCGGTGGCGTGGACAAGGGCGTCAAGGAGTTCATGGAGAGCAAGAGCTTCGCGCTGTTCATGGGCGCGATCGACCGCATGAAGCGCGGGATGGCCCGCGACTTCGAGCTGAAGGCGCTCGCCGAGAGCACCGACGCGAGCGGTGGGTTCCTCGTGCCGCCCGAGTGGATGAGCGACGTTCTGTCGCTGCTCCGCCCGGCGACCGTGGTCATGGCCGCGGGCCCGCGCACAATCCCGATCGGGAAGTCGCTGCACAGCGTCGCCCTGTCGGCCGCAGGCACGGTGTACTGGGGCACGGAGAACGCGGCGACTCCGCCCTCGCAGGAGAGCTTCATCGACACGCCGCTGCTCTCGCCGCACAGCCTCACCGCGTTGGTGCCGGCGTCCAACCAGCTCTTGCGTGACACATCGCGCGTGGGCCTCGAGGACGCAGAGCGGATCATCCGTGAAGACCTCGTGCTCATCATGGCGCTGGGTATGGACCTCGGCTTCTTGCAGGGGTCCGGCGAAGGTGGTCAGCCTCTCGGCATCCTGAACAACGGGTCGCTCGTCGATGTGACGACCCGGCTGGGGATCGCAACGAACGGTTCGTTCTTCGACGACGACATTGCCCGCAACATCGTCGCCACGTACCGCACGTTCAACCTTCAGCAGCCGCGCCTCGCGTGGTTCTTCAACCCCATCCTCATCAATCAGCTCGAGGGCTTGAAGGACAACGAGGGTCGCTACCTGTTGGAGAGCGGGCAGTTGACCGTCAACCCCGACCAGCGCACAGGGACGTTGTGGAAGATTCCCTTCTACACGACCACGCAGATTCCGTCGAACCTCACCAGGGGCACGAGCTCGGCGGCCACCTACGTCGCGTTGGTGGACATGAACAACCTGTACGTGGGCGAGAGCCGCGAGCTCACCCTCGACAGCTCAAGCGAGGCGTCCTACACCCCCGACGCGGGGACGACGTGGATCAACGCCTTCCAGAACCGTCAGACCCTCTTCAGGGCTGAGTTGATCGGCGACATCGCCCACCGCCGTCCGGGCGCGGGCATCGTCGTGTGCAGGGGGATCAAGACCGAATAGGTCGAGGCCCACACGGAAAGCACAGCCGTAGCCCGGTCGCGCTCTCACAGGCGGCCGGGCACCGCTGAATCGGAAACGACCGGAAGGAGTTGGTTTAGATGGCGCAGTTGGTAGGAACCGGAATCGACCCGAGCTATCCGAAGGGGCACGTCGTTGACACCCCCGAGGACGGCCCGACGTACAACGGCCTGCTCGCCACCGGCAAGTGCGTGTTGCCGCAGGGCGAGGAGAGCGTGAACCCGGCGGCCAAGTCGGACTACGAGATCGCGCAGGCGATCATCCGTGGCGACGACCTGTCCGCTCCGCTGGACCGTGAGGCGCTTGCGCGCTTCGACGCACAGGGCCTCGACCCGCACGAGGTCGTCGCTTCGCATGGTGGCGCGGGCGCGCCGAACCCGGCCGTCGGCGTTGCGCCGGCGAGCGGCCTGGCGCAGCTCCCGCACGAGCAGTCCGGCGGGGTCGATCGCCCCGACGTGCAGCAGGACACGAACACTCAGCACTTGGCGGGAGCAGCGGCCAAGTACGCCGAGATGAGCGTCGAGGGCCTGAAGGCGGCGCTCGAGGAGCACGGCATCGAGGAATCGCAGATCAGCGGCACGGGCGACCGTGGCGCGCTGACCCGCGAGGACGTGATCGAGGCGCTTGCGCAGGCCGACCTCGACGCCGCCGGCGACGCGAAGGTCGCGCACGTCAACGCCTGACGAGGAGCTGTGAGCTGTGAACACGATCGCGTCTGTCGCGGAACTGCGGGAATACATGGAGAAGACTTCGGACCTCTCCGATGTGCGCTTGCAGCTCATCCTCGACAGCGCGGTCGCGTTCATGGAAAAGGAATGTGCTCGCACCTTCCAGCCGTCGCCGGCGCTGAACGGCGAAGGCAAAGACACCGAACCGACGGTCACAAAGACGTTCAGCACGAAGATGAAGACCTACATCCGTCTGCCCGATCTGCGGGAGGTCGCCACCGGCGGGTTGCAGATCAACGGCTACCCGCTCGCGCCGCGCTCGCAGAACGCGCTGCTCGGCTACATCTTGGAGGGACCGCCCGAGGCGAGCGCGGTCCCCGGCAACCTGACGCCGTTCAACGCGGTTCGCATCTACGCATGGTCGCTCGCGCTCGCGGGCTACTGGACGGACGGTCTGCGGGACCTCACGATCAACGGCCGCTGGGGGTTCGTGACGTGTCCGCCCGACATCAAGGAGTGCGTGCTTGCGCTGAGCGCGCGGCGCGCGAAGGAGAAGGACGCGCTGTGGTCGGACGCCATCGCTCTGCCCGAGGGCGGCGGCGTGAGCTACTTCAGGCAGATGCCGCCGTTCGTGGAAAACGTCATCAGCAAGTACCGAATCCCGAAGTTCGCCCTCGTATGAGCCACGTCACCATCCAAGGCCCGGTCCTGCATGGCGCCGCCGACGTGGCGAAGATCGTCATGGAGGAGGCCGAGAAGGGGATGCAGCTCGCCTACTTCGAGGTTCAGGCGCAGCTCTCGCGCGTGGCTGCGCAGCACCGCCGCACCGGCCACTACCTGCGGAGCTTCGCGGCGGGCGACCCGAACCATGTGCAGCGCGTCGATCGGTCCACGGGCAGGATCACCGCGACGTTCGGCTCGCGGCTGAACTACGCCGCGTTCCTTGAGTACGGGACCGGCCTGTACGGGCCGCGCGGGCAGAAGATCGTGCCGAAGAAGCCGGGCGGCGTGCTGGCGTTCCCTGGCGCTGTTGGGCCTGGCACGGCGTTCACCCTCAGCGGCAGGCAGCGCAGCGGCCGTGCGGGCGCGGCAGCGGGGTCACAGATGGTCTTCGCGCGCAGCTCGAAGGGCATCAAGCCGCTGGCGCTGATGAAGCGCGCGAGCGTGGAGAGCCGCGAGGCGCAGATCGCGCAGTTCCGCAAGGCGGGCGTCGTCATCGCGCGGCGGCTGGCCGCGGCGGGGGGTCGGCCATGACCCCGATCGCTGTGCCCGGCAGCCTGAAGGCGCTGATGGACGGCCTCGTGGTGGTCGAGAACGAAGTCATCGCGGCGATCCTCGCGGAAACGGGGGATCAGGTGCATGGCTACCGCTGGCGTCCGCGTGGCTCGGAGATAGAGCTGCCGGCGCTCTACAACTGGCTGGCGCCGTCAGCGCCGATGGACGAACCGAGCGTCGCTGAGGTCCGCGACACGGTGACGATCGCGGCGCGGCTGGCGATCCCCTACAGCACGCCGCAGGACGAGATGGCGACCTTGGAGCAGTACGCCGACATCTTCCGTGCGCTCGTCGATCCGAAGCTCCACAACGCCACCACGACCGAAGGCATCCGGCCGTTGGGCGGCGCTGCGACTCGTGCATGGAGGTCCGGCATCTTCACCGTGTCGGAGGCGTTCAACGACATCAGCGCCCTTGCGATCGAACTTCCGATCGTGTGTCAGCTACGGCGCGTAATCCGCTAAGCGAAGGAGACGAACAGTGTCACTTGTGTTCAAGACGAAGCCGGGCAGCACCGACCGAGTGGAAATCGCCGGCGTCGGCCTTCTCGGCGCGGACGGTCAGGGCGGCAAGCTCGTGAGTCTCGCCGCCAATCAGTTGCAGGAGTTGATGGACACCGAGCTGCCCACGGTCGATCACCCGCGCGGCACGCCGCTGGAAGGCGACGCGCTGAAGGCGGCGGCCGAGAAGTTCGCCGAGGACCGCGACCTCGAAGTCGTGGATGTGCCCGACGACGAGCTCGGCGACCTGAACACGGCGATCGGCTCGCTCGGCGAGTTCACCCCCGCGATCGACGTGGCGGAGGGCGAAGCTCGCCGCATCTACGGCGACAGCGCGCCGCCGGAAGATGGTCAGGACTCGGGGGCGTGGGCGACGGAGCCCGCAGTCACGGGTGAGGGTGCGCCCGTCAGCGCGCCCGCGACCCCTCCCGTTTCACCGCCGGCGTCGCCGGCGAGCAGCACGCCGGCGAGTTCGCCGGCGGCGTCACCGCCCGCATCGTCGGCAGCGGGCGCCAGCAGCGCAAGCAGCAGCGGGGCGTCGAGCGCCGCGGCCACGACAACCCCCTAAAGGAAACGGAGCTGATCCACGATGTCACTAACCATCCGTCGTCTGTTCGGCCTGAAGGACGATGAAGTCTCAGGCGGATCGACGTATGACGTGCTGGCGCCGACGGGGGAAGTGCCCGCCCCGATCCCCGACGCCAACTACTTCTGGCCCGCCACCGGCGGGACCTTCGACAAGGGCTTGGAGCAGATCGACCGCTCGGCGGAGGTCAGGGGTCGGCGAGCGATCAGCCCGCGCCTGCCGTTCCGTGCGGCCGGTGTCGCCACCATCCCCGTCGCCGCGTACCGGAGCGTGCTCGAGAAGGCGCTGCGCAAGACGCTCGGCGGCGTGGACACCGTGACCGGCAGCGGCGGCGCGGCGCAGACGCACACCCTGGCGGTCCTCGGCTTCGCCGAAGGCCCGCTGCCGTGCGTTCACATGCAGCTCGTGAGGGACAACTACAACCTCAAGGCGTCGGGCTGCGTCTTCAACCGGCTGACCGCGACGTTCAGCCTCGACGGTGACGGCACGATCGAGACGGAGCTGCACTCGCTCTACTTCTCGAACTACGAAACGACCCCGCCGTCGGCGTCGTTCACTGGCCTGTCCTCGGACCCGCTGATCCTGCGTGACGGCCGCGTGGTGCTCGACGGGACGGGCACGGCGATCGCGGCGCCGGGCACGGTCACGCCGACCGCCGAACCTGGCGGGGGCACGCTGACGGCCGCCACCTACAAGTACAAGGTGACGAGCGTCAACGCGACCGGCAGCGGCGAGTCGCTGCCTTCACCGGAGGCGTCGATCGCTGCCGAAGCGTCGGGCAAGGTGAAACTGTCGTGGGCTGCCGTGTCGGGTGCGGGGAGCTACAACGTGTACCGCACGGCCGCGGGCGGCGCCGCTGGGACGGAGCACTTCTTGGCGAACGTCAGCGGCCACGAATACACCGACACGGGGACGGCGACGACCTCGAAGGTGCTGCCCACCGAAGACACGTCGCAGGGGATTCAGATTCCCGACCTGACGGGCTTCGAGTTCTCATTCACCAACAACGTGATGAAGAAGTGGTACGCGAAGCGCAACGTCGTGACCAACGTCATCGGCAACCCGCCGCTGACGAAGAAGCTCTGGCACCCGACCGAAAACAAGCTGAACGCCGCGCAGGACGTGAGCTACCGGCTGAACTTCGGGAACGTCGAGACGGCCCAGGAGGTCGCCCAGGAGTTCGGCCAGATTCAGAAGCTCATCTTCGAGTGCGTCGGACCACCGCTCGAAGGTGTCACGCCGGCCGCCACGGAGCTCGTGCGTTTCACGATCTACAACGCGGTCCACAACCCCGGCGCAGGTGCCGGGGCGCTGAGCGCTCGGGACGACATCGTGACCGAGCTCGACGGGACGGGCTTCTACAGCTCGGCCGACGGCACAGACATCAAGGTCGAAGTGGTCAACGCTTCGCCGACACCCCTGACGTAAGGAGACGATCGGACAATGCCACGGCAGTCATTCGGGACCGGATGGTTCCGCGAAAAGTACGCTCATCAGGAGCCGATGGCGTCCGTCGTTCCGACGGGCACCGTCACGGAGTCAGGCTCCAACCTCATCGGATCGGTGCTCGACCTTCAGGGCGCCATGTCCGTTCTCGCCTCGATCGAACTGGCGACCCTCACGGCCACCAGCGTCGAAGTCGTGGCGGAAATCTCGCTCGATCAGGTGAATTGGTATCGGGTCGGCGGGTCGAAGCTCGAAGCGACGGGCACCACGAACGTCGCGCACAACACCGACGCGGGCCGCTACCTGCGGTTCCGTGCGGTCGTCGCCGGCGGCACCGCTCTGGCGACGCCGGTGGTGTCGGGCGCGACGCCGGAAGGCGCGGGCGGCACGCTCGCGCCGGGGACCTACCGTTATGTCGTGACCGCGCTCGACGCGGCAGGACAGACGGTCGCCTCGAACGAGGTCACGGCCACCGTGACCGCCGGCCAGAAAGTGAAAGTGGCGTGGGCGGAAGTCGCCGGCGCGACTGGCGGCTACCGCGTGTACCGCTCGCCTGTGGGCGGCGCGGCGCACTCGGAGAACGTCTACCAGGCCACGGCCGCCGAAGCGACGGTGGTGTCGTTCGTGGACTCGGGCGCAGCCGGCACCGCTGGCACACCGCCCGCAGCGGGCACGTCGGGCGCAGACGCCGTTCTCGGCATCAACGTCCAGACCGTGCGCGACCGCAAGCCGGGAGGCATCAACAACGAGTAGAGGGGCGTCATGGCCTCAGAGGATCACACGGCTCCCCCCGCGGATCGGGCGAAGCTCACGAACGGCAAGAAGGCCGCGCGCTCGGCGATGCAGGCATGTCGCCGGGCCGTGGCCGCGCTGACCGAGCTGGAACGCGAGTTCGACGGCGATGTGTTCGGGACCTACGTCTGGACCGCCGGGGATGCTGAGGGGCGCAAGGAGCTCGACGAGTTCCTTGCGCTCGCAGGTGCAGACCACGCAGGGCAGCAGCTCGAGATAACTGTCATAGCCCGTCAGGGCACAGACCACGAAGGAGATACGAGCACATGGGACGCCAGTTCAACGTAGACGACAGGGCAGGGCAGCGCGAGCAGGACGAGTTGACGATCGGCGACGTGGTGTGGAAGCCCGTCAGGCGCACCAACAAGGTGACGGGCGAAGTGCAGGCCATCGCCACGCACACGGAGGAGCTGACAAAGCGCGCGGCTGCCGCCGAGGAGGCCAACGAACCGATCCCGAAGGAGGTCACGGCCGAGTTCAACACGCTGCTCTATGAGCAGATCGCGCTCTTGATCCGCGACGGCGATGGCAAGCCGCCCGCGGGCCCCACGCGCGACGAGCACGGCGACGTGACCGAGGAAGGATTCCTCGAACAGCACCTTGACATCAGGGACGCCACGCCGGTCCTGCGGTTCCTGATGGGCAACGACCCCGACCAGCCGTTGCAGGGCGAGGACGTGGACGACGAGTCCGGCGAGGGCGGACCCCCTTTGTCCACCCCGACCAGCTCCCCGACCCCGACGAGCCCGGCATCAGCGCCTTCGAGCGAGTCGAGCGACGATTCCGGCGAGCCGAGGCCCGCGCCCGATGGAAGCGCCGAGGAGGACTGGCCGGGACCGGCGGAGGTCGAGGAGGCAACGGCACCCGCTACACGGACGCCTACTGGCTGAGGATGGCCGAGCTGTGTTTCTACGGCTCCACGTCACCGCGCGAATACGAGGACATGGAACCCGAGGAGACAACGGCTCTCGCCAAGCAAGTGATGAAACTGCGCGACGACGAGCGCGCGATCAGGTTGGAGTACGTGAAGGGAATTATGAAGTCCAACGGTGCCCGTCTCCTGTGAATCGGTGAAAGGTGGTGAATGGCGATGAGTAGCGAGGTCGAGGAGGTCGCTATTCGCTATGTGCTCACCGCGCAGGACGACGGCACCGCGAAGATCACCGGCGCGCAGAAGACCGTCCGCGACTCGATCGCGGAGACGAACACGATCCTGAAGCTCTCGGGCGCCGAGTACGGCAAGACGGGCGCGCAGGCGGTCAAGGCCACAACCTCGATCGCTGGCGCGGTCGCCAAGCAGACGGCCGCTGTGAAGTCGAGCAGCGACGCGATGGTCGCCTCGCAGAAGAAGGTCGCGGACAGCGTGAAGGCCAGCGCCGACGAGTGGAAGGCCCTCAGCAGCGCAGCGGTGTCCGCTGACGACCTGATTACGAAGAGTCGGGCTGAGGCGGCAGCGGCCACGGACAAGGCGTCTCAGCAGGAAATCGCTGCGCTCCGCGACGTGGGCAAGACCTATCAGGAGATTGCGAAGATGGCGCAAGACTCGGCGGCGCTGCGCGGCAAGAGCGCCGACGAGGCTGCCGCCGCTGTGGAGGCCGCAGCGCGCCGCGAAGCTGAGGCGATCAAGTCGGCCGCCGGCGCGCCGTCACGGGGCGCGCGCGTGCGCTCTGGCCTGAAGGGAGCAGCCGCCGGCGTCGCCAGCTTCGGCGGCCACGTCGCGTCCGGTGTGGGCGCTGGCCTCGTCGGCGTGGGCGCGCTCGGCGCCGGCGCTGTGTACGAGGGCCTGAAGAAGTCGCGCACGATCACCGAGAACACCTTGCAGCTCGAACGCGCCACGCACCTGAAATCCCGCGAAGCGATGGCGCTGGCCGTGATCGCGGAAGCCACCGGCGTCCAGCCGCGCACGCTCGGCATGAGCTTCGCTACCGCCGGCGGGCAGGCCACCAAAGCGCTGAAGGGGCAGGCTGAAGGCAAAGCCAACACGAGCACCGAAGCGTTCGCCAAGCTCAACATCAGCCCCGCCGAACTGAAGCGCCAGCAGAACAACCTCCCCGCGCTGTACGACCTCATCACGCAGCGCAGCTTGAAGCTGCCGGCCGCCGAAGGCGCGAGCGTCATGCGGACGATGCTCGGCCGTGGCGCGCAGATGGCCGGCGTCCTCGAGGCGAGCGGCCCGCTCTCGGGCAAGCACGGCCGGCTCGCCACCGTCGGCGCGGACATGCCGTCGATCAACCCCGACACGCTCAAGCACATGCAGGAGAGCTTTGTGGCGCTGAAGGCCGCGAGCACCGGCATAGAGCTGAGCTTTGCGCAGGCGTTCGGGCCGACGCTTGTCAAACTGCTGAGCGCCGTCACACCGCTTATCAAGCCGCTCGGCGCGCTGTTGCAGGTGGTGATCCTCGGCGCGATCACTGAGGTTGGCAAGGTGCTGAAGGGTCCGGTCGGCGCTGCTCTGGCGACGTTCGGCAAGGAAGCCCTGAAGGCCGGGAAGGAACTGCTCAGCGCGTTCGCGCCGGCGATGCCGTTCTTCAAGAACGTGCTGCTGCCGCTGCTGAAGGGCGTCGCCGAGGGGGTTGGCATCGCCATCATCGGCGGGATCAAGCTGCTCGCCGGCGCCGTGAAGCTGCTGGCGCCCGCCTTCGGTGCCGTCGGCACGCTGCTCGCCCCGTTCAAGAAGACCATCGAAACGATCGGGAAGGTGTTGGGCGTTGTCTTCTCGGGCGAGATTCTTGGCGCGGTCGCGTCGCTCGGCAAGATCACTGAGGCCGTCCCGTTTCTCGGCAAGGTGTTCGCGCCGGTGATCGACATGGTGCGCGGCTTCGGTGGGATTCTGAGCAAGGTCTTCTCGCCGATGGGCAATCTCGTGAAGGTGGCAATGGGCGTCGTCGTCGGCGTGGTCGTCAGCTCGTGGAAGATCATCAAGCAGGCGTTCTCCACGGCGCTGAAGGCGATCGAAGTTGTGGTGAAGACCTACTGGACGGTCATCACGACCATCTTCACGACCGAGTTGCAGATACTCGAAACGCTCGTGACGACCGCGTGGAAGGTGATCGAAACGGTGTTCTCCACCGCGCTCGGCGCCGTCGAAACTGTGGTCAAGACGTGGTGGGCTGTGCAGAAGGCGATCTGGACGACCGGCTTTGACGTGGTGAAGACCGTCGTCACCGTTGGCTGGAACATCATCAAGAGCGTTTTCACCACCGTCTTCGACACGATCCGCGGGGCAGTCTCAGCCGTGATCGGGTTCATAGGCGACCACTGGAAGCTGCTCGTGCCGCTGCTGACCGGACCCTTCGCGCCGGTCGTCGCGGTCGCCCTGAACTTCGGGCCTCAGATATTGAAGGCGATCGAAGGCGCGTTCAACAGCGTGATCGGGTTCCTCGGGAGCCTGCCCGGCCGGTTCCTGTCGATCGGCAAGCAGATCATCGAAGGGCTTGTGTCCGGCGTCGAGCAGGCGGGTCCGCTGATAATGAAGGCCCTGAAGAAAATCCCCGGCTTCGGGCTGGCGCAAAAAGCTCTCGGCGCGCTGAAGGGCGGCGTCGAAGGGGTCGGCAACATCCTCGGCTTGGCGGGCGGTGGATGGGTGCCCGGCGATCCCCACCGCGACGGCACGCTCGCGCTGCTCTCGGGCAACGAGTTCGTGGTCACAGGGCCGGGGCAGGCGATGATGGAACAGCACGCGCCCGGCTTGCTCGACCACCTGGCGTCCAACCAGGCGCCGCACTTCGCTACCGGCGGTTGGGTCGCGCCGGAACCGAAGACGAAGAAGGGCAAGAAACCCGAATCGGTGAACACGTACTTCAACAGCAAGACGGGTGAAACGCTGCACATGACAGCGAAGGAGCACAGCGAATACACCCGCCACCAGGCCGAAGCTGCCTACAAGGAAAAGCTGCACGGCGTCAGCTTCAGCGGTCCCGTCTCGACGTTCGGTCCTCCCGGCGAGGCGGCTGGCACCACCGCCTACGGCGGCAGCTCGAGCAGCGCAGGGCTGGCGCTGAACCCCGACGGCGGCTCGAACTGGAACGACGCGAAAGCACGCGCGCTCGCGGGCAAGCTGTTCCACGTCGAAGTCGCCGGGCACAGCGGCAACTTCAAGGTGATCGACAAGGGACCTGACGCCAAAGGCCCGAAGGGCTGGCGCGTCGGCGACATCACCGGCGCTGCCGCGAAGCTGATGGGCTTCGACCCGACGAAGTTCCCCACCGACGCGATCGGGAAGTTCACGGAGGTCACGGGCGGCGCGGCGAAGGCGACGAGCAACGCCAGCATCAAGCTCCCCGAACTGTCGAGCTCGCCGCTGAACCCCGTGTCGGCGTTCCAGACCGGCTACCAGGCCGGGTTGAAGGGGCAGCCGCTCTCCACGACGGGCATCCTGGCCGCGGCCAAGGCGTCAGCGAAGGTGACGATGCGCGCGCTTCAGGAAGGCGAAGTGGCGCCCGCCGGCGGCGGCGCTGAAGGCGGCGGGTCGATCGCGCGCACGCGGCCGAAGGGCATAGGCGCGAAGGCGTGGAGCGAGTACCTGTCGATGGCGTCGGCGGCCGAGTCGATCGTCGGCAAGCCCTACGTCTACGGCGGCGGTCATGGGTCGTGGTCGAGCTCGGGCTATGACTGCTCGGGCGCGGTGTCCTACGTGCTGCACGCGGGCGGCCTGACGAACACGCCGATGACGACCACCGGCCTGAAGAATTGGGGACTCGCCGGCGACGGCAAGCTCGTGACCGTCGGCGTGCGTGGCACCACCGGCGAAAACGCGCACACGATGATCCGCATGGGCAGCGCCGGCGTAGAGAGTGGTGGAGGCGGGTCGCAGGGCAAGCCTGAAGTCCACATCGACCAGGGCTGGGACGGTGTGTTCCCGATCCACCGGCACCCGCCCGGCCTTCGCCGTGGCGGCCGTGTGAGGCGCACAGGGCGCGCTCCACGGCGCTTCAACCGTGGCGGGATGGTGGGCATGGGTCCGAACGCACGCAGCGCCGTGGCGAGCAGCCTGCGCATGTCTCCCGGCGGCGTCAGCGAATCCATGCTGGACCCCGACAGCCCACGGTTCGTCGGGTTCGGCCTGCGCCGTGGCGGCCATGTGAAACGGCCCGCTGCGCACAGCGCGACGAGCCACCACAGCGTCCACGTCGCCAACCACCTGCATCCCAAAGCGGTGCATCACTCGGCGATCCACAAAGTCACCGCGCACCACACCGCTGCCCACCACGCGAGCAAAGGCAAGAAGGGCATGAGCGGCGGCCTGTCCGGCGTCGCCTCGACGCTCGGCGAAGCCATGCAGCAGCTCGCGGCCGTGTCCGCTCCGCTCGAAGGCGCGCTACCCGGCGGCGCCGTCGGCAAGTTCATGTCGCAGGGCGTCGCGCGCGCGGCCGGCGGCGCGATCAGCGAAGCCGAAGGCGCGAGCAACACAGGACCCGAAGCCAACAACGCGCTCGGCGAACTGTCGGGCATCCTCGACGGGACGAGCAAGGCCGTCCAGAACGAGTTGAAGAAGATGGCCGCGGGCCTAAAGAAGCAGCTCGCCAAGCTGAAGGCGCACCACGCGAAGCCCGCTCAGATCAAGGGCCTCGAAGGCAAGATCGACGAGATGAATCAGGCGGTCGCGGACAGCGGCACCATCACGCTCGGCCAGCTCGATCAGATGGCGTCGAGCATCAAGGCGCAGGTCGCCAAGCTGAAGGCCCACCACGGGTCGAAGGTCAGCATCCGTCGGCTGGAAAGCTCGCTCGGACTCGTCGAGGCGGCGGTCGGGCAGCGCGTCGGCGCGATGGTCAAGCAGGTGAACGATGAGCAGTCCGCGCTCGAACGCGCCGGCGTCGCGCGGCAGCAGGCCAACGAAGTCGCCGGCGTGGAAGCTGGGAGCTCGGGCGCGATCAGCTCGGAAATGGCGCAGGACCAGCTCGCGGTCAGCGTCGGCCAGCAGCAGCAGGGGCAGCTTCAGGCGGCGTTGCAGCAGGCGGAAGCCGCCGGCGACACGCAGGACGCCGAACAGATCAAGGCGCAGCTCGAGGGGATCGCCGCGAGCGTGCAGGCCGCCGCCGTGGACATCGCCAAGAAGGCGCGCGAACTTGTCGAGCGGCAGGCCGCCGAAGTGACCGAACACGCCGAACGGTCCTTGTCGATGGTGCAGGGGCAGATGGCGCTTAACCAGGCTGTGCGGTCGATCACCAACCACGGCGAAGAATCACCCTCGGAAATGCGCCAGCGCGCGGCAGAAATGCAGCAGGCGCAGCTCCCCGCGATGCAGCAGGTTCTCGCGGGCCTCGGCGGTCAGTACAACGCCGACATGAGCGTCGGCGACACGAAGGGCGCGGAAGAAATCCAAGAGAAGATACTGAGCGAGCAGACCGACATCGCCAACACGAGCGCGGAAATCGCCAACCTCACACGGCAGGCAGCGGAGACGCAGGCTCACCTTCTCACCGAAATTGCGGAGCATCAGACCAACATGGCCGAGAGCGGCTTGCAGTCACTCGAACTGCATCAGAAGCTCGCGGGCACCTACGAAACGGGCGGGGAACAGCGCGCCGAATACATCAACAAGCAGATTCTCCCCGCGCTGCAAAAGGAACTGACGGCCCTCGTCAACGAAAAGAAAACGGCCGAAGAACAGGGCGACTCCAAGCTCGCTGAACAGATCGCGGAAGCCATCGCCGGCCAGCAGAACAAGATACTCGAAGCGCAGTTGCAGGTGCAGGAAGAGACAAAGAGCGCGACGCAGGCAATGGCAAACGCCATGACGAACGCCGGCGGGTCGCTCGGGTTCCAGTTCAATCAACAGGAGTTCACCGACCTAATCGGCGTGGGAGTGGGAATGTGATATGGGCGTAGCCGTAGCGAATCGTGATCTGCGCCTCGGGCGCTTCTACATGGTGACGTTGGAGGACGAAGTGGCCGAAGCCGTCGGCGACGCGCTGAACGCTGACGAGTCCGGGGTCGCGGTCGCGCGCCGCCGGCCACGGCAGTTCACCTTCACCTTCCCGATCCGTGGCGCGAGCGCGGACGCCAACCCTTACAGCTCGGGCGACCGGATGCGCCGCCAGATCAGGGCGATGATGGAGAACACCACGCTCCGCTTGCAGGGCCTCTACATGAGCTTCGCGCAGGACCACGAGATAGACGGCTGGATCGTCGCGGGGTCCGGGCTGCTGAAGTACGACCAATATGGGCTGACGTTCGCCAGCTACGCCATCGAGCTCGACAGCAGCTACCGCGTGGGCGGCCTGCGGACCCACATGCCAGCGCGTCGCATCGAACTGTACGACCGGCGCCTGTCCTCGACGCCGCGCGACTTCAAGGGCATCTTGTTCGGGACCGACTTCTCGAACATCACTCCGCTGGCGCTCAGCAGCTTGCCCGTCGGCGCGAGCAACCCGATCGGCTATCTCGGGCAGCCCGTCGTCGCCTACGCTCGAGCTGGCTTCGACGGCACCGGCTACGTCCTTCAGGGGATGCAGCACGGGCAGGTGATCGGCTTCGAGCAGGAAGCGTCGAGTCAGAACCTCGGCGACGTGGTGATCTACGACCGGCGCGGCGTGACCGCTGAAACACCGGAGGCGGGCAACCGCACCAACTACGTCGAGAACCCGAACTTCGAGTACGACACCGCTGGCAACGCGCCCGCGCTGTGGTCCTCGTCGGCCTTCAGCCTGAACGCCGGCGCCACGCTCACGGCGACCGCTGCGCAGGCGCAGGAAGGCAAGCAGTCGATGCAAGTGGTCACGACCAACAGCGCCGCCGCTGAGGGTGCCTGCATCGCGTGTCCGGGCATCCCGATGTTCCTGTCAGGCACGACCTACCGCGCGAGCGTGTGGCTGAAGGGGAACGCCGGCGGCGAGCACATCGAAGTGATCCTTGGCTCGACCGCCGACGACGACGCCGTGGTGCCGGTCACGCTCACGACCTCGTGGCAGCAGGTCACGGTCGCGTGGACGCCGAGCTCGAACCGCTCGGGCGCGACGCACGGCCTGGCGGTGCGCGGCGCCAGCGGCTTCGGCGGAATCGTGCAGACGTGGTTCGTCGATTCGGTGATGGTCGTCGCGGGCGCGCTGCCCGCCACCACGATCACGGGCGACAGCTACGGCTACTTCTGGCAGGCAGGCTTCGGCCAGTCGCAGAGCACGATCGACCCGCAGAGCTTCGGATGGGAGGAGGTCTACGGACCCGATCAAAAGCTCAGCTCGGGCGACGTGGTGGTCATGCAGAATCAGCTCTGCCGGCTGCGCTACGTCTCCGCGACGACGAGCATTGCGATCGACACGAGCGTCGAAGGCGCGTGGACGGAGCAGGGCCGCGTGACGCTGTGGGACAGCGGCGCGCTCGACACCTACACGCAGCACACGCGGCTGATCCCCCGCAGCGACGGCAGCCTCTCGACGGTGATGGAGTGGACACCCGAGCGCGCGATCGTCAGGCTCAGCTCGAACCGCTCGACCGCCGACACCACGGCGCGGCTCGACACCTACATCACGTTGCAGCGCGGTTGGACGGGCCCGCGGATCGAGACGTACTGCAATATCGCCGGGGTCGGCACGCCGGGATGTCAGGTCAGATGGACCCCCAACAGCACGGGCAACTACGTCGAGGCGAACCTGACGAGCACCACGCCGATCTTCGCCGGCGGCGACGCGCTGTTCCCGTGGACGAGCTCGCCCGGCCCGACGTATCAGGAAGTCGGCGAGCCGTGGGTCGATCTGATCCCGGCCGCGGGCGGCCAGATGGTCACGCTGACGAGCATCCAGCGCGGCGCTCGAGGCCCGAACTACGAAGACAACGCCGCCTACGGCAGCACCAACCGGCAGAGCGCGAGCGTGTGTGCGCGATTCGGTGAGAATCAGAACAACACGGCCACGACCTCGACCTATGGCTACGTCAGCGCGCACGTCGGCTTCACCGCCCGGCAGCTCAACCTCGGCGTGTTCGAGGCCGAGACATGGCGCCTCGCGCGATCGGGCTGCACGGAAGTCGCAGACGCCGCGGCGAGCGCAGGCCACGCGATCAATGACACGCAGGTCAGCGTCTTGCAGCCGCCCGTGCAGGCCAATCTCTCAAGCGTCGCCACCGGCGGCGGACTGGCAGCAGCCACCTACTTCTACAAGGTGACTGCGAAGAACGGCGCCGGCGAGACGATCGCCTCGAACGAGAAGTCGATCACCGTCACCGGCAGCTCGTCGCGGATCACCGTCTCGTGGGCAGAAGTGCCGGGCGCCACCGCCTATGTCGTGTACCGGGGGACCGCCACCAACGCGGAGAACGTCAAGCACGAAGTCACAGGCGGCAGCACGGTCAGCCTCGAAGACATGGGCGCGTCTGTGCCGACGTTCCCCGAATCGCTGGCCGTGGCCGACACCCTCCTGCGCACAGAATCGCCGCTGAGTAACGGCGGCAAATGGGCAACGCTGAACGGCGCCGCCAACGCCGGCACGGCGAACGCCACGAACGGCTGGGAGGCGTCAGCCTTCGGGACCGTCTCGGGCGCGCGGTGGACACCCGTCGAACAAGCCAACCCGGCCGTGACGCTCACGCTGCACTCGGGCACGCCTGCGGCCGAACGATGGTTCTCAGTCGTCGCCTGCTGGGCGGCAGCGGCGACCTCTGGCTATGAGGTGCGAATGACGGAAGTCTCGTCGGGCATCTTCACCTGCACCATCGAAAAGTACGTGGCCGCGGCGCTGACGACGTTGGCGACGATCACGAATGTCAGCTTCACCACCGGCAACACGCTCGGGATCAGCGTGCGTGGTGGCAAGGTGGCTGCATGGAAGAAGGTCGGCAGCACATGGTCGCTCATCGGTGAAGCGGCCGACTCGACTTACACCACGGGGTACACGGGCATCGTTGGGTCCGGCTCCAACCCGTTCTACGACAACTTCTCATTCGGAGAAGCGACAGCCCCGACGGCTGGCACGACATTCGTCAGCGGTTCGCCTCCCGGCGCGAACACCGCGACCGTGACGACCGCCGCGTCGCTGCTCATCAGCGCGGCCGAACTGAACGCTAAGGGGATGCCCGTCGGCCGGTATGGGATTTGGGCGCGCGTGCGGACCACAACCTCGGGCGACACGCTCTCGATCACCGGCGGCTTCGCAGCCAATCAGACAGCCGTCAAGACGAGCACGAGCCTGACCTACGTGTGGCTGTACCTCGGCGAATCGCTGCGCGAAACGACCTCGCAGGAATACTCCATGAGCATCTATCAGAGCGCCGGCAGCGGGTTGACGGGGACGCGCCTCGATCGCGTGGTCGCGCTCCCGAGCGAATACAGGCAGGCGGGCAACCCGACCTTTGACGGTGGCCGCGACCTGGCGGTCATCCACCTGTACGACTCGCAGGTCACGCCTGACCTCGTGGAGCGCTAGGCCGTGGCGCTCCCTCGCCAGTCGCGGAAGAATCAGGTCGCGCTTCAGCCGCGCAAGGTGCGCCTGCGGCTCGTGCAGCTCGCGCCGGCGATGATCCCCTCCAACGAAGTCGGCATCGGCGCCACGGTTCTGACGCTCACGTTCCTGCCGCCCGGCATCGGCCCGTCGCAGCTCTGGACCCTCGACGTGGGCGCACACGCGGAGGTCGTCGTCGTGAAGGAAGTCAACCCCGCGACCAACGAAGTGACGCTTGCCGCGGCCACGACGAAAGCCCACAAACCCGGCACAGAACAGGTCCCGTTGATGCCGACGATGACCTCGCAGGAAACGGTGTTCGGCAAGTGGTTCTATGCGTCGTGGGCTGGCCTGAACGGCACGCGCGGACAGGCCGGATGGCTTGAGGGTGAATACCTGCGGCAGATGATCGAAGAGGGCACCGGCTCGATCGTGCTCCCCAACGCGGCGGGCAGCGATGGCGTCAAGCACTTCGACCGTTTCCTAATCACGACGCTGGACAACTACCGCGTGGGCGACGAGTGGGTCGAGATATGGAGCATGAGCACGAGCCACGCCGCCGGCGATCTGCTGTTCGTGGGATCGCCGAACGAAGCGCAGGTGAGCGAGACGGAAATCAAGCTCGGGTTGGTTGACGGTCTTTACCTGATGAAGAAGCAACGCGAGAGCAACGCGGGCTTCTGGAACAACGGGCCACGCGATGTGTTCGAGGAGTACACAAAGCAGATGCAGGTGTTCATGGCGGACGGCTTCGACGCGCCCGCCAACTACCCGCAGACACCATCGACTGCGGGTGAATCGACGGACAAGCGGTGGAAGATGAGCAACGCCATCGCGTCGCCGGTGGACTCGAACGTGCGGCTGCTGCCGCTCGGGTCGGGCACGCAGTCGTTCATCAGATACACCACGCCGATCAAGATAGGGACCACCGAAGAAGGCGGCGCGCCGTGGGAACACTCCGAAGAAGCGCACGAAATCAAGCAGCGCCGGTGGCGGTTGGAGAGCAGTTTCACGGTGCCGTCCGGCATGGCTCCGAACTTCGCGCTTGAGCTCGTCCCGTCGGGCTGGCCTGGCAGCGCGGCAGCGGTCTACCTCGACCTGAACCCGACCGAAGGCATCCTGAGCAGCGGAAGCGCGACGCAGACCGTCCAGAAGACCGCAGCGAACGCGGCCTTCTTCGGCTCGGGTCAGCACACGGCGGCGATCGAGGGGCGCGGCAGGTGGGTGTTCTTCTACCTCGACGGCGTGCTGCTCGGCGTGCTGCCCACGCCACAGCCGGCGCAGGAACTTTACCCGCAATTCTTCTTCTTGGGCACGAGCAACGCGGCGACGACGGTGGGCAGCTATGGCGCCAACTACATCGACGTGGACTACATGCTGCTGCGCGAGGCCGTGCCGTGCCTGATGCGGAGCAAGACCGACAAGGGCGACTACCAGCTCCCCGGCTCGCCGTCAGGCTCGGGCCTCAAGGGTGAATACTTCAGCGACACCGACCTCGCGTCCGACAAACAGCAGGGGCACAAGATACTCGCGCCGCTGCGCCAGCCGTTCGCCACGCGCGTCGATGGGTCGATCAACTACTCGCCCGGTACGAAGTGGTGGCCGGAAGGCGTCGTGGAAGAAGGCAACTTCACGGTGCGATGGACGGGCGCGGTGTACCTCGACCTTTCACACTATGACTATCTCCTACAGGTCCAGTGTTACGCCGGCGCGCGGGTGTGGATCGGCAGGACGCGGTGGGATGAGCAGATCATGGACTGCTGGCCTGTTGGTGGTGAAGGCAAAAACTGGCTGATCTTCGAGGAATCGCAGATACCGCACTTGAAGGGGACGGCTCTGTCGCCCGGCCCGCTGTACGGGCAGACGAGCGGTTGGTATCCGATCATGGTGGAGTTCGCAATGGGGAACCCCAAAGACCTCGAAGCGACCACGCCGAACATCGTCCTCTTCTACGAACGCAGCGACTTGGCGATGGTCATTCCTATGAACGCCGGTCCCTACGCGCACCTGATCGCACCGGACATCCCGTGGTGGTACTTCCCGCTCGACCACTCGGGTTACAACGGCTCGATCTTCTTCTTCGACAGCGCAGAAATCGGGCAGTTCTCTCTAATCTCGGGCAACACGAAGGTTCCGCAGTTCCAGACCGGGCCGGTGTCGAACGACCTGGCGTTCAGTGTGCCCGGCGAAACAACGACCGTCGTGCAATACGCGCACATCGGCGAAGGCGCGATGAGCACGACTGGCTGGACCTCTGAGACGGTCGAGGCGTGGGTGAACCCGACGACCGCAGCCAACGGCTTTCAGCAGGTCATCGTCAACGTGCCATTCGTGTTCCAGCTTTCAATCTCCACGACCGGCAAGCCCGAAGCGTTCGTGGGCAACGGCACGAGCTGGGGCACAAGCATCAGCTCAGCCGAAGCGATCCCCTCGGGCGCGTGGACGCACGTCGCCATGACCTACGACGGGACCAACCTGCGGCTCTACGTCAACGGCGTGCTCAAGGCGACCTCGGGTGCCGTCGCCTCACAGTTCGGTGTGCAGGCCACGCAGGGCGGCATTGGGTACTGGCCCGGCGGCGGCGCCGGCGCGCACGAAAAGTCACAGCTCGCCGGCGGCGTCGGCCACTTCGCCGTCTACAAGAACAGGGTCCTCACAGCGGAAAGGCTGCTCGCGCACGCCGAAGCGTCCACCGCGTCGGCGCTGCTGAACGGTGGCACCGTGCAGGCGTCGAGCATGGTCCCGCTCTCACCGCAGGGCTTCTTCGCACAGCAGGTCAGGAGTGAATCCCACTATGAGCTGATCCGTGGCTTCGCCGAAGAATGGGGACTTCAGTGGACCGTCCGGCCGATGAGCTTGGAGAGCGGCGAGTTCCCCGGCCGCATGTGCCCGCGTCTGATGGAGGGCAGGCAGACCGACTACGTGATCGACCACAGCAACGTCATCAGCCCGCAGGTGACGATCCTCGCGGACGACACCGCCGACACGCTGCTCGTCGATGCGCAGGGCCTCGCCGATCAGACGGGCGCCGGCCAGCTCCAAGCGGAGGTCTTCAACTTCTTCGAGATAGCCGCGCACGCGCTGACGAACACCGAATACGACAGCCCCGGCGACATCCAGGTCTTGCAGCAGCTCATCGTGCGCGCCAACTCGCTGCTCGAGCTGCGCAGCAGCCCGTGGACGCAGCTCGAAGCGCAGGCGCGTGGGAAGCGCACGCTGACGGACACCTGGCCGCTCTCGGGCATCCTCGCCGAGTTCCCGTGGCTGCCCGGAGAAGGCATCCGTGCGCAGCTCCCGTTGATCGGCGTCGAAGACGAGAGCACCCGCCAGCTATGGGGGATGAAGTGGCCGATCTACCCCGACGGGATCGGCGCGCCGTCGCCCGTGTTCAAGCAGCGCCCGCGCAGCGTGAAGGAAGCGATCCGCCACGTCATCACGGCGCTGCGCTCGAAGACCCGCAACTACCAGGGGCAGTTTGCGATTCAGGACGGCACGACCGGCTCCATCGCCTACAGCAACGGCACGCTGACGGCCGCCGACGGCTCTGGCGATCAGTACAGCCGCATCACGATCCCGCCGAACGTGTCGAAGATCAAGGCTGCCACGGTCAGCGTGCAGGTGCTCACCCGCACCGCGCCGATCACATGGACGCTTGAGATCAACAGCGTCAGCACGGGCATCGTCGTGACGAGCGCTGGCCCGATCAACGTGCTGCCCTACGTCGCACGGAACGGCGAAACGACGGCGCGCATGTATGCCCGGCTCGTCGGCACGGGGACGGGCAGCGGCACGTACACGATCAAGCTGGAAACGCAGCTCATCATCTAGGCGCGAGCGACCGCCGGCGGGCGTACACTCGGCCGGTCAACGAGCAAGGGAGAAGCCCCCATGAAGTTCATCATCTGCGAAGGAGCCAACGGCACGCGGTTCGTCGGCGAGCCCGAGTTTGGGCCGATCGTCGCGCACATCAGCCGCATGTCGGGCGTCGGCATCAACAGCCACGCGCGGGACGAGGAGGCCGCCGGGCTGCTGCACGAGCTCGGGCTGCACACGCAGCAGGAGGTCATCGACCTGCACGCGCGCGGCGTGCCCGGCTACGGCCCGGCCAACCCCGTCGATCGCACGACGCATTGCCGGCGCAACGACGGCGTGGCCTACCCGCACGTCCCGGTCGGCGGCGAGCTGCTGCCGTGGCAGCGCGGCATCGACACGCAGAACAGCCCGGCCTTCAACGCCGAGGCCCGCAAGCTCGGCTACATCGTGACGCTGACGTACCCCGGCGAGAGCGGCGAGGCGCAGCATGTGAACTTTCACACCTACCCGCACGCCGACGAGAACCCCTACCCGGTGCTGCACGCCGGCGCGAAGGGTGAGGGCGTCATTCACCTGACGGGCGCGCTGATGACGATTCACTCGCCCGTCACGCACAAGCCTTACCTGTCACACCACCACGTCGTTTACAGCGACGACGTGGTGCGGGTCGTTGCGCAGTTCCAGAAGGACCACCACCAGCACCCCGACGGCGTGGTGGCCGCGCACACCTGGCAGCAGATTCGGGTCAGCCTCGCGTATTGGAGGGCACACGCACATGCCTAGCTTCTTGAACATCCCCAAAGTGAGCGCGCCTCTGGCGAAGGCGATCCGCACGAGCGAGGGCATCCTCGTGTGGGTGTCGAACCTCGCGCTCGCCGCCGGCGCGCTCGTCGATCCGTCGAAGCTCCCGCCGAAGGAGGCCGCGATCGTCGCCGGTGCTCTGTCGGCGGCGCACATCGCCAGCCGCACGGTGCTGAAGGTCACGGCGTTGCAGCAGGGCGCCGGCATCGAAGCGCCGATCCCGTTCAACCCTCTGCCCGCCGCTGCCGCCGGCGAGGTCGAGCAGACGATCGCTGACGGCGTGCAGCTCGCGGGCACGCTCTCGCAGAAGCCCGCGACGGCGATCACACCGGACGGTGCGCAGCCGCTCGCGCCCGCACAGGCGGAGGCAGCCGCGGGCCCCATGTTCGGGCCGGGCGCCACGCCAGCGGGCACCGTCGCTGAGGGGAGCTGAGGCCCATGCACATCAGCCCCGCAGGACTACTCCTGATCGAGCGCTTCGAGGGGTTCTCGTCGAAGCCCTATTGGGACTCGCTCGGCGGCGTGTGGACGCGCGGCTTCGGCGAAACGGAAGGCATCCACAGCGGCTCGCCGGCGATCACCGTGACGCAGGGCAGCACCAACCTGAAGGCCCGCATCGAGCGCTACTACGAGCCGTCGATCCGGGCGCTCGGCGTCGAGCTGAATCAGGATCAGTGGGACGCGCTGTGCTCGTTCACATGGAACCTCGGCGCTGGCATCTTCCAGGGCACGACGATCGGCGCCGAGCTGCGCGCCCGGAACTGGCTGGCCGCGGCCAACTCGATGCTCGCCTACGACCACGCTGGCGGCGAGGTCGTGGAAGGGCTGAAGATCAGGCGCGAGGCCGAGCGCAGGGTCTTCCTGTCGGCGGTCGCCAAGCCGCCCTACGTGCCCGCTGACGAGCAGCGCTGGCGCCGGGAGTGGGAGACATTGCGCGGGCACCGTTCGCTCGCTGCTCACCGCCGGCGCGTGGTGCTGAAGCGGACGATGATCGCGCGCGCCGAAGCGATCGAGAAGGTAGCGAAGTCGCAGCGCAACGGCTGGCACATCCTCAACAGGCAGGCGCGGTTCGACGCGCTGAAGGCGCTCACGGGGTAGCCGCCCGAGCGAGTACGATCACCGGCGGGGACTCGCAAGCAGCACCCCTCCCCTCCTCCCTTGCGGCCGGCGCTTCTCGATCGAGGCGTCGGCCGCGCTCGTTCGTGGTGCTACCTTCGGCGGCGCTCATCCCCACGGTGAGCCGCGCGGCGGGCGTTCTCCCTCATCCCCTGACCGCCCGCCGCGCACCTACAGCTCGCGCACCGTCAGGATGGTGCAGCTCTCGCCGGCGGTCCACGTCTTCTGCTTGCGCACGACCGCGACCTGCGCGTCGTCGGCCCACGCGATCTTGTTCAGGCCGTCCTTCACGAGCTTTTCGAGGTTGTCCGCGTCGGGCTTGTTCGTGTGCCAGCGCGGCGCGTCGGCGCGGAGCTCGCCGCCCTTGCGCCCGGCGACCCAATGCTTTGCCGGGCGCTCGAACCTGAAGTCGAGGGTCAGCATCACAGGGCGGCCCGCTGGGATCGGCGAGACGCCGTGGTGGGTGATCTGCCACAGCCGCGCGATGTGGGCCTTCACAGCGCGGTTGCGTGGCGTGTCGTGGACGATCCCACGGTTCGATCGCGCGCGCTCGCAGGGCACGGGCTTGAACGGCAGGACCAGCTCGAGCACGGTCAGGCTGAGTCGATCAGGTGCGCAACGTAGGCGAGGCTCACCGCGAGCGCGAGCAGCGCGCCGCCGACACCGCCGAGCAGCGCGCCGCCGGCGACGGCCGAGCACAGCGCGAAGAACAGCAGCACGGCGACGAGCGTGGCCCACAGCAGATGCGCGAGGTTCGAGCGCTGGCCGGGCGGGCGCTGTAGGACGAAGGCCGGCTGCTGCTCGGGCGCGTCAGGATTCGGTGCGTCGTAGATCGAGTCGGACACTGGTATCCCGACGGTAGCCTGCGCGCCGGATGGACTGTCAACCAGGGCGACGCCGCCGCTGGACCTGTCAAGATGGAGGACGACAAGTAACCCGACAGTGGAGAGCACCGTGGCCGCAGTAGACCTACGACAGCAGCTCGACCGGATCGGGGTCCGCCGTGAACTGCGAGACGAGAACGACGCGGCGTTGCAGGAGCTTACCCGCGAAGTGGTCAAGCAGGTGAAGGCGCAGGCCGACCCGCACGACAAGGAGGCCGTCACGATCACTGAGGCTGCACGTCGCCTCGGGATCAGCCGTCAGGCGCTCTACGAGCTGCTTGACGAGCGCGTGGCCGCCTGAAGAAAAACCCCGGAACAAGCAGCGCGCGACGGGAACGTGTCCACGCCGCGCGCTAGGTTTCGCCACCGATCAGAGTTGCGAGCACGAGAAGCTATCCGGTGAGACGGACGCCATCGCCTCGCAGGACGAGGGAGCAGCGGTGGCGAGGATCAGGACTATCAAGCCGGAGTTGTGGGAAGACGAGGCGATCGGCGCTCTCCCACGCGACTGCCGGCTGCTGTTCATTGGCCTGATCCAACACTCGGACGACGAGGGCCGCCAGCGCGGCCGACCGCACGTCGTCAAGTCCAACGTGTTCCCCTACGACGACGACGTGACCGCCGACGAAGTGGACCTGTGGCTCTCGCTGATCGCCTCGACGGGCGCCATCACGCGCTACGTCCACGGCGGTCAAAAGTACCTGCATGTGACCAACTTCAACAAGCACCAGGCGATCCAGAAGCCGACCAAATCGAAGCTGCCGCCGCCCGGCGCTGAGGGGTCGATACGAGACGACTACAGTAGTCCTCCTGTAGCACTACAGGGGGGAAGGGAAGGGAAGGGAAGGGAAGAGGAACTACCCCCTGCGGGGGTTTCGTCGGTCGTGCCGCCCGACGGCGACCAGGGCGAAGACGACCACGATCAAGACGAGCTCGCCGTCGATCGCCCGGAGGTCGCCAAGCTCTGCGACCTGCTCGCTGACGCCTTGGAGGCGCAGGGCGCCGGTGGGCCTCGGCCGAATCCACACACGAAAAAGTGGCACGATGCGGCAAGGCGGCTGCTTGACCTTGACGGCGCTTCTGTCCGGCAGGTTGAATACGTCATCACATGGGCGACCTCTCACCACTTTTGGGCAGCGAACATCCGGTCGATGCCGAAGCTCCGCGAAAAGTGGGCGCCTCTCGTCTTGCAGATCAGGCAGGAGGTCGAAGGCAAGCGCGCCGGTGGCTCGGCGCGGGAGCGAGCGGGGTCTGACATGGACGCCTTGCAGCGGATCGCCGACGAGCAGCGGGCGCGCGGCGAATGAAGCCGAGCGAGTGGACCGAGCTCGTCGCCCGGATGCGTGGCCTGTGGCCGCACGCACCAATCCCGGTCGAGGCGGCAGCGGTGCAGTTCCCGCTCGTCGAGGGTGTCGCCGCTGACACCGCTACGGCGGTCGTGCTGAGCTTCGCCACCGCTGGCCGTGAGCACCCGCCGACGGGCGGCATGATCGCGGCCCGTGCGCTCGAGCTGGCGTCTCCGACCCCGGAGTGGGATCAGGTGCTTGTCGAGGTCGAAGGCCGTGTGCTGCTGCCGATGCCGGCGGCGTTCGAGGGTGACTGTCCGCTGAAGCGCTGCGACGGCAGCGGGTTCGTGGAGGTCACGACCACCACGGCGGCGACGACCACGGCGGATTGTGAGTGTCGGCCGAGTCGTATCCGTAAGCCGAGCGCATGGTCGCACCCGCTGATCGACGAGTGGATGACGAGGACCAGGCGGGCAGCGTGGCGCGATGCGCTGCGTGGCGGCGGGGGGATCGCCACGTTCCGGGCGCAGGAGCGCGAAAGCTATCTGGCGCTGCGCCGGCGCTCGATCGAGGATCAGCAGCTCGCGCTCGCCGGCGTTGATCGCGCGGAGTTGGAGGCGCCGCGCCCGCGCCGCGCGCAGCTTCGCAGCGGTGGCCTGCGCCAGCTCGATACGTCATCCGTCCAGTCCGCGACAAGTCCCTTGACACCCGTCTGATCGGCTGGCAGGATGCAGGGCATGACCACTTCCACTACTCGCCGCTGAGCCGTGCGTCACCTTCTTGCAGCGGTCGTCGTCAGCGGCGACGTGATCGAGCACTCGGGGATCGCTCGGATGGTGGACGACGCGCTCGCGCCGTTCGACAACGCGCGCCTCGTCGATCCGTGGGAGTCGCCTTGCTCGTGTGTTGGCCGCGCCGCCGTCCAGTGGGCAACCGACATCGTGAACGGCCGCGACGAGTTCAGCCGCGAGGTCGCCGAGGAGGTCCGCGCGAAGACGCGCGCTGTTCATCTGCTGGCGTGGTCGGTCGATCCCACCAACACGCACGCCGAACAGACGGTGAAGCGCATCGCTCAGCACGAGGGCAGCGTCGAACAGCTCCGCGAGCTCGGCCTGTGGCCGCCGCCGGACGCGGAGGCGATCCGTGCTGCTGACGACCAGCTCGCCGACGTGTGGGACAACTTCAACGCCGCGAAGGCTGAGGCGATCGACGAGCTGGCGCGCACCCACGACGCCTACGGCAAGCCGGACCCCGAGTGCGGCATCGACGTGAGCCCGGAGCTGCGCGACGACTGCGGCCTGTGCGGCGGGACGGGCGTCTACACGACCAGGCGCAACCCGGCCGGGAAGTGGGAGAGCTGGACGATCGGCGGCCAGTTCACGGCGTTCTTCCTGCGCGACGAGTACGGCGACCTGAACGCCGACCCCGCAGAAATCTCGGGCGATCCCAACGTGATGACCTCGACGCTCTACCGCGACCTGATCGAACGCCGCCGTGTCGGCCTGCCGTTCGCGCTGTGCGCCGGCGGCGAGTGGTTGGAGGAGGGCGCGAGCGAGCGCGAGTGGCGAGAGACGGTCCTGTCGGCGCTGGCCGCGGGCCCCGAGTCGCTGATCGTCGCCGTTGATGTCACCCCGGCGGTCGCGCCATGATCTTGTCCTGCTCAGCTTCGGTGAGTGGGCCGAGGCCCGCCCGGCATCGCGTGGAAGTGGTCGCCGGGCGGGCAGCCTTTTCTTCGACCTGTCAGGCTGCTTGACGTGGCCCACGACTACCACGAGGAGCTGCCCGGCTTTCACCCCGACCAGCTCTTGCGCGATGGCTGCGCGGAGTGCGAGAAGCGCGGCGCCAATCCGCTGAACGCGCTGCTGCACATGGACCCCGAGCGCTTTGCAAAGGCGTGGCAGCGCGGCCTCGACTACGGCCGCGACGAGGCCCGGCACATCGCGCGCTGCGAGCTGCCGCTGCTCGAAACGATCGGCCTGCTCGCCGTCATGCTTGAGCGCTTCTTTCACATCCCCTTCGGGACCGTCCCGACCACCACCGATCTACAGGAGGCAGCGCCCGATGGATGAGCCGAGCACCGCACCGATGCAGGACCCGCGCACCGCCGAGCAGGAGGATTGGGAGGCCAACGGCTACCCGATCACGTTCACCGTCCGCGTGCAGGCTGACAGCATCGGCGACGTGCCCGCGATCGAGGACGCCATCAACAAGTCGATCATGGACCGCGACGACGTGCTGACGTGCAGGAGCAGCTTCGAGGTCTTCCCCGCCGGCGATCGTCACTGATGGCCGACGCAGCACCACCGGCTGAGCAGGAGCCGGCAGAGCCCGAGGGCGAGGTCATTCACCCGGCCAAGTCGCTCGACGAGGCGATGCCGCTGTTCCGCCGCCCGTTCACACCGGAGGCCGTGAGCTTCAAGATTCAGGTCAACCCGAAGAAGAAGGGCGAGGGTCAGCAGGCGAGCTTCGGGAAGGGCCTCGTCGTCGTCTACATCGAGGCGCGCACCGCGGCCGAGCGCCTGAACGTCGTCACGCCGGGCGCGTGGGATGACGGCTACGGCCCGCTGTATCCCGCCGGCGCCAAGGGCTTCGGCGTGAACTGCGTGCTCGAGGTCTTCGACCGCAAACGCTCGGACGTGAGCTACGTCGGCACGGAGGAGCTTGGCAAGAACGGCGACATGGCGCTCAAGGGTGTTCACAGTGACGCCTTCAAGCGCGCGTGTGTCAAGTACGGCATCGGCGCGTTTCTCTACTTCGCGCCGCGCCTGTACGTCGAGGCGACCGAACTTCAGTTCGTCGGCGGGAAGTGGTATCTGCCGTCGAAGACCGAAGTGAAGCTGAGGCAGCGCTATGGCGGCTGGCTGCGCATGGCGACCGTCGTGGAGCGCTTCGGTCAGCCGCTCGACCACGGCGACGTGACGGAGGCGCAGGGCGACATCGAGGCGGAGCTGCCCGAGGTCCCGCCCGATCCCGCCGAGGACGAGCAGCAGCAGCCGAGCGGCGACACCGACACCGATGGCGCGGTCGCTGAGCAGGAGGCCGCGCACGCCGACGCCGAAGCGCAGGGCGCGCCCGCCGGCGACGACGCGGAGGCGGACGCCGCGCTTGCCGAGGCGCAGGACCCGATCGTGGCGCTGCGCGTCGCCTACGCCGACTCGTCCTGCACTCGCGCCGAATGTGTTGCCAAGCTGACACAGATGGGCCTCTCCGACATCCAAGAAGCCACCGGCGAGCAGATCGCCGAGCTGGCCGCGTTCTTCGCCGAGCGGACCTGATGGGCAAGAAACGCAAGCGCCAGCGAGCCCCGAACGCCGCCGAACGCGAGGCAGCCGCAGAGCGCGCCCGCGAGCGCGCGGCGGAGCAGGCCGCGCAGGCTGAGGCCGACCGCCAGCTCGCCGCGATGTCACCCGAGGATCGCGCCGAGCTTGAGCGGCTGCGCGTGACCGCGCTCGAGCAGCAGGAGGCGCAGCGGTTGGCGCTCCACCGGCGCGGCGTCGAGCTCACGATCGAGTGGTCGCTGTGCGGCGCCTACGTGCCCGTCAACTTCGAGGGCGAGGTTCGCTGCATCGACGCCACGATCTGCCCGATGTGCGGCGTGCTGCTGCCGCGCCAGAACGGGCCGGACGGTCTGCCCGCCTGCCCGAATCGGCAGAGCGCGATCCGCGAGCGCAAGGCTGAGCAGGCCGTTGACGAGCGCGTGAAGCTGCTGACCGAGGGCACGGCGTTCTCGTGAAGCTCCACGCGATCGAGGCGACCCGCTCGACACGGTGCGGCATCTGCGAGGATCAGATCGTCGAGGGCGAGCTGATCGTGAACGTGGACGACGAGTGGGTCCACGCCGGCTGCGCCGACGAGGAAGGTCACGAGGTCGTGAGCTGATGGCGAACGAGACGAAGATCGAGTGGACGGAGGTCAGTTGGAACCCCGTGCATGGCTGCTCGAAGGTGTCGCCCGGCTGCGCCAACTGCTACGCCGAGACGCTGAGCCTGCGCTACGGACAGACCCCCGCGCCGTGGACGCCAGCCAACGCCGCCCGGAACGTGCTGCTGAAGCCTCACAAGCTGACCGAGCCGCTGCGCAAAGCCAAGCCCTTCGACGCGCCCCGGATGGTGTTCGTCAACAGCATGAGCGACCTGTTCCACGAGCTGATCCCCGACGACTACATAGCCAAGGTCTTCGCCGTGATGGCGCTCGCTCACCAGCACACGTTTCAGGTGCTCACGAAGCGCCCCGAGAGGATGCGCGACCTGCTGAAAAGCTGGCCGTTCGCACGGGAGGTCATGGAGCAGGTCCACGAGCTCGGGCGCGGCATCCCCAACGCTTTCATCATCGCCGACGTGGTGAACGACGGCTTCGACCAGCTCACGAATATCTGGCTCGGCACGTCGATCGAGAACCGCCGCTTTGTCCACCGCGCCGACCTGCTCCGCGAAACGCCGGCGCACATCAGGTTCATCAGCGCCGAGCCGCTGCTTGGCCCGCTGCTGCCCGACGCCGAATACATGACCGACGCCGAGCACGAGACGTACCCGGTGGGTGACGCGCCGGTCTTCGCGTGGCGGCCGTGGGAGGACGGCTACCAGGGGCGCGGGCTGGACCTCGAGCTGATCGACTGGCTGATCGTCGGCGGCGAGAGCGGCGCCGGCCACAGGCCGATGAAGTTGGAGTGGGTGCGCGCGCTGCGCGACTACTGCCGCGACGAGTGCTGGCAGGACACGGACGGCGCGACCGCGCTGTTCGTCAAGCAGCTCGGCGGCGCGCGCGCGGGCACGGCGCTCGACGACCTTCCGCCTGACCTGCGCGTGCGCGACATGCCCGAGCGCGCGGGCGTGGCGTCGTGAAGGTCTACGCACGCATCATCACCACCTGCGGGACCTTCCATGTTCCGTCGGGGGGGGGGCACCTGGCCGATCCGAGTGGGCCGAGGAGGTCTGGAAGATGATCGTGGACGAGCACGCCGTCGAGGCTTGCGGCTGCAACAGCATCGGCGGCCTGCCCGCGCCCGAGCCACTGTCAGGTGAAGTGGTGACGGAGCCCACGATCTTCGCGCCCGGTACTGTGCTGCGCGTGGTCGGTGTCGTCCTGTGAAGACTGTGCGCTACGGCGACGTGGTGGTGGACTTCGAGCCCGTCAAGCACGCTTACACCGTCCACACAGCCGCCGGCGTCGAGAGCTTCACGCTGCCGAGCGTCACGAAGATATTGGGCGTCATCGACAAGTCCGAGGCCCTGACGTGGTGGGCCTTCACGCGCACCGTCGAGGCGATGGTCGCCATGAACAACGACGGCGTGTTCTTCTCCACCGCCGAGGAGGCGGTCATGTACCTGGCCGAGAAGAAGGTCCGGCCGATCGACCTGCGCGACGAAGCCGCGCTGCGCGGCACGAACGTCCACGAGGCGCTGACGATGTACGCCGGCGACGACGGGCCGCCACCGTTCCACGAGCTGCCCGAGGTCGAGCGGCCTTTCCATCAGAGCCTTGCCGGTTGGGTCCTCGACACGCGCCCCGTGTTCCATTCGACGGAGGTCCCGATCATCAGCCTGGCGCACCGCTACGCCGGCACGTTCGACTATCTGCGGAGCTGCACCTGTGGCTGTGGTGGCCTCGTGCTCGGCGACGCGAAGACGAGCAAGGCGATCTACGACAGCGCCCACATTCAGGTCGCCGCCTACGCCGCCGCCTACCTCGAGCTGACCGGCTTCGCCGTCTGCCACACGGAGCTGCTGCACCTGCACGCCGACGGCACCCCCGGCGAAGTCGAGCGCGGCGTCGGCGAACTAGAGGACTTCCTGTCGGTCGCCGCGCTGCACGAACGGCTCGACCGCGTGGCGCTCGCCCGCAAGCAGCAGCGCAGGTCGTTCGTATGACCACGCTCGACGACTCGCAGCAGCCACCGCCGGCGCGCACGGTGGACATCAGGATCGACCCGATGTCGCTGATGACGGACCTGGCGCTCGACGCGCGTGGCCTCGACTCGGCGTCCGCGCGGCTGGGGCAGGCGATCAAGAAGTTCGAGGGCGTCACCGACGGCGAGCTCGGGCTGAAGCTGCAATGGGAGGCGGTCGTGGACGAGGCCATGTGCGCGATCGAGCGGGAAATGCTCGAGCACGCAGCCGACCCCGAGAACAAGCTGCCCGCGTCGCTGAAGGGCAGGCCGTCGCGGATCATGGAGGCCGAGGCCCGCATCCGGGCGAAGGAGCAGAACCCGAAAATGTGGGTTGAGTACGTCGAGCTGGAAGCCGAGATTCGAGCGCTTGAGAAGTGGATCAAGAGCAAGGAGCGGGCTGCCAGCCTGCGGCAGTCGATCCTCTCGGCGCAGAAGCGCGAGGCTGAACTGACGCCGTGAGCGTGCAGCGGGATTGGTCAGCGGCACGCGCGAAGGTGGACGAGAAGGGCCGGTGTCGCGCGTGCGGCCTCGACGTGTTCCAGCTCGCCGAGCTCGGCCGCTCTCTTGAGGCGGCGCACACCATCGGCCGCGTCCACGACGAGCCGCGCCCGGAGGTCAGCGAGACGATCCTGTGGGTGAACCCTGACCATGTGGTCGAGCTGTGCGGCCCGGCGACGAGCACCGACACCTGCCACGCCGCCTACGACGGCCACCGGCTCGACCTGCTGCCGCTGATGACCACGGACGAGCAGGTGGCCGCGGTGCGCTGCGCGGGCACGATCGCGGCGGCCGTGAAGCGCCTGAGCGGCGGCAAGACCATCGACCGGCTGCTCGCCGATCCCGAGCCGCCGGCGCCTGCGCCCGAAGACGACGGCGTGCCGTTCTGAGTTTCCCGACTTTACGTGCGGAAAGTCCGTTAACCCATAGTACGGATGATGGGTTATGGACTGGCCGGGCGTGTATGCTGCGCGGGCGAGTTCCCATCACCGACACACGGAGGGCAGGATGAACGACGACGAGCAGGTCCAGCCGATCGAGCGGCGCCCGGCGGGCACGCTCACCGTCCACCAGCTTCTTACGCTGGCCTTCGACAAGACCGAACTGCTGACGCAGCAGGGTCTTCGCTTGAAGCTCGACGAGTTCTCCAACTCGGGAGCGATCCTGAGCGCGGCTCGCAACCGCGAGTATGCCCTTGCCAAGACCGCGATCGAGGACGCAAAGATGCGCGTCGCTCGCGGACTGGCACGGTGCCACGGCATCCTGACGGACGCCGACTTGGAGGACCCGAAGGTGCTGAAGTCGGCGAAGCGCGCGCACGAAGACGCCAAGGAGGCGGCAGAGGAAGCCGCTCGCTCGTGACCAGCGAGAAGGCCGGCGTCGCGCTCGCCTACGTCGTGGTGGGCTGCATAGCGGCGCTGGCCGTCACGGCGACCATCGCCGGCTGTGTTCACCTGTGGAGCGCGATCGTATGAGCGAGCACACCACAGCCGTCGCCAGCACCGACCGCCCGACGGGCAGCGCCGTGATCGAGGTCATGGGCCCGCGGATCATCGTCAAGCCCGTGCCGCCGCCGCAGCGCGCGAGCGGCCTGCACCTGCCGGCGACCGTCCGCGAAGAGGAACGCCGCGCGATCGTGCTGGCCGTCGGCTCCCGCAAGGGCAAGCACGGCGAACAGTTGCCGCTCGACGTGGTGCCCGGCCAGATCGTCAGGTACGAGCACGGTGGGATGGTGCTCGAGGTCGATGGCGAGCCGCTGATGTTCCTGCCCATCGACGACATCTATGCGGTTGAGGTCCCCGAGCTGCCCGAGTAGTACGTCCGTCCAGAGGGGTTGTGGTTGGGCGTCGAGCGTGTCACCATGCTTGACATGACTACTTCCACGGATCACCACACAGCAGCTACCAGCATCGTCGTCGTGAAGGACTCGCACACGCTCAGCCCGCGTGAGTACACCGTGACCAGCCGCGAGGGCGAGAGCACAGCCGCCGAGCTGCCCTACCTGCTCACGGGCAAGCGCGGCGCCGAGTTCCTGCTGATGCGCCACCGCGACGACCCGACCATCCTGCACGCGCTCCCCGGCAACCTGCTACGCGGCAACGGCGAGTCGGCCCGACGCCTTGGCCGCTTCACCGACGCCGGCGGCGAGCTCCGCTCGATCGAGAACCGCTGATGCGATCGAAGACGCTGGAAGCTCTGCCCGACGGAGCCTACGTGCGCGTGCGCCTGAGCGGCAGTGGCGACGACTTGGAGACGGTGCGGCTGCTGCGTGTCGCCGATCCCACCGAAGACGAGATTCGATTCGGCCATGTGAGCAAGCGCGTCCACATTCGCCGGTTCCTCGTCGCCGGTTGGTTCGACACATGGGTCCTGCCAGCGGACGTGATCGAGGCGCCCGCCGAGCCGGTGCCCTCCACGCTCCGCGTCATCGCCTACATCGAGAGCGAGGTCGGCCCGAAGCCTCCTGACCGCAGGTTCGCTCGCGCTTGATCGGGGGACGGGGGGAGAGGGAAACACGGCGGGGCGCTGTAGGTCAGGCGCCCCGCTGCTGTTCTCATACGTTCGTCCAGAGCGCTTGAAGCCTGACCCCGCGAGTGTCACCATAGTTGACATGACCACTTCCACCCGAGAGGACCACACCATGAGCGCCACCGCTCCCGTCACCATCGAAGTGAAGAAGCTCGCCTGGCACCGCGACCGCAACGTCCCGCAGGGTCAGCGCGCCAACGGAAGCTACGACTGCACATGCGGCGCGACGATCGAGGACGTGCCGTTCGGCGGCGAGCAGACCCACACCTGCGCCGGCTGTGGCGCCACCTACGACGGGCAGGGCTGGCTCTTGAGCGCCGGCCGCGAGCAGCCGACCGACGAGCAGGTCCGCACGGAGGCAGTCCTGCGCGTGGATGCTCGCCACCGTGGCTGCATCCCGCCGGCGCCTGCCGAGCTGGCCGACGAGTACGACCGCGAAGCGCTGCACGTCGCCTCGCTCGCCCGTCAGTACCCGTGGGATGAGGTCGTGACGAAGCCGCCCGTGAAGCCGATGGACGCCAACGAGCTGTACTCGGGCCTGACGATTCGCCACGACGGCGAGTGGCGCACGATCGCCTCGACCGAGCGCATCCACCGCAGGGTCCGCGTGGTCTTCGAGGACGGCAGCGAGGCGCAGATGGCCGCCACGATGTCGGTTCGTGTTCGCTCGTGAGCGCCGTCGATATGGACGCCGCGCACACGCACTATCGGGGGCTGCTCGCGCGCCTTGAGGACGAGCGCGGGACAGCCACCGAGCCGCCGCTGCTGTGCGTGCGCTGCAAGCGCCTGACCGCCGAGTTCGGGGAGCTGTGCGAACCGTGCTGGGAGATTGGCCGCGACGAGCCGCCAGAGGATTACGACCCCGACGAGGCGAGCTGATGGCGGTCGAGACGATCAACGACGACCTGGCGTACTGCGTGAAGCTGCTCAGCGAAATGCACGGCCTCTCGCCGGCGCGCGTCGAGCTGAGCGTGCGCGAGGACGGGATCGTGGTCGCGCAGATCATGGCCGACCGCCTGCCGATCCCGCTCACGGGTATGGGCACCGATGCGCCCGAGGCCCTGCGCGAACTTGTCGTCGTCACGGAGGAGCAGATCAGGCGCGGCGCGCGGCGTCGCCGTCGGCGTCCGCGTGTACGCTCGGCCGATGCCGAGGGCCGATCGAGTGGAGCTGGCGCGCGCGCTCCGCGCCAAGGGGAAGACGAACGGTGAGATTGCGGCCATTCTGCGCGTCAGGCCGGGCACCGTGTCGAGCTACTTCAGCGACCCGACGCTCGACAAGCTCCGAGCCCGGAAGGCCAGCTACGCGGGTTCGTGCGTGGACTGTGGCAGCCCGACGGATGGCAACCTCGGGCGTGGACGTTCACCGCTTCGCTGTGCCAACTGCGCTTGTCTGTTCGCGCAGGCCGGGCGAGTGTGGACCCCCGACGCGATCCTCAACGCGCTGATCCGCTGGACGGCTGAACAGGGCGAGCCGCCGCGCGCGAGTCAGTGGCGGACCCGCAAGACGCTCGCCGCGCTGAAGCTCGTGAAGGACCCGAGCGAATGGCCTGTGACCTCGACGGTGCAGCGCGCGCACATCACATGGAACCTCGCGCTCTCAGCAGCAGGTCTTCGCACTTTGCGGCCGGGAGAATACCCGCGAGCCGCTGCTGCGTCTGCATAGTCTTGTACGCTGGCCCGGATGCCTCGCCGACCACCGCCGCGCACGTCCCGCGTTCAGGATCGCCACCGCAACCCGCGCCCTGTCCGTGTCCTCGATGACCTGTCGAGGCTGAAGCCGGGCGTCCGCATCCACGACGGCGGCCACCGCCACGTCCTGCGCGTGGACGACACGCTGCGCCGCAACGGCGAGCTGTGGGTCGAGCTCTCCAACCCCGTCACCGAAGAGAAGATGGGCGAGTTCCCCGTCGGCCCGATCAGCTCGTCCGAAGGTGGCGCCGGCGAGTGGTTCTACGTGGACAAGGCGTGGGCGGCGGCGTGAGCGGTGGAGGTTTGGGAGCAGCTCGACAACGAGAACGGCCGCGCCTTCGAGGCGTTCCTTGTGTACCGGGAAATGGGCCTTTCCCGCTCGCTGAAGAAGGTCGCCAACGTCATCGGCAGGTCGCGGTCGTGGACCGAGCGCATGGCGTCCTCGAACGAGTGGACGCTGCGAGCTCGTGCCTACGACCGGGAGGTCGATCGCATCCGGTTGGCGGCCAACGCGGAAGCGCAGGTGGAGATGATCCTGCGGCACGCGCGGCTCGGGCAGGAGGTCGTCGCGCTCGCGCACGATGCGCTGCGCCGGATCGACCCGGCGAGCTTGAAGCCGGGCGACGTGGTGCGGCTGCTCGAGCTGGGCGTGAAGACGGAGCGGCTGAGCAGGGGCGCGCCGACGGAGCATGTCGCCACGAGCGACGGCGACCCGATGTTCGACGAGGCGCACGGCGAGGACTTGGCTTCGGAGTTCCAGGGCTATCTAGCTGGGCTTGCAGCATCCGACGATCAGAGCGGCGATCCCGAACCTACGACGACGGAAGGCGGTAGCGATGCCGAGCAAGATGGGTGAGCTGACGGGCCTCGACCCGGAGACGGGCGACTGGCTGATGCGCAACGAGCAGGGCGCGATCGTGCGGGGGTTCCTGAGCGTGCGCGCGGGCGGCATGGTCGTGTTCGTGCCGGGCCTCGGGAAGTGGGAGCCTGAGCCCGACGACGCTGGCAACATCGCGCAGGAGCGCGTTCACGGCGCGCGCGGGCGCGACGCTGGCCGTCCGCCTGGCACGACGAAGCCGGTGGGCGAGAACGAGAACCCGGCCGACGCGCGTGCGGCCGACGCCGAGCGCCGGCGGCAAGAGCGCATCGAGGCGGGCGAGCGCGAGCAGGCCGAGCGCGAGACGCGCCGGCTCGCTGAGGAGCAGCGCGCGGCCGATCAGGAGCAGGCCAGCCGTGACGCCATCGCGGCAGCCGCCGGCGAGGCGCCTGCCGGTGATCCTGCCGGGGATGCTGACGGCGGCACCGACGATTCCGGCAGCGCGCCCGCGGCCAGCGTGCCGCCCGATGTCGCACAGACCGAGACGCGCCAGCAGGCAGCCGCCCGCCGCCGCGCCGAGCGTGCAGCAGCGGAGGGCGCCAGCTCGTGAGCTGGGCGTTCCCCTTCCCGATCGGGTTTGTCGCGCTCTACACGAAGGGCGACGGCGACGAGCGCCGGAAGTACACGCTGCCCGTCGTCGGCGCGGTGCGCCCGCTCGGCGACTTCCAAGGCGGCGCCGCTGACAGCGACCCGCGCTGGGGGACGATCCTCGTGCCTGCACCCGCAGCATCGCCCGACGCGGGCGACGTAGTGCCAGCCATCAGCGCCATGCACTTCGAGGATGGCTGGACTTTCCAGGGCATCGGTTACGCCGAAGCCGACGACGACGAGCAAGGAGGAAGTGATGGCGCGGCAGCAGCAGATGTCCCTACTCCCGGTCCCTGACGATTGGGAGTCCAACGACGCGGAGCTGAAGCTAGGCGGCGCGCTCGGGATGCACCCCGACATGCTCTCGCAGTTCAACCTCGGCGACCGGATCGAGATAACGGTCGTGGCTGTGATCGACAGCGCTGGCTTCAAGGAGAAGGAAGTGCAGGGCTTGGCGATCAACACCATCATGCGCGGCTCGAAGCTCGAAGCGGGCGGCCGGATCAGGCGCGCGGCGAAGGACACGAGCGTCTTCCATGACGTGCCGCACCCCGACTCGCTCGACGCCGTGCTCTCGGAGCAGAGCACCGTGGACGCGCTGGCCGACGCCGCGCTCGCTGGCGTCGAGGGGATCGACAGCGTGGAGGTCGAGACGAGCACCGGCACTCGCGCGCGGCGCACGCGCGCACCCAAAGCGGCGAAGGGCGAGACGCCGCCCGCTGAGCCACCAGCAGCCACGCAGCCGGCCGCGGCAGCGCCAGCGGCGGCAGGTGGTGGGGATGACGACCCGGAGCCGCTGACGGAGCTTCAGCAGGGCGCGTTGCGGATCATCGGCGCGGAGCCTGGCTGCGACCTCGATCAGTTCCAGAAGGCGCTTAGCGGCCTGAACGGCACGAGCTACGACGCGACGGAAGCGAAAGCGATCGTGGACCTGCTCATCCGTCGTGGCCTCGCTGTGCTGACCGAGCACAACGACTACGAGCTGAGCGCGTCCGGCGAGGCTGCCATCGTCGCCTGACCAAATCGTGAGCAGGGCCGTATTCCCTGCACGCGCCCGCCCGTGAGCACGCCGGGCGGGTAGTCAGGCCGCGCCCTCGTGGTGCGGCGAACCGAGGAAAGGAGCGGCACCGTCCGACTTCTATTCGCCGCGCTGATCGCGGCCTTCACCCCTGCGCACGCTGCCGGCGCGCACCATCACCATCATCACCAGGCAGCTCAGCACTACACCGTGGAATCCACCTGCTATGCGCAGTCGGGGACCACGGCGAGCGGCGAGCAGACGAGGCCCGGCATCGTGGCTGTGCTGCCGGGGTTCCTGCCGCTCGGCGCGTGGATCAGGCTCGATCGTCCGGCGTTCGGGCGGTCGGTCTATCAGGTCGAGGATCACATCGGGTCAGGGTCCGAACTGGACATCTACAACCCGAGCGAAGCCGCCTGCGACGAGTACGGCAGGCAGCGCAGGGGCTTCACGGTGATGCGCCGCTGACCGGCGCCGGTCAGATTTGACCGGGGCGCCCGGCCAGCGTGTCGGGCGCCCGGTAGATCATCCGTCCAGTAGGGTGTCACCCGCCTTGACAATCCCCCGCGAGGTTGCGATGCTGTACCCATGACCACTTCCATAAAGACACTCTCACTCGCCGCTCTCGCCACACTCGCAGGTGCTACAAACTACGGTGTAGCACCGGCAGCCGGCTGCAAGATCACGACCGTCACCGTCAAGCGCCCGAAGACGCACCGCGTCCACGGCAAGCTGAGGACGGTCTACCACCGCGTCCACGGCCACCGCGTCCCGGTCATGGTCGTGACCCACGTCAAGCACTTCGACTGCATCGGCACGACGCCGGCGGGCGCCACGCCTGCCGCCGCCGCACCGGCCGCGCCCGCTCACAAGCTCCGCGCGAAGCTCGACCCGTCGTTCACGCAGGACCCCTCGAACCCGCTGGCCGTGACCTACAGCTACGACGCCGGCGCGTTCGACGAACACGGCGCGCAGCCGCTCCCCGAAGGCGTGCTGACGCTCTACAGCGACGGCACGTTGGAGTGCAGCATCAACGTCGGCAACGGCGTCGAAGGCGGCACCTGCCCTGTCACCTACCAGGCGACCGGCGCGCACACCGTCGTCGTCACCTACTCGTCAGGTGAAACGACCGTCACCGAAACGAGCGTCGAGCAGATCGAACCGTTCACCACCACCACGACCGTCGAAGCGACCTACACGGCGCTGCCTGCTCCGAGCATCGAAGGCTACGACGGCGACGGCCACACATGGGCGCTCGCGGGCACGCTGACCGTGACCGCGCACACCACCGTCAACGGCCACCAGGCGCCCGGCGCGCCGGTCGTGACCGCCGGCGGCGTGCAGCTCGAAGGCAGCCTGAAGGTGACGGTCATCGCCACGCGCGGCAACTACGACGGGCAGCTCGGCGAGTTCGCCTACTACCCGCAGTCGGTGAACATCGCGCCCGCGACGGGCAACACGCTGGACCTGCCGATCGCCACCGTCGAAGCTGGCACCACGACCCTGACGGCCAGCTACGCCGGCGGCGCTGGCTACGCACCGTCGAGCGCCACCACACCGATCGCGTTCAGCATCCCCGCGTGGCAATGAGGATCGGCCGCGAGGAGATAGAGCGCGAGCTGATCGAGTTCGCGCAGACCTACCAGGGGCACGGCCACGGCGAGACGCCGCTCCGCCCGTTCGACGAGTTCGGGATCGAGCTCGACCATGTGATGTCGGAAGGTGCGAGGTTCGCCCGCACACGGATCGACCAGGGCGGCTACTTTGACACTGAGCGCTGGCACCGCGAAATGGCGGTGTGCTTCACGATCGGCCTTGGCGCTGGGCTACGACTCGGCCGCACGGCGGTCAGAAGGGGCATCACATGACCGACGAGCAGCAGAACGTGATCGACCTCGACGCCGATCCGCGGGCCCTCCCGGCGGTCGTCGAGGTCAACGAGTCGGCGTCGCCGATCCTCGCCGCCGTGAAGGTCATGGCCGTGAAGGACGACGACGACGAGCGCGCCGCGACGGAGCTGCTTGTGCAGATCAAGTCGCAGCTCTCGGCCGCCGAGCGCGCGCGGGTCCGGCTCGTGAAGCCGATCAAGGACCACGCCAAAATGATCGACGAGGAGTTCAAGGCCACGAAGGGACCGCTCGAAGAGGCCGAGGGCGTCCTGAAGGACCGCATCCTGGCGTACCGGCGGCAGGTCGAGCGGGAACGGCAGGAGGAGATTCAGCGCCAGCTCGCCGAGCAGCGCGAGCGCGAGGAACAGGAGCAGCGCGATCGTGAAGCTGCCGCTGAGGCCGAGCGCGTGCGGCTGGCCGCCGAGGCGGCAGAGCTGCACGGCATCATGGTCGGGCTGAGCGACGACGAGCTTCAGCAGATCGTGACCGGCGGGCGCGAGGACGAACGGCCCGTCGCCGCGCGCGTGCTCGCCGAGCGCCGCGCCGCGAGCGTCGCTGACGGGCAGGCACAGCTCGACGTGGGCGCCGCTGAGGCGGTGGCGCCCGAGGATGTGACCGACGCCGGCCTCGAGCACATCGCGCAGGCCGAGGCCGCCACGCCACCGCCCGTGCCCGCGCCGCTGGACCTGCCCGCTGCGCGCCCGAGCGTCACGCGCACGGAGAGCGGCAGCGCGCACACCCGCAAGCGCTGGAAGTTCGAGGTCACGGACGCGATGCAGGTCCCCCGGCAATACCTGATGGTGGACGACCGGCTGCTGCGCGCCGCCGTGAGCGACGGCGAGCGCGAGATTCCCGGCGTCCGCATCTACGCCGAGGACGACCTTGCGGTGCGCGCGCGATGATGAGCAAGGTCATCGGCGAGCGCGTCCGTGAGCAGCGCCGGCGCGCCGGGCTGACGCAGGCCGAGCTCGGGGAAGCGCTGGGCCTCAGTCGCACAGCCGTTACGAACATCGAGGCTGGCAAGCAGGCCATCACCGTCGAGGCGCTGATCGGCGTCGCGCGGCGCGTGCGGTGCGACTTGGCCGACCTGCTTCCGATGACCGTGCAGGAGCAGCGCCATCCCCTCGTGCTGGGCGTCGAACTGTCCGAGGCCCTGCCGGACGGCTGGCAGCCGCAGGGCGTGATCGTGCTCGTGCGCGCGATCGACGCTGACGGCCGCCGCCGGATCACGCACTTGGAGGGCGGCGACGTGATGCTGTGGGAGGGCAAGAGCATGATCGACTTGGCCGCCCGCGACTTCGGCTCGCGCCTCGATGCGCTGAACGAGTGCGTCGAGCATGGGCCGATCGCATGAGCGTCACCGCGACCGACCTGTTCTGCGGCGCCGGCGGCTCGAGCTTGGGCTTCGAGCTGGCGGGCGGCACGCTGCGCCTTGGCCTGAACCACTGGCAGCGCGCGATCGAAACGCACAGCGAGAACTTCCAGCACGCCGACCACGAGTGCGAGGACATCGCCAGCCTGACCACGAACCGCATCAGGCGCTACCCCGACAGCGACATCCTGCTCGCCTCGCCCGAGTGTACGAATCACAGCTTGGCGAAGGGCGCGCGCCGCCAGAAGCCGCAGCGGTCGTCGCTGTTCGACGACGGGCCCGCGGGCGACGACGAGCAGGAACGCTCGCGCGCGACGATGTGGGACGTGGTGCGCTTCGCTGAGCAGAAGCGGTTGAAGGGCAGGCCCTACAAGGCGATCGTCGTGGAGAACGTCGTGGACGCCTACAAGTGGGGCTATGGCGACGACGGCGGGCTGTTCCAGGCGTGGCTTCAGGCGATGCTCGCGCTCGGCTACACCCACGAAATCGTGTGGCTCAACTCGATGTTCTGCCCGCCGACGCCGCAGTCGCGTGACCGCATGTACGTGGTGTTCTGGCTGCGCACGCTGCGCGCGCCGAACCTCGACTTCGAGCCGATCGCGTGGTGCCCGAGCTGCGAGACGGTCGTCCACGGCCGCCAGCGGTGGAAGCGCGTGGACCGCCCGCGCTGGGGACGCTACGGCGTGCAGTACCTCTACGCCTGCCCGACGTGCAAGGGGACGGTGCTGCCGGGCGCAGCGCCGGCGGCCAGCATCATCGACCGGACGCTGCCCATCGAACGGATCGGCGACCGCAAGCCGACGAAGTGCCGCAAGTGCGGGCAGCATCACCCGCTCGCCTGCAACACGCGCGACCGGATCGGGCGCGGCCTGACGAGGCTGGAATCGGAGCCGTTCGCCATCCGGCTCTTGCAGGGCGGCCAGCCGAAGCCGCTGACGCTGCCGATCGTCACGCTCACGCAGCGGCACGACATGGCGATGGTGATGCCGGTGGCGGGCAACACCTACGAGCGCACGCCGGGGAACCGCGCGCGAGACTCCCGCCGGCAGCCGCTCGACACGATTCACGGCACGCTCGATCGAGCGATGGTCGTCCCGCCGATGGGCGCCGTCGAGCTCCGCCCGGCCGCCACGGCGCCGGCGCCGACTCAGACGACGACCACGCGCGCCGCGATCGTCACGGGCGCGCCGGCGATGACCTACTGCTCGGAGTGCGCGACCTACGATCCGCGCGGCGCGGCGCCTGGCCCGTGGCACAGTCCTCATTGCTCGATGTACGAGGACCCCGCGCTCGTCATGGGGAACCGGATGCACGGCGTCCCGCGCTCCGCTCACGACGAGCCATCGCAGACCGCTTGCACGGGCGAGACGTTGGCCGTCGTCGAGCTTCAGAACAACGGCGGCGCCCGGCACCCCGAGGACCCCGTTCACACGATGCGCGCCGGCGGCTATCACCACGCCGTCGTGCTCGCCAACTACTCGCCCGGCTGGGCGCGCCGCGCCGACGACGAGGCGATGGGCAGCGTCACCACGAAGGACGGCCACGCGCTGATCGTGCCCTACGACCGCACAGGCGTCGCGGGGATCGCCGACCGCGAACCCGTGCAGACGTTGACGACCCGCGACCGCGCTGCCGTCGTCTGGACGGAGGCAGCGATCGACGACTGCGGCTTTCGCATGTTCGCGCTGCACGAGATAGCCGGCGCGATGGTCATGGCCGACCACACCGACGGGTCCGAGTATCAGGTGCTCGGCAACAAGCGCGAACGGATGGCGCAGTACGGCAACGCCGTGACGCCGCCGGTCATGGCCGCGATCGTGGAGCGCCTGCTGCCGATCCTCGACGAGCGATGATCTTCAAGCCCGAGCTCGCCGCGCTCGTCGTCGCCGGCGAGAAGACCGTCACCCGCCGCCTGTGCAGCGACAACCCCCGGTCGCCGTGGTGGCGGGAGCGCTGCACCTATCAGCCCGGCAAGGTCTTCACTGTGAATCCTGGCCGCGGCGTGACGCGAATAGGTGAAGCGCGCGTGACCTCGTGCCGCCGGATGCCGCTCGGACGCCTGTCGTTCTCCGAGGCCCGCAAGGAGGGCTTCTCCGACCCTCGTCAGTTCATGGCCGCGTTCGCTGGGATCAACGGCGAGTACGACCCCGAGCTGATGGTGTGGCGCGTAGAGTTCGTCGCGCTGTGAGCGAGTGGGAGATTCTTCAGGGCAGCGTCTTCGCGCGCCTGGCTGAACTGGACGACGGGATCGCGCAATGCTGCATCACGAGCCCGCCCTACTTCGGGCTGCGCGACTACGGCACCGCTGAGTGGGAGGGCGGCGACCCCGCGTGCTCGCACCGCGTCGGCGGCGCCGTGGAAGATCAGAAGGCGCCGCGCCGGCACCGCATCACGGGCGTCAGGCCGATGAAGGATTCGAGCACCTGCGGCCTGTGCGGCGCCATCAGGATCGACGAGCAGATCGGCCTCGAGCGCACCCCTGACCTGTACGCCGAGAAGATGGTCGCCGTCTTCCAGCAGGTCAGGCGCGTGCTGCGCGACGACGGCGTGGTGTGGCTGAACCTTGGCGACAGCTACAACGCCTACAACGGCAACAGCGGGCCGGGCAGCGGCATCGACGGGCCTGGCCGCGCGCGGAACACGCAGCGCCCGGCGCTCGCCACCGGCCACGGCCTGCGCGTGGGCAGCTTGAAGCCGAAGGACTTGCTCGGCATCCCGTGGCTTGTCGCGTTCGCGCTGCGTGAAGACGGTTGGTATCTCCGCAAGGACATCATCTGGCACAAGCCGAACCCGATGCCCGAGAGCGTGATCGACCGGCCGACCAGCGCGCACGAGCACGTTTTCCTGCTCGCCAAGAGCGACCGCTACTACTACGACGCGGAGGCGATCAGCGAGGAGGCGACCTACGGCGAGCCGAACAGCCCGCAGTCGATCAAGTCGCCCTATGGTCAGGGCTTCACCGAACGCGCTGAGCGCGGCGAGAGCGCGCCTGCCAGCCGCCGGCGGAACAAGCGCGACGTGTGGACCGTGGCGACGAGGCCCTACCCGGACGCGCACTTTGCGACGTTCCCCGAGGAGCTGATCGTGCCGATGGTGCTGGCGGGCAGCGCCCCGCAGGCGTGCTCGAGCTGTGGCGCGCCGTGGACGCGCGTCGTCGAGCGCAAGGACGAAGGCTGGAACGGCTCGCGCTACGGCAAGCGGAAGGTCGAGAGCAACGGCGGCGTGCAGACGGGCGGCACGGAGCGCTCGACGCTCGGCAGCTCCAACGGGACCGGCACCGCGCAGGCCGAGACGACGGGCTGGAAGCCGACCTGCTCACATGCTGACGGGGGGGGGCGCTCGTTGGTGATAGACCCCTTCGCGGGCAGCGGGACGACGCTCGGCGTTGCCGTCGCTCACGGCCGCGATGCGCTCGGCGTGGAGCTGAACCCGGAGTACGTCGAGCTCGTGCGCAGGCGCATGTCGGGTGTCACCGCGCCGCTGTTCGCCGGCCTGTAGGGGGAGGATAAAATCCTCCCTGTAAGCGAGGTTGACACGGTTGCGTCATCCGGCCAGCGTGGGATAATGCTTGCATGGTCAGAGTGGCGGACGATGGCGATGGGCAGCAGGGCAAGGACGCGCCGGCGCCGAGCAGTCCGCCCGCTGTAGAGGTTCAGCGCGGCACGCGCCCGAACGAGAAGCGCCCGCTGCCGGGCACGCCGCCACCTGGCGCGCAGGAACGCCGGAAGTGAGCGACGCGGAGGTCGCAGAGCAGGTCTTGAGCGAGCACGAGCGGACGGTGCTGCGCCATCTGCGCCGGCGCGGCGTGGACTCGACGCTCAGCCTCTACCGCCAGTACAAGGACCGGGGGTCGCTCGAAAACGCTGTGCGCAGGATGGCTGAGAAGGTCGCCATCGCACGGAACCGTCCGACGGCCGACATCGGGGAGCGTGATCTTGCGGACGTGCTCGCCGATATGACGGGGATGCCCGTCTCGCAGGTGTTGTCGGCGGGCCTCGGGAGAATGAGCGGCGCTGCTGCGCCGGCCTCGACTCCTCCCGTCACCGGCGCGGCAGCACCTTCGCCATCTTCGCCGCCGGCGCTGCCCGCACCTGCACGGCCCGCTGACCCGGACCCGCAACCTGCGGACGATTCACCACCGGCAGGGTTCAAGCGCTTCGAGCCGAGCACTCGCCGCCACGGCGCGAACACCGCGAGCGCCGACCGGCGCCGCCGGATCGTGGAGCTGCTGAGCGAGAAGCCGCGCAGCGTGAAGCTGCTCGAGCATGAGCTTGGCTGCGCGCCGCATCAGGTCGCGCACGACCTCCAAGTCCTGAAGGGTGAAGGTAAGGTTGAGCCTACGGAGCGCAGCGCGCACGACTGGCCGGGCGCGAACCGCAGCGCGAAGGCGTCCAAGCTCTACCGCATCCCCGTGGCCGTGGAGTACGGGCTAGACACCGGCGCCACACCGACGCAGGCCGTCCCGATCGACGACACTTCCGATTCTGGCGCCTCAGATGAGGGCGCAAATGAGGAAGCGTCCTCACAACCCGACTGCACGGGCGCGGTGTCCGAGGCCCTGAACGGCAAGCCGATCTTCACCCCGGAGGGCTTGGCGTCGCTGACACCTGCCGGCGTGGAGCTGGACGACAGCGACGCCGCGCGCGCCGCTCGCCAAGCTGCGCCCCCCCCCCTGACCGACGACGCGCTCGACGAGCAGGACCGCGACCGCTACGTGGACCTGCTGTTCAAGCTCGCGGAGGACAACCCGGAGCACCCTCACCTGTTCGATCGGCTAGAGCGCGTGCTGCATGTGCGCGGCGTCGGCCCTGTCGAGCAGGCAGTCCGTGACCGGCTCGATGCAGGCCAGTGAGGTCAAGGCCGCTATCCACCGCCGCCACGGCTGCGACAGCTCGTCCGGCCAGTGGGTTTGCGTGGACGAGGCGTTCAGCGGCTACAGCGCCGCCACCGGCGGGATCGACACGCTGGCGATCGGCGTGTGGCGCACAGCGAAAGCACCTGGCCTCTCGGGCGCTGGCCGTGTCGTGCGCAACGCGATCGTGGCGTATGAGGTCAAGGTCAGCCGCTCAGACCTGCGCCGCGAGCTGTATGGCTACCAGCCCGGCGAGGGCGCAAGCTACCGCAGCCGACCCGTCCCGAAGTGGCCGGGCAAGGCGCTGTGGGCGCTCGCGCACAGCCACTACTTCCTGTTCGCCGTCCCCGCGGGGCTGCTCAAGCCCGACGAGCTCGACCGCCGCGAGCCGACCGACGACCGCCGCCTGTACGTCCCGCCCGAGTGCGGGCTACTCGAGGTCGATGGCGGCGGCTGCAAGATCAGGGTCGAAGCGGAGCCACGCCACCACCCGACACCGTTCACGGCCCACCAATCGGCGGAGCTGATCCGCCACGCGATCGACCCGTCCAAGGAGCGGCAGCTACGCGCGCAGCTCGGCCACGTCGAACAGAGCAACTTCGCCTACATGGCCGTCGTCGCAGCGGTGGACGCCACGATGCGCGACCGCGGCCACGGCGAACAGGAGAGCGGTGCCATCGCGCACGCAGTCATGCGCAAGCTACGCGAGCGGACGTGACCGGGCAGCTCTCGCTCGACGCCGGCCACGAGCTGCCGCGCGCCGACTTCAGCCCTTGCCGCCGCTACCGCTACGCGCTGCGCCGCACATGGGGCGACGGCAAGCCCGTGGTGTTCGTCGGCCTGAACCCCTCCACAGCCGACGAGACACAGGACGACCCGACGATCCGCCGCTGCATCAGGTTCGCCCGCGATTGGGGCTATCCCGGCCTCGTCATGGCGAACCTGTACGCCTGGCGCTCCACTGACCCCGGCCAGCTCCGCAAGGTCGAGGACCCGATTGGCCCGGACGCCGACGTGTGGCTCGCCCGCCTGGCCGCAGAAGCCGGCATCGTCGTGTGCGCGTGGGGCACGAACGCGGACAACTACCGCGCGGAGCGCGCCGCCGCAATTTTGCAGGGCGACCCACCGCGGGCCCTGCACGTCCTCGGCCTGAGCAAGCACGGCGCACCCCTACACCCGCTCTACCAGCCCGCGCGCCTCACACCGCAACCGTGGACGCCAGAATGAGCGAAGGGTCAGACAACACCCGCCAGCTCGTCACAGCCGAAGCGAACCGCGTGGCCGCGCTACAGGCCAAAGACATCGCGGACCAGCTCGGGGACCACCGCCTACGCCGCGCCACCGGCCTCGCGCTCGCAGAACTACGACGCAAGGCGCCAACCAACCTGATCGCGCACGCAGCCGCCGTCCACCGCACAGACGCAGGCGTGCCGATGGTCGCGCAGCGTCATCATCGTGAGTGGGCGCGCATCTTGCAGGACAGCACGGCGTACCCGTTCGTCTACATCGTGGCGCCGCCTGGCTACGCGAAGTCGAGCTGGGGGTCGTGGGTCTATCCGACGTGGCGGCTGGGGAGCTCGCACGGCAAAGTCCGGCTGGGGCTGATCGGCAACACGTACACGCTCGCCAGCGGCTTCAGCGGCGCGGTGTGGGACACGATCCAGTCGCCCGAGTTCCAAGCGATCTACCCCGACGTGCGCCTCGACTTCAAGCGCGGCGCTGCTCGGGATCAGTTCTACGTGACGGGCGCGCCAGCAGGCCCGAACCCGTCTGTGCTCGCCAGCGGCATCGGCGGCCCGATCGTGGGCAAGCGCTTCGACGAGATCGTGGTCGATGACCCGTTGACGTGGAAGGACGCGCGCAGCGAGACGGTCATGCGCGGCATCCGGCATTGGGTGAAGACGACGCTCGTCAAGCGGCTCCCGCCGGCGGGGCAGCCACCGGAAGGCTTCGGTCGCATCGTGGTCATCGGGACGCGGTGGAGTCAGAACGACCTCGTGCCGCTGTTCCAAGACCTCGGGTTCAAGATCGTGACGATGCCCGCGCTGGGCTATTGGGACCGGAGCGTGGTGTGCGGCGACTGCTACGAGCCACGGCCCGACGCGCGCGCCGGCCACGATGCGCCGCCGTGCCCGGCGTGTGGTGGCGTGCAGCAGCCGATCTTGCAGTACGGGACCGAGCCGCTGTGGCCGGCGGTCGAGAGCCGCGAGAACCTTGAAGCTCAGCGCCGCGACGACGAACTGATCTTCGAGCTCGTCAAGCAGGGCAACCCGAAGGTGCTGGCCGGGGACACGTTCAGCGGCGACTACTTCCAGCGCGCGCCGATGCCGGACCTGGCGTCGTTCGACATGGTGGTGCAGGGCGTGGACACCGCGAGCGGGAAGAACAGGCTCGCCGGCGACTACTTCGCGCACGTCACGATGGGCGTCAAGGGCGCCGACGAGTGGGTGCTGCACGTCTACCGCGACCGGATCGCGGCGCCGCAGCAGCAGGCCAAGATCGTCGAGCTGTACGAGATGTTCAAGGACGCCGGCCGCACGCCGGACCTCATCAACGTGGAGGACGCGAACGAGGGCACGGCCGTCGTGCAGCACCTTGAACAGACCACGCGCCTGCCGCTGCACTTGGAGACACCGGAGGGCGACAAGGAGTTCCGGGCGATCCCGCTGAGCAACGCCTACCGTGCGCGCCGTGTGATCCACGCCGACACCGATGTTCACGGGCGCCCCGCGAAGTGGCTGATGGGCTTCGAGGCCGAGCTTGAAGCGTTCCCCGACCCGACCGTCCACGACGATCAGGTCGATGCTGCTGTTCACGCCTACGCCAAGCTGATCGGCAGCGTCCCGCGCGTGCGCGTGCTCGGGTAGGCGCTGTTTCCGAGTTTCTAGGAACTAGGAAACTGTCGAGCGGGCCTGTAAACTCGCCTGACATGGTGAAGCTGAGGGACATCGCCGTCACCTGCAACCACGATCGCGCGCCGCGTGGCCTGTGGTGCTCGAGGCCGCGTGGTCACGATGGGCCGTGCGCGTGCAGGTGCGAGTGGTGGAACCTGCCCGGCCAGTGGCGTGAAGCTCAGACCGGCACGTCGCGGCTGAACATCGACAAGGCCGCGCTGTGGCTCTGTGGCTTCGCTGTGCTGGCGCTCGGGCTGCTGCTCGGGTTCATCATCGGCGTGCTGGCCGTGGCGTGAAGCTCCGCTACCCGTTCGTCGAACCGCCGTTCGAGTGCGAGCACCACCGGCACGCTGACGGGAGCCTGACCGCGTTCGGCGCGCGCTTTCAACGAGGGCTGACGCACTACATCCTCGACAACGGCTACACGGTGAGCGTCCGCAACAACGAGCCGCTGATCGACGTGCCGACGTGGGAGCTGATCGTGTGGCCGACCGACAAGGGCCTCGGCCCGATGTCGCAGCATCAGATCGGTGGGACGCACTACTACGACGACCCGGTGTCGCCGCTGATCGAGCGGAACCGCATCGCTGGCTGGCCGTCGGCTCGGCCGCTCTCTGATGCCGAGCTCGCACATCTGCGCGCCGAGTTCGAGCGGCCATATCGCTGATGCTGTTGACGATCGTCATGGACCGGAAGACCGGCGTCGAGGGCCGACCTGCTCGCCTCGAGGATGCCGCCGAGTTGATCGCGCGCTTCGCTCGGCGATCCGAGCGCGTGATGACCGGCGCATGGCTCGTCGAGACGAGCGAGGGCATCAACGACTGGACGACACGCTTGCAGACCGTGTGCGAGGGCGACGATCGGCTGCTCGTCGCGGAGCTGCGCAGCTACGTCGGCGGGATGCTGCCGGCGGGCCTGTGGCCGTGGATCAACACGCGCACGATGACGCTGCTGACCGATGGCCGCTGAGATACCGCACGCGACCGCTCGGACGGTCATGCGCAAGCACCGCGACCACGACGGCGCTGTGCGCGCGATCCACCGGCAGACGGCGCTCTGTGTGCTCGCTGTGACCCGTGGTGGTGGCGCGATGGTCAAGCTCGAGCGCCGCCACGCGAAGCCCGGCAGGACAGCCGTGCGCGTGATGAAGGCGTGGAATCAGATGCTCAACGATGCTGAAGCCCGGCACGAGGCGTTCTGGACTGCCTACGACGCCGAGCACGACGAGCTGACGCCTGACGAGCTGGCGGCGGTGGCATGACCGACGACGAGCGGCAGCAGCTCGTGGACGAGTTCGAGGCTGCGCGCGCGCCCGGCTTGCGGATCGCCGACGCGGCGGCCACATTCAAGGCGAGGACGGCTGACCTCGAATGGTCGCTGAGCATGACGGACCCTGCGACCGCCGGCGAGCGACAGCAGGGCGTGGGCTTCAACCAGGGCTACGCCGATCGTCGGCTTGAGCAGGACTGCCGGGCGTGGCGTGAAGCGCGCGATGGGCTTCAGTATGCGATCGAGAACGGTGGCGATCGTGTGAGGCCGCCGGTGCCGAAGCGGCCGGCGAGCGACCCGCTGACGACGCTCCCGTAGTCTGCTCGTATACGAGCCGTATACGCATTGCATACATAATGAGTGCAGCCGCCGGACGGCCTTGTAATGTCGCTTGACAGTGGACGCGCTGCTCGACAAGCCACCGATCGAGATTCTGCCGCTTGGCGAGCGTCCGCAGCCGCGCACGAACGAGATAACGGAGTGGTGCCCGACGTGCCTTGAGCGGGTCGTGCCGATGCGCAACGGGTCGTGTGGATGGTGCGACACGCCGCTCGAAGAAGGCGCGGAGCCCGATACAAGCGTGCTTGTACCTGCGCCTGTTTCCGAGTTGCGTAACTTGGAAACTCTCGAAGATACGAAGGTCGAGGGGGGGGGGG
>Ga0210392_10000104_pt1 | contig 67984 bp, 59 predicted proteins | sample IncBWC30OmetaG_FD_161057 | JGI IMG/M metagenome (GOLD analysis project Ga0210392, IMG submission 161057) | Forest soil microbial communities from Barre Woods Harvard Forest LTER site, Petersham, Massachusetts, United States - Inc-BW-C-30-O ... | reverse complement strand
GTATTTGCAACGTGAAATCTGGAGCTACGGCGGTTCGCTTTTGCAGGCGGAGGACGAGATTGCCGGCATTGCCGCCGCGGTCGGTGCCTCTTTCGCCGGGATCAAGGCGATGACGGCCACCTCCGGCCCCGGTTTTTCACTCAAGACGGAGGTGCTGGGTCTCGCCAGCGCGGCCGAACTGCCGCTCGTCTGCGTGAATGTCCAGCGCGGTGGCCCGTCCACCGGCATGCCGACCAAACACGAGCAGGCCGATCTTTTTGCCGCCGCGTTTTCCGCGCACGGCGACACGCTCCGGCCCATCCTCGCCCCCGTCAACGCGGTCGATGCGTTCGGCCTGACCGTCGAGGCTTTCAACATCGCCGAGCAATACCAGACCCCGGTCATCGTGCTTTCCGACCAGGAAATCGCGCAGGGAAAAGTCATCGTCGAACCGATCGATCCCGCGCGCTTCAACGTAATCAACCGCCTGGAGCCGACCAGGACGGAACTGGGAAATTACCAGCGTTTTGGCATCACGGATTCCGGCATCAGCCCGATCAGTCACCCCGGCATGAGGGGCGGTAATTACCTCGCTGCAGGCATCGAGCACGACGAGCGCGGCGCGCCAACTGCCAGCGGAGAAATGCACGCCCGGATGAACGACAAGCGGTTGAAAAAACTCGATCCCCTGAAACAGCGCCGAGATCTCTTTGTCATCGATGGCGATCCCGATGCGGCCGTCGGGCTGATCAGTTGGGGTAGCGTCGCCGGCATTGCGCAGGAGGCGGTGCGCACCGCCCGGGCCGAGGGCCTCGAGGTAAAGCTTTTGATTCCGAAGCTGATCTATCCCGTCGCCGAGGAGATTTACACGGAGTTTCTCGCTTCGGTGCGCTACGGCTTGGTGGTCGAGCAGTCGCACCAGGGCCAGCTCCATCGCATCATCCGGATGTGGGTGAACGTTCCCCGTGAATTTAGGTCCATCGCCAAGAGCGGCGCCAACCTGATCTCGCCGCAGGAAATCGTGCAGTTGATCCGCCTCCTGGCGCAACCCACCGCCGTCGCGCCATTGTCGCATTATTGCGATCTACTAAATATCATATGACTTCCCACGATCCAGCCCACCCTTGTGCTTGTGCCGCGAAGTCCACCGCTTACACGGCCAAGGATTATAAGAGTGAGTTAAAGCCGATCTGGTGTCCCGGGTGCGGCGATTATTCGGTCGCGGCCGCGCTGTATCGCGCCCTGGCCGCCATCGGGCGTCCGCCGCATGAAATCGCGCTGATCTCAGGCATCGGCTGTTCGAGCCGCCTGCCCGGATACACGACAGCCTACGGTTTCAATTCACTGCATGGACGCGCACTGCCCATTGCCCAAGGGGTCAAAATGGCCAACCCCGAGTTGCTCGTGATCGTGGCCGGTGGCGACGGCGACGGCTTTTCGATCGGCGGCGGCCATGTGCCGCATGCCATCCGCCGCAATCCCGACCTGACCTATCTGGTGATGGACAACCAGGTTTACGGCCTGACCAAAGGCCAGGTCTCGCCGACTTCGCCGCGCGGCACCCAATCGCATGCCTCGACCTTTGGCAGCATTGAGGAGCCGGTTAACCCGCTCCTCTACGCCCTGGCCTATGGGGCCAACTTTGTCGCCCAAGCCGTGCCCGCCGATTTGGAAGGCATGACCAAAATCATCGAGGAAGCGATCCGGTATCCCGGATTTGCCTTCGTCAATATCCAGTCGCCCTGCGTGACGTTCGGCGATCCGGACAAGCAGGTTAAAGCCCAAAAAGCCACGATGCGTAATCTTCAAACCGAAGGACACGATGTCACCAATCACCTTCGGGCGATGGAGCTGGCTGAAGGGTACGGCACGACGCTCTATACCGGGATATTCTATCGCAATCCGAATCCACCGCCCACCTACGGCAGCCAGATCGAGGATCGGCGGCAGACGCTGAAGGCAAAGACGCCGATTGAAGCGCTCGCGTGACAAACTGCGATAAACCTGATCGATGAGTTTGAACCGCGAATGAACGCGAATGGACACGAATTATGACAAGGCCGAAGAAGGGCAGGTGAGCCATCCACCGAAAGGTGCCGGAAAGCAGATGCAAAACTTCAGCCAGTCTTCTCTTTTTATTAGCGTTTATTCGCGTCCATTCGCGGTTCTCAACTGCATTGTTATGGGTAAGCTCTAAACATCCCATGCCTTTTCGCATCTGTAAGACCTTTTCAATCGAGAGCGGGCACATCCTGTCGAAGCATCCCGGCAAGTGCCGCTTTCCCCACGGCCACAGCCGCACGGTGGAGATCGTGCTGGCGGCCGACCAGCTCGATGCGAACGACATGGTTTGCGACTTCAAGATCATCAAGACGGCCTTGAATGATTTTATCGATTCATGGGACCACGCCCTTTGCCTCAACACCGACGATCCGAATTTTGCGTTCTATCAAAAAACCTACGGAGCGAAGATCATTCCGTTCACTCAGGCCGATCCGACCAGCGAGTTGATGGCTAGGGCGATTTTCGAAGAGTTGAAACGCAAGTTTTGGCAAGCCGCCGATAAGGCCGCCGCCGGCGGCCCGACGGCAGCGGGCTTGCGCATCGAGTGCGTGCGCATCACGGAAACAAGTTCGAGCTGGGCCGAATATTCCGAGTAAGCCAGATGACACCAATTACAGTCCGAATTAATCTTTTTGAGGTAGGGCGCGACCGCCGAGGCTGCCGCACTCGTCGCCGCTGGGCGCGCCGCGGTTTATCCAAGACAGTTTTCACAGAAGGTCGCAAAGGAAACGAAGCGCCTGGGGTCGGCTCGCGCCAAATTTCCACGCAAGCTTTGCTTTTGCCTTTGATGGTGAAATCCCAACGACGCTTCGCGACCTTCTGTGCAAAACCTAACACTGTGCAACGTCCCAGATCGTCGTTCGTTTGATATGAAGCCCGGTTTTATCCGCGTCGCTGCCCTTTTGCTGGCCATGGGCCTCGGCAGCCTCCTGCCGCAGCTGCATATTTTGTCGGGGTGCATTCGCTGGCTCATTATCGCGATGCTCTTTATCGTTTTTCTCGAGGCGCGCCTGTGGCACCAATCCTTCGAGCGCAGCCACGGTGTTTTGTTGCTGGCGAATCTTGGCATGGGCGCCGTGGCGTGGGGCCTCGGCTGGCTGGTGGGCGGACGGGACCTTGCACTCGCCGCGTTTTTCACGGGCATCAGCCCCACCGCCACCGCCGCGCCGGTGATTGTCGGTCTGCTGCGCGGGCGCGTCGAATATGTGGCCACGGCGTTCATGCTCACGAATCTCACCATCGCCGCGCTGATGCCGTTCATGCTGCCGATCGTTCTCGGCCACGCCACGCCGCAGGCGTTTGCGCCGATTTCCGGCAGCGTCGTCCTCGTCATCTTCATGCCCATGCTGGTGGCGTGGGCCGTCCGGGCCGTGCACGCGCGCGCCGTGGAATGGCCGGCGCGCCTGCGCAGCGTGTCATTTGGCCTCTGGGTGACGGCGATATTCCTCATTACCGCCGACGCGTCGAATTTCCTGCACACCCAGGCCGGCACGGCGCATCCGGTGTTATTCAAGATCGCCGCGCTGACCCTTCTCCTCTGCGCCGTTAATTTTACGCTGGGGCGGGCGATCGGCGGGCGGGGACTGGCCCGCGAGTGCAGCCAGTCGCTCGGGCAGAAAAACACCACGTTCACGATATTCCTCGCGCTGACCTATGGCAGCCCGCTCATCGCGCTGGGCCCGACGTGCTATGTGATCTGGCACAATTTGTGGAACGCGTGGCAGCTCCACCAAATGGATCGGGAGTAGCCAAAGCGGAAGCCAGCAAAAGCTAGTTTTGAACTAAGCCATTCCCTCGAAACTTAATTTCGTCCCAGCTCCTTGCATACCTTTGCTGCATCACGGTTGGACGGCCGTCAGCCGCGCCAGTTCGGTTCGAGCTAAACGATAATCCTCGTTGGTTGTTAGGTGGGTGGCCATGCATTTCCTGAAAAACTGTTCTGCCGCTGTCGGCTCGTTCGCCAGGAGATGCATCATACCCACGTAATAATACGTCTGACATAGGTACCAGGGTCGGTTGTATACTTGATCTTTACCCAGAATGGCGGCAGTCGAGGCGAGAAACTCGGTTTCTTGCATCTCGCCGAGCAAAAATCGCGCAATAACCTGAACCCTGGCTTTTGGCCAACGATCGACTAAGCGGCCTAGCGCCACCATCGGTTGTCGTCGCGGTGCCCGCGCAAGGAGGATGGAAACACGGATGATCGCAATGGAAGGATCGAAATAAATATGATCTCCCGTGTGGGCCGTGAGAGGATCAAAGAGATGGTTTTCAAGATCATTCATCAGAGCGATGGCGTGTTCATAGTCGGCAATGGCTCCGCTAAAATCTCCCTTGGCGTCCTTGGCCAAGGCGCGGGCATAAAAAGCTCCCGGACTGTTCGGACCCAATTTGATGAGCAGGTCAAAATCGGCGATGGCACCGTCAAAATCACCCTTTTGCCTCTTCGCGATGCCGCGTTTGGTGATGGCTTGATAATTCTCCGGCTCCAATGCAAGAGCGCGGTCGAGATCAGCAATAGCCCCGTCAAGATTTCCTTGGTACTGAAATCTCACATCGGCTGAACCAAGCAAAGGTGAAGGATCTTTCGGGCGCAGTGCCAAGACTCGCTCGTAGTCGGCCAGGGCACCAGAGTAATCTTTTTGCTCTGTCTTGAACAGGGCGCGGTTTTGGAACGTGACGGCGTTCTTAGGATCCACGGCGATGATGCGGTCGTAGTCAGCGATAGCCCCGGCGGTATCGTTCTTGTAGAGCTTGGTGGAGGCACGTGCGTCCAAGGCGCGCGTGTCATTCGGATTCACTGCAATGGCACGGTCAAAATCAGCCATCGCGCCATCAGTATCGTTCTTAAAAGATTTGACCAAGCCTCGATTGTAGAAAACGCGCGTGTCTTGCGGATTCAGGACAAGGCAGCGGTCGAAATCCCGGATGGCACCGCCGAAGTCACCTGTGTTCTCCTTGTCCATACCACGACTATAGAAAGCGTCCGAGTAATTCGGATTCAAGGTAATGGCCCGATCAAAGTCGGCAAGCGCACCGGCATAATCTCCTTTGTTGCCCTTGGTGAGGCCCCGGTTATAGACTGGCACAGGATCGGTTGGATCCAGGGCCATGGCGCGATTATACGCCGCCGCTGAGCCATTGCCATCGTGGATGGCATACCTGGAGTTGCCGAAACCGATAAAGGCGAAATTCGGTTTTCCTCCGAGGGCGAGACAACGATTGTAATCAGCCTTGGCGCCTTCTTGATCTCCGTTGCGCTCCTTGGCCATGCCACGATAGCTAAAAACATTTGCGAATTTTGGATTTAGCGCAATGGCGCGGTCGAACTCGGCGATTGCGCCGTCGTGATCTCCTTTGTTTTCCTTGGCGATGCCTCGATTGTAGATGGAAAGGAGATGATTCGGACTGAGTTCGATGGCATGGTTGAAGTCAACGATCGCGCCATCGTAATCCCCTTTGTCATCCTTAACTGTGCCACGACCGTAGAAACCAAGGCAATCATTTGGGCTCAGTTCGATGACATGGTTAAAGTCGGCCATCGCGTCGTCGAGGTTGCCCTTGTCATACTTCGCAAAGCCGCGGTTGTAGAAAGCATGTGCATAACGCGGACTCAGTTCGATGGCATGATCGTAGTCAGCCAGGGCCGAGTCATAATTGCCTTTATTGACCTCCGCATTTCCGCGCTCCATGTAAGCGCGCGCCTCTCTTGGGGCTAATGGAATGGCTCGGGCCAAGTCGGCCAGGGCACCGTCGTAATCTCCCTGGCCGGTCTTGACGTTCGCCCGGTTCATCAGGGCGGTTGCATTATTCGGATCCAGGGCGATGGCACAGTTGAAATCAGCACCGGCGCCGGCGAGATCACCCTTTCCATACTCGATCGAACCGCGGCCGATATAAGCCCCAGCATAATTTGAATTAAGGGTAATGGCGCGATCAAAGTCGGCCATGGCTCCGTCGCTATCTCCTTTGTTGTCCCTGGCCAGGCCACGACCGTAGAACCCAAGCCAGTCATTTGGATTCAACTCAATGACGCGGTTGAAGTCGGCCATGGCGCCATGGTTGTCTCCCAAGGCATTCTTGGCCAAGCCACGGTTTCCCAAAGCTTGCGCGTAGTTTGGTGCAAGAAGGATGGCGTGATTGTAGTCGGCCAGGGCCGCACCATAATAACCCATGTTGAACTTGGCCAGTCCGCGTTCCATGAAGGCGCGCGCCTCCATCGGGGCCAGTAAGATGGCACGATCTGAGTCGGCCAAGGCGCCGTTGTAATCTTTCTTATCAATCTCGATATTCACCCGGTTCAAAAGGGCGCTTGCATCATTTGGATTCAGGGCGATGGCACGGTTGAAATCGGCCAAGGCGTCGAGGAGATCCCCTTTTCGATACTGATACTTGACCCAGCCACGGCTATTATAAGCGACGGCATATTTCCGATTCAACGCAATGGTGCGGTTGTAATCAGCCAGAGCCCCGGTTGAATCACCTTTTGCCACCTTGCAGTCGCCGCGGGCGTTGAAAAAGTCCGTGGCATTCGGATTCAGCGCAATGGCGTGGTCAAAATCAGCAATCGCCGGGTCGAACTGCATATAGAATTTTTCGGCATACCCACGACCCCCGTAAGCATGGGCATCATTTGGATTCAAGGCAATGGCTCGGTTATAATCGGCCAAGGCGCCGGGAATATCCCTTTTTTGAAATTTGACCCAGCCGCGGTTATCATGAGCGGTGAGATCATTCGGATTTAACGCAATAGCCCGATCGTAGTCAGCCAGTGCGCCATCGTAATCTCCTTTTTCTAACTTGGCGGTGCCGCGATTATCGAAAAGGTCCGCGTCATTCGGATTCAGGGTGATGGCATCGTCAAAGGCGTCGATCGCAAGGTCGAATTGCCCCTTATGGTTTTCGACTAGGCCAAGACTTTGGTAGGCACGAAAATCACTTCGATTCAGGGCGAGAGTGCGCTTAAAGTCGGCCATCGCTCCATCATAATCGCCTTTCATGCCTCGGGCCACGCCACGATTATAGAATGGCAGGGGCTCGGTCGAATCCAAGACGATGGCGCGGTCGAAGTCGGCAATGGCTCCGTCGAGATCCTTCTTGGCGAGCTTGGCAAAACCGCGATCTTCATAAGCGCCGGGGTCATTTGGAATCAAAGCGAGGAAAGAGCTGAAATCGGCAATTGCACCGTCAAAATCCCTTTTAGTGGATCTGATGCGGCCGCGCATGATGAAACCCGATGCGTCTTGTGGATTCAGGGCGATGGCGTGATCGAAGTCGGTCAAGGCACCGTCGTAATCTTGCTGGTCAGCCTTGGTGCGACCGCTGGCCAAGTAGTCGGCGGCGGTAGTCTGCCCAGCGATTGGGGTGACGAGACAAATAAACACTCCCAACAGTCCAAAGGTTAGACTGCAATATGACTTCATGAATACATTTAGGTTGTGCAGAACTTTACGGATACAGCCACTGCTCGTTCCACTGGCCGTCCTTGAGCGTGTGAAGTTTTCGTTCATGCCGGCGGAAGGGTTTTTGCTGCCAGAACTCGATCCGGTCGGGCACGACGCGATAGCCGGACCAAAAGGGCGGCCGTGGCACCGCGCCGAACGGATAGCGCAACGCATATCCCGCGCAGGCTTTCTCAAGGTCGAAGTAACCTTGCATTGGGTGGGACTGCTTCGAAGCCCACGCGCCGAGCTGGCTGAGGCGCGGCCGGGTCGCGAAGTAGGCATCGGCCTCGGCGTCCGCTACGCGCTCGGTCCGGCCACTCACGCGCACCTGGCGGCCGAGCCGGTTCCAGTAAAAGCACAGCGCCGCTTTCGGATGGGTCGCGAGATCATCGGCCTTGGGGCTCTCCAGGTTCGTGTAGAAAACGAAGCCACGGGCATCGGCGTGCTTGAGGAGCACCATGCGCACGGCGGGATTACCCTGCGCATCGGTGGTGGCGAGCGCCATCGCGGTCGGCTCAGGTTCGCCGCTGCGGGTGGCTTCATCGAGCCAGGTGGTAAATTGGTCAACCGGGTGGGTCATGGCGTGGCGCAAGGATGGCCCATCGCCCAGTTCTAAGGAATCAATTTCTGCGGGCATTGATCGGGTAGAATCTGAAACTTATTCAAGGTATTTGAAATGGTTTCAACTTGCGACCGGTGGCGACGAAACCTTGCCGCTTGGAGCGGGAAGGGATTCAATCCGATGCAAAGCGGCCATGCGTAGAGTCGTTTTATCTTATGAAGCAAAGCGACCCCGCAGAGCGTTCGCTTCCCTTGATCATCCAAGGGGGAATGGGCGCCGGCGTCTCCGGTTGGAAACTGGCCCGCGCGGTCGCGAAATGCGGACACCTCGGGGTGGTCTCGGGCACCGCGCTGAATACGATTTTGGTCCGTCGGCTGCAATCGGGAGATGCGGACGGACGCATGCGGCATGCGCTCGCGCATTATCCGCGGCCGGCTGCGGCGCAGAAAATCCTGAAGTGCTATTTTATTCCGGGCGGAAAAGAGCCCTGGCAGCGGTATCGCCTGGCCCCGGTCTATTCACCGGTTTCTCCACCGAACCTGGTCGAGCTCACCGTGGCCGCCAGCTTCGTCGAGATTTTCCTGGCCAAGGAAGGCCACCCGGGGCTCGTCGGCCTCAACCTGCTGGAAAAAATCCAGTTGCCGACGCTCGCTTCGCTGTTTGGGGCGATGCTGGCCAACGTCGATTACGTGCTCATGGGCGCGGGCATTCCCCGCACGATTCCCGGCATTCTCGACCAGCTCGCGGCCTGGGGGAAAGTGGAGTTGAAGCTGGATGTCGAGGGCGCGACGGCGGGAAAGGCGCACACCATCAATTTTGATCCGGCAGAATTTTCCACCGAGCCGAGGACGTCCCTGCGCCGGCCGGCTTTTCTGGCGATCGTCTCGTCGGCGACCCTGGCGATGACGCTGGCGCGCAAATCAAATGGACGCGTGGACGGCTTTGTTGTCGAAGGTTTGTCGGCCGGCGGCCACAACGCGCCGCCGCGCGGCGGCATGCAGTTGAGCGAGCGGGGCGAGCCGATTTACGGCCCGCGCGATGCACCGAACCTCGAAACCATCCGTAATCTTGGGCTGCCGTTTTGGCTGGCCGGTTCCTTCTCCACTCCGAACAAGCTTCGTGAAGCGGTCGCCGCCGGCGCGACGGGCGTGCAGATCGGGACCGCCTTTGCGTTTTGCGAGGAGTCCGGGCTGCGGGACGACTTGAAGCAGGAGGTGATTCGCAAAAGCCGGCTCGGCATCATCGAAATATTGACCGATCCCCGGGCGTCGCCAACCGGACTTCCGTTCAAGGTCGTCGACCTGGCCGGCACGGTTTCCGATGCGGCCGTTTATCAGCACCGCGTGCGCGGCTGTGATTTGGGTTATCTGCGGCAGGCCTATGAAAAGCCCGATGGCAGTGTCGGCTATCGTTGTGCGGCGGAATCCGAGGCGGCCTATGTCAGCAAGGGCGGCAACGCGGCGGACACCACGGGGAGAAAATGTCTTTGCAACGGGCTGCTTGCGACCATCGGGCTGGGGCAGGCGACCGGCGCAAACCATTCAGAGCCGGCGATCGTCACCGCCGGTGAAGATGTCGCCTTTATCGAGCGCTTTTTCCCGCCGGGACAGAATTCCTACCGGGCGGTGGATGTTCTCTGCTCCATGATGGATCTGAGCCGGGAGGCATTTGCGTCGAGCCCGATGCCCCAGATGGCAGTGTAAGAAATCACTCCTCGGGTGCGTTACTTTATCGGTGTCTCGCCCGCCGCCTTGCCTTTGGCCGCCGCGGCATCGTCGATGATCTTTAGGTATTTGGCCGGATCTTTATTGAAATCCTTGATGCAGCCCTTGCAGCAGAAGCGCACCAGGCGGTCGGGCTTGCCCGCCTCCTGATAAATGAAATCCCTCGGCGGCCCCGTCATCTCACCACCGTCGAATTTGTCGCCGGAAACGCTGCACGAATTGAGCGGATAATCGGCCCGGGCCTTGGCCAGCCAGGCGGCATCGGTTTTGTCGGTCACGGGAACGAGTTGCGAAGACGCAGCTTGAACCTGGGTGCAGTTTGAACAGTCGGCCAAAGCCGTGCCGGCCGTGGAAAAGCCCGCCAGCAAGGCAAGCGCAAGAGCGAGTGAACGAGAGGTGGTCATAAAGGAAGAGTGTTTACCCAAGGTTAATGTCCAAACCGGGCTTTGTCCCTTACTAAATCCCAAGGTTTTAAAAAAAACGCATCAGCGGACAATAATGTTGAGGCCGGGCGCATTGATGGCTTCGACTGGCACGTCACCGACAGGTGAGGCGCGGAGTTCTTCGTCGTTGCAGCCGTCCGGACGGAAGCGCTGGATGATCCACTCGGGGCAACCGGCCTCCGCGAGCGAGCGGGCCATTTCGGCCAAATCGTCGGTGGAAAGCAAGCGCGGGTGCCAGGTCGTGCGCACTTCGCAAGGAATGCCGGCTGCGCGCAGCATCTGGAAACTGGCCCGGGCCTGTTCGCCATGCGCCTGCCCGGTGATGCGCGTGTAACCGGAAAACGGCGCCTTGAAATCGAATCCCACCCAGTCGAGCAAAGGCAGCAGCGGGGACAGGTTCGCCGGCACCGGCCCGGCGGTATGCAGGCCGATTTTGAAGCCAAATGCGCGGGCGTCCTTCATGGCCATGTAAAGCCCGGGATGGAGCGTGGGTTCGCCGCCGCTAAAAACGACGGCGTCGAGCAGTCCGCGCCGATTTTCCAGCCAGGCCAGGATGTCCTCCCACGCAAACTTGTCGGACGGAGGAAACGGAATGAGGTGCGGATTGTGGCAATATCGGCACTGCCAGCCGCAACCCTGGCAGAAAACGACGGCGGCCAGCTGGCCGGGCCAATCCACGAGGGACAATCGTTCAAATCCACCGACGCGCAGGCTCGACGAGCCGGCGCGCGGAACGACCCGGCGGGCGATCAGGATCCGGCGCACGGGGACTCTTGGAAGAACTGGCGCTCCTGGTGCTCGCCTTGTTTTCCGGTGTTGAAGCTGGAGACGGGACGATGGTAACCCATGACGCGGGTCCAAACTTCACAGGGCTGGCGTTCGGCATCGTTGAGAATGATGGCGGATTGGGTGGCGGGGGCGGGTTCGGTCGCAATCATGATTTTGATTTTTTTGGGTGGATGGAGGGAAAGGGAACGCTCAATTCAAACTGGTGGTTACTTTGCGTTTTTGTCGGATGAGCTCTTCGTCGCATTTGGGACAGAACTTATGTTCGCCAGAGAGATAGCCGTGCTTCGGGCAGATCGAGAAAGTCGGGGTGATCGTGATGTAAGGAAGCGAGAATCGCTCGAGCGAGCGGCGAACCAGTTTTTTGCAGGCTTCCGCGCTGGAGAGACGCTGCGCCATGTAGAGATGAAGCACGGTGCCACCGGTATATTTGCGCTGGAGGTCGTTCTGGTGTTCGAGTGCCTCGAAGGGATCGTCAGTGTAACCCGCGGGGAGTTGCGATGAGTTGGTGTAATAGGGATTGCTGGCAGTGCCGGCCTGCAGGATGTCGGGCCAGCGCTTGCGATCCTCCTTCGCGAACCGGTACGTGGTGCCCTCGGCCGGGGTCGCTTCCAAATTGTACATGTGACCGGTCTCTTCCTGAAACTGGAGGATGCGCGCGCGGATGTGGTCGAGCAGGCGCAGGGCGAAGGCATAGCCCCAATCCGTGGTGATGTTCTCACGATCGTTGGTGAAGTTGCGGATCATCTCGTTGATGCCATTCACGCCGAGCGTGGAGAAATGGTTTCGCATGGTGCCAAGGTAGCGCTTGGTGAAGGGGAACAGCCCCTGGTCCATCAGCCGCTGCACGACCTTGCGTTTCATTTCCAGGCTATTACGGCCGAGCTCGAGCAGCTCATCGACGCGCCGGAGGAGGCGGGGTTCGTCATCCTTGTAGAGATAGCCGAGCCGGGCGCAGTTGATGGTGACGACGCCGAGCGATCCTGTCTGCTCGGCCGAGCCGAAGAGCCCGTTGCCGCGTTTGAGCAGTTCGCGCAGGTCGAGCTGCAGGCGGCAGCACATCGACCGGATCATGTTCGGCTTCAGGTCGGAGTTGATGAAATTCTGAAAGTAGGGAAGGCCGTACTTCGCGGTCATGGCGAAGAGGCGGTTGGCATTCTCCGAGTCCCACGGAAAATCCTCCGTGATATTGTAGGTCGGGATCGGGAAGGTGAAGACGCGGCCCCTGGCGTCGCCCTCGCTCATGATCTCGATGTAGGCCCGGTTGATCATGTCCATCTCCGCCTGGAGATCGCCGTAGGTGAAGGGCTGTTCCTGGCCGGCGATGATCGGCACCTGCTTCTTCAGGTCGTCCGGGCAGGTCCAGTCGAAGGTGAGATTGGTGAAAGGCGTCTGCGTGCCCCAGCGCGAGGGAACGTTGAGATTGTAGATGAGCTCCTGGATGCACTGCCGCACCTCCTCGTAGCTCATGTGATCCTTGCGGACATAGGCCGCCATGTAAGTGTCGAAGGAAGAAAACGCCTGGGCGCCAGCCCATTCGTTCTGGAGCGTGCCGAGAAAATTCACGATCTGGCCAATGGCCGAATGCATGTGCTTCGGCGGCGAAGCCTCCACCTTGCCCGGCACGCCGTTCAGTCCCTCCATCAGCAATGTGCGCAGCGACCAGCCCGCACAGTATCCGCACAGCATGTCCAAATCGTGGATATGCACGTCGCCGTTGCGATGGGCGGTGCCGACTTCGGGCGGGTAAACATGGCTCAGCCAGTAGTTGGCCGTGATTTTCCCGGAGATGTTAAGGATGAGCCCGCCCAAGCTGTACCCTTGGTTGGCGTTGGCAGACACCCGCCAATCCTGACGGGTGAGATACTCGTTGATCGAGGATTCGACATCGACGAGGGAGCGTTTGTCGGCCCTCAACACCTTGCGCTGTTCGCGATAGACAATGTAAGAGCGGGCGGTTTTCAGGTGCCCGGTCAGGATGAGCTGCAATTCCACCTCGTCCTGAATCTGTTCGATGGTGATGGCTTCGCCGGCCGAACGGGCCAGTAAAATCCGGGCGGCATTGGCCGCGAGGCGGGCCGCCACCGAGGTATCAAATTCGCCGGTGGCCGCGCCAGCCCGGAGAATCGCCTGATGAATTCTCGTTTCGTCGAACTCGACACAACGACCGTCACGTTTGATTACCATGGTAAAATAAGCAGTAACTGACACCGACCTCAAAACACAAGGGATTGTGGTCTTATACTGAAGTTATAACAACAGGTTGTTGTTTTTATTAGTATATTCATACCGACGGGAAAAATTCCCTGTATTAACACCGACGAATATTTTTCAGATAACAGATCGGCCCGTCGCATTTTCCCTCTAAAAATGCCTTCGGAGTGAAATATAATTGGCCGGCTGATGGAGATAATGGGTGGCCAAAAGACTACAAAATAGGCGCTGAATAACAAAAACTGCGCACCACGCATTAATTGGCGGGGAGGGGTGGAACAACCCCGCCAAAATCTACTTAGAGCGCGTAAGCGAGGGAGACGTAGCCGACTGGACCGTGGTAGCTGGTGAAACCGCCGGTGGTGTCGTTCTTGCTGTCGAAGTAGCCGACCTTGGCTTCGCCGATCATGCGATCTGTGAATTTGTGTTTCAGGCCGATGGTGGCCGAAACGTCACGAACCTGCACGCCGTAGGGTACCGTCCAGGGAGCAATGGCGGCGTTGCCGTCATTTGCCCGGTAGTAGTCGACCTGAAACTCCAGGTCGGTTTCCTTGTCCATGACAAACCCGGTGAGGAAGCTGCCGGTGACGTAGTTGTTGTTGGAGTTCTGAACGATCTTGTTCGAGTCGAAGGCCGGGAGCGTGCTCGTGGCGGGCGTGATCCCGGCGGTCGGATAGACGGTATTGATGACATTGAAGACCACATTGGCGTCCAACTGCACATAGCACTGGGTGCAAGGCGTCCAATTGATGGTCTCGCCGATCATATAGTTCTTGGTGTTGCCCGAATTGTAGGCCGGGTAGGTGGGCAGGAAGCCAGTGACCTTCATCTTGCCGTGTTGTGACACAAACCTCGTGGTAAAGCCGAGCGTTGCCCAGGGTGTGGCCAGCGCGGTGATCTTGTAGCCAGTATATTGTGAATCGAGGAGGTAATAATCGCCGAGGTTCACGCCATAGCCGGCGCTGTTATCCTTGTGTCCCTTGCTGAAATATTCCGCGCGGAGCGTGAGCAGTTGCGAGGTCCGCCAGTTGGCGCCGACCGTGTAGTCGGTGTGTCTTTCGCGGTCGTTGTTGTTGGCCAGCGTTCCGCCGGAGGCGGTGAGCGGGTTGTAAGCAGAGGTGTCGCGGTCAACGCCGTTGACGTTGCTCTGGCTGATGCGCCCGTAGAGTGCGAGGGTCCTGATGCCGGTATAACCAAGATCCAGTTCCGGGGTCTGCGTGTTCCGGTGAACATGTTCCCAGGCGACGCGCGGAGTCGATGTGACCGTGGTGGCGGGTGTGCCCGAGGCGGCGAGCGCGTTGAAGGTCGACGCACCGCTGATGAATTCATCCTCGATCCGCCACGCGGCCCTCGCGGATACCGACGGAATGGGCCGATACTCAAGTGAAGCGTTGCCGACAAAATCCTTCACGCGTGTTCCGCCAGCGAGATTCTGGTAGGTGTCTGTTGTCACCGGCACCGTACCTCCGGCGGTTGGGGTGGAGGTGATGAGCGGGCGGTCGCCGCCGATCGTCGAATGCACGAGGGAGTATTGGGCTCCGGTTTGCAACGTGAGTTTGTCGCCGATGGCCGTTTCGGTTGCGGCATTGAAGCCGGTGGTCTGGGTTTTCATCGCGTCCGTCTGGGCTTCCAGGACCTGATTATTAAATCGCGCCGGGTTGGTTGACGTCCCCGCAACCGGTTTTACTTCGCCCGGGAAAAGCGTGACGTAGCGCGTGTCGGCGTTGTTGGTGCGGTCGCCGAACAGCGTGACCTCAAACGAGGTCGTCTTGATCGTGTGTTTCACGCTGGTCTCCAGCCGCTCGTGGCGCTCGCCGACATTAATGTAGCTCGGTATGATTTTGCGGACGTCCGAGATTTGCGTGCCGGTGTTGGGCAGGCCCGTGAAATCGGTGCTGCCCCAGATCGTGGAGTCCTTGCGTCCGTCGCGCAGCTCATTCGTGTAGCGAACGGTGATCACGGGCGCGTCTGGCAGTGCGACGTTCGCCTCGACCCAGAATTTGGCGCGGTCGATGTGGAGATCCTGGTTTCTGAACGGCAGCCACTCTTGATTGAGGGGGAAGAAGCCGCCCACGCCGTCGTAGAACGTGCGGAAGCGTTTGTAGCCGACGTCCACGGACCCGACATTGGTTTTCGTCACGTTGTACCGGAGCAAATAATCCTCGCTGCCGGAGAGTGCCTTGCCGTCGATCACCTGGGTGGTGGTTTTCGAGAGATCCTTGGCGTAATGGAAGTCTTCGATGCCGAAGCCGCCGGGGGACGGTTCATTGGCCCGGCTTTGAAAGGCGTTCTTGTTGCCGATCATGGATGGTGCCAACTGGCCGCTGACTTTGATATAACTCTCAAAGCTTGGGAAAGCATCGGACGGGGTGGTGTCCTCGGCGCGAGCCTGGAGGCCCGCGCCGATAAGCAAGGCTCCCGAAAGGAGGCCGGCACTGCGAATGATGGGAAAAAATAATGTTTTCATGTCGTGCGTTCGGGTCGTGCGGTCAGTAACGGAAGTGGGAGTTGGCGTTGGAACCGTGCGGAGCTTCGTGGCAGCCCGCACTCCAGCAGGCGCCCTGCATCAACCGGGTGTTGTGGTTCTCGGCCACATGGTGAATGGCATTGGCGTTGATCTCGCCGGACGAGCCGGGGTCGGGAGCCTCCAGGTGGCAGCGGAGGCAGAGATTCGCGTCGCGGGCAACGAGCATCTTCGCATTGATTGTGCCGTGCGGGTTGTGGCAGGCGGTGCAGCCTTCGCGCATTGCGCCGTGCTCAAAGACGAACGGTCCCTTTTGCTCGGTGTGGCACTTGGTGCAGGTGGCGTTCTGTTCTTCAATATCGGCACCGGTGCCGGCGATGGCGTTGCCCTTGTGCACATCGTGGCAATCAGAGCAGCTCATCTTGCCGTTCAACACCTGGTGGCTGTTGGGCAGGCTGAATTGCGCGCGCTTGTCGAGATGGCATTGGAAGCACGTCTCGGGGGATTTGCGTGGATTGATAATCGTGCCAGCGGCGCCACCGGAATTGACATGGAGGCTGCCCGGGCCGTGACAGGCCTCGCAGCCGGTGTTACCCACTTTCGGATCCGCGAGCGCGAGGCGCGCATGGCTGGATGAAGCAAAGTGATCGGTCTTGTCGGCGTGGCAGTCCGCGCACGCTTTCGAGCCAACGAATTTCGCGCCGGCGATCTGCGGTGGCGCGAGCATGGTGCGGTCGGCGGTCACGCATCCGATCAACACGATGGCCCACAAAGCAGTGGCTCCGAAGATCAGGGTGGTTTTGGTGCAACGCGGTCGGAACGTCATGGGAGAAAAACTTTGAGGTTGGTCGGTCTGCGCGGAATTAGTAGTTCTGTTTAGGCGCGACAATCGTGCCTGAATTTTCGCGGAATGGCTGCGCATGTCTTGTCAAGATGCGCGCAATGCTTGGCCTGTGCTGGCGCACTATTCTGAGGGCATCGCAAATCACAAAAATCGCAGACCGAGGGCGTCGCGCTCGCGTTCAGTAAACGCCGTGCCTTTGTTCAGCAGCGGATCGGTGAGCAGGGCGGTGCCGCGCTGTTGCATTGGCGCGGCCGAGGGTGAAAGACCACTAAACACAGGGTTAGAGGGCATCTTGCGGCCAAGTATAGCGAACGACGACAGGCCCGCCTCCGCAGTTTTTGGCGATTGCTGCTCCTCGGTTGATGTGGGCCGGAGGCGCCCCCCAACCGAACAGGCGGGTTAAATTTGGGAGTGGTATGTTTTGAAATGTGGGAGGGGCTTTATGCCCCGACGAAAGGTGCTGCCACACTGAAGTCGCGGCATAAAGCCGCTCCCACATCGAGCAATTCTCCGCAAACTGTACCACTACCTAAATTGGCCACGCCGATCACCTTGATCTCCGGCTTTCTTTCGTCATCAGGCATCTGTCATGATTGGCCCAGATGGCTTGTGCTTCCGAAAACGTAAGTCCGGAGATCCATTCAAAGCGTGCTTCGAGACCGATCTTCCGGATTTCGCACAGCTGGCAGGCCGGAGGATTCGTTTGATCAAACGGGCATGCCGCCGTCAGGCCCAGGACGGCTTTCCTGAGCAGGTGCAGGTGCAGGTCTGGCTTTTGGAGTGATCTATGGATTGGCATGGCGGGTGGAGTGATTGTGCCCGTTCAGTTCGGCCGGGCCTTCATGGTGGGTCATATCTTCTCTCGTCAGCATGCATTGCTCGTGGTTGGCCCAAATAGTTTCGGCTTCCTCCAGCGTCAACCGGGAGGTCCATTGAAATCGCTCCTTGAGGTCGAGCTTCCGAAATTCGCATAGCTGGCAGGATGTAGGATTCGTTTGGTCGAACGGACACGCCATGGTGAGGCCCAAGATCAATTGCTTGAGCTCCTGCAGGGTCCGTTTCTTTGGCTGGAAAGGTATTAACATGGTAGTGACTATTTTTGGACGCCGCCATTGTGGCAGTCGGAGCAGGTGAGATCGGGGTCGAGATCGCCACCGGGATGTTTGAACGCAAGGCCTTTCGCGGTGAGCGATTCGAGTTCAGTGCCCTGGCCTTGCGCGATGATCGTGTGGCACGAGGTGCAGTCGCTCGAGCGCACGGGCTGGCCGAGAGCCGTCTTGTGTTTGTCGTCGTGGCAACGGAAGCAGCCGAGCCAGTCTTTGTGGCCGATGTTGTTCGGATAGACGCGCCAGTCGGCCTTGCGCTCGGGAAAAATCGTCGTGGCAAAAAGCTGCTGCACCTCGGCGGTGACGGCGGGCAGTTCCGGGTCGTTGGGATATTTGCCGCGCAGGAAATCGGCGATCTGCTGCGGCGCGCCGGCGTCGGTGGTGATTTCCTTCTGCGTCATGGCTTCCACGGCCACGAGCTTGATGTTCGGCAGCTTGGTGCTGAGGGCGCCTGCATCCATCGCCCGCTCGACCACGTCGTTGGCGGTCGGGAAGACGTGGGCCGGGCGGTTGTGGCAATCCATGCAGTCCATCACGCGAACCTGGCCGGCGGGCGGTTCGCCCTTGAATGCATCGGTGCGAAAGATGCGGGCTGTGCCGTCCTTGAGGTTGGTCACGCGGATCCAGGGGATGTCCTGCCGCTTGTCGTCGTCGGCGTAGTATTCGACCCGCTCGTTTACGTTGACGTGCCAGTGGATGCCGCCGAGGGGGCTGCCGGGCTGGCCCGTGTTCACATGCATGAGCAGGCGCACGCTGTAGGCGGTGTTTTTCTTGTCGGACAGAAAGTGGTCGTTGACGATGTCGATGTTGCCGTGGAATTTTTCAGGCCAGTGGCATTTTTCGCAGGTGTCCTGCGCGGGACGCAGGTTCTTGATTGGGGTCGCGATCGGGCGCTTGTAGCTGTCGAGCGTGTAGGCGATGAGCTGATGGGTGCCGTTGATCTTGGCCTTGATGAACCATTGTGCGCCGGCGCCGACGTGGCACTCGACGCAACTGACGCGGGCGTGGGCGCCGCGCTGGTAGGCGACGAACTCGGGGTTCATCGCCTGATGGCAGACCTGCCCGCAGAACTGGGTCGATTCGGAGTAATTGTAGGTTTCGTAGCTTCCGAAGGCGCTAAGGGCAAGAAAGCCGACGGCGCCGCAACCCAGCAGGATGAGGCTGCGCCGCTGGCGGGGATTGGAAAAATCCAGCCGCCATCGGTCCGGCATCGTGGCGGCATACTTGATCGACCACCGGTGCTGCATCCAGGCACCGACAAAAGCAATCAGCAGTCCTGCAATCAGAAAACCCGGCGCAACGATGAAAGTAAAAATGCCGAGGTAGGGGTTCTTGTCGCCTTGCGTGAAATCCATCCAGACGAGGAAGGCGAACGAGAATAATCCGCCCGCCGCGATCACCGCGCCAATGGAGCTGATCCAATTGTTGAAATTGGAATACGGCTTGCGGCTGTCGGGCAGCGGAGGCTTGACTGGGTCAGGCATGGTGGGACAGGGGGGGTGGAGCGCGTTGGGGGCAAGCCCCTCGACAAGCTCAAGGCCCTGAGCAGTCGATGGGCTCGTCGAACGGGTCGCTCCACCTCAAATTCAGCTCTTAAAATGCCGGACGTAGGCGACGAGGTCCTTGATCTCGTCGGCAGAGAGTGTGTCCTTGAAGGATTTCATCTTCTGCTTGCCATCGACCAGGACGCCATCGGTGATGGCCTTGGTGATGTCGGCATCGGTCATCTTGGCCTGCACCGCAGCGTCGGTATAGTCCTGAAGATTGAGCTTTTTGCCGATCTTGGTCTGGCCTTTGCCGTCGGCGCCGTGGCACTTGGCGCAGTTGGCCTCCCAATTATCGGCTGCGGGGGCGGCATGGCTGAGAGCCGTGGCGAGCAGGAAGGCGGCGCCGGTCGCGATGATTTTAGTGCGGTGTTTCATGATTAAGAAAAGCGAAGGTTATGCGTGAGTAGTTGATGGAGAGGTTCGTTCGCTGACGTTCTACTATGCCAAATTGCCGGTAGGATGGCTGTGCATTGCTTGCTGAGGTTCATGCAAACCTTGCCATTTGGTAAAACGGCCTTCTTCGCAAAGCTGCGAAGGCCACGCCCGCTGTGCCCAGCATGGCAGAAAGGCCAGCACGCGCGTTTCCCGCCGGGGTTGGAATCACACAAGGACTGAGGAATCATGCGCAAGATATGCGGAGCTGGGCTCCGGGACTTATGACATCCTGAAAGCCTCCTGAAAATCAGCGCATGAACAGAACCCATCGAACGCCTTCAACGGCCAATATCCTCGCCGATCGGCGGCGCCCCGCACTTCGCGGCGCCCTGCTTTTTCTGTCCCTGTTGATGGCGGCCTGCCGCGATTCCAAAGTCGATGCCTATCGCATACCGAAGGAAAAAGACGCCAATTTTCCAGTTACGGCCGCCGCGGCCGCTCCATCGCCAGCTCCCGCTGCCGCGTCCACCCCAGCCGACGGCATGAATGTCCCGGTCGCTGCCGCCTCCGATGCTGGCCTCGCTTGGACGGCGCCGGCCTCTTGGCAATCGAAGCCGCTCGGTGCGCTGCGCAAGGGCAGCTATGCCATTGCCGGCACTACCGGCGTGACGGCGGATGTCTCAATCACCGCGTTTCCCGGCGCCGTCGGCGGCGAATTAGCCAACCTCAATCGCTGGCGTGGCCAGCTCTCACTGCCCCCGATTGTCGAAAGCGACTTGGATTCTTCGGTGACGCGCCTCAGCCAAAACGGGCTCACTTTTACGCTCGTCGACCTGGCCGGCACCGATGCCGCCAATCCCCGGCGCATCCTTGGTGCGATGGTGCCCTACGAGGGCGCAATGTGGTTTTTCAAACTCAGCGGTCCTGACGCGTTCGTCGCGACGACGAAGCGCACCTTTCTCGATTTCCTTATGACCGTGAAGGCCGCCACACCATGAAAAATATTCTCCAGGATATCCGTGACTTCTTTGTCTCGCTCAAGCTCACGGTCGCCCTGCTTGTTTTCGGGATGGTGCTGGTGTTTGCCGCGACCCTCGACCAGGCGAACCTCGGCGTCTGGGGCATCCAGCAAAAATGGTTTCATACCCTCGTCGTGTTCCAGGACATCCGTGGCGTGGTGCTTCCCATTTATCCCGGCGGTTATCTCATCGGCGGGCTGCTGCTGATCAACCTGCTCGCCGCGCATGTGGATCGTTTCAAGTTTACCTGGCGCAAGGCCGGCATTTTTCTCACGCATGCCGGGCTCATCCTTCTGCTCGTCGGCGAACTGCTCAGCGGTATCTGGCAGGAAGACTTCAACCTGCGCCTCAGCCCGGGTGACACGAAAAACTACGCCGAGAGCTATCGTTTCAACGAACTCGCCATCACCAACACGACTGATCCGAATTTCGACGAGGTTGTAACCATTCCCGATGCGATGCTCGCGCGCCATGCGTCAGTCCAGCATCCGAAGCTGCCGTTTCGCGTCGTGACCCGGGCCTATTATCCCAACTCGATGATCCAGGCGCGCGCCGCCGAAACGCCCTCCCTCGCCACCGCCGGAATCGGCCTCAACGTCGATGCCGTGCCGCAGCCTGTCACCTACAAGCAGGACGAGACCAACACGCCCACCGCCTATGTTGAGCTCAGCGCGCCCGATGGGTCGCCTGGGACCTTTCTCGTTTCCACCGGACTCCTCGGGCCGCAGCACTTCGACTACGCTGGCCGCTCATGGACCATCACCCTGCGTCCGCGCCGCAACTATATGCCGTTTTCGATCACGTTGTTGAAATTCAGCCATGACAATTATGCCGGCACCGACATCCCGAAGAATTTCTCCAGCCGCGTCCGCGTGACCACGTCCGACGGCCGCACCGACCGGGAAGTGCTCATCTACATGAACAGCCCGCTGCGTTACGGCGGCCTCACGTTTTACCAGGCGGGTTTTGAAAACAACGATCGCGCGACCATTCTCCAGGTCGTGCGCAACCCCTCATGGATCTTGCCATACGTCGCGTGCGGGTTGATGGCCTGCGGGCTCATCGGTCAGTTCGGCATCCATCTCTTCGGTTTTGTCCAAAAAAAGTCGCGCCAAAAACTCAGCCCCGGCCGGGGCGTGAAATCCCTTTTCCCCGCCTTCATGGTCCTGACCGCGCTCATCGCTGTCGCCGGCACGCTTCGCGCCCCGCAAAGTTCCGGCGCCTACGACACGGTGGCGTTCGGCCGCCTGCCCACGCTGGTCAACGGCCGCCTCAAACCGCTCGACACCGTCGCGCGCACCACGCTTCTCATCATGCAGGGGCGCCAGCGCGTCACCACGGACGACGACCGCACGCTGTCGCCCGACGAATGGCTGCTCGACGTGCTCTTCCGTCCGGCACTCGCCAACCGTTATCAGACCTTCGAGATCGTACATCCCGACGTGCTCACATTGTTCGACCTCACGCGCGAACAGGGTGCGGGCAAAAAACGCTTCTCGTTCAACCAGCTCAGGACGGGCCTGCCCGAGCTCGAGCGCCAGTCCAAGCTCGCCGATGCCACCGATGCCCCTGTGCGCACGGCCTTTCAACGCGCGGTCATCCAACTCCGCGACAATATCCTTATTTATCAGAGTCTCCAGGTGAGTTTTGTCCCCCCGGGTGTCGACGGATACCTCGACCAGTTGATCAGCTTTGAAAAAACACTGCCGGAGGCGATGGACGCGCTCCGCGCGCAACGCGCGGGCCAGCTCCACGATTCCGACGCGACCAAGCTCATGCTCGAGATGAGCCAGAATTTCGCCGCGATGGACACCCTCGGCTACCTGCTGCCCATTCCGCCCGAAACCGGCATGGAAAATCCCGCGACATGGAAATCCGCCGGTTCGTCGCTGCAGGACAGCCTCACCACTGGTCGCATCAACCCGGCCGCCGCGGCTTTCGCGCTCGCCGGTTCCGGCTGGTGCAACCAACAGCCGGAGACATTCAATGCCAGTGTATCCGCCTATCGCGCACGGCTTGACCTCGCGATTCCCTCGCTGCTGGCCAGGTGCGACGTCGAGGCGCGCTTCAATTCCGCGGAGCCGTTTTATACCAGTGCGATTCTCTACTTCATCGCCTTCCTGCTCGGTATTTTCTCGTGGCTGAAATGGCCCGACCAGCTCGGTCGCGCGGCGTTCTGGCTCGTCGGGCTCAGTTGGCTTCTCACCTCGGCCGGGATTATCACGCGCATGTGGCTCGAAGGCCGCCCGCCCGTGACCAACCTCTATTCGTCCGCGCTCTTCGTCGGGTGGGGCGCTGTCGCCCTCTGCCTCGTACTCGAGTATTTTTATCGCAACGCCATCGGCAGCGTGGCCGCCGGCCTCATCGGTTTCGGGGCCCTCGTCATCGCGCACCACCTCGCACTCGGCGGCGACACGCTCGAGATGATGCGCGCTGTGCTCGATTCCAATTTCTGGCTCGCGACGCATGTCGTCACCGTGACCGTTGGCTACGCGGCAACCTTTTTGGCCGGATTTCTCGCTCTTATCTACGTCGGGCGCGGGGTGTTTACGCGCACGCTGGATTCCGCCACGGCCGACGCGCTCGCGCGGATGATTTACGGCATTGTTTGTTTTGCCACACTGTTCAGCTTCGTCGGCACCGTGCTCGGCGGCATCTGGGCCGACCAGTCATGGGGCCGCTTCTGGGGCTGGGATCCGAAGGAAAACGGCGCGCTGATCATCGTGCTGTGGAATTCCATCATCCTCCACGCTCGCTGGGGCGGCCTGATCAAGCAGCGCGGCCTCGCCATCATGGCGATCTTCGGCAACGTCGTCACGAGCTGGAGCTGGTTCGGCGTCAACATGCTCGGCGTCGGCCTGCACAGCTATGGCTTCATGGACGCTGCGTTCTGGTGGCTGGTCGCGTTTGTCGTGAGCCAGATCGTGATCATCGGCGTGGCCGGGCTGCCGATTCAAATCTGGCGGAGCGCGCTGGCCGCGAAGTTTCAAGTGCCAGGTGGCAAGTGACAAGTAACAAGTAACAAGAGTCCTGCACACGCATTCCTGATACTTGGAAACCTGTTACCTGATACTTTTGGCGCCACACATCGCAATTTCTGCGCGATGCTCCGCAAAGCCTGCGCAGCCCCGCGGGCATACGCGTGCGATAATGTGCGGCATCGGCCATGTCCACCCCGCCTTCATTTCCAACCGCCACCATCCACCCCGCCGGCCTCGACCTCGATCTCGTCCGGAAGTATTCGATCCCAGGGCCGCGCTACACCTCGTATCCACCGGCGACCATTTTCACGGCTGATCTCACCCGGCTCCGGCTCGACGAAGCCATCGCAGGCGACAACCGCGCGGGAGCCGGCCCGCTGTCGCTCTACTTTCACCTTCCATTTTGCGAGACCCGCTGCTGGTTCTGCGGCTGCAACACCGTCATCACCCGCCGTCGTGATGCGGCGTGCGAATACCTGGCCGATCTTGAGCGCGAGGTGAAGCTCACCGCGGAGCGAATGGATTGCTCGCGACCCGTCACGCAGGTCCACCTCGGCGGCGGCACGCCGACTTTCTTTCCGCCCGACGACCTGCGCCGCCTCGGCGTGCTCATCCGGAAATACTTTATCCTCGCACCCGATTGTGAGTTCAGCGTCGAGATCGATCCGCGCCGGTTCACCCTGGACCATGTGCATGCCTTGCGGGAGATCGGCGCGAACCGCGCCTCGCTCGGCGTGCAGGACACCAATCCGAAAGTACAACTCGCGATCCACCGCATCCAGCCCCATGAACTCAACGTAACCGCGTTCGACTGGCTGCGGCGCACCGGTTTTGAATCGTTGAATGTGGATTTGATTTACGGCCTGCCGTTTCAAACTCCGCAGTCCTTTGCCCGCACGATCGACGACGTGCTCGGGCTGGACCCCGACCGCCTGTCCGTTTTCAGCTACGCGCATGTCCCGTGGATCAAGCCTGCGCAGCGAATTTTCGACGATCGAAAGCAGTTGCCCGACGCCGAGGCCAAGCTGGCGATGTTCGCCGTCGCGCACGATCGGCTCACGGCGGCCGGCTACATCGACATTGGCCTCGACCATTTCGCGCGGCCCGACGACTCCATCGCGGTGGCGCAGCGCGCGGGCACGCTCCATCGCAATTTCCAGGGCTACAGCACGCAGGCCGGCGCCTCGCTCTACGGATTCGGCCTCTCGTCGATTTCCTCGACCCCCGACAGTTACCGGCAAAACTGTAAAACGCTGCAAGAGTGGCGCGATTCGCTCGACGTCGGCCGGCTCCCGGTCGAACGCGGGCTGCGGCTCACGGCGGAGGATCGCCGCCGCCGCACGATCATCATGCGGCTGATGTGCGACCGGCGCCTCGACTACGCCGCATTGTCGCGCGCGATCGGGGTCGATTTTGAAATAGAGTACAGAGAGGAACTTCGCAGCCTGGCCGATTTGCAGGCTGATGGGCTGATTGCACCGGTTGCCAGCGGGTTGGAAGTCACCGGGCTCGGGGTCCCTTTGCTCCGCGTGATCGCGATGCATTTCGATGCGCATCTCTCGGCCGAGCCCGTCGGCGGTGCCCAGGGCTTGCAACCGCGGCGGCACGCCCAGGCGATTTGAGGCGGAAAATTCTGCCGCTCAAATCGTTTTCATCCTCGTAATCGTCCTCGATCTCGGACCGAGGATGATAACGAGTACAGATCAAGAGAACGATTGATGCAAACTTACGCGTGCGCCGTGCGCAGGGCTTCGGCCGCGGCATCCGCCAGCCGCCGGCCGGATTCGATGCAGTTGCCGAGCGAGATGCCGTCGCGGCAGTTGCCGCCGATAAGGAGCCCGGGCGCCGATGCTTCGACCGCCGCGATCGCGTCCTTGTAGCGTTGGTAGCCGAGCGTGTATTGCGGGATCGCCCGCGGCCAGCGTTGCACATGCGTGAACACGGGGAGCCCGCGAATCCCGAAGAGACGGTCGAGTTCGGGCTGGATGAGGCGAAGGATCTCCCAGTCGTCCAGCTTGAACAGCCCGGGCTGGCGCATCCCGCCCGCGAAGCTGGTGAGCGCGACGTGGCCGTCCGGGGCGCGACCGTCGAAGAGTGAACTTGAAAACAATGTGCCGAGGATCGGGCTGCGCTCGACGTGTGGAATCAACACGCCAAAGCCGTCGAGCGGGTGGTCCACGTCGGTGCGCTTGAAACCGGTGAAGACCGACACGAGGGGAGGGTGTTCGATCTGGCGCAGTAGATTGAGCCGGCTCGCGGCGGGAACGCCTTCAATGTTTAGCGCCGCCAGCGCATCAGCGGGCAGCGCGCAAACCACGGCCGCGCACCCCTCGGTCCACGACCGGCGGCCGTTTTCACAGTCGATCTCCCAATTGTGACTGGTGCGCCGGATCGCTTTCACTTCGGTTTGCAGCCGCACCGCATCGCCGAGCGAGTAGGCAATCGCGGCGGGCAGTTCGCCGAGTCCGTCGGGAAAGGAAAAGATGCGGCCTTTGGGGCCGCCGCTGGTGTTGCGGCGTTTTAACGAGCCCCGGATGAGCGAGCCGTGCTCCTGCTCCAGCGCATGCAATTTTGGAAAAGCGTGACGCAGCGACAACCGCGCCGGGTCGCCGGCGTAAACGCCACCGACAAACGGATCCACCGCGTAGTCAAGAAACTCCCGGCCGAGCCGCCGCAGGACGAAATCAGCCACGCTCTCCTCTTGGTCCGGCCTGGCCCGGCGCCGCAGGGGTTCGCCCGCCAGCCAAAGTTTCGCGCGCCAGGAAAACAACTTCGTGGAAACAAACGTGCGCGGCGAGGAGGGCATCGCGACGAGCTGGCCGTCGCGCACGACGTAGCGCTGCTTGGCGGCGGGCGACGCGTAAATACGGCGCCCGTCCAGCCCGATTTCATGGATGAACGCGGCGACCTCGGAGGAGCCTTCCATCAGCGAATTGGGGCCGCGCTCGTGCAGCCAGCCGGCGTTTTTCACGCCGCCGATCACGCCGCCGGCGTACGGGCTCTTCTCGAACACGATCGGCGAAAAACCGGCCCGCCGCAGATGCCAGGCCGCGGTGAGCCCGGTGATGCCGGCACCGAGCACCGCGATGCGCGAAGCCAGGTTGTGACGGGCCGTGGACGTTGAGGGATGACCAGCAAGCGATGCGTTCATTGAACGGAAAAAGATTCTGAGCCCATGATACGCCCGGCCGTGAATTTATGCATTGCACGATTTGTCCCAGACTGCGCATGGCTTGCGCTGGTAATAAGAAAGATTCTGTGGGCGGGGTGCCCTCTCCCCGCATTGAGACCGATCGCGGGGTGAGGGCCCCCCCATATCCGAAGATTCCAAGCCTGCCATCAGGGCTACCGGTGGACGCAAAAAATGCGCAATGGTTCACAGGGTTTGCGCAGGGTCCATGCTTTCGCCGGCGGGCAGGTTGCCTAAGATGAGAGCACCAAGAATTTTACCATGACGACTAATTGGAAATCCCGTGCGGTGTCGGCAGCCGATGTTGTTTCGGCTGTGCAAAGCGGCACCAATCTTTTTCTCCACGGCGCCTGCGCCACGCCGGCCCCGCTGGTCGAGGCCCTGTGCGCGCGGACTGATCTGGCCGATGTGCGGCTTTATCACCTGCACACTGCCGGACCTGCGCCCTTTGCCATGCGCGGGCGCGAGAAGGAGTTTCGCTCCGTCTCGCTCTTCACCGGCGCCCCGCTCCGCCAGGCCATCGCCGAGGATCGCGCGGATTTCGTCCCGATTTTCCTTTCCGACATCCCGGGCCTCTTCCTTTCGGGCGCGGTCAAGCTCGACGTCGCCTTTCTCCAGCTCTCGCCACCGGACGCCCATGGTTTTTGTTCGCTCGGCACCTCGTGTGATGCCGCCAAGGCCGCCTCCGAGACGGCGCGGCTTGTCGTCGCGGAAATTAATGAACAAATGCCGCGCACCCACGGCAACAACCTGGTGCCGTTCGACCGTATTCACGCCTTTGTCGCGACCGACCGGCCGCTGATGGAACACCATTCCGAGCCCGAGACGGCGGTTGAGGCGCGGATCGGCGAACTCGTGGCCAACCTGATCGAGGACGGCTCGACCCTGCAAATGGGCATCGGGGGAATTCCCGACGCCGTGCTCTCGCGGCTTCACCACAAGCACGAGCTGGGGATTCATTCAGAAATGTTTTCCGACCGCGTGGTCGACCTGGTCGAGTCGGGCGCAGTTACGAACCGGCAGAAGTCGGTGGGCATCGGCCGGATCGTCACGAGTTTCATCAATGGCACGCGACGGCTCTTCGATTTCGTCAACGACAACCCGCTGGTGGCATTTTACCCGTGCGACTGGACGAACGACACCTCCATTATTCGCAAGAACCCGAAGGTTGTCGCGATCAACTCCGCCATCCAGATCGATCTTACCGGCCAGGTGTGCGCCGATTCGATCGGCCACCGGATTTTCTCCGGCATCGGCGGGCAGATGGACTTCATCCGTGGCGCCGCGCTCTCGCCGGGCGGCAAGCCGGTCATCGCGCTGCCCTCGACGGCCTCGGGCGGAAAAATTTCCCGGCTCGTCGTGCAGCTGAACGCCGGTGCTGGCGTGGTCACCACGCGGGGCCACGTGCACTGGGTCGTGACCGAATACGGTGCCGTCAACCTTCATGGCAAATCGTTGCGCGAGCGCGGCGACGCGCTGGTCTCGATCGCACATCCGGATTTTCGCGCCGGCCTGCGGCACGAGCTGGTCGCGGCACGCAGTTTCATCCCGAAGCCCGCCGCCTGACCGCCATGACCTCCGTGACGTCCAGCGCCCAACAGAGCCGCACCATCGTCGCGCAGTTGAAACGTTCACCGGTGTTCTGTGATTACGAGCAGGCCTTTCGCGAGACGACCGGCCTGCCGATCAACTTGCGGCCGGTCGAGGCCTTCGACCTGTCGCACCAGGGTGATCCCAAGGGAAGCCCGCTTTGCGCCTTGCTGTCCCGGTCAAACCAATCGTGCGCCGCGTGCCTGCGGTTGCAGAAAAAGGTCGAGGAGGAGGCGCGGCTGGAACCAAAGACGCTGAAATGCTTTGCCGGGCTCTACGATTCCGCCGTGCCGGTCCGCGTGGGTGAAACCCTCGTGGCGTTTTTGCACACCGGGCAGGTCCTGCTGCATGCCCCCGTGGAATCCGAGTTTGCGCGGGCCGCGCGCCAGCTGGAGCAATGGGGGGCCGGGATGGACCTGGCGCAGTTGAAGCAGGCGTATTTTGAGACGCGGGTCGTTACCCGGAAACAATACGAGTCGATCCTTCGATTGCTCGCGATCTTCGCGCAGCACCTCTCGGCACTCAGCAACCAGCTCATGGTCGAGAAAGCCACCGAGGAACTCCCGGCCGTGGCGAAGGCCCGCGCCTACATCGAGGAACGCCATGTGGGGGAACTCTCGCTGGGCGAGGTGGCGGGCGCGGTGAACATGAGCGCGTTTTATTTCTGCAAGACCTTCAAGAAGGCGACCGGCATGACCTTCACCGACCACCTGGCGCGCGTGCGCGTGGAGAAAGTGAAGAACCTCCTGATCAACCCGCACAAACGCGTGAGCGAGGCGGCCTATGAAGTCGGCTTCCAATCACTCTCGCAATTCAACCGCGTGTTCCGCCGTATCGTTGGTGAAGCCCCGTCAACTTATCGTGAGCGACTGCTAGGTCGGCCCCGGGAGACGACTGGCGAAACTGGCATACGCCGCAAAACGCCGCAATATCGCGCCGGGAGATTTGCTGGAGCGCAAGGTTGAGTTCGTCGAAGGAGGCGTCGCGATCGACGGGGTCGAGCGGGGCGGAGGCGGCCTGGGCGAGGATGAACGCTTCGCGCATCGCCTGTTCGCCAGCGGCGAAATAGGCCAGCAGGGGATTGCGGCCGCAGGGGCATTCGGTCCGGTCGTCGTGGTTGAAATGGGCGCCACCGGCAAGATGCCGTGCCAATGGGTTGGCGAGCACGACGAAAATTTCATCGAGGGTCCAGTCAAGGAGGTGGACCAGCGCGTCGGGATGACCGAGCGGCGAGGCGATGGGTTCAGCGCGCAGCAAGGCTTCCCAATGGGCCCGGATCTTGGGCCGTCGGGCCCGTAACGCATTCACCAGCGTTTCTTGCATGAACCCAGTATGGACGATCCGGGCCCATGGCGCTGCGCACGGGTTGGCAAAATCCGCGCACTCTTTGGTGCGCGGATTTTGTCCAGCGACGGAGCAAGGGATGGGAAGTCGCCGCAAGACGTCAACGGGTGGAGCGCGGCGTCCCCGAGGCGCTCGAAGACGTTTGGTTTAGAGTGGGGCAAAAAATTTCAAAGCCGAATGCCGGAATCGCAAACAAGGTGGAGCGACCCATTCGACAAGCCCATCGACTTGCTCAGGGCCTTGAGCTTGTCGAAACGGCTCAGGGCCCCGAGCCTGCGAGGGGCTTGTCCCCAAGCCGCTCCACCAAGGCTGACGCGTACTCTTTTCATTCTGAGCGCAGCGAAGAATCCAGCGAGACTAAGCCGCGAATCAGCCAGTATCCAACTTCCAGCGCGTCGGGGACGCCGCGCTCCACCTATTCCCCCTCCGTCTGGGTCTCCACCCACCGCACGGCGTGGCGGATGAGGGCTGTCGCATCCTTCAATTCCAGCTTTTCCTTGATGTGGCTGCGGTGCACATCGACCGTCTTGGGGCTGAGATGAAGCTGGGTGGCAATGTCGCGCGTGCTTTTGCCCTGGCCGATGAGCTGGAAGATTTCGAATTCGCGATCGGTGAGTTTTTCGATCGGTGAACTCGATCCGCGCGGTCGTCGCGCCGACAGGTTGTCCAGGATGCGCGCCGACATCCGCGGACTCACGTAAACTTCGCCGCGCAATACCTGCCGGATGGCCGCCAGGAGATTCTCGCCACCCGCTTCCTTCATGATGTAGCCGCGCGCACCAGCCCGGAGTACGCGCTCGGCGTAAACGGCCTCGTCGTGCATTGAGACGACGAGGATCGGCAGGGCCGGTTGAGCGGCCTTGAGATCCTTGATGAACTCGAGGCCACTGCGACCGGGCATCGTCAGGTCGGTCAGGACGAGATCGGGCCCGGACTTGGCCAGCGCCTGAAAGGCTTCCGCGGGATTTCCGGCCTCGCCACTGACCCGCAGGTCCGGCTGCCGTTCGATCAGTTGCGCCAACCCGGCGCGCATGAAGGGATGGTCATCGACCAGCAGGACGCTCCGGCGCGGAGCGGCCGGGGCGGCGGGCGTATTTTTTTTCGGTGATGATTTCATTGCTTCAATGCAAGGCGGCAACGAATCGTGACGCCTTCGCCGCGTTTTGAATTTACGGTCAGCTCCGCGCCAATGGCATTGGCGCGATGCTGCATGACCCCGAGCCCGAGGCCGCCCCCGCGGGTGGAACTGCGGCCTTTGGGCAGCCCGGTGCCATCGTCGACGATTTCCAACTGCAGCGCACCGTCGGACTTGGCCAGCCGGATTTTCACGGTTTTTGCCCGCGCGTGTTTCACCGCGTTGTTCACCGCCTCCTGGGCGATGCGATAGAGATGGCCCGCGACAAAAGCGTCGGTGAACAGGACCGGCTCGCGGCATTCGAACTCGCACCGCCCGCGGCCCAGCGAATCAATCCGTTCCGCCAGTTCCGTGAGGCCGGTTTGGAGCGCATCGGGACCGTTATTGACCGGCACCAGTCCCCGCGCGAGCTGCCGCGTCTGGACGATCGTCTCCCGCAAAAGTTTTCCCATCGCGTCCAGGCGCTTGGCCATCGCGGGATTTCCCCGGGCATCCTCCTTCAACACGGTGCACATCAATTCGAGGGCGGTGAGTTGTTGCCCAAGGCCGTCGTGCAGGTCGTCGCCGATGCTGTGCCGCTCGCGTTCGCCCACGGCGAGGATTTCATTCTCGAGCCGCTTGTGCTCGGCCTGCGCAAAAGCCAGGGCTTTTTCCTGCGCCACGGTGCCGAGCGCGCGCTGGACGATGGTCGGCAGCAGCTCGAGGAGCGCGGTGTCCTTCATCACGTAGTCGAGCGCGCCCCGCTTCATGATCTCGACCGCGACTCTCTCGTCGCCCTGGCCGGTGACGACGATGAAGGGCACGGGGGATTTGCCGCGCTGCAACTCCGCGACGAGGGCCGGGCCGTTGCCGTCGGGCAGCTTCAAGTCGAGGATCAACAGCTCCGGGGTATGTTTCTCCAGCCAGGCGCGGGCGCTCTTCGCCGTGCCGGCGGTGGCGACTTCGCAGCCTTCGCCGCGCAAAGCCCCGGCCATGAGGATGAGCAGGCCCTCGTCGTCATCGACGACCAGGATGAGCGGGGATTGGGCCGGGGCTGCCACTGTCAAGTCGCGCCGAGCGACGGCACAAGGAGCAACGGGACGAAAAGGCCGATCCGGCGGATGGCTTCCGCGAACTTGTCGTAGTCGACCGGTTTCTGGATGTAGCCGTTGCAGCCGAGTTGATGGCAACGCTCGACTTCGCGCGTGTCGTCGGTGGTCGTCAGCATGATGACCGTCAGCTTGCGGAATTCCGGGTGGGCCTTGAGCCGGCGCAACACCTCGATGCCGTCGACCTTGGGCATGCGGATATCAAGCAGGATGAGATAGGTTTCATCGGCCTGGTGCCGGTGGTCAAAGAAGAAGTCGAGGATCGCCTGGCCGTCGCGAAAGTGCTCGATGCGGTTTTCCAACCCCGCGCCTTCGAGATTCTGGCGAATGAGGATGGCGTGGCCTTCATCGTCCTCAACGATCAGGATGGTGGGATCTTTGCTCATGACGTTGGCGTGGATGTTGCGATGGTGGGCAATGATACCAAAAAAGTCGAGCCGCCGCCCGGCGTGGCTTCCACCCAGATTTTTCCGCCCTGCCGCTCGAGCACGCGCTGCGCAATCGTGAGGCCCAGGCCTTCGCCGCTGGACACATCCGGATTCAACCGGTGGAAAATTTCAAAGACCTTGGCCTGGTGCTCGGGTGCGATGCCAATGCCGTTGTCTGCCACCTCATAAACGGCCTGGCCGTCGTGCACCCGGCCGCGGACAACGATCCGCAGCGGTCGGGCGCGATCGCGGTACTTGAGTGCGTTGTCGAGCAGGTTGGCGAAGACCTGGCTCGTCTGCACGTTGTCCGCGAGGCAGACGGGCAGCGGCTCGACGCGCACCTCGACCTTGGCCTCGTCGAGCTGAAATCTTATCGTGGTGATGATCTCGGCGATAAGGCCGTCCATGTTGAGCGGGCGGATATTGAGCGCAACGCGACCGAGCCGCGAATAACGCAGGAGGCCTGCGAGCAGTGAATCCATCTTGTTCACGCCGGCGTTAATGAAGCGCAGCGCCTGCGGAATCATGATTTCGACCGGTTGCTGCAGTTTTTCCGATGGCACGGGACCGCCGTTGGCGGAGGCAATCGCGGCGGTGATGACGTCGCAGGCGCGGGTGAGTTGCTGGCCGAAACCCTGGACGTTGACCAGCGGCGAGCGCAGGTCGTGCGACACCGTGTAAACGATCGCCTCGAGCTCCTTGTTGTTCTCGGCGAGCTCCGCGGCGACGCGAATCAACTCCTCCTCGTCGGCCTTGCGCTTGGTGATGTCGGTGCGGATGGCGACGTACTGCACCGGTTTGCCGGCTTCGTTCACGAAAGGGTAGATGGTTGTGTCCACCCAGTAGAACGTCCCGTCCTTGGCGCGGTTCTTGATCTCCGCATGCCAGACTTTTCCATGGCCGATGGTCGTCCAGAGATCGCGAAAAAAATCCTTCGGATGATGCCGTGAGTTGATGATCCGGTGGTCCTGGCCGATCAGCTCCTCGCGCGAATACTTCGAAATCGCGCAGAACTTGTCGTTGACGTACGTGATCCGGCCAGCCGAGTCGGTGATGGCGACGATGGAGTGTTCGTCGAGCGCGGCCTTGACGTCGCGCAGCTCCTTCACGGTCGCGACCAGGTCCTGCTCGAGCTTTTTTCGCTCCGAAAGCTCCGAGGCCAGGGGGGCAGAGTTGTCGCTAGTAGGCACCGGATCACGATCAGGCCAGGCGGGCCTGATCGCAAGTGCGGAAAGGCTCTCTTTGTACCAAGTATCAGGTATCAAGTTACAGGACGAATGCCCGAGCTTCTTGATCCTTGGTACTTACCTGAGGGACTAGGGAAATCCCTTAGTGAGATGCCGCCGCGGCTCCAATTACCTTCGGCGGGGTTTTCCGATACTCTGGAGGGCATGAACGCCAACGATCACTTCTCCAGTTCCGGCGACCCGGCTCCCCGCAGTGACGAGGTCGTCACCCGTCTGCGCGACTCGCAGATTTTCCGCGACTACCAGCAGGCGTTCCAAACCGCCACCGGCCTGCCGCTCGTGCTGCGTGCCGCGGGCTCGTTCCAGGCGCCCATGCACGGGACCAAGAATATGAACTCCTTTTGCTCGCTGATGGCGGCAAAAAGCAAGACCTGCGCGGCCTGCCTTCAACTGCAGGAACGGGCGGAGACCGAGGCTGTCGCCGGCGCGACCACCCTCGAGTGCTTTGCCGGCCTGAGTGAATCACTGGTGCCAATCCGCCTCGGGGAGAAAATCATCGCCTACCTCCAGACCGGCCAGGTGCTGCTGCACGAGCCGAGTGAAAAAGAATTTCTCGCCACTGTCCGGCAACTGGCGAAGTGGAAGGCCGAGGTTGATGTCGCACCGCTCCACGATGCATTTTTCAAGACCCGCGTGCTCCCGCGGGCCCACTACGAGGCCACGGTGCGCCTGCTCGGGACTTTCGCCCAGCATCTCTCGCTGGTCACCAACGAGCTCATGATCAGGGAGACCGCAACCGAGCCGCCAGCCGTGAGCAAGGCGCGCGCCTTCATCGCTGAGAACCTGGGCGAGCCGATCTCGCTTTCTCAGGTCGCGCAGGCCGCGCACATGAGCCCGTTTTATTTCTGCAAAGTTTTCAAGGCGGCCATCGGCCTCACCTTCACAAACTATCTCGCCCGCGCCCGCGTCGAGAAAACCAAGCAGTTGCTGCTCAACCAGCACACGAGGGCGAGCGAGGCGGCCTACGAGGCGGGCTTCCAGTCGCTGTCGCAGTTCAACCGCGTGTTCCGCCGGATCGTGGGCGAATCGCCCTCGTCCTACCGCGAGAATCTCCATGGTGCGACTTCGGGCGCCGCCCCCCGCAGCCCCTATGCATTTGCCGCCTGATTAACCGGGTGAACAAAAAATGCACAGCCTTCGCCAACCCCTGCGAAGCAACCCGCTCCCTTTGAGAATAGACTTGTTTAAAATTCAACCCAAACGCCGTCCATGTTCTTCCTGCCTTTTTTCATAATCTCCAGCTTTTGCTTTTGCCTTGCTTCGATGGTCTATATCTTTCGCGAGCACAAGGAAGGCTCCACCAGCGGGGTGGAGTGCGATGCAACCATCCACAAAAATGATCAGGGCCGTCGCGACGGGGTTAACCCTTGAATCATTCGTCCTATGATTGGAAACCATCTCTCCCGTCGCAGACAAGCTGGGCGAGAGGAATGATGGACAACGCTTCCGTACTTCACGCATCAATCCATGCATCGCGAATGACAACGGCTGCGTAGTGCCACGGAGCGCTTTGTGCCAATATACGCGTTGACCGGGATGCCCCCGGTTAACTTCGATTTCCATGCCTACACCGACCAAGTCTCCGTTTATTACCTGCGACGCCAGTGAAGCCGTGGCGTCCGTGGCCTACCGGTTGAATGAGCTGATCGCGATCTATCCGATCACGCCTTCCTCCAATATGGCCGAAGTGTGCGATGAATGGGCCGCGCTCAAGAAGCCAAACCTCTGGGGCGAAGTCCCGCGGGTGGTGGAGATGCAATCGGAAGCCGGTGTCGCGGGAACGGTGCACGGCGGGCTGCTCGGTGGCGCGCTCACGACGACGTTCACGGCGTCCCAGGGCCTGCTCCTGATGATCCCCAATCTTTACAAGATCGCGGGCGAGCTGCTGCCGTTCACGATGCACGTGAGCGCGCGCGCACTTGCGACGCAGGGCCTGTCGATTTTCGGCGACCATGCGGACGTGATGGCCTGCCGGGCCACGGGCTGCGCGCTGCTCTGCAGCAATTCCGTGCAGGAAGCGCACGACCTTGCGCTCATCGCGCACACCGCCAGCTATCGCTCGCGCGTGCCGTTTATTCATTTTTTCGATGGGTTTCGCACCTCGCACGAAGTCCAGAAGCTCTCGTTGCTGTCGGATGAAGATATCCGGGCCGTGATCAGCGAGGACGATATCGCGGCATTTCGCGCGCGCGCCATGACGCCTGACCGGCCGACCTTGCGCGGCACCGCCCAGAATCCCGACGTGTATTTTCAAGGCCGCGAAGCCGTCAACCGTTTCTACGAGGCCCTGCCGGGCATCGTGCAGGAAACGATGGACCGATTCGCCAAGACCAGTGGGCGCAGCTACCGATTATTTGATTATTACGGCCACCCGGAAGCAGAGCGGGTGGTGGTGGTAATGGGCAGCGCGGTCGAGACGCTGGCCGAGACGGCCACCTGGCTGGCGGCACGCGGCGAAAAAGTGGGTGTCGTCGCCGTCCGCCTTTTCCTCCCGTTCCACGTCAAATCGTTCCTCGCTGCGCTGCCCAAGACCGTGAAGGCGCTCGGCGTGCTCGATCGCACGAAGGAACCGGGTTCGCTGGGCGAACCGCTTTACCTGAATGTCCTCGGGGCGCTGGCCGAGGGACGCTCTCCGCTCGCCGGCTCGGCGCGGGTGGTGGGCGGGCGCTACGGGCTCGGTTCCAAGGAATTTACGCCGGGGATGGCGAAAGCCGTCTTCCATCACCTGATCCAGTGGGAGCCACGCAACCATTTCACCATCGGCATCAACGACGACGTCACCGGCACATCGCTGCCTTTCGACGCCGATTTCAACCTCGAGGCGTCCGATGTCCGTCGCTGCGTGTTCGTTGGCCTCGGCGCGGACGGCACGGTCGGCGCAAATAAAAACTCAATCAAGATCATTGGCGAGCAAACGGACAATTTCGCCCAGGGTTACTTTGTCTATGACTCGAAAAAGTCCGGCTCGATGACGGTTTCGCACCTGCGGTTCGGGCCGCGTCCGATCCGGGCGCCGTATCTCATCCGTCATGCCGATTTTGTGGCGTGCAGCCAGTACAGCTTCATCGGCCAGGCCGACGTGTTGGGCTACGCGGCGACAGGAGCGACGGTGCTCCTGAATTCGCCTTATGCGGCCGATGCGACCTGGAAGAAGCTGCCGCGCGAATGGCAAACAGCGCTGATCGCGAAAAAACTCAAGTTGTTTGTCATCGACGCCACGCAGGTCGCCCAGGCCTGCGGGATGGGCCGTCGGACCAACACCGTCCTGCAGACGTGCTTTTTTGCCCTTTCCGGCGTGTTGCCGCAGGCCGAGGCCATCACCCAGATCAAGAAAGCGATCGCCAAGACCTATGGAAAAAAAGGCGAGCAGATCGTGAAGATGAACTACGCCGCCGTGGATGCGGCGCTGGCCGGCCTGAAGGAAGTCAAGATTCCGGCGGAGGAAGACACGGCGGCCGTCGCCACAATGCCGCCACGCTACGAGAATGCGCCGGAGTTTGTCCGGAGCGTCACCGCTCGCTTGCTGGCGAACGAGGGCGACCTGATGCCCGTGAGCGCCATCCCGCTCGACGGCTGCTGGCCCACCGGCACGGCGCGTTTCGAGAAGCGAAACATTGCGCTCGAAATTCCGCAGTGGGACACAGCGCTCTGCATCCAATGCAACAAGTGCGTGCTGGTCTGCCCTCACGCGGCCATCCGCGCGAAGATTTTCGAGCCAGCCTGGCTCATCGGCGCGCCCACCGGCTTTGCCTCGACCAAGTTTCGCTCCGCGGAAAACCCCGGTTTGGTCTACTCGCTGCAAGTTGCGGCCGAGGATTGCACCGGCTGCTCGCTTTGTGTCCAGGTCTGCCCGGCGAAGGACAAGACCAATCCGAAGCACAAGGCAATCGACATGGTGCCGCAACCGCCGCGGCTCCAAACCGAGCGCGAAAACTGGGACTTCTTTCACCGCCTGCCCGATCCCGATCGCACCACGGTCGACACGAGCACGGTCAAGGGCTCGCAATTCATGCCACCCCTGTTCGAATTTTCCGGGGCGTGCGCGGGCTGCGGTGAGACGCCTTACGTCAAACTGCTCACGCAGCTTTTCGGCGACCGGATGCTCATCGCCAACGCCACGGGCTGTTCTTCCATCTACGGCGGCAACCTGCCGACGACTCCTTATTGCTCAAATAGCGAGGGCCGCGGGCCGGCCTGGGCGAACTCACTCTTCGAGGACAACGCGGAGTTCGGCCTGGGCTTGCGCCTCGCCGTCGAACAGCGCGCCCGGAGCGCTCGCGAGCTGCTGCAACGGCTCGTCACGAAGATCGGCCCCGACTTTGTCAACGAACTCCTGCACGCCGACCAATCGACCGATGCCGGCATCGCGGCGCAGCGCGCCCGCGTGGTCACCTTGCGCGAGAGGCTCCGGCCGCTCACCGGCCGCGAGGCGACGAAACTAGCCGCGCTGGCCGATGACCTCGTGAGGAAATCGGTCTGGATCCTCGGTGGCGACGGCTGGGCTTACGACATCGGCTATGGCGGGCTCGACCATGTGCTCGCGTCGGGCGCGAACGTAAAGGTGCTCGTGCTCGATACCGAGGTTTACTCCAACACGGGCGGACAGTCGTCGAAATCCACCCCGATGGGCGCCGTGGCGAAGTTTGCGGCGGGCGGAAAGTCCATCGCGAAAAAAGACCTCGCACTCATCGCGATGCAGTACGAGCACGTTTACGTCGCGCACATTGCCTTCGGCGCGAAGGACAGCCAGACGGTCACCGCGTTGCGCGAGGCCGAGGCTTACGACGGCCCCGCGCTTATCATCGCCTACGCGCACTGTATTGCGCACGGTTTCCCGCTGCAGCTCGGGCTCGACCAGCAAAAGCTCGCGGTGGACTCCGCCTACTGGCCGCTCTTCCGTTACGACCCGCGGCTGGCGGCAAAAGGCGAAGTCCCGCTCAAACTGGATTCCGCGGCGCCGAAAGTGCCCCTGGCCAAGTTTACGGAAAACGAGACGCGGTTTGGCATCCTGAGAAATGTCGCGCCTGCCGTCGCCGATGAACTCGCGGCCCGGGCCCAGACCAATGTCCGGAAACATTACGCGCTTTATCAACACCTCGCGGCCACCCCGGCGACGAATGGCAACGGCCACAAGCCGGCGACGGCCGGCCCGCCACCACCTGCGGCGACGGCCAAGCTTGTATAAACGAGCCGTCGCGCAAATTCCAAGAGCCAAGGTTCCAAACACCAAAGAATTTCCAATGAAAAATCCGAATTGGATCTTCAATGTTTCTTTGGGCTTTGCCGTTTGGGATTTGAATTTTTTCCGTCAATGAATCTTCAAACCCAATATCTCGGGCTGACGCTCAAGAATCCCCTGATCGTGGGCGCATCGCCGCTTAGCGACAACCTGCTGGTGGCACAACAGCTTGAACAAGCAGGTGCGGCGGCCGTGGTGATGCGTTCGCTTTTTGAGGAGCAGATCGACGCCGAGCAACAGGCGCTCGTTCGCCACACGGAGGCTTCCGCGGAGAGCAATCCCGAAGCGACCTCATATTGGCCGATCTACGAAGACTACCAACTGGGAACCGACCAATACCTGCGCCAACTCGGACGCCTGAAGCGGACGCTCTCAATCCCGGTCATCGCCTCACTCAACGGCTGTAGTCCGGGCGGATGGACGTCCTATGCGCGACGTTTCGAGATGGAGGGAGCCGACGCGGTCGAACTCAATCTTTATCAGCTCATCACCGACCCGGCGTTCTCGGGCGATGAGGTGGAAGCCGCGCTCGTGCGCACGGTGGAGGATGTGGTGAAGTCGGTGAGGATTCCCGTGGCCGTGAAACTGTCACCCTTTCATACGTCGCTCGTTCCGTTCGCGATGGAGCTGATGGGCGCCGGTGCGGCCGGCCTTGTCCTGTTTAATCGATTTTACCAGCCCGACTTCAATCTCGAGGACTTGGAAGTGCAGCCGCAGCTCCGGCTCTCGGATTCAGGCGAGCTGCTGCTGCGCTTGCGCTGGCTGGCCATCCTCTCACCGCACTTGCGCGGCTCGCTGGCCGCGAGCGGGGGAGTGCATTCGGCGCCGGACGTCGTGAAGTCGATCCTTGCCGGCGCCCACGCGGTGCAAGTGGTGTCCGCCGTGTTGAAACACGGCCCGTCAATCCTGACCACGATGCTCAAGGAACTGACGAGCTGGCTGGGCGAACACGACTACACACGCATCGGTCAGCTTCGCGGGGCGATGAATATGCGCCGTTGCCCCGATCCTGCCGCGTTCGAGCGGGCGAATTACATCCGGATTCTGCAGAGCTGGAAAACGTAGGGCTGGCCTTGATCGATTTCCGGTAGGGGCGGCTGCCCTCAGCCGCCGCTGGATTCGGCCCGTTGAGGGCTGTACTGTCCCGGCTCATGGGTAACACATGTCCCGGGTTGGAGGTAACACTTTTCAATTCATACACGAGGATTCTTTAGGGACGATTCTTTGGACAGGTCAAAAAAGTGAACGGAGGCCAGTAAATCGCGCTAGAGTGTTGGGATGCACGCTCGTTCGCTTTACCTCGATACCTCGGTTATCGGTGGTTACTTTGATCCCGAATTTATGGCCGACACCAGAGCGTTATGGCGGCTGCGTGAGGAAGGCCGCTTCGCCTTCTTCTCGTCGGCAGTAGTCGATCAGGAAATCGCTGGTGCACCGGAGCGCGTGCGCGCCTTAATGCGAGCGACCTTTGGCGGAACAGCCTTGCTGCCATTGAGCCGCGAGGCGGATGAACTGGCGACGGCTTATCTCGCGCAAAAAGTTGTGCCGCGTGATTACGAGGATGACGCTTATCACGTTGCCGTGTGCACGGTGGCAAGGCTCGATTACCTGGTTAGTTGGAATTTTAAGCACCTGACCAATGTGCGCCGGGAATCCGGCTTTAACGAGGTGAATCTCTTGCAAGGCTACCCGGCTTTACGCATAGTAGCTCCAACCTTCCTCATCCATGGCGACGCCCAAGAAAAAGACCTTTGACGCGGTGGCGCAATCACGCCGCTGGCGGCGCAAAACCAGCCGCTTGGTTCGCGATATGACGCCCGAAGAACGCATCGCGTTTTTCAACCGCCGTCTTGCTAACGGGTCTGCCCTATCTGTGGCCAAGCGCGCACGCCGCTAAAGCTGCCGGCGCGCCCGGCGGTTACGCCCTCATCTGAATTCACGCCAGGGCACCGCTGGGAAATGTCCGGTGGAGTGGGATGGGATCGGCCACTGGCACAGGTCGCTCTTCGGGCAGGGTGGTGAGTTGAAGCTGGAGCTGCTGCCAGAGTGCATCGGTGCGTGGCACAAGCGCATTGCGTCCTGTCTCCGCCTCCACGAGGCGCGCCTGCCGGTTCTGCGCGGCGACCTGGGCAAGATCGTCCAGGTTATAGAGAAAAACATTCCCAAGGTTCGCGACGGCCGAATCGACATCGCGCGGCATGGCAAGATCGATGAAGAGGATCGGGCGGGACCGGCGTTTGCCCAGCGCGGATTGAACAGCGGCGCGCGAGATGACGGTGCCCGGTGCGGCCGTCGAGCAGACGACGATATCGGATTCGGCGAGCCTGGCCTCGCGCTCTTCAAAAGGGATGGCCGTCGCACCGAGACTGTGCGCCAGCAATTCGGCCTGTTCGAACCGGCGGCTCGCGATAAAGAGGTGACGCGCGCCGCGACTGTGGAAAGCGCGGGCGCTTTTTTCTGCCATTTCGCCGGCTCCGAGCAGCAGGATGCGCGCGTTGGCCAAGTCGCCGACCACGGCAAGGGCCAGGTCCACGCCCACGTTCGCAACGCTGACCTGTCCGGTTGACACGCCGGTATTGGTGCGCACGTGCTTCGCGGCTTGGAAGGCTTTTTGAAAAAGCCGGTTGAGGATGGGGCCGGCGGAGTGTCGCTCCAGGGCCACGGCATAAGCCCGCTTCACCTGTCCAAAGATTTCATTCTCGCCGAGAATTTGGGAGTCCAAGCCGGAGGCAACCTGGAGCAGATGCTCCACGGCTTCGCGGCCGCTGAGCACGAATCCGAAACGATCGAACTCCGCGGGATCGACGTTTTTCAGAACGCAAAAGGCTTCGGACACCTGGCGGGCAGCCGCCACGTCGGCAGCAACGCCATAGATTTCGGTGCGATTGCATGTGTTAAGCACCGCGAATTCGCGCAGGATGGGGAGGTGCATGAGCTCGGCGGCGAGGGCTGCCTCCATCTCGGCACCGAGTGAGAGCTTCTCGCGAAAACCAAAGGGAGCGGTGCGATGGGTGACGCCGACGAGAAATAGGGTGGGAAGACTCATGGTCGCGACTGGGCGGGCAATTCGATGACGTAATCATGTCAGAAACCGGCTCTAGTGGCCCCGCATGGGTTACCCAACTCTGCGCAAATCTTGTCCTGGGCGGATATGACAAGAAATGCGTAATTCTCCGCATTTAACGCGTCGGCTGGGTGCACCGAAAGGTGTATCCTCTCCGGCATGCCCAAGCGCGCTGTGTTGCTCGTTAACCTCGGTTCGCCCGATTCGCCGTCCGTCGATGACGTGCGTCGCTACCTGCGCGAGTTCCTCGGCGACGAGCGCGTGCTCGATCTGCCGGCGCCGTTGCGCTGGCTCCTGCTGGAAGGTGTTATCCTGCGCACGCGGGTGAAGAAATCCGCCCACGCCTATGCCTCGATTTGGACGCCGGAGGGCTCGCCGCTTATCGCGGCATCGCGAAGGGTTCGCGACAAACTGGGCGCAGTCGTCGGCCCGGATGTCCCCGTTTACCTGGCCATGCGTTATGGCAATCCCGCGGTTGCCGAGGTCATCGCGCAAATCGTGGACGCAGGCGTCAAGGATCTTTTATTGATTCCGCAATATCCACACTACGCCATGTCCTCTTGGGAAACGGTCGTCGTGCGGGTAAACGAAGAGGCCCGGCGACAGGCACCGAATCTTCGTGTCACCTGCATGCAACCGTTTTATGCGGACGCGGACTACATCGACGCGCTTTATGCCGTGACGGCTCCCTATCTTGATCTGCCGCACGATCACGTGCTGTTTAGCTACCATGGCGTCCCGGTGCGCCACCTGCGCAAGGCCGGATGCACACACGGCCACTCCGCGCGGGTCACCGATTGCTGTCCGCCTGGATCCCCTGAACGTGCGACCTGCTACCGATCGCAAGTGCTGGCAACGACACGGGCATTTGCGGCGCGAGCCGGTCTGGTCGCAGATGATTACTCGATTTCATTTCAGTCCCGACTGGCGGGTGAACCGTGGTGCCAGCCATTTACCGACGCCGAATTGGCAAGACTTCCCGGAGCCGGCGCGAAGCGGCTTCTCGTCATGTGCCCCGCCTTCGTCGCCGATTGCCTGGAAACCCTCGAAGAGATCGCCGGTGCCGGGAAGAAAGTTTTTTGGGCCGCCGGCGGCGCTAGTTTCCAACTGATTCCCTGCCTCAATGATCAGGCGCCTTACATCGATTTCCTCGCCGGGCGGATCGAATGCTGGGTGGCGACTCGCCATGCCTCGTCGGTCGCGCCGCAAATCGGCGCGCGGCACTTGGCGCAAGCGGACACCGGTGTCACGCTGAAACACCGCCTCGGTTGTTAATAATTTCTCTCCGTCATGAATAGTACCGCCGAATCTTATCGCCCGCAGCGCATGCGCCTGACCGAGCTGCCGGTTGGTGCCGCCGGGCGCGTATGCGAACTCGCCGGCCAGCCCGTGCTCTGCCAGCGTCTGAGGGAAATTGGGTTCTGCGAGTCCGCGGTCATCGAGAAAATTTCCGGCCAGAAAACGCTCATCTGCCAGCTTTGCTGCACTCGCATCGCGCTCAGCGACCGGGCCGCTCAACATATCGTCGTCGAGCTCATTCGCGGTGGCACGTGAGCCGCCGACAAAATTTCCTGTGATGGCCACCCCCATAAAACTTTCCGAGCTGTCCATCGGCGCGAATGCCATTGTGCGGGAATTTCCGAAGAGCGGCCCGGCGTTTTTGCGCCTGCGCGAAATGGGCCTGATCGCGGGCACTCCCGTGAAACTCGTGCGTTGTGCGCCGCTCGGCGATCCGCTTGAAATTCAAGTGCGTGGTTATCACCTCACGCTCCGGCGCAGCGAAGCCGATCACGTGCTGGTCGAATCCACGTAGGGGCGCCGCCGCTTTACCGCCATGCTTGCGCCCACTGCCACCAAGCCCGTCGCCGCCAAGTTTACCGCCCAGCACCCGCCGGTTTATGCGCTGGTCGGAAATCCCAATTGCGGCAAGAGCACGCTCTTCAACGCGCTCACCGGCCTGAAGCAAAAGGTCGGCAACTATCCTGGCGTGACCGTTGAGCGCAAGATGGGCACCACCTATTCGCAGCACGGGCAGCCCATCCAAATCATCGACCTGCCCGGCGCGTACTCGCTGGCCGCGCGTTCACCCGACGAGGCCGTGACACGCGACGTGCTGCTCGGCCGCCGGCCCGACACCCCCCAGCCTGACCGCATCATCTGCATTGTCGATGCGACGAATCTCGAACGAAACCTCTACCTCGTTCACCAAATCCTCGATCTTGGCCGGCCCGTCATCGTTGTGCTCAATATGATGGATCTCGTTGCGCAGTCCCGCCTGAAGATCCACGCCACGCGCCTTGAGCACATGCTCGGCATCCCGGTCATTCCCTGTGAGGCCGTCAACGGCAAGGGCCTGATCGAACTTCGCCTGGCCATAAGCCGGGCTGACTTGCCAATGGCCCGCCATGACTGGGACGTGCCCGCCCTCATCGCACCGGCTGTCGCCGACCTGCAGGCCTCACTCCGCGAAAACGAAAACCGGCCGCCGTTGATTGCGCGGGCGGAGGCGTTGCTGCTGTTGACCGACCAGGATTCCGTGCGCGTCGCCGGCTCCACGCCGCTCAGTCCGCGCACGCAGGAAATTTTGCACGGCTGGGAGCAGCGCTGGGCCGCCACTGGCACCGACTGGGCGGGCGATCTCGTCAACTCCCGCTACGAGGTCATCGGCCGGCTCTGCGCTGAAGTCGTGCAGCGCGCCGGCGCCACCGGCCCGAGCCCGAGCGACCGGATCGATTCCGTGGTCACGCACCCGGGGTGGGGCTGGCTGGTGTTCGGCTCGGTGATGACCGCGCTGTTTCTCGGCATTTTTACCTTTGCCCAATACCCGATGGACTGGCTCGACGTGCACGTATCGATGCTGGCCGACTGGCTGCGGGGCGCCATGCCGCCGGGCGACTTGCGTGCGTTGTTGACCGACGGCGTCATCGCCGGGGTCGGGCGAGTGGTCGTGTTTCTGCCGCAGATTTTGGTTTTGTATTTCTTTATCGGCCTGCTCGAAAGCAGCGGCTACATGGCGCGCGCGGCGTTCATCATGGACCGGGTGATGAGCAGGGTGGGGCTCAACGGGAGAAGTTTCATCCCCCTGCTCAGTTCCTACGCTTGCGCCATTCCTGGCATCATGGCCACGCGCACGATCGAGGATCGCAAGGACCGCCTCATCACCATCCTCGTCGCGCCGCTCATGAGCTGCTCGGCGCGCCTGCCAGTTTACCTGTTGATGATCGCCGCGTTATTCCCGAGCGGCCGCGTGCCCGTGCTGACCAAGGTCGGCCTGATGATGGGCATGTATGCGCTCGGCACTGCGGCGGCCTTTGGCTTCGCGTGGCTTTTCAAGCGCACGCTGCTCCAGGGCGAGACCCCGGTCATGATCATGGAGCTGCCGCCGTATCGTTGGCCCTCGCTGAAAGGGCTCGCGTTGCAGATGATCGAGCGCGCCGGGCTTTTCCTGCGCCGCGCCGGCACCATCATCCTCGGCGTTTCCATCGTGCTATGGTTTCTCACCGCGTATCCCAAAATGCCCGCCGGCACGCCGCCGGTGGAGCAGGTTGCCCACAGTTTTGCCGGTCGCCTCGGACATACGCTCGAACCCGTGCTGCGCCCGCTGGGCTTCGACTGGCGCATCGGCGTCGCCATCGTCAGCTCATTCGTTGCGCGCGAGGTTTTTGTCAGCGCCACCGGCGTCGTCTTCGGTGGCGTGACCGACACCAAGGGGAATATCCTGCCGTTGCGTGATGCGCTCCAGCATGCCACGTGGCCCGACGGCCGCGCACTCTTCACCCCGCTCGTTTGCCTCAACCTCATGATCTATTATGTTCTCGCGATGCAGTGCCTCAGCACCACCGCGGTCGTGCGACGCGAAACCAACTCGTGGGGGTGGGCCATTTTTCAACAAGTTTACCTGAGTGTGACGGCCTGGGTCGTCGCCTGCGCCGTCTACCAAATTGGACGCGCGCTCGGATTCTAAAATGTCTGCGCAAATTCAAACCATCATTGCCCTGGCCATCGTCGCGATTGCGGTGGGGCTGCTCGTGCGCGGCGCGCTGCAAAAGAAAAAGCACCCCGGCTGCTGCTGTCCGGCCAGTGAGTTGAAAGCAAAATTTGGCAAGCACTGAGCAGGAAATATTGAGCGGCTTCTATTTTTTAGACCAAGGGAAACAACCGGGCCGTCGGATCACACCGATGGCCTTTTTGTTGAGTAAGTTGCGGAATTTTCATGAGCAAGATAGCGGCCCCGGTAAAAGTTCGCGTGAATTTAACTGCGGTTACAATTCTGCCGTTGCGCCGCGCCCGCATACGACCCGGCCAGAGCCGGGCAAGCAAATTCGGACCGGCCAAAGCAGCATTCGCGTTTGACGGGGTCTGGGGCGGGCTTACCTTGATCCTGGCACCCTGTAGTGTTCGAGTGCTTTCAATAACCGCTCTTTGCCTTTGCTTCTTTTCGGGAGCCGAACCGACGGTGACAGCTGCTAGGCCGTAAATCGGAAAGCAAACGTCGCCGCCGAAGTTCCCACCTAGACTTAAAAAGGACCAGAGCCTTTGGGCGCACGGCACAGGCGGGGTGCCACTTTTTATTTTCACAAGCGCCATGAATCAACCAGAGCTCAACACGCTGCACATTCTCCACGTCCTTTCCGTGCTCGGACTGACCGGAGCGACGTTTTACGCCTTTGCCGGGGCGCCGGAATCGCGCAAGCGCGTGCTCATGTGGTCCGGCATCGCCAGCCTGGTGGTGCTGCTCACGGGCGTGCGGATGTGGCAGGCGGTATATCACTTTCACGGCGCATGGGTCGTCGTAAAACTCGTCTGCTGGCTGGGCTTGTCCGCCATCAGCGGCATCGCCTATCGCCGGCGCGGCGCCACCGGGCTGTTGTTGCTTATCACGCTCGCGCTGCTCGCGACCGCCCTGGCCATGGTTTACGTGCGGCCGTTCTGAAAAGATAGGCGCACGATGTTTCGTGCTACAGTGGTCTTATGGAAGAAAATAGGACCGATAAGCCCTATACTGAGATCATTCCACCGCACGGGGGCTACGACAAACTCAAATCGTATCAAATGTCTTTGCTGGTGTAAGATGCTACGGTAAAGTTTTGCAACCGGCTCATTAATCCAAAGTCCCGCACTCACGACCAGATGGTGCAAGCGGCGCGGAGTGGAAACAAAAACATAGCCGAAGGCAGCCAAGCGAGCGGCACATCGAAGAAAATGGAACTCAAGCTTGTGGGCGTAGCCCGCGCTAGCCTCGAAGAACTGCTAGGCGATTACCAAGACTTCCTGCGCCAGCGCAGTCTGGCCGAATGGGGCAAAAATCATCCGGTGTCCGGTGTGGTGCGGCGGCTGGCGTATGCTCAGGATCGGTCCTATGGGACCTATAGGTCCTATATTGAAGACGCTACGCCGGAGACGGCGGCCAACGCCATGCTCTGCCTGGTGCACCAAACGAACTACCTGCTGGACCAGCAGCTTCGGCAGTTGGAGCAGGCATTTTTGAAAGAGGGCGGTTTCACGGAGCGGCTTTACAAGGGGCGACAGGCAAATCGGTCCTATCGAGCCGATTAGTCCTATACCTCTCTGGGTAACCCATGGTAAAAACAAAATGTGGCAGCCCAATCCCAAACTCTCTGCGGCGTATGGATCGATGACGGCGGCAGCGCGCACGTGAGCCTGGCGACCGCGGACGGCGGGCGGGAGGAGCGCACGGCGCCGCTGCGGTTGTTTGCCTGGCTGCGCGAACCGCCGGCGGACGGGGCCGTCGCGGGCTTGCAGGTCGAGCGGTTGAAAGGCGAGGGGGCTTTCCCGTGGCTGGCGCATGCCGACTCGCCCGCGGCCTACGATGCGCTGCTCAATCTCGCCACCGGCGTGGATGGAATCCGTCCGCTGGAGAGCCAGTTTTTGCTGCAGACGCGCGCCCGGCTTTTTTCGGAAATATCCTTTGCGCAGCTGCGCCGCTGCCAGCTCGACATCGAGACCGCCTCCGGCGACGGATATTTCAGCAACGCCGCGCGGCCCGAGGACCGCGTGCTGGCCATCGGCCTTCGCTTCGGCGCTCGCGACCGTACGCTTGTGCTGGCGGAGGAGACCGATGCCGCGGAGAAAAGCCTGCTCGAGGATCTCAATGCCGTGCTCGCCGATGAGGACCCCGATGTCATCGAAGGGCACAACATTTTCAAATTCGACCTCGATTACCTGCGCCAGCGCTGCAAGCGGCACAAGGTGCCGTGCGCGTGGGGCCGCTTCGGCCAGCCCGCGAGTTTTCGCAACAGCCGGCTGAAAGTCGCCGAGCGCCTGGTCGATTTTCCGCGCTGCGACCTGCCCGGCCGTTCGGTGGTGGACACCTACCTGCTCGTGCAGCTCTACGACATCACGGCGCGCGAGATGACGGCGTTTGGGTTGAAGGACGTGGCGGTCTACTTCGGTGTGACCGCCGAGGACGCAGCCGAGAGCGGCGAGCGCACGTATATCGCGGGCAACAAGATTTTCGAAGCCTACCGGAACGACCGCACGAGGTTTCTCGCCTATCTCGCGGACGACTTGCGCGAGACCCGCGGCATCGCCGACGTGCTGCTGCCGACTTATTTCGAGCAGGCCCGGACGTTTCCCATCACGCTGCAGGAGGCGCTGCTGCGCGGCACGACGAGCAAAATCGACCTGCTGTTTCTCGAGGAATACTACCATGCGCGCCAGGCGTGCCCGCAGCCGCCGGAAGTCGCGCCGTTTGAGGGCGGCTACGCGAAAAGTTTCCAGGAAGGCGTGTTCAAGCACGTGCTCCATTTCGACGTGGCCTCGCTCTATCCGAGCCTCCTGCTCGCCATTGGCCGCAACCCGCACAACGACACGCTTGGCGTCTTTATCCCGCTGTTGCGCCGCCTGCGCGAGTACCGGCTGAAGTACAAACTGCTCGCACGCACCGCGCCGACCGAGGAGGAACGCGCCGAGGCTCAGGCGCGCCAGGCGACCTTCAAGATCCTCATCAACTCATTCTACGGCTACCTCGGGTTTTCCGGCGCGCGCTTCGGCGACGGCGAACTCGCCGCGGAAGTCACCCGCCGCGGCCGCGAACTGCTGCAGGCGCTCATCGCGGAGTTCGAGAAAAACGGCTGCACGCTGCTTGAGGCCGACACGGACGGCATTTATATCTCTTCGGACAAATTTTTCGACCGGCCGGAGGAACTGCTCGCGGAAGTGGAGTCGGTGCTGCCGGCCGGCATCGAGCTGGAATATGACGGCCGCTACGAGGCGATGTTTTGCTACAAGGCGAAAAATTACGCGCTCTACGACGGCAAGAAAATCACCCTGCGCGGCAGCGCGCTGCGCTCGCGCGGGATCGAGCCGTTTTTGAAAAACTCTCCGACCAGTTGATTCATTTTCTACTGGGCGCGTCGGTCGAGTCGCCGCTGAAATTAATCGAAGATTACCGAAAGAGACTTCCCTTGCGCGCGCTGCCGGTGGCGGAGGTCGCCAAGACCGAGGCGCTCGGCCAGAATCCCGACGCTTACGAACGCCTCATGCCCGAAGGCGGCAAGCCGCGCCGCGCGTCGGCCGAGGCGGCGTTACAGCTCAATCCGCGCCCGCGCATGGGCGACCGCGTGAGCTATTACATCACGGCGAAGGCGAAGGGTAAAACAAACGACTGGCAGCGCGCGCGGGCGGTCGCATTGTATGATGCTGTCGCCGCGCCCTACGATCCGGATTATTACCTGAAGAAACTCGACGACTGGCTGGAACGCTACGGCAGTTTCCTCGGAGTCAAACCGCACGACGACGGCCAGGGCGAGTTACTGTAGGGTAGGGCGGATTATTCGCCGTGGGTCAGCTTGAAAATGTGGGCGCGGTGTCCTCACCCCGCGATCGATCTAATGCGGGGTGAGGACACCCCGCCCACAAGCAGAATGATTTCGGCGCGTTAAGGATAACGCGCCCTACCTCTATAAATATCCAACGTCGCGCATCAGCGCCGCGGTGTCCGCGTCGAGCGGAGCGTCTTTGAGCGCGTCGAGCAGGTCGGGCACGCGTGGCGCGTAGGCGGGCGGGTTTTCATTGGGAAACTCAGCCTGGGACTTGAGCGTGAAGCGCAGGGCGTTGATCAAGCAGCTGCGCGCCATCCGCCGGTCGCCCATCGTCGTGTAGATTCTTCCGGCCTCGGCGTTGAGTGCGGCGAAGAGCAGCGCTTTTTGCCCGGCAATTTCCGGCGACTCGTGCTCGGTCAGCATGGCGAATTGCTGCTCGGGCGTAAATTGAAAGAGCTGATCCGCATCCATACCAAAGAGTCGTTCACCAGCCTGCACCACCGATTGCATGGCATCCTCCGGACGGTTCTGGCTGCGTTGGAAAACGACCCGGGCGAGGAATTCTACCACTTCGTCGATGATGCGCTGGATGTAATCGCGTTTGGAAGTGAGCATGGGGGAAGGGAAGTTACAGGTGACAAGTGGTGGGTGGCAGGCGAATGACGAATGACGAATGACGAATGACGAATGACGAACTACCAATTACCAACTACCAAATACGCGCGTGTTGTGCACGCGCTTTAGCTCCATTTCAAATCAGTCCGTGAAATCGGCAGGGTGCGCACGCGGTGGCCGGTGGCGGCGAAGATTGCGTTGCCTACGGCGGGGGCCAACGGCGGAAGCGCAGGTTCGCCGAGGCCGGTGGGCGGATAGTCGGTTTTCAAAAAGTGCACCTCGACCGGCGGCGCCGCGGGCAGGCGCAGTAGCGGGTAGTCGTGGAAGTTGCTTTGTGTGATACGTCCGTGCTCGAGGTTGATTTCCTGGGCCAGCGCGGTGCTGAGGCCATCGAGGATGGCGCCCTGCACCTGGTTTTCCGCGCCGCTGGGATTGACGATGGGCGAGCCAACATCGACGGCCACAACGACCTTGTTCACGTGCAATGTGCCGTCGCGATCCACTGTCACCTCGGCCACCTCGGCGAAGTAGCCGCTGTGGCTGAAGTGAAAGGCCAGGCCCTGGCCCTGGCCGCGCGGCAGTTTTTTGCCCCAGCCGGCCTTTTCCGCGACGGATTTCAGGACGCCTTTCATGCGCGTGACGTTGTAAGTCTGGGCGCGCTTGCCGGTGCCGGGCACAAGTTTGCGGTCGCCGAGCAGGTTGAGCTTGAAGTCCAGCAGATCCCGGCCTGAGGCGTGCGCGAGTTCGTCGATGAAGCTTTGGATGACCCACGCGAACACGTTGTTGCCGGGTGACCGCATCGGCCCGGTCGGCACATTGCATACAAGCACGCTTTGCTCGCTGCGGAAGTTCGACAGGAAACGTCCAGGAAACTCATCGGGGTTCAACGAACTGTCGATTTTATCGGACGAATTGCCAAAGCCGACATGGTGGTCGCGCCATGCGCAAATTTTTCCCTGCGCATCGAGGCCGCCCTTTAAAAAATGAAAACCGGCGGAGCGATAATGGTCGTGCTGCATATCATCCTCGCGCGTCCAGGTGAGTTTCACGGGCTTGCCGGTTTTCTGTGAAATGGCCGCGGCCTCGACCATGTAGTCGTTGCTCAACCGGCGGCCGAAGCCGCCGCCAATCCGCGTGACATGGATTGCGATGTTTTCCTCCGGCAAGCCGAGCGTCTTTGCCACGAGTGCCTGGCCACGGGCGGGATTTTGCGTGGGGGCCCAGATTTCGGCACGGTTGCCCTGCACGAATGCCGTGCAATTCTGGGGTTCGAGCGTGGCGTGCGAGACAAAGCGGTAAACGTAATCGGCCTCGATGGTCTTTGCGGCGCCTGCCAGCGCGGTTTCGACGTCGCCGTTGTTGCGTAGGGTTTGCTCGCCTTGCTTGGGCGCAAGGACCCGCGCTTGGGCCGCGAAACCGTCCCAGCTGTCGCTGGCGTGCGGGCCTTCATCCCATGTGGCCGTGAGTCTGCGTCGCGCGCTGAAGGCAGACCACGTCGAGTCGGCCACGATGGCGACGCCGGGCATCAGGCCGTGAAGATCATCCGTGCCTTCGATGACGAATGCGTCGCGCACGCCGGGCAGGGACTTGATCTCGTCGAGATTGACGTGGACGACCTTGCCGCCGAAGACCGCGCATTTTTGATAAACCGCGTGGAGCATGCCAGGTACCTTTTGGTCGATGCCGAAAAGCGGCTGGCCGGTGACAATCTTAGGGTTGTCCACTCCGCCGACGCGCGTGCCGATGAGTTTGAAATCCTTGGGGTCCTTCAACACCACCGATTTTTCATGGGGCACGGGCAGCGTGGCGGCCTTGGCGGTGAGTTCGCCATAGGTAAGTTTTTTGCCGGAAGGGCGATGGAAGACGGCGCCGTTTTCCGCCTGGCAGTCACTGGCTGGCACGTCCCACGTTTGGGCGGCAGCTTCGACGAGCATGGTGCGCGCGGTCGCGCCGACGCGGCGCATGGTTAGGTAGGACCCGGGAGTGGAGGTGCTGCCGCCGGCGACTTGCGGGCCGAAGGACGCAGGATCGAATGGCGCTTGCAGCACGGTGACGTTGTGCCAATCGACCTCAAGTTCCTCGGCTACGATCATGGGCAGGGAAGTCTTGATGCCCTGGCCGATTTCCGGGCGCGCGGCAAAAATTGTCACGGCGCCGTCGGGCGCGATGCGGATGAAGGCGTTGGGCGCGAACACGCTGTCGGGCAGTTTGTCGCCGGCCTTGATGATGTCGGCGCCGAGCGCGCACCGCGCGGAACCAAGATAAAAACCGAGCACGAGCCCGCCACTGGCGAGCGCGGAAAGTTTCAAAAAACCGCGGCGATCGAGTGAATAAGGAGCCAGGGTGGTCATGTCAGTAGCGAGCATCGAGTAGCGGGTAGCGAGTAGTGCGCCCTTGCGGCTGGATTTCAAATTTCAGATCTCAGATGACAATTTTGTTACTTGATTCTTGGTGCTTTTTTGGCGTTTGGCTCTTTGGAATTTGGAGTTTACGAGTCTTGTCACTTGCTACTTGCCCCCATTGGGGCAACCGCCAGTTCGGCGGCGCGATGGATTCCGGCGCGGATGCGCAGATAGGTGGCGCATCGGCAAAGATTGCCGGCCATGGCACCGTCGATGTCAGTGTCGGTCGGCTGTGGAGTTTGTTTCAGGAGCGCGGCGGCGGACATGAGCTGGCCGGCCTGGCAGTAACCGCATTGCGGCACATCGAGCTCGCACCACGCGCGCTGCAGGGGATGCGAGCCGTCCGGGGCCAGGCCCTCGATGGTCGTGATGGCGGCGCTGCCAAGCGCCGAAACGGGCAACTGGCAGGAGCGCACGGCGATGCCGTTGAAATGTACGGTGCAGGCGCCGCACAGGCCGATGCCGCAGCCGAATTTGGTGCCAACCAGACCGATGCTATCGCGCAACACCCAGAGCAGCGGTGTGTCGGGCTCGGCCTCAACGGGGTGTGACTGGCCGTTAACGTTCAGGGTAAATTGGGCCATAAAGGCAGGGGAATCCTGTGACCGTTACCGCGGATGTGCGCACCGTCAAATTGCGACGACGTGGAAAATCTCAAATGCCAAACGCCAAATCCCATAAGAAATTCAAGAAAGCAGCGCGCGTTGCGCTGGAATTCCTTAATTTCAGGTTGTTTGACGTTTGGCTATTGGCGTTTGTGATTTGCGCATAGCGCTCAGTCATGCCGCGGCTTTTTTCCTGCTGGCGGCGCTGCGGGCCGCGACCCAATCGATGATGGCGTTGTCATCATTTTCATGGTTCCACACGATGCTCAGGAACTCGGCGGGCAGGATATCGTGGGCCTTGAAAAACCTCCGGTCGCCGCCGCAGCAAAACATGAGGCTGGCTGGCAGCTCGCCGCGGAGCTTGGCCCTGGCTTTTGGAATGATGCGCGGCAGCCATTCGATTCCGCGGGCGGCGGCGTTCTTGGCGGGAAGTTTTGCTTCCTCGAGCACGGCGGTCGAAGCGCGTTCACCCTGCTTCTCGACGAAATAACTGCGGCGGACAAATTCGATCATCAAGGCGTTGTCGTAGCCGGGTTCATTGGAATCATTCTGGTCCTCGGCGTAGTCGTATAGATGTTGTGCCGTGAGGCCGTTGGCGGTGAGCCAGGCTTTTTCATCGGCGGTGAAGAACGTATCGGCGCCGCGCTGGCCGCTGGCGTAAAGGCCGGTGGCCTTGGCGTAGAGCTCCCTGAAGTTCTGGGCAAAGTTGTAATTTTTCATGACAGAAAAATCCTAATGCGAAGGCGGAGAAATGCAACTGACCGGCATTTATTAGGAAGCCAGGAAAGCAGAGCGACTGAGGTAGGGGCGGCTACCCTCAGCCGACAAGGCTTCGCACATGTCGCCGCCCGTTGGTTCGGACCGTTGAGGGCAACGGCCCCTACCGGCTATATGTCATGGCATTTTCAAAACTGCTCTAATAATGACTAACGACCAATTACCTTCGGTACTTCGATGTTGGCCGTTCGACGTTCCGGGTGGCATGAGCGGACGTAGGCCGCTCATGCCACCCGGAAGTCCATCATGCGCTTGAAGCGGTCAACCTTGTCCACCAGCACGGTGATCTTGTCGCCGAGGGTGAAGCGGCGCTTCGTGCGGCGGCCGATGAGCGCGGTGCCGGCGTTGTTGAGCACATAAAAATCGTCGGTCAGCGACGAGGCGTGCACGAGGCCGAAGCTCATGGCCTCGGGCAGTTCGACAAAGAATCCGTGGTTGCGCACGTCGGTGATGACGGCGGCGAACGGCGTCTTCTTTTTCTTCGTCATCTCGCGCTCAAAAAACTCGAGCAGCTTGATCTTTTGCGATTCGCGCTCGGCCTCGGTTGAGTTGACCTCGGTCAGGCTGAGATGCTCGGCCAGGCTTTGGACGTTGGTGAGCTGGTAGCCTGGCGCGGAGCGTGCGCTGCTGTGCCCGCCTTGTTTCACGAGATAGAAATCCAGCACGCGGTGGACGACGAGGTCGGAATAGCGGCGGATGGGCGACGTGAAGTGGGTGTAGTCTTTTTTTGCCAGGCCGTAGTGGCCGTCCGCCTCGGCGCGATAAACGGCCTTCTTGAGGCTGCGTAGGAACTGGGTGCGGAGCGCGTAGCCCTGCGGGTGCGTGCGCAGGATACCGAGAAGTTTTACGGCCTCGGCGCGGTGGGAGAGGTCGCCGACGATGATGCCGAAAGTGGCGGCGAATTGGCGGAATTCCTCGAGTTTTTCCTCGTCGGGGTCGTCGTGGACGCGGTAAAGCGAGGGCAGGTGCTGCTCGCGGGTGAGGCGGGCAATGGCTTCGTTGGCCGAGAGCATGAACTCCTCGATGAGCTGGTGGCTCTCATCGTTCTCGATGCGTTCGAGGCGGTCGGCATAGCCGTCCTTGTCCACGAAAATTTTTACCTCGGGCATGTCGAGGTCGAGCGAGCCGTGCGCCATGCGGTCCTCGCGGAGCTTTTTTCCGATTTTCCACAGGCGGCGGACCCAGCTTTGCAGGTCGACGAGCTCGAGATCGCTGAGCGAGGAGAGGGCGCGGCCGGTCGAGCCGGTCTGGTGCGCGGCGGGCAGCGGCAGTGCGCGGATTTCCTCGAGCGAATTTTTGAAGAGCAGCGCGTAGGCCTGGCGGTAGGTGAGGCGCTTGCGGCTGCGGATGACGGTGTTGGCGAAAGAGGTTTCCTTGAGGCGGCCGTTTTTGGCGAAAGTGAGGAGGGCGGCCTTGGTCAGGCGGTCCTCGGCCTCGACGAGCGAGCAAAGTCCGTTGGACAATTTTTCCGGCAGCATGGGGACGACGGTGCCGACCAGGTAGGTGGAGTTGCCGCGGCGCTGCGCCTCGCGGTCGAGGGCCGTGCCGGAGCGAACGTAGGACGAGACGTCGGCGATGTGCACGCCGATGCGGATGTCGCCGCCGGGCAGTTCCTCGATCGAGAGCGCGTCGTCAAAGTCCTTCGCGTCGTCCGGATCGATGGTGAACGTGGGGATGTCGCGGTAATCGAGCCGGCCGGTGATTTCGGCCGGGCGCACGCGGTCGGGCAGGGCGGCGGCCTCGCGCTCGACTTCGGCCGGAAAGGATGGGCTGAGATCGAATTTCTCAAAGACGCCAAGCAGTTCCGCGCGCGGCTCATGCGTGCGGCCGAGGCGGGAAACGATTTCTCCCTCGGGATTGACGTTGCGTTGTTTCCACTCGAAGAGGCGCACGACCACCTTGTCGCCGATGGCGGGAGGCGGAGAGAGTTTTGATTTCGCCGGGTCGGACACGATGATGTCGTGCACGAAACGCGGATCGTCGGGCACAACGAGGAACATGTGGCGCGAGCGTTGCAAATTTCCCACGATGGTTTCACGGGCGCGCTCGATAATGCGGATGATGCAGCCGTTGGAACGGCCGTCGTCGCGACGCGGGCCGGCCACAAGGCGGGCGACGACTTTGTCGCCATGCAGCGCCACGCCGGTGTCCTCGGCGGCGATGAAGAGGGCAGGGCGGGCGGGGCCGCCGGCCTCCGCGAGGGGGATGACGAGCGCACTGCCATTTTGGCGAAAGGAAATTCGGCCGGTGACGAGGTCGGCCTCGGCGGGTTCGCAAAGCTTGTCGCCCTTGATGCGAACAATGCTGCCGGCCGCAAGGAGGAGGCGCACTTCCGAGGCGAGGGCCCGGCGGTCCTTTTTGTTCAGACGGAGCGCTTGGGCGAGCTCCGCTTCGCTGGCCGGCAGGTAATCGGGTGCGTGCAGGCGGGCGAGAAGGCGGTCACGGAGAGTCATGGCAATGAAAAAGATACCAGACTGGCTTTCTGGTTGGAATCAACCAACAACGCGGCTTAGCTTGGCGCGATGAAAATCGTTCATGCGGCCAGCGAGATGTTTCCCTATGTGAAGACGGGCGGGCTGGCCGACGTCGTGGGATCGCTGGCGACGACGCTGGCCGGGCACGGACATGAGGTTGCAGTATTTTTGCCGGGCTATCGTGCGGTGCTGGAGCATGAGCTGGCGGCGCGCGCGGAGCGGCGGCTGCACTTGCGCATCGAAATGGGCGATGTCTTCTACACGGGTGACGTAAGGGTGTTTTCGCCGCAAAAGAATCTCACGATCTACCTCATCTGCCGCGAGGAATTCTTCGACCGTCGCGGGCCCTACGGCACGGGCGAGCGCGATTATGAGGACAACCACCACCGGTTTATTTTTTTCTGCAAGGGCGTGGTTGAGACCCTGCGCCTGGCCGAACTGCACGCCGATATCGTCCACGCCCACGACTGGCAGACGGGCCTGATGCCCTTGCTTTTGCGCTACGCCGAGCGCCGCCATGGCGTGACGCTGTCACTGAAGACGGTGTTCACCATTCACAATATCGCGTTTCAGGGCGTATTTCCGATGCGCTCGTTCTACCGCACCAACCTGCCCGAGGAGCTCATGAGCGTCGATGGCATCGAGTTCTATGGGCAAATGAACATGATGAAAGGAGGCATCCTTTTTTCCGACCGGGTCACCACCGTCAGCCCGCGCTATGCGCAGGAAATCCTGACGCCCGAGTTTGGCTGTGGCCTCGACGGGGTGGTGCAAACACGCATCGAGGACCTCTCGGGCCTGATCAACGGCATTGATACGGGGCAATGGAATCCTGCGACGGATGCTTTGCTGCCGGCAAATTTCTCCGCCCCCGATCTCTCCGGCAAGGCCGTGTGCCGCGCCGGGCTGCTGCGCAGCCATGGCTTTGACCCGGAGTTCACCGGCCCGGTCTTTGGCATGGTTTGCCGTCTCACCGAGCAGAAGGGCATCGATCTGGTGCTCGCGAATCGGGATTTTTTTATCGGGCAAAGCTGCCGCCTCATCGTGCTCGGGTCGGGCGAGCGCCGCTATGAGGAAGCGCTGCGCGACCTCGCGGCGGCGTATCCGAAGAAAATCGCCTTCACCTCCCGCTGCGACGAAGCCATGAGCCATCTCATCGAGGCCGGCAGCGATTTTTTCCTGATGCCATCGCTTTTCGAACCGTGCGGCCTCAACCAGATGTATTCGCAGGCTTACGGCACGGTGCCGATCGTCAGCCGCGTGGGCGGATTGGTGGACACGGTGATCGATGTGACCGCACAACCGAAAACCGGCACGGGCCTGATGTGCATGCCCACGACCGATGGTTTGGGCCAAGCCTTGCTGCGCGCGATAAAACTTTTTGCCGATTCGACCCACTATGCGGCCGTCCAGCAACGCGGCCTGGCCCGCGACTTCAGCTGGCAATCCGCGGCCAAAGCCTACGAGAAACTTTATCAGGAAGCGTTGTGATTTTTTGGTCAGCGGAGTTGGTATTTCACCGTTGGTTTTCGCGCGATGCGCGTTTTTGGGATTTGGCCTTTTGGAGTTTGGAATTTTGCCGCAGCCGTGGGGTTGTTGGTGACCGGAAATTTCTATGCGGCCTTTACTGTGTTTTTATGATTTCGCTAAAACGCGCAGGGTTATTTTACAGACGCTATTAGGTTGCAGTTGGAGTCTTAACTCATTTGCCATAAAGATTCCTCGGTTTTATCTTACACAACATATTTAAAAACAGTTGTTTAAGTTTTTTTACACAAAATTCCCATGATCTCCCGGGTAGGATCACCCAACACCAGCTGGGTGGTTGATACGTAAACTTTGAGTAAAGGATAGCAGCTAATGCAGGGCATGGCCTGATACCCAAGAGACTCAGTTGCGCGTAAGCTGAGCCCATGAAATTCGCCGCCCAGCTTCGCTACCTCGCCGCAATCGTCATTGCGCTGGCGGGTAGCAGTCTGGTTCGGGGGGCGGACGAACTGCCGGTTTCGCCGATCTCTTTGGAAACGGCCCTGGCTGACGCCCGGGCGCTGGCGGCCCAGCATGCGAATATGACGGTGATGCGCATCGAAGGCGTTTCGATGCTGCCTTATTTCGGTGAAGGCTCGGTGCTTGTTGTGAAAAAGATCAACGCGGCCCGGCTGCGCGAGGGCATGGTGGTGGTTTACACGAATCGCTTCGGCGACACGGTGGCCCACCGCTTGGTGGCGCGCGTCGACGGTGGCTGGCAGGTCAAGGGCTGGAACAACGACCGGGCGGACACGACGGTCGTGAATCCCAGCAATTTACTCGGGGTCGTCTATGCGACGTTCCACTCGAGCGGCCCGGCCAGCCCGGCGCTCTATGCGACCACGCTCAACAGCGTGCAAGTCGCCCTGGCCGCCCCGGCGCGGTAATCCGGCCAAGCCGGATGTCATTTGTCATCGGTCCTTGGTCCTTGGTTGTGATGGGGTCTGCACCTTTCGACGTTCGGCCTTGGGCCATGCCACTCGTTATTTACCGATGACCAAGGACGAATGACCGCGGACAAACTTAAAAATCAGACTTTCCAAGTGGGGCGCGAGCTGTATGTTCGCACCTTCATGCAGAAGACACTGATTATTTTTAAGCCCGATTGCATGCAGCAGCGGCATGTGGGCAACGTCCTCAATCGGTTTGAGCAGGCCGGCTTCGCCATTGTGGGCTGCAAGATGATCCAGCTCACGCCGGCGATCCTGCGCGAGCACTACGCGCACGTGGCAGACAAGCCATTCTATCCGGAGATCGAGGCGTTCATGAGCTCGCAGCCGGTCATCGTGCTGGCGCTGCAAGGCGACCATGTGGTGCAGAAAGTGCGGGACTTGCTCGGGCCGACGGACTCGCGCAAGGCCCCGAAGGGCACAATCCGCGGCGATTTTGGCACGGAGATGATGAAGAATGTGGTGCATGCCTCCGACACGGTGGAAAACGCCAAGGTCGAGCTCGCCCGCTTTTTCAAGCCAGGGGAAATCCTCGCGGCCAAACAGACCGTTGAAAAAGTCTCCCTTTGAACATTCAACACCCAACGAACAGCGGTGGTTGATCGTCGGTCATTTGTCATATTTGGCGTTGGGTGTTGGACGTTCGATGTTGGATGTTCAAGGAGCTTGACGAGTGGGTGGCGAGTGCGCTTCGTTTTGCCCTCGCGCAACCGCCCTCATCGTCTAGCGGCTAGGACGGAGCCCTCTCAAGGCTCAAACCGGGGTTCGATTCCCCGTGAGGGCGCCACGCATCGCAATGCGATGCGTGCCCTCCGTAGCTCGAAGAGCGAAGGAGGGCCGCCCACGAGAGCCCAGTCTTTCTAGAAATAGTGCCGTTTAGAACGAAGGAGGACCGTGATTGCAGCTATACTGCGACTGCATGAGATATGTATACCTTATTGAGAGCAAGAATACGCCAGAACGTCGTTACGTTGGATTGACCGACGACCTTAAAAATCGGCTGGCCGATCACAACGCGGGCCGGTCAGTCCACACGAGCCAATATCGTCCCTGGCCTTTGGTGTGTTATTTTGCTTTTGCCGATGAACGAAAAGCAAAGGCGTTTGAAGCCTATCTTAAGTCGGGTTCAGGGCATGAATTTCGCAACCGTCACTTGCTTTGATCCGCCATCCTTCGACGATCCACCTTCGGTAAAGCTATTCCTTTCGGCGCCAGGCGCGGTCGTTGGCCCGGCGCATTTCCGCGGCCTGTCCTGCCTGCCGCCCGGCCGCGCGATCACACCATGCGCGCAAATCATCAGGCGAACACCAGGCGGCGCCGAGGGCCGACACCGTTTGCTGTTCGGCGCGGTCAGCCGTGGCCACCGTGCAGGTGGCGGGATCGGCTGCACCGCCGACGAGTTGCTCGATGACGCTATCGGCGGTGAGGGCGCCCGGTGTGAAAACATGCGCAAACGTCGCGTGCGCGCCGGGCTGCTCGACCACGAGCTCGGGGCCGCGTCCGTCGAAGACGATCGTGACGCGCCAGCCCTCGGTGTCATGCAGTGAGCGCAACGTTTGCGAAAGCTGGGCGCGGGCGGCGTCCTTGTCACGCGCAGCCAGGGCCTGCAAGTCGGACCAGGCGTGGAGGATGTTTGCGCCGTCGACGAGGAGGTGTTTTTCAAAAGCCACGACGCGAACCTGTCCGGTGCGAGAAAGCTCGACAAGCCCGGCGTTTCGCGGAGCGTTTTAGGCACACCATCGGAGAGGTGGCAGAGTGGTCTATCGCGGTGGTCTTGAAAACCACTGAACCGCAAGGTTCCGGGGGTTCGAATCCCTCCCTCTCCGCCATGCTTCGCCCCTCGACGAGCTCGGGGCTTCGCATGGCACGGCCGTCTTGATGTCAGCAGACCAACGACCCTGTCATCAGAACCTTGGCGAACCATGGCGGCCCTTCGTAGCTCCGCGCAAGCGGAGCGAAGTAGGGCCAAGCCAACTCCGATTAGGACATTGACTGGCCAAATCGGGCAGGATCGACTGACAATCTAAGAAAATCGGTTGTTTCACGTTTATCATAAGCAAATGAAGCAGTCATTTTTATTCAGAACAAACCGAGTAGACTGGTTGAAACGTCCTGGGAATTTGCCATCAAAAAGCGGCTGAAAGCACCATGCAGCTTCCTCGATGCATCTTCGTGACCGTTTTTATCGCCATCGCGTGCTCCTGCAATGCAATGAACATGCCTACTTATGACCTGGATTCGTTGATTTATCTGAGCACGGATATCGCGATCGCGACTTTGGGTAAAACAACGGCGGCTCCCGGTCGAATGACCGACGGGTTCCCGTCCGACGCCACCGTTATCAAGCCTTTATACGGGTCACTTCACATCGGCGATAAAACGCCGGAGATCGCGGTCTATCTCTCCTTTTTTTGTCCTCGTTTGGTCACGGGCCAAAAGGTTATCCTCTTTCTGGATCATCGTCCGAGGGGAGCAGGCATGTTCAGTCCTTCTTCAGCGGATTGCCCCTACGCCATACTACCGGCAGGAGTCTACTTAATTGACGATGGTCAGCATGTCCACCGGTACTTTCAAGAGAACAACCCTGGCGGATATATTGAAGAGCCTAGCATGCTTCGCCAGCAATTGTGGAGTTTCGGAGCGATGCTGAGCCAGAAGGAGCGGCAAGATAAGAACGATGAATTAAGAAAAGAAAGCGAAGCCCTGCCGATGTTGAGTGCCGCGGAAGCAGAAATTCGTAAGCAAATAAAATATGTGGAATCCTTGCGTCCGCTATTGGACAAAAGGCCTGTTGTTTCCGACATCCCGGATTTGCTGGCATTGCTGGACGCAAGGCGCCGCAAATCTCATTATGACGGCGTCTCTGGAATGTATTGCACTGATGCCATTCCCGATAAAATCATCGCAAATTTGATTGTACTAGGCGATCGACCCTCACTCCTCAAAGCTTACCGCGTCTATCCTTCTTGGGATATTGAGCGATGCTTCACTCAACCGGGAGCAGGCGGGGACAAAGATTATTCCGGTGTGGCCTTTTTAATCCAAACCCTCTCAGCGAAAAACAAAAATGCTCCCGCCCGAATTTCCGCTGCGGAAATATTATATCGATCAAGCCGGTTTGGTTGGGGGGAAAACGCCCGGAACGCAAAGTTTGCCAAGGATGTTCAGGCCGAGGCGGAAGAAATCTTAAAGACTGAAACGGAAAACGAGCAACTTCGCACTACCTGTCTTAAATTGCTCGACTTAAAGCGCCCCGATAGGGTCGCGCTGGCCGCGAATATTCATTCGCAAACGGGATCCGAAGACTTGAAGTTTGCGATTGAGGAGGCTTTTCTCGATATTGGGGACTCCGCTTATGAAACCCTGCATCCAGCGGGCGGTCCGGTTGCTAGCATTGTACATCAACACCCGGTGGAGGATCGCGGATGGCCGGTTCCGGGCGGCGCCCTTAGATTTTGGGTCAAGTATCACATGGAGCTATGCTTTAGGAAGCAAGAGCAGGAAGCTTGGGATGCCGCACGTACTGGCCACGACGTGGTAAGCCAAGACGAATATTTTGTTCTAACGAACAGAAAAACGGCTCACAGTATGCATTTGAAGGCTCGTCCATGCTGGTCGTCCGCTTATTATGGGGAAAATTGTCTTGATGTTCAGGAAAAGACGTTGTTACCGGCCGGCGATTACGACCTTGTCTATGAATACAGCCGTGGCGACAAAGTTGTCAGTAGAGGATATCCGCTAAAACTGACTGTGATCGCCACGGATAAGGGAAATTTCATTAAAGATCCAGATGGCGATGCCAACTAGCTTCCAGCCTTTTGTCGTTATGGTCCGCCAAAAATTAATCCAACTGTGTTTGATTTTCCTCTTTTGTCTATCGAGCCTGCACGCCGATCAAACGTTTGGGGATTTCCAATACACTGACGAGCATACCACTCTAATCATAACCAAATACACCGGTCGCGGTGGGTCCGTCCGCATTCCCCCAACGATTAATGACAAGCCTGTCACTTCCGTCGGCGATTATGCATTCCTTGGCTGCACCGGCTTGACCAGTATCACCTTTCCGAAGAACGTGACCTCAATCGGAAAGAATGCGTTCGGTGGCTGCACCGGTCTGACCAGCGTTACCATCCCAGCCAGCGTGAGCTCCATCAGCGATTATGCGTTCGAGGGCTGCACTGGACTGACCGGCGTCGCCATTCCAACCAGCGTCGTCAAGATCGAGGAAGCTGCGTTCGACGGCTGCACCGGTCTGACCAGCGTTATCATTCCGGCCAGCGTCACCTCCATCGGGGACTATGCATTCAATGGCTGCACCGGTCTGACCATTGTCACTATTCCAACCAGCGTAACCAAGATCGGGGATGCTGTGTTCGACGGCTGCACTGGACTGACCAGCGTTACCATCCCGAACAGTGTCACCTCCATCGGAGACGGGGCGTTCACTGGCTGCACCGGCCTGACCAGCATTACCCTTCCGACCGGCGTCACCTCCATCGGGGGGCATGCGTTCCTTAATTGCACCGGACTGACCAACATCACCATCCCGAACGGTGTCACCTCAATTGGACGCGGGGCGTTCACTGGCTGCACTCGACTGACCAGCGTCACCATTCCAACTGGCGTCACTTCCATCAGCGAGCACGCGTTCGATGGCTGTACCAATCTGACCAGCGTCGCTATTCCAAACAACGTCACCTCAATCGGGGACGGGGCGTTCACTGGCTGCACGGGCCTGACCAGCATTACCCTTCCGACCGGCGTCACCTCCATCGGGGAGAATTCGTTCAATGGCTGCACCGGACTGACCAACATCACCATCCCGAACGGTGTCACCTCAATTGGACGCGGGGCGTTCGCTGGCTGCACTCGACTGACTGGCGTAAATATCCCGAGTAGCGTCATCTCCATCGGGGAAGAAGCGTTCGCTAACTGCAGTCGTCTGACCAGCGTTACCATCCCGACCAGCGTTACTTCCATCGGGAAGCAGGCGTTTAATGGCTGCACCGGACTCACCACCATCACTATTCCGAACCGCGCCACCTCCATCGGGGACGGTGCGTTCCAAGGCTGCACCGGACTTACTAGTGTCACCATCCCGAACGGAATTACCTCCGTGTTCCGAGGCTGTACCGGACTGACCAGCGTCACCATCCCAAATGGAGTCACCTCGATTGGGAGCGGGGTGTTCGCTGGCTGCACTCGTCTGACCCGGGTCGCTATCCCGAACAGTGTCACCTCCATCGGGGACGGGGCGTTCAATGGCTGCACCGGCCTGACCAGCATCACCATTCCAAGCAGCGTCACCTCCATCAGGGATTATGCCTTCAATGGCTGCACCGGACTTATCAGCGTCAATATCCCCGCCAGCGTCACTTCCATTGGGAATGGTGCGTTCTATCACTGCACCGGCTTAACTAGCATCACCATTCCGACCAGCGTCACCTCCATTAGGGGAAGTGGGTGCGATGGGGTATTCGAAGGCTGCACTGGACTGACCAGCGTCGTCATCCCGAGCAGCGTCACTTCCATCGGCGAGCGAGCGTTCTGTGGCTGCACCGGACTTAAAAGCGCCACCATTCCGAACGGGGTCACCTCCATCGGGCAACAGGCGTTCGTTGGCTGCACCGGCCTGACCAGCATCACAATACCGGATAGAGTCACCTCTATCGGCGTTTATGCGTTCGCTGGCTGCACCGGCCTGACAAGCATCACCATTCCGGCCAGCGCCACTTCCACCGGGATTGATGCATTCGATAGCTGCACGGGCCTGACCAACGTCACCATATCGAACGGGGTCACCTCCATCGATGGCGGAGCATTCCAAGGCTGCATCGGGCTTAAAAGCGTCATCATTCCGAACAGCGTCACCTCGATCGGGGATTATGCATTCAATAACTGCACCGGACTGACCAGCGTCATCATCCCAGCCAGCGTCAGCTCCATCGGGCAAGGGGCATTTCCCAGTTGGGTCAAAATCGAGACAGACACAGCCAGCACAGCTTATGCGAGTCTGGGTGGAGTGCTTTTTGCCAAATCACGCACGAAGCTCATTCAGTACCCGGCGCGGAACACACAAACAAGCTATGACATCCCGGCTAGTGTCACCTGCATCGGGAAAGATGCGTTCACCGGTTGCAGCAATCTAACCAACATCACCATCCCAAATAGCGTCACCTCCATCGAGGAAACAGCATTCTGGGGCTGCGGCTTGACCAGCGTCACCATCCCGAAAAGTGTCACCTCCATCGGGGACGACGCGTTCTGGGCCTGTACCCGACTAACCAGTCTCACCATTCAGAACGGCGTCACCTCCATCAAAGACCTTGCGTTCCGTCAATGCACCGGCTTGACCAGCGTCACCATACCCCAAAGCGTCACTTCCATCGGGGATGGTGTCTTCGACATTTGCTCACACTTGACCGAAATTAAGGTAGACATAGCTAACCCAACTTATGCGAGTCTGGACGGAGTCCTTTTTAACAAATCACACACTGAACTCATTCAGTATCCAGCCGGGAACCCACAAAAAAGCTATGTCATCCCGAACGGCGTCACCTCCATACGGGAGATGGCGTTTGATAGCTGCACCGCCCTGACCAGCGTCACCATCCCAAATAGTGTCACCTCCATCGGGGGCGGAACGTTCGAAGGTTGCACCGGTCTGACCAGCGTCACCATCCCGGCCAACGTCACTTCCATCGGGGATCATGCATTCGAAAGCTGCACCAATCTAACCAGCACCTATTTTCAGGGTAACGCGCCGGAACTTGAGGTTTGGTATAAACAATTCGCTGGCACAGCAAATAATTTTACGGTCTATTATTTGTCAAACGCCTCGGGTTTTACGAATCCATGGCAGGGATATAAAACCGCAGTTTATTTGCCGGGTTCGGCGACTCGTTAATCATGCATTGGCGCAGTGGGTTTTCGCTCATGATTTTCTCAAGAAATATTTGGACAGGATTGGGACAAAAGTTTATTCCTGATTTGAATTCCTTGCGACTCGTTGTATATTTTTTCTGTTATAACTCACTCGTAACAACACAAAAACACGGTTTGCGAACGAGTCGTGTTGTCAGGGCTCGGCGGTTCGAATCCCTCCCTCTCCGCCATGCTTCGCCAAGGCTTCGCATGGCACGGCCCTGCGAAGCTCGAAGAGCGCAGCAGGGCGAAGTAGGGCCAAGCCAACTCCGATTAGGACGTTGACCGGCCAAATCGGTCATGAAACACACAAGTCCATTCGTCATTTCAGAGTTCACGAATCCCTCCGGGAATATCGTTTTTCAGCTCTACGCTCGCATCGACGGCAAGCGCTTCCGTAAAAATTTCCCGACGCGCGCCGAAGCCTTGGCAGAGCGTCAGGTTTGACAATGCGTGTCGATCATGAGAGAAACCAATCTGTCCCAAAAAGAAGCTGCATGAGGTCGATAACGAAACGGTGGATGTTTGCTCTGCTCGCCATCTCTGTGGTCGACTGTGCTCAAGTTATCGCGAGGAATGAGTCGCCCGATTTCATAGCGAATCGGACCATTGCTGTCTGCGACAAAGCCATTTCCCTGAATCCGAGCGATGCAGCAGCCTACAACGGGCGCGGGGGCGCTAAGTGCGTACTACACGATTACAATGGTGCGATAGCTGACTGCAGCAAAGCCATTTCTCTAAACCCGCGCTATGCCGAAGCCTACCTTAACCGCGGATACGCAAGGAATGAAAAGGGCGATCGCGACGGCGCCATCGCTGACTTCGATAAAGCCATTTTCATGGACCCGAGCTATCTCGAAGCCTACAGCCAACGCGGGTACGTTAAGTGTACAAAGCACGATTACAACGGCGCGATAGCGGACTATAGTAAGGCTATTTCCTTGAACCCGAGCAACGCCCACACCTACGATGTCCGAGGAAATGCGAAGTATGAAAAGGGCGATTACGATGGTGCTATCGCTGACTTCGACAAGGCCATTTCGTTATACTCAAACGATGTCGACGCCTACAACGGCCGTGGGAAGGCGAAAGAACGCAAGGGTGATCACGAAGGTGCCAAAGCTGACCACGAAAAGGCCGTAGAGCTCGAGGTGATATTTCTTCGTACATCGCGCGATTAGTACACAACCGCTATCGATCATGCCCGCAAATGTGTTTTTGACTTCACTTCGTTCCGTCTGCCTATTTCTTTTCCCGTTCTCAATAGATTAATCGAGAACGGTAACGTTTACAAAAGTGGCATCGCTGAACGTCTTGCTAATTGGAATCCAACTTCGTCGATTGCCAGGCGGCTACTTTCCACCGCCCGTCTTCTTTCACATAGACGATGATATATAGGAGATGAACATCGTGCAGCCCGGCCGCCTTGCTCTGGACATGAAGCCGCGTCGTGCCGGTCACCACCGCCGTGGTGCCGCCGTAAATATCGATGTTCATCGATTCGTGATTTATGGCTAAATATTTCATCTCGCCGCTGCGCAACAATTCAAGGAACTGCGCCTTGTTTTGCCGGTGTCCGCTGGAATGCGTGTAAACGAGCGTCTCGCACAGCATCGGGCTGAGCCGGTCGAGGTCGTTGGTGGTGAGATAGTGAAGACGAAGCGTTTCCGTGGCCTTGATCTCGTCGGCGAGGGCGGAGGTCGGATTTCCCCCGTTTGCCTGAAGGTTGGATCCACAAAAACCGAGGCCGAGAAGGGTGATGAAGAGCAGAGGTATTTTCATGGGAGTGAAGTTTGTTTACGGACGGACAAGGCTGAGTTTAGCCGTGATGGGATCGGCGTAATCCTGCCAAAACTGATTGATGCGTGCGGACACCGGTGGTCCGTCTTCGATGATAAACCGGTAGCGGGCGATGTAGGGTTCATCGGGAGTGATCGCCCATTCCGTCTGCTGGCACGGCGTCATGGTAAGGTACGGAAACACGCCATGAAGCCGGACATTCTGGGGAAACTGAAAATTGCCCGGGTGCGACAGCATGGCGATGCC
>Ga0210392_10000103_pt1 | contig 68638 bp, 58 predicted proteins | sample IncBWC30OmetaG_FD_161057 | JGI IMG/M metagenome (GOLD analysis project Ga0210392, IMG submission 161057) | Forest soil microbial communities from Barre Woods Harvard Forest LTER site, Petersham, Massachusetts, United States - Inc-BW-C-30-O ... | reverse complement strand
CTTTGAGGACCAGCCGCCATTCGATATCATGGGCGACCAGGTCCGCATCATCCGCGTGCCGTGCGGTGGAAGAAATTTTATCGGCAAGGAATATCTTTACCAGCACCTCGGCGAGTGGTCGGAACATGCGCTGCGCTTCATCAAGAAACACGAGCTCAAGTATCAGTTTCTCGACAGCCATTACTGGGACGCCGGCTGCGCCACCCAGCGCCTGAGCGAGGCGCTCGACGTGCCGCACGTGCACACGCCGCACTCGCTCGGCATTTGGAAGAAAAAGCTCATGGAGCAGGATTCACCGGAAGATGCGGCCAACTTTGAGAAGAAATATAACTTCAGGGAGCGCATCCGCCACGAGACGTTGCTTTACAGCGCCTGCGATGCCGTCATCGCCACCACGCCGTCGCAGCGCGACATGATCATCGAGGACTATGGCGTGCCGCCCGAGCAGGCGCATATGATCCCGCCCGGTTATGACGACAATCGCTTCTTCCCCGTGAGCGCATCGTCGCGCCAGGCCATTCGCCAGCGGCTCGGCTTCGAGGGGCGCGTCGTACTCGCGCTCGGCCGGCTCGCACAGAACAAAGGCTACGACCTGCTGGTTGAGGCGTTCGCGCTGGTCGCGCAGCGCATTCCCGATGCGATCCTCCATCTCGCCATTGGCGGAACGCAGCTCAATCCCAAGGAGCAAAAATTACTGGATGAGTTGCAGTCCCTCGTGGCCGAACGCGGACTTATCGAAAAGGTGAAATTCGGAGGCTACGTGGCCGATGCAGACCTCGCCGACTACTATCGCGCAGCGGATGTTTTCGTGCTCAGCAGCCGTTACGAACCGTTTGGCATGACCGCCATCGAGGCCATGGCCTGCGGCACGCCAACGGTGATCACCACGCACGGCGGCCTTTATCGCGCCGTCACCTATGGCCGCCACGCCATCTATGCCGATGCGTTCGACCGAGAAGACCTCGGCATTTCCATCGTGCACGTGCTCAAGCACGGGCGGCTCTGGGTGCGGCTGTCGCGCATGGGCGCGCACAAGGCCCGCAGCCTGTTCACCTGGACCGGCATCGCGCAACAGCTCATCAGCCTGGTTGAAGACCGGGCCGCGGCCCTCGCCTTTACCGACACCGAATGGGACGAACCGTGGAACGACGGCGACTAGATCCTTGAACATCCAACATCCAACATCGAACATCGAACGTCCAAGCGGAACCCTCGGTTGTTGGACGCCGTACGTTGGTGGTTGGACATTGGATGTTGGGTGTTGGACGTTCAAGGAGGCTATCCCCGATGGCCGACGCTAACCCCATCCGCCTCTTCAGTCCCGACCTCGACGGCACGCTCGTCGGCAACCCGGAGGCATCGCAACGATTCAGGACCGCTTGGGAAAGGATCCCCGTGCGCCGCCGCCCGCTGCTCGCCTACAACAGCGGCCGGTTGGTCGATGACATGCGCCGCCTGGTCATCGACGATGTGCTGCCCGTGCCGGACTACTACGTCGGCGGCGTCGGCACACAGATCTATGATGAACGCCGTGAGCGCATGCTCGAGGAGTTTTATCGGCATCTTTCCGACCACTGGGACCTCAAGCGCGTGCAGGCCATCGTCGGATCCTTTCCCGATGTGCGTCCCCAGCCGGCCGAGTTTCAGCATGCGTTCAAGTCGAGCTGGTTTATCGACCAGGCCACCTCCGAGGTGATTCGCACGCTCGAGCAGCGCCTCACCGAGAGCGACCTCAAGGTGAACGTCGTTTATTCCAGCAGCCGCGATCTCGATATATTGCCGGCCAACGCCACCAAGGGCGGCGCACTGCAATGGCTCTGTGCCCATCTCAAAATTCCCCTCGAGCAGGTGCTCGTGGCCGGCGACACCGGCAACGACAGCAGCCTGTTTCACCTGCCCGGCGTGCGCGGCATCATCGTGGAAAACGCCCAGCCCGAACTGCTCGAGGCCACGGTCGACATCCCGACTTACACTTCGCGGTATGTCATGGCCGACGGCGTCCTCGACGGCCTGCGGCATTTCGGCGTCATCACGCGTCCACCCGGCGCGGGCCAGAACGAAATCTCCGGCGAGGACATGGAGCCGAGCTTCCGCATGCTCTTTACCGGCACCCAACAGGGTCCCCTCACCGACGAAGAGAAAAAATTCCTCGCCCTCGCCTACGAAAAGGCCCTGGTCGCGTTGAAAAAAAACATCACCCCGCTGGGGTTTTCCGCCTGCTCGCTGGACGACAACGTTGTGACCGGTACCGACGCCAACTACCGCAGCGTCTGGGGGCGCGACGGTGCTTTCACCATCATCTCCACGCTCGAGCTCGACGATCCTGAGGTGCGCGCAGCCCAGCGCCGCACGCTCGATACGCTCCTCACCGCCGCATCCCCCACCGGCCAGATCCCGGCCAACATCCGCATTGATGACGGCGTACCCGACTACGCCGGCGTCGGCAACATCTGCTCCATCGACAGCGGCCTCTGGGTCATCATCGCGTTCTACGATTACATCGCCAAAACGAATGATCTCGATTTTTTGCGTCACCACAGCCCGCGCCTGCAGACCGCCATGAACTGGCTCAGCGCGCACGACAGCAACAACGACGGCCTACTCGAAATCCCCGAGGCCGGTGACTGGACCGATCTCTTCGGCCGCAGCTATAACGTCCTTTACGACGAGGTGCTCTGGTTTCGCACCAATGTCTGTTATGGCCGCCTGCTCGAATTCCAGGGCGAATACGCGCGGGCCGCCGATTACCTGCGCTGGTCGCAGAGCATCCGCGGCCGCGTGCTCAGCCAGTTCTGGCCCACCACCCTGCCCTTGTCCGGCGAAGCGAAGCCGTATCGTTTTGCCGACCGCCAGTTCGACCTCGGCGACACCCAATACCTGCTCGCGGAGATCACGCCCTTCTCTTTCAACTGGCGCTGCGACGTGCTCGGCAACCTCCTCGCTTTCCTCGTCAACCTGCTCGACCTCACGCGGGCGCGCACGGCCTTGCGTTTCATGTGGGGCGTCGGCGTGAACAACCCCTGGCCCGTCGCCAACCTTTATCCCGTGGTGCAAGCTGGCGACCCCGATTGGCGCACCTACTACACCGTCAATTTGCTCAACCTGCCCCATCATTACCACAACGGCGGCATCTGGCCCTTCATCGGCGGCCTGTGGGTGCAGTGCATCCACCGCCTCGGCTTCCATGAAATCGCCAGCCGCGAGCTCGTGCGCCTTGCGCAGCTCAACCAGCTTGGCCGCGACCAGGAATGGGAGTTCAACGAATGGTCCCACGGCGTCACCGGCCGGCCAATGGGCAAAGCCTTCCAAGCCTGGTCAGCCGCTTCTTTCATTCGCGCCTGCCATGAGGTCGGGGCCGATCCCAAGCACCTGCAAGCACAACCATGAATAAGTTCCGTCCGCTTGCCCTCTGCTTTGGTGAAATCCTCTGGGATTTCCTGCCCGACGGACTTTTTCTCGGCGGCGCGTCGCTCAACGCCGCGTATCACATGCACCGGCACGGCGTGGATGCACGGGTTGTTTCCGCGGTCGGCCGCGACGTGTTGGGTGACGAATTACTGCGGCGCTGTACAAACTGGGGTCTCTCGACGGACGGCATCGCGCGACTCGATGGCGTGCCCACCGGCCATGTGCGCGTGGCCATCGGCCGCAATGGCGATGCCCGCTTCGACATCGTCACCCACGTTGCGTGGGACCAAATTCCCGCCACCGAGGCCAATCTGCGCGCCGCTGCCCAGGCCGACGCGTTTGTTTACGGTTCGCTGGCCCAACGATCCATCGAAAACCGTATTGCTCTCGATCGCCTGCTCACGGCATTGCCCAAGCGGGCCCTGCGCGTTTTCGATGCGAATTTGCGCCCACCCCATGATGATCTCGAATTGGTCCGCCAACTCGCACGGAAGGCGACCATTTTCAAACTCAATGCCACCGAAGCCGCGCGCCTTGGCGCCAACGAGCCTGAAAAGCCCGGCCGCGAAGAAGCGCATGCCCGTCTCCTCGCGGAAATGAGTGGCTGCGGATTTGTCGTCGTCACCGCCGGTGCCCGCGGTGCGGGTATGCTCCGCGACGGCCGGTGGCTTTGGGAACCGGGCCGGCCCATGCAGGTAGCCGACACCGTCGGTGCGGGCGATGCCTTCGTCGCTTCACTGGTTGCCCATCTGCTCCAAGGCAAAATGTCGGACAGGGAAATCCTCGCTCGTTCGTGCCGCCTCGGTGAGTGGGTCGCATCGCAACGCGGAGCCACGCCCGCGTATGAGAAGGACCAAGTATCAGGAACCAAGTGACAAGGCAGGACGAAGTGACAGGTATCAAGTGACAAGTAACAAGAGATCTCTGCACACGCACTCCTGATACTTGAAAACTTGACCCCTGATACTTGGCATCTGCCACCCCTCACCTTTTCGCTTCGATTGGTGTGGTTGCCGCCCCGGGCAAGGCAACCTTCGGTGGTTCAACTTTTTCGCCGTCGTTCGCCCGGGCATCAGGCGATTTGCCATCCGCTTCCGGGTGGAAGCCTTTTTCGTCCTCATGGCCCTCGGCCGAACGCCAGAGAAGCAGTAGCACGGAAACAACACTCAGGCCCAAAACCGCGCCCACGATAAGGGTAATTTTTGACATGGAGCTAGGTGGAAAGAAAAGCGGGTTTCTCCGATTTCTTCAACCAATTACTAGCAGGTGGTTGAACCCGTTTTTGCAAGCTGGCTGGAGTGTAATCATATGCCCGCGGCCCGAAACAAGGCTGCAAAAAGCACGACGGAAACGGCACGCATAAGTTTTTTTCCCAATTTTTTCCGGCCGAATTAAAATTTAGAATGCATTTTTACGCGCGGAACAAACCGCCCATGGCGCTTTCTATCGCGCTGCACAAATCTGGGGATGTGGTTACGGCAAATTGAACACCACAATCTGTTTGGGAATTCGTCCAATGGAAACCGGAAACAAAATTGAACCAGTCGATGGCCGCCGAAATGTTTTCGCAGCCACCAGGATGGATCATGCGAAGGCATCTGGTGCCGGTACGGTCGATTTATGGGAAATGATCCATCTTTTCAGAAATAATCTGGGCAAGATATTTTTCTGCGTGCTGCTCGCCGTCGGGGCGGTCGTCGTTTACCTGAACCATGTGCATCCGGTTTATGCCTCGACCGTGATGTTGGAGGTGGCGCCGCCGGACACGAATCAGAATTCAACGAACCCGCCACCGGACCTCGATTCATCGGATATCCTCAAGACCATGGAACTTAAAATCGCCAGCCAATCGGTGATTTTAAAAGTCATCAGGGACAACCATCTCGCCGACGACCCCAATTTCACCCAGATGCCGACGGAAGGTGCGTTCATCAACGCTGAATTCATCCAGTGGCTCCGGGAAAGCGCCTTCGCTTTTCTCAAACTCATCAGGGCGGACCATTTGGTCGATATCAGCAGCCTGAGGGCCGATCCGCCCAAGTCCCGCCAGTCTTACTCCGACGCCGAACTGGTCCAGAAGTTCATGGCCAAAATTTCCGTGAACCTGGTGCGTGGAAGCCGCCTTATTTCGGTGACGGTCGAGGATTGGGATCCAAACAACGCCCAGCATCTCGCCGAGGCCGTGATTAATGAATTTTTCCAGGAATCACTGGATGAACAAGGCAAGGATACGGCCTCGGCCCACGAGCTTCTCCTCACCGAAGCCAAGCGAATCAGCGCGGAACTCAAGGCGTCCGAGGAGAAACTTGCCGCCTATCGCGACAAATATAACGCGGTTTCGCTGCAAGAGCAGCAAAATATCGTGGTCGAGCGTCTCCGTGACTTGAACCAGCAAGTTACTGCGGCTCAAAACACCCGCCTGGCTTTGGAGCCGGATGTGGAACAGGTCCGCCACCTGGCCGATGCTGATCCGGAACAACTGCTTAGCATTCGCAGCATCGCCGGCCAGCCCGAGGTCAGTGACCTGCGCAAACAGATCGCCCAGCAGGATGCCCAAGTGGCCACCCTGGCGAAACGCTACGGCCCCCTGCATCCCACCATGGTCCAGGCCCGAAGCCAGCTCGAGGAGCTTCGTGACGCTTTGCACGCCAGCATCCGCAAGGCCGGCAACCTCATTGTCCGGTCCTACGAGTCGGCCAAAGCCACGGAAACGGCCATGGCGTCGGCCCTGGCTGAACAAGAGAAGGCCTCCCTGGAGCTGGATCGGATCGCCATCCCCTACCACACGCTCGAGCGCGAAGTCCAAGCGAACAATAGCGTTTATCAAAAAGTCTTGGAAAATCTCAAACAAACGGATGTATCCCACCGCACCGCATCGGCCAACGATATCGATGGAGTCAATATCCGCGTGCTCGCCCAGCCGCTGGTCCCGACGCAGCCGGTCCGGCCCCGCGCAAAGTTGCTGCTGGCCCTCTCGGCCGTCGCCGGCCTGTTTCTCGGCTGTGGCTCGGCTTTATTCTCCCGCGCCCTCGACAACACCGTATCCTCCATCGATCACGCCGAGTCATTCCTTGGCTTGCCGGTGCTGACCACGGTTACACGCTCGCGCCAGCAGCGCTACAAGGGGAAACCGGCCGTATTAAAATATCCGGCCTCGGCCCAGGCCGAGGCCTTTCGTTCATTGCGAACTTCGCTTTCCTTGCTGCCCAACGATGACGAGCGGAGGTTCATCCTCTTCACCAGCGCGGTGCCCGGGGAAGGCAAGAGCTATTGCTCGCTGAACACCGCCGCCGCCTTTGCGCAACAGGGCTTCCAAACGCTCTTGATCGACGGCGACCTCCGCCGGCCGGGCCTGCAGCGGCTTTTGGTCGGTTGGAACGAAAAGCCGGGACTGACCGATTGCCTGAAAGAGCCCGGCCTTTTCCCGGCCGCCGTGCAGCCAACCTCCATCCAGAACCTCTATTGCCTTGGCGATCGCAAATGCCAGCCGGGAGGGGCCGAATTGGTCGGGAAAGACGGCTTGCATGACATTTTGCAACGCGCCCGGGAAAATTTCGACCGCGTGATCATCGACACGGCCCCGTTGATGGCGGTCAGCGACACGCTCTATATTGCAAAAAATGTCCCGACGGTCTGCCTGGTAATTTATGCCGGGAACACCCCGAAGCGCCTGATCCGGCGGGCGCTCAAACTGCTGGATGAGGTCGCGCAGCGCAGCGCAGCCGGCGTGGTCTTGAACAAAGTCGATCGACGCCAATCCGCCAGCCACTACTACTACTATAGCGGCGCCGCCAAATCTGCATAATTTTCAGCTCGAATCGCATCCTCACCGTAATGCAAAAACCAAGACAAACACGACGGGAAGCGCATGGCAATGGTCCAGCTCATGCGCCCGCCCTAAAAGAAAGAAAAGGAACGAGCCATGATGGACCAAACTACTATCGCCAAAGCAGCCGTATTTCCCTTTGAACACAGGGTAGAAAATCGGCATGTCCAAAATCAGGTGCTACTGGCCGGGATCATCGGCGATGCCATCGTCGTTTTTCTGTCCCTGGCCTTTAGCAGTTGGCTGCGCTTTGAGACAACGCTGGTGCATTTTGGGGTCAGATCGCACGTGATCCACTGGACGGATTATTCCGGCCATGTGATCTTTGGCACCCTGCTGTTTCTTTTGCTCCTGCCTCACCGACATTTATACGACCTGCACCGGATCGTCCACCTGCGCCAGACCGTGCGGGTGATCATCAAATCGGCGCTCATCTGGCTTCTCGCGTACATGGCTTTTTCCTGGCTGCTGCGCTCAGATGAAGAGATCAGCCGCGTTTATGTGGTCATCGCCTTCGTCCTGACGACCACGATGTTCACTCTCTGGCGTTATTTGCTCTGCAAAATTGTCCAGGGTGAATCCATCGGTCGTCGATTGCAGCAGCGGATCCTGTTTGTGGGCTGGTCCGGACATGCGACATCGCTGGTGCGGGCGATCGCCGCCGATGGCGGCCTGCAGTATAAAATATCCGGTTACGTTCCATCCGGCCACGCCCGCGAGGCCAGCCGTCCGGATGTTTTCCTTCGTAAACTGGGCGACCGTGGCAGTATCGCCGAGGTCTTGCAGGAGCATTCGATCGACATGGTTATCCTGGCGGACATGAATCTTTCGACGGACGAGACGGTGGCCCTGGCCAATCTTTGCGAAAAAGAGATGGTCGATTTCAAGGTCATCCCCAGTTGCTTTCAAATTCTCCTGCCCTGTTTGCAGATGCAGACGGTGAGCAACATGCCCGTGCTCGGCATTTCGTACCTGCCATTTGATTTGCCGTTCAATGCCATGCTGAAACAACTAGTCGACCTGGTCGGCGGCGTGGTCGGCTTCATCCTCAGTGCGCCGATCATCGCCCTTTTTGGAATCCTGGTTTATCTGGAGAGCCCCGGACCGATCATCTACCATCAGCGCCGGCTGGGCCAGGCGGGACGGCCTTTTTGGATTTTCAAGATCCGCAGCATGAAAATGGATGCCGAGACCGACGGCAAGGTGGGCTGGACGGTGAAAGACGACCCGCGGAGGCTGCGCATCGGCGCCTTCATGCGCCGCTGGAACATCGATGAGCTGCCGCAATTCTGGAATGTGATCAAAGGTGAAATGAGCCTCGTCGGGCCGCGGCCTGAACGCCCGGAACTCATCGGGATCTTCAAGGAAGAAATTCCCCACTACAATGCCCGGCATAATATCAAGCCGGGGATCACGGGCTGGGCCCAGGTCAACGGTTTCCGCGGAGACACCGACCTCACCAAACGCATTCATTGCGATATCTACTATATAGAAAATTGGAGCGTGCTCCTGGATTTTCAAATCATGTTCCTGACTCTCTTCCGGAAAAAAAACGCCGTGTAACCCACCGCCCACCATCCTATGCGCGTCGCCTTTCCCGCCACCCGGTTTCTCGATCCCGACAACATCAAGTCGTGGTCGGGGCTGCCCTTTTTTATCAAGCGGGCATTGGAAGAAGCCGGCCTTGAAATCGTCACGATGCCGCTCGTGGAGGAGCCGGACGACGGCGGGCGATGGCCACGTTTTCTTTACTGGCGTTGGTTGCGCGGGAAACGCTACCTGCGACATTGTGAAAGCAAGCTTTTGAAGGGATATGCCCGGCAACTCGAACGGCACCTGGCGGCACAGCCGGTCGATATTGTATTCAGTCCAAGCACCTGGCCGATCGCCTATCTCGAAACGAACTTGCCCGTCGTGTTTTGGACCGACGCCTGTTTTGCCGGCATGCTTGATTTTTATGGATCGTTCACCGAGGTGGCCCCACCCAGCATCAAGGCGGGTCACGCGGCCGAGCAAGGAGCCCTGGATCGCTGTGCCCGGGCGATTTATTCATCCGACTGGGCTGCGCAGATGGCTGCGAAATACTACCAAATTGAACCATCCAGGATCTCCATCGTTCCCTTCGGGGGAAATTTGCTGGAACCACCGACAATTGAGGAAGCCAGGGCCGGAGTGCGGGCACGCGACATGTCGCCATGCAATCTTTTGCTGGTCGGCGTGGATTGGAAGCGAAAGGGCGTCGATGTCGCGGTCGAAACCGTGGAGGCGTTAAACGCGGCGGGCTTGAACGCCCGGTTGACCGTGGTTGGATGCCAGGCGCCGTCCACACGCGACCTGCCCGCTTGCGTCGAGATAATCCCTTTTATTGGAAAGGATACGGTCGATGACCGGCGGCGGCTTGGCGAAATATTCAAGCGCAGCCATTTTTTTATCATGCCTTCGAGGGCCGAGGCTTTCGGGCTGGTATTTGCAGAGGCCAGTGCCTTCGGTGTCCCGTGCCTGGCCAGCAAGGTGGGCGGAATTTCGTCAGCCATCATCGACGATATCAACGGCCGGTTATTTCCGCTCGAGGCCGGCGGTGCCGAATATGCGGATTACATCCTGAAGTGCCTGCATAATCGCGACCGTTATCACCAGCTTGCCTTGCGAACGGCTGAAGACGGAGCCGCGCGCCTTTCCTGGGAGGCGGCCGGGCGCAAAGTCGCAAAACTGCTTGATGATATCGTGCGCCAGAGGACCGCTGCGGCCATGGCCGAGTGGACCGTTGAGGCGGCAAAACCATGAACCATGAATTCTCCTGCCCTGATTTCCCAGTCGGATTTGCTGCCCGGGGCCCGGGCAGCGAAGGTGCCCGTCGATGAAGCTCCGCCGGGGAGCGTGTGGCTGTCGCCATCGGCCTGGATTTCATTCCTCGCGGGCTTTTTCACGGCCTTCACGATTTCGTTCGTGGGCGAAATGCCGGTCGGCGAGCTTGTTTTGATGGCCACCGCGGGATGGGCCATGCTTTGCGTGGCGTTCAACAACACTTGGCCGGGGCGCTTGTTGCAGAGCCGGTTTTTGTGGAGTCTGCTGATCGCCCAACTGATCGCCCTTGGCGGCTATATTTTCTCCGACTTGTACCGGCACAGTCATCCGCTCGATATGGCGCGCGGCTGGAGCCGCATGGTTTTCCTCGCCATTGATATTGTCGCCATCGCCTATCTCTTTGGCTGCGCGCGACGGAATTTTTTTGTTTTTGAACTGGGACAGTGCCTGGGCGCGGTCGCGAGCGCCTTGATCCTCGGCCCGCTGTTTGGGGATATGTGGAAATTCGGGGTCGGTTATCCCCTGACCTTCCTAATTTTTTTCGTCGCGCCGTTTTTAGGGCCGTTCGCGACGATGCTGGCGGCCGGTGCCATTGGCATGGTTCACTTCATCCTGGATTATCGCAGCCTGGGCGGATTTTGCCTGCTGATCGGGATGCTGACGCTTTTGCAAATCACGCCGCACCGATTCCGGTTGTGGCTTGCGCCGTTGATGATCGTCGTCGCGCTGGGCGCGGTGTTATGGGTTTACGGACAGACGCAGGCCGATAACACCCGTGCCACCCGTTCTGACGTCGAACGTTCGGCCATGTTTACGGCCGCGCTCGAGGCCTTTGAGCAATCGCCTTTGATCGGACATGGCTCGTGGTTCAGCAACACCGATGTCTACGACAATTTCATGGTGATCCGCCATGCGGAGGCCAAGCAGGCGCACGTCGGCGGCTTTGTCGATCCCAACAAGGACCCCGGGGCGGTGGCGGTTCACTCCCAAATCCTGGTGGCGCTGGCTGAAGGCGGCTCGTTCGGCGGGGCATTCTTTTTCGTTTATGGCGCGGGTCTGTTTCGGGCCCTTTACGAGATGGTATTCGTCCGCCGCTGGCATCGGCTTACTCCGTTCTGCACGCTGGTTTTGCTTTCAGCGCTTTGGGATTTGTTCTGCAGCCCCTTTTCCGGGGCGCAACGCGTATCCATCGCGATGGTATCCGGCCTGATCCTGCTGGTGCAGATGGATCCAATGAACCCGAGCCCGGCAACGCTATCCCGCGCATGAATCCATATTCGCACCTACGGCAACGCTTCACCCGACTTTCTGGACGTTCCAAGGCGGTGGGTTTGTTTTTTGCCACCTCCGTGACGGCCAGGGGGCTCGGCATTGGCTGTCAGCTCCTGCAGGTTCCCATCGCGGTCAAGGCGCTGGGCACCGAGGCCTTCGGGCTTTGGATGGCGCTGACGAGCATTGGCACCATGATCATGTTTGCCGACTTCGGCATGGGGCAAGGCGCGCAGAACAAACTTTCCGAAGCCTTTGCGGCCGGAAAGAAGCAAGTCGCGCAGGAGCTTTGCGGAAGTGTCGCGGTTTTCCTCTGCTTATTGGGCCTGCTGCTGGCCGCAGTGGTGGCGTTGGTTGTGCCGACCCTTGATTTCACCGCGCTTTTCAACCTCACCAATCCGGTGGTTCAAGCCCAGGCGCCCCGGGCCATCCTGGTCACGCTGCTTTTATTCTGCGCAAATTTCCCGCTCGGGCTGGCGCAGCGGCTGGCTTACAGCAGGCAGCAGGGCTGGATGCACAACATCGCCCAGGCGCTGGGTGGAGCGGGCGCCCTGGGCGGCGTCCTGCTCGCGGCACATTTGCACCTGGGCCTGGCCGAGTTCATCGCCGCCGCGCAGCTTCCTTTGATTCTGTCCAACGCCGGGTTGCTGTCGCTGCAGCTGGTCCAATTGGGTTGGTTCAATTTTCGCACGGTTCGTTTCCATTGGGCAACCATGCGTGAATTGCTGGGTTTGGGCGCCTGTTTCGGCATCCAACAGGTCCATCTCGTCCTGCTGATTTCCCTGCCGCAGATCATCATCTCCACGGGTCTCGGCGCCGCGGCCGTCACGCCTTACAACCTGGCGCAGCGAATTTTCAATCTTTTCGCCATCATTCAAAACGCGTTTATGCTGCCGCTCTGGCCGGCTTACTCGGATGCAAAGGCGCGCGGGGAATTTGACTGGATTCGCCGGACACTGTTTTTTTCCCTGCGCGTCACCCTGTTGTGCGTGATCGCACCGATGGCTGTCGGCACCTTGTTTGCCAAGCCGATCCTTGCCCTGTGGGTGGGCCGCCATGCCGCGCTTCCATCCGAATCATTGATCTGGCTGCTTTTCCTCTGGAATACGATGTTCTTTTTGGAACAGCCGTTTGGGTATATGCTGGCGGGCATATCGGAAGTGCGGCGGCTGACTTTTTATGCCGTGGTCAGCATCGTGGCGAGCGCGGGCCTGATGTATTTGCTGGTGCATCCTTACGCCCAGGAAGGCGTCGTGTTCGGGATGGTCGTGGGATTCCTGCCCTATCTTTTCCTCGGCAATATCGCCGAAACCGTACGGGTTTTTCGCCTGGTGCATGGCTGGGGAAAAAACCGCCCCGCTCCGGCCGAACCGCCGCCGGTAACCTTACAAGCCAATTGCCTCTATGAGCAAAACCAGCGCTGAGAACCAGCTGTTCCAAAATCAATGCGAAAGGCCAGACCAGGCCCCGGCTCGCCGCGTGCGGGTCATGCAAGTCTGCACCGCCATGCGCGGCGGCGCGGCCAAGGCCGCGCATCGCTTGCACCGCGCACTCGCGCAGGAGGAAGTTAAGTCCCAGGTGCTGGTGGCCCAGCGATGCAGCGCAAATGAGGACACCCTGGAATACAATCCGGTCAAACCGGTGCCCGCCGTCCTGGGCCGCGCTTTTTTCCGGTTAAGCCGGCGCTGGCATCATGCCCGATTTCGGAAAACCGGCGCCTATTTCACCCCAGACTGGACCCTGAACGGATGGCGCCTGCCCTCCCTGTTGCCGCCATGTGACCTGGTGAACCTGCACTGGGTCGCAGATTTTCTCGATTATCACACGCTACCCCAATTGACGGCCAGGGCTCCGGTTGTGTGGACCTTTCATGACATGAACGCATTTACCGGCGGCTGTCACTACAGCGGAACATGCGAACGTTACATGGCGCAGTGCGGGGCCTGTCCGCAGTTAAAATCGTCGTCCGGCGAGAGCGACGTGACCCGGCGGATATTGAATCGCAAGCAACGTGTCTTCGCGCGCATTTCCCCGGATCGGTTTACCATCGTCTGTCCGAGCCGCTGGCTGGCCCGCGAATCCGGGCGCAGCACTTTGTGCCAGCGCTTTGACACACACGTCATTCCCAATGGGGTCGATCCACTGGACTATCATCCCGTTGAACGAACGGAAGCCCGCCGGCGCTTTAATCTGCCGGTCAAAGCCAGAATCGTATTGTTCGTCGCGGAGCAAATTACCGATCTCCGAAAAGGGTTCCGCTTTTTGCTGAAAGCGATCGATTCCATCCGGGCCATCCCCGGCCTGTTGCTCGTGACGCTGGGACGTGGCGATACTTCCTTTCTGACCGGCCCGCTTTTCCGGCATTTGGGACAAATAAATGACATCGAAAGCATGCGGTCAGCCTATAGCGCAGCTGATGTTTTCGCCATTCCTTCATTGCAGGACAACCTGCCCAACACCGTTCTTGAGTCGATGGCCTGCGGCACGCCCGTGGCCGGCTTCGACGCCGGCGGCGTGGGCGAAGCAGTCATCGACGGCCAGACCGGCTTGCTTGCCGCCACCGGCGACGACACCGCCTTCGCCATAAACCTGCGCTCCCTCCTGGAAGATCAGTTCCTGCAATGGACTCTCGGCCGCGAATCCCTGGCCCGGATCGGGCAGGAATTTACCGTCAGCCTGCAGGCCCGGCGCTACGCAGCTTTATACCGGGAAATCCTCCAAGCCCAGCCCGCCAATGGCTGGCGCAAGAATCCGATTTAAATCATAAAATGAAAAGGTATGGAAAATTTCTGCTGGCCGGGGTCTCGGCTGCGGCCGTCGCGCTCTCGTTCGCAGCCCAGGTGCCCCCGGCCAGTGAAGACCAGCGATTCGGCGTCATGACCCACTTTGCCCAGGGCTGGGATCCCTCATGGATCCCGCTCATCGCCCAAGGTGGGGTGCCCACGGTGCGCGATGAATTGTACTGGCAGAATGTGGAACCAGAAAGGGGCAAGTTCGTCTTTCCCGATCCATTCGAACGCTACATGGCCGAACTGAATAAGAACAATATCTCCCCGTTGATTGCATTGGATTTCGAAAATGAAAATTACGACAAAGGCCTGACCCCGTACACCGACGATGGAATCGAGGCTTATGCCCGCTATGCCGTCGAGGTGCTGCGACACTACGGGAAGCAGATCAAAGCGGTGGAGATATGGAATGAATATAACGGGACTTTCTGCAAGGGGCCAGCGGCCCATGATCGGGCCGGGACTTATTTGCTGATGTTGAAAACGGCCTATGCTGCCATCAAGCGCGAACGACCTGATGTGATCGTCGCGGGTGGAGGGACCAGCGGCATTCCGATGCCTTACTGGGAGGAGCTGCTGGCGGGAGGCGGCCTGGCTTTCATGGATGTCCTGTCCGTGCATCCCTATCGTTATGACTCGCCGCCGGAGGGCCTGGAAACGGACATCTCCGCGCTTCAGGATTTGGTCAAAAAATACAACGGTGGAAAGCCCAAGCCTGTCTGGGTGACGGAAATCGGCTGGGGAACAAAACCCAGCACGGCCGTCGGCGACCTGGCCATCGACGAGAGTGCCATGGCCAAGTTTTTGGTGCGCGCCTACGCCCTGCTCCTTTCCGCGGATGTCCAGCGCATCTACTGGTATTTGTTCCGCGACTATCAACCATTCAACATGGGCCTGATCCACGACGATGCCAAGCGCACGCCGAAACCGGCCTATGCCGCGATGGCGACGATGATTCAGCAGCTCCACGAGGCGAATTTCGTCGCGCGCGAAAAAACGCCGGACGACATCTATTCATTGGTGTTCGCCCGCCCGTCAGGCGAGGAGGTCCGCGTTCTCTGGTCGCTAAAACCGCTTACGGTGGCGGCCAGCGGGACGACAAAAGCGGTGGATATAAAGGGGAAGGCCATTGAGGCCACCAGCCAATTGTATCTGGATGATTCCCCGATTTTTGTGACCGGCCCGCTGAAGGGGCTGCCTTCACCCACGGCAGCGAAGGAAAGCATTTTGGCCGATTCACTGCGTGATTTTTCGTCCGCCCAGGGAAATCCATGGTCTTACGGCGTCTTTATGGGCGACTCCACGACCTTCATCCCTCTGCCCAACTTTGTCATTACGGATTGGGTGAAAGCCTGGGGCGGCCAGTATCCCTATGTTTCGCTGACCGCAGGTGACCAGCATCCATCCGCGGTGGGAGCGACCCCGGTTTCCGCGGTACGCCGTTGGAAAAGCACTTGGGCCGGTTCGGTCCGCATCGCCGGACATTTCCGTTGCGGGACCCAGGGCGATGGAGTCGGTGTGGGCATTTTTGTGGACGGCCAGCGCCGGTTCAGAAAATTGCTCGGCGGCGGAAATGGAAACCCGGTCGTGGAGTCGTTCGATTTTGTCCAGGCCGTGCATCCTGGCACCATCCTTGACTTCGCTGTCGATCCCGGACCAGCGGTGGACATCAATTATGATGCCACGACGGTTTATGTAACCATCAGCAAGGAGGCCCGGTGATGTCACACTATCGGCGCATTTTAGTCGTTACACCGACCCTCGGTGATTCCGTGTTCCTGCATAAAACCATGGACTCGGTGGCGACCCAATTGCTCGACATCCTGCATGTCATTTCCGCGCCGGCGGAAAAACAGCAGGCCCTGCAGTTGCGTTTCCCGAAAGCCCGCGTCGTGCCGGATGCCGGGAAAGCCGGCGGAATTTACGGCGCCCTCAATGCCGCGTTGACCGAAATCCCCGAGGGCTGGGACTGGTTCACTTATATCAATGACGACGACCTGTTGCTGCCCGGGTTCAGCGAGGTTTTTTACCGGCACATGCGCTCCGTCGCATCCGAACCGGTGATTTACGGGGATGTGGACTTGATCGATGAAAGCGGCGGAGCCATCTCTCGGGTAACTACCGAACGCAACCCGGCGTGGATTCCCGCCTTGCTGCAACAGGGCATCAGCCCGCTCATGCAGCAGGGCATGCTCTTTCGTCGCGACATTGTCCGCAAACTCAAGGGCTTTGACCTCCGCTACCGGCTTTGCGCGGATCTGGATTTCTGGCTGCGCGCCTATACGGCGGGCGCCAAATTTCGTTATTATCCGAAGCGGGTGGCCCAATTTCGCCTTCGCTCCGGTCAATTGTCTGGAAGCACAGCCACGACCCAGCACGAACAGGATGAAATTGTGCAACGGCATTTGCCGGTTCCGCTCACCCCGTGGAGCGTCCGGTTCGCCCGCTGGCGTTATCGCGCATGCAACCTACCCCGGTATCTGGAGAGAACCCGCGCGCGGGGATTTCGCACCAGCTACCAATTGCTTCAGGGCAGCACCGTCCAACGATGACCAGTGAACCACTCGAAGTTGTCATTCTGAATGACTACGCCTCGCTGACGGGCGGGTCCACCGCGGTGGCGCTCGCCTCGGCCGTAGGCTTGGCTGCGCGCGATGTCGCGGTGACCTTTTTTGCTTCCGTCGGACCGGTCGCACCACAATTGCTCGGTGTGCCCAACTTGAAAGTAATCTGCCTCGGGCAGCCGGAAATCGTGAAAAACCCAAACCGGATGCAGGCCTTTGTGAGCGGGTGGCGAAACCCCCGGGCCATGCAGGCCCTGCGCGAAGTCCTTTCGACCAAATCCCCCCGGAGAACGGTGATTCACGCCCACACTTGGAGCCAGGCGCTATCGCCGTTTGTTCTCACGGTGGCCAGGGAGATGCAGTTCCATGTGGTCGTCACGTTGCACGACTTTTTTATCACTTGCCCCAGCGGGGTGTTTTTTGTTCATCCCACGCGCGAGATTTGCCGGCGGACTCCCCTTTCGCTGTCCTGCTGGCACTGCAATTGCGACCGGCGCAACTATGCCCACAAGCTCTGGCGCAACGCCCGCAGCGTGATTCAGAACCGGATACTGAAAGTGCCGGATAAAGTTTCTTATTACATCGGGGTCTCGGATTTCAGTTTGAAAATCCTGCGGCCCTACCTGCCCCCGGCGACACCGGTCAAGATGATCCGCAACCCGGTCGATTGCCTGAAGGCTGAGCCCGCGCCCGTGGTGGAAAACAGGGACTTTCTTTTCATTGGGCGGTTTTCAAATGAAAAAGGCGCCGTCCTCTTCGCACAAGCCGTGCAGGCGTCCGGGGTGGCCGCGACTTTCATCGGCGACGGCGCGCTCATGCCAGCCGTGCGGTCAATCTGTCCACAGGCCCGTTTCACCGGCTGGCTGCCGCCGGAGAAAATTCGCCCATACCTGCGGACGGCCCGGGCCCTGGTTTTTCCGCCACTTTGGTCTGAAACGCTGGGACTCGTGGTCATCGAAGCTGCGGCCGCGGGCGTCCCCGCCATTGTCTCAGACCAATGCGCCGCCACGGATTATATCCGCCACGGTGTGAACGGACTTCACTTCACCCATGGGTTGGTGGAGTCGCTCAGCCGGCAAATGATGGAATTAAATGCCAACCACGGCCAGGCTGCCCGCCTCGGCCGGGCTGCCTATGAATGGTATTGGAACAATCCCTGGGCTTCCGACCGCCATGTTTCCGAACTGCTTGAAGTTTACCGGGAGATTGAGGACTCCACCATTGAGGCAGGGGCGGCTGCCCCCAGCCGCCCGTTGCTTTTGGCCCGTTGAGCCTCCTTCGCCAAAGCTTCGGAGGCCGCGGGGGCAACGGGCCCTACCCTGTTGGCCACGATATTTTTAAACGCGCTAAATCTAAAATACATCAAGGGAGGACAATTTTATGAAAGTGTTGGTCGTCACTGAACCGGGAGTTGACGGCGTTTTCCGTTACGTGGAAACACTCTGTCATTATTTAATCGAACAAGGGATTGACGTGCACCTGGCCTATTCCGACCGGCGCGGGAGTGACCGCCTGCTGAAACTGGTCGCCCGGATTGAAGACCACGGCGGCTTGACCGTGAACCTGCGCACCGCGAACCGGCCAGCATTCTCCGATTGGGACGCCTTTCGCTCACTGCTTAGACTGGCCAAGACCGTAAAGCCCGATGTCATCCACAGCCACAGTTCCAAGGCCGGTTTTCTGGCCAGGACATTGAAATTCTTTGGAATCAGGGCCGTGCAATTTTATCATCCCCATGCCTACGTGGGCATGCGCCCGGTGCCCGGGAGATTGGATCCGGTTTATAATATGATCGAAGGCATTCTCGGCCGGACGGCTTACACCATCGCGAGTTCTACTTCTGAGAACATATTCGCCGGCCAGCGCTTGAAGATTCCTCCCGCCCGCGTTTTTCTTGTAAAAAATGGCGTCGACACGGATTTTTTTAAGCCGGTTTCGTCCAGGGAAAAACTCCGGCTGCGCGCAGTCATGGGGCTGCCTTTGAATCAACCGATTCTTGGTTTCATCGGACGTTCCTCGGCCCAAAAAGATCCCCTCACCCTTTACCAAGCCTTTGCCAACGTGGCCGCGGAAAAACCCATCTCGCTTTTTCATGTCGGCCAGGGCGAACTGGATGTTGAATTGGATCAGCTGGTCGGGCGCCTTGGCCTGGGCCATCGCGTTTTTCGGCAACCGTATATGTCCGTGCCGCTTGATTTTTATCGCGTGGCGGATGGTTTCATCCTCACCTCGCACTATGAAGGCTTTTCGCTGGCCGTGCTGGAGGCTATCTCGGCCAATTTGCCGATGATCCTGAGTGAGGCGCCCGGCAATATGGATTTGCTGGCCCAGCCATTTTCACACCTCTGGAAAGCCCGGCCGGGGGACGTGGAAGGGTTTTCCCGCTGCATCGCCAGTTGGCATGAGCGACTGCAAACGCCGTCGCCGGTCAATCACCGGCAGATCGCCATGGCCCAGTTTGATCATCGGAAAAAACTCGGGGCGGTCGTGGAGTTATACTACGAATTGTCCGGTGCAGCAAAATCCAGACACAGGCAAAGTAGCAGGGATCAAGTGGCAAGTAACAAGCGCGATGGACGAGAAGTTTCAAGTGTCAGGTACCAAGTCCCAAGATAGCCGACCACTCTGGATCCTGACTCCAAATCCTGATACTTGAGACCTGGTACCTGATACTTTTCCGATGCCCCACTCAAAACATGCTTTCCGACACGGTGATGACATCGCCGGGCAGCACCTTGATGACGGATTCCGTATGGCCGCTCGCCATTCTTTTGGCGTTTAACTGGAAGGTCTTTTGTTTTCCATCAATCCTTCGCATCAGGATCACTTTCGAAGGATTCGCAATGCGGGTGTAGCCTCCGGCAATGCCAATGGCTTGAAGCACATTCACTTCCTGCTGGTCGGGCATGTCATAGGAACCGGGCTTCTGGACCTCGCCCAATACGGTGAAACTGCGCTTGGAATACTCCTGGACGATCACGCTCACCTGGGGGTTGGTCAAATAGCCCTGGGCCAGGCGCGCCTGCAGGGCATGCGCGGCTTCCTGGGGAGTCATGCCTCCGACCGGGACGGAGCCGATCAAGGGAAAAATAATCGTGCCCTCGGTGGACACCCTTAAAATTGTTTTAAGATCCGCCTCTTGAAACACGTTGATTTCCAGGACATCGGCTGGAGAAATCCGATAATCGTCGCTCGCGACAAGTTTTATGGCGGGTACATCCGTGTTCGTCGTCTGCGCCGGGTTTGAGGGCGTCGAGCCACAGGCCGCAAGGAACAGGGCGGCCAGCCCGCCCAGCAGCCGAGAGCCAATCCTCCAACCAAAGCCACGCCCTGGGCTAGAAAAGGAATGATGCCGCAATGCTGTACAAATTCTCGGTGAACTTGAACGCAGCGAGCGAGGAACTGTTTTCCCGGTGTTCATATGATAGCTGGACGGTTCCGTGTTGGGTGACGTCGCAAGAAAGCGACGGTTGATAAAAATAGTAATCGTCACGGCGGGAGACCGTTATCGCGGTGACGTTATTCTCATACTTGTTATGCTCAAAGCCGCCAGCCACGGTGAGATAAAGCCTTTGCACGAAACGCTGCCGGATACTCGCTTGATAAATACTCTCCACGATGTCTTCGCCTGAATATTCAGCCGAGGCCGAGGTGTCCCGATTGGCCCTGACCGTGAACTCGGTGCTGTCGGTGGGATCATAGGTTCCACTCACATCAAAAACAAGTTGGGACCGGTTTGGCACCTTGCTCTGATACTGGCGGTATTCGTAACCACCCTGGGCATTGAACGACAACTTCTGCGCCGGCAGGTATTTTATCTGGGCCAAAGCCTGCTCATACGGCTGGCTCGCCCCGTGCGCCACATCCAGGTAGCCGCCGGCCGCGGCGAATCCCAAGGCTGTTTTGGGTGCAACCTGATAATCCAGGAAACCGGTGGCCCGCCCATCCGTCGATGCAAAGCCTCCGGTATAGTCCGAATGGCGGCCAGATACTTCAGATCCAACGGTCGTTTTCCCGCTCAACGCATAGGCCGCGTTAAAATCAGCGGTGTAATCGGTTTCGTTGATCCGGCGCCCCACATCGATGACGGGTTCTGATTGGGTCTGGAAATGAAGGTCTCCCTTTACCGTCCAAAGATCCCGCTCCTTCTGGGCGGCGAACCGGGCGTCATGGTTGAGGTGGTCTTCCTTATGATATTTTGAGAAAATAATGCCGTCGGGAGTATAGCTGACATACGCAAAGTTTTTCCAAGGCAGATCCTCTTCGTTGGTTCGGACCAGAAAATGCGGGATGTCGGCAAACGAGGCCAAGGCGTCCCGGAAATTTCCCGCGCCGACCGCAAGGGTTGGGTTAACATCCACATAGAAGTCCTTCTTTTTATTGGTCGGCTCGATGAAAATATTATCATCATAGGTCGCAGACGAGGCCAGCATGGCCACGAACTTCCAGGTTTGTTCTTTGTCGGCAGTGGTTTCTGCAGGGACATCCGCCTGGTCCGCCGGCTGCGAAGTTGGAACCGCATCCGACTCCGCAGGCGCGGAGTAAGCCGAACCAGCCAAAAGCAGGAGGATCGGCAGGAGCCGGCAGACCTCGTGTAACAGAGTGGTCTGCAATTCTGCGCCTCTCCGGCCAGGGCCCGGCCGGGCATCAATCGTTTGAGTTTTCATGGCGTTGGTGCGATGTCCAAATTAGCGGAAGAGAACGATTTATTTTATAACTACGGCCAGTTTTCCAACCCGTTCTTCACCGGTTTGTATTTTTCGAATGGCGCCTTAGATAGCGTTATGGCCCTAGTGTTCCGCAAAATGCACCCTCCTTCGCAGAGGCTGCGGAGGGCAGGCGCGAATCAATTTAAAATTAGAATCTCCGCCGCCGAACTTTGATCCACAATGGCAGTCAAGGAGGAGGCCATGAGTGCAAATACTTCCAGGCGGGTATTGCGTTATATCAGCCGCCTTGGGCTGAGAACGGGGCTGCAGGCTGCGCGAATGCACACCCGGCCGGGCTCGAATGTCCGGATACAGTTGGCCGGGATTAAGCATCCGCTTTGGGCGCGCGCTGGCACATCCGACGTCGAAACATTCGAAGAGGTGTTTTTGATGCGACAATACGACCTGCCCTTTGCCGATTTTGAACCAGCCAACATCCTCGATCTGGGAGCGAATATTGGCTACGCTTCCGTTTACTTCGCTGCTCGCTGGCCGCAGGCACGCATCATGGCCGTCGAGCCAGCGACCAGTAATCTCGATCTCTTGGACAAAAACACCCGGCCGTGGAACCAGATCACCTGCCTGCAAGCCGCCGTGTGGTCACATCCGTCCTGGGTGCAGGTGGCCAACCCCAAAGATGCGCCCAATGCTTTTCGCATGAGCGAATCGCATGATTCCAAGAAGGAAAACATCCCGGCCTATACCATTTCCCAGCTGATCGACCGCCAGGGATGCAGGGACCTCGATTTATTGAAAATGGACGTGGAAGGAGCCGAGGCCGAGATCTTCCAAAACGGCACCGCGTGGCTTGACCGGGTGAAGGTGTTGGTCATCGAACTGCACGATCGCCTCGTGCCGGGCTGTGCGCAGGCCCTTTACCGTGCACTGCAAGGATACCGTTTTCAGCAGGAGATCATGGGGGGCAACCTGGCGATTGACCTGAGATAGCGACGGTCAAACACCTGCTTTATTTCAAAGACACCCCCCAGAGGCGAACCTTGCGCCGCTTTTTCTGTCAGTTGCGCGTGCCCAGCGAACTTTGTCAGGAAACCATTGAAACTCGCGCAACGGGATCACTCCAACCAGGCATGAATAAGGCAGACACCTCCAGGAATACAGACATCGAGGTGCTCAGGGCGGTGGCGATATCGTTCACGCTGTGCGCCCATTTAATCTGGGGCCTCCTTCCCAAAATCGGGATCATCGGGCTAAAGCTTCAATCCATGCTGCGGTTCTGGACCGGCGTTGATTTGTTTTTTGGCATCTCGGGATTTATCATCACCTCATCGTTGATAAAAATAATGCAGGAGGAAAATCCCGCCGATGGAACGCCACGGCCACGGGGATGGCGGGATTTTCTTGAGGTGGCGATCCCCTTCTGGATCAGGCGGGTGTTTCGCCTGCTGCCCTCGGCCTGGCTTTGGATTTTGATCACATTGTTCCTGGCGGCCACGTTCAATTCCCATGTTTCATTTGGCACCTTGCAGGATAACCTGCATGAAGCCGGAGCGGCCGTCCTGAATTTTGCCAATTTTTATTATTACGAATGGTTCGCCAAAAATAATCCGGATTATGGCTCATTCGGCGTCTACTGGAGCCTGTCGCTCGAGGAACAATTCTATTTGGTCCTGCCCTTCCTGTTGTTTTTTGTCCGCCGGCGGTTTTTGGTGCCGGCGCTCCTGGCCGCCTTCCTTGCCCAAGTCTTTCTTCCCCGTCCCAACGGATTTGATCCGCACCACTCGTCGTTACTGTGGTTTGTGAGGACGGACGCCTTGATCCTGGGCGTGCTGATCGCCTTTTGGAGGCAGCACGAAAGTTACCGGCTGAGCGAACCTCGTTTCTTGCGGCACGGCATTCTCGCGCTCCCGCTCGTCGGCTTGTGCGTTTTGTTGCTGGCGACGGTTCCAGCCTCCCGGGAAGTCGCCCCCGTCTCAACCGGTCTCCTGGCGATCGTCAGTGGCGTCCTGGTGCTGATCGCCAGCTACGATGAAAATTATATCCTGCCGCCATCCCGCTTCAAAACGGCGCTGGTATGGCTGGGGTCACGATCGTACAGCATCTATTTGGTCCATGTGCCGTGCCATTCGTTTATCATGGAATTAAAAGCATCGGCCGGCATCGCCGAGGGAAGCATGACCTCCGTCGTGCTGACCCTGGCCTGCATTCCCCTTATCCTCCTCGTGGCCGAGGCAAATTACCGGTTGGTCGAGACTCGTTTCAGACGGATCGGACGGCGCCTGGCCGCCGACTCCAGCCTCAGGTTGAGCGACAAAGGATTGGTCGAAAGAGCGCCCAAGATTGGGGTGAGGCCATGCTCAAGCTGATGACGAATACTGAATTTCGCCTCGATCTTGCGACGCGGGCCAAAGAAGTGGTAGCAGCCTATTCTGCCGAAGCCTATATTTCGAGCCTGACCGGGCTTTTTTCCAGTTTGGTTGCCACGCGAGCGCTTTGGGGTGACTAGCAGACATCAGATTCTTTATTAGCATCTTTTGCCGTGCAAAAAGTCACAGTCTGGGACGGAACAATCAGGGTTCTTTTGCTGTTTGTGGTGTGAACGATGGGCCTTTCAGCGATGCGAATCTTTACGGATCCGTGGGAGAAATCAGCTCACGGGGCATTCTGACAAGGCCCCAACCAAGCAAATTAACCAAGATATGTTGATCATGAACCAACTCATAGTGCAGGAGAATTGGAGTGTTTCCAAAGAGAAGTTAAAACAGAAATATCCCAGCCTCACTGACAACGACCTTGCCTATATCCTCGGCAAGGAGGACGAAATGATTGACCAGATTCAACGGAAGACCGGCGAAAGCCGTGATGAAATCGAAAAATACCTGCGCGAAGAATGCAACGGCTGACTTCACGCTGGCCGCGCTGCCTTTCGGCAGCGCGGTTTTAATTTTTGACCCAGCCAAAAAGCAAAACCCCCGCCAGGTTTCTGGCGAGGGTTGGGAAGTTGCCCTCGGGATCAGCGATCATGTCCCGCATGGACAGCTTCCGTATTCAGGCTGTGACTGAGTTCGGTCAGCCGGGCATCGGCGATCTCTTCCTCGTCCAGCGTGGTTTGCAGGAGCCGCTCGGCTTCATCGTATCCAAGCAGGCCGGCGTAGGTTCGCGCGCAGCCGTAACCGGCGATTTCGTAGTGTTCGACCCGCTGCGCCTTGGCGATAAGGCCGGCATCCTTGACCGCCGGGTCTGCTTTTTCGTGGATCCATTCCTCGGTTTCCATGACCAGCCCGGTGATGGCTTTGCATCTCCGGCCGCGGGCCGTCTCATTGAGTCCGGCGAGAATGTGCTCCAATCGATGCGCGTGGGCTTTGGTTTGTTCGAGATGATCCTGGAATGCGGACTGGAGCAACTCTTGGGCCGCGGCCTTGGCCATGACGGGGAGAGCCTTGATCAGCTGGGTCTCGGCGTCGTGGAGGTCGCGGAGTTCCTCGACGAAGAGGTCTTTGAGAGAATTGAATTTAGACATGATGGTTTTTAATTTTGAGGTTTGATGACCGGCCTGCCGGTTGAAAATCAGCACACCGGCGGCTGATTACAGGTTGTTGCCTCGGTCGACGTCTTCGTTGTCGGCGAACAGGCGCTCAATTTCTTCGCGCCGGGCGCCAGTTAATTTTTGAATGCGACCAATCAGCTCCTCCTCCTTGCCTTCAACGTAGCGGAGATCGTTATCGGTGAGGTTGGCATATTTCTGCTTCAGTTTTCCTTTGGCGATATGCCAGTTTCCTTTCAGCGTTTGTGTATTCATGGCAGGCCTCCTATTGAGGGTTATAATTTGCCGCGTGAGATCCCCATGCGGCGTGAATGGCTGGGCCGATTACACCTTGAGCCTTGCATAGTGTATGCCACCCGGGTTACTCCAGCCACAACATGCTTCGCAAAAACAACATGAAAAAGACTCGGGTGGTTTGCGCGGGACGCCAGACGTGCAAAATGACAACAAACCCCGGATTGGGTCGTGAAATTTGCACCATCCATCGCGAGTGGTGACATGGAAAAGCACCAAACCAAAGCCACCATAGTCCCCTTGCAGGTGTGCCACCGATCGTGGTCTAACATTGTTACTGTGCGCGACGAAGCCTATTTTTAGACGGTTGCTCGATCTTTCTCAGCCCAGCCTTGGCATGCTCTCAATGATGCCGTGTGCGATGGCATAGCGCGTGAGGCCGGCGACATCGTGGATATCCAATTTATCCATTACTTGCTGCCGGTGTTTTTCCACGGTTTTGGCGCTGATGCAAAGCTCTGCGGCGATCTGCTTATTGACCCTGCCTTCGGCCACGAGCTGCAAAACTTCGAGCTCACGCGAGGTAAACTGTTCGTTGTGCCTTTTGACCGGCTTTCCTTCCAAAGTTGACTGCCGGTAATAATCGAACAGCCGTTTCGAGATGCTAGGGCTGTAAAAGGCGTTCCCTTTGTGTACTTCCCGGATGGCGTTGATGAGATCGTTGGCCGCCGTTTGCTTGATGAGATAGCCGGTGGCGCCGGCTTCGGTCAATTTCTGGATTAACTCGTCGTCGCTGTAGGACGAGAGGATGAGCACCTTGGTGGAGATTTTTTCCTTGATGATCTGTCGCGTGGCCTCGAGCCCATTGAGCTGTGGCATGGCGATATCCATCACGACCACGTCGGGCTCAAGCTGTTGGGCCAATCGCACGGCCTGCCGGCCGTCCTCCGCTTCGCTCACGACCTCGACATCTGGTTCGAGCGCAAGCAGGGAACGCAAGCCCTGCCGCACGATTGTGTGATCATCGGCCAGGAGTACACGGATTTTTTTCATGGGAATTTATTTTGAAGAATTGCCGTTCAGACCATGAAGTCGCCGGGATGTGCCCTTTCCTTTGTCCCTGAATTTCCCGCCGGGAAGCAAGGGGATCTGCACGCGTACCGTTGTGCCATGCCCCGACCGGGATTCAATGGCGAACTCGCCATTGATGAGCCGCACGCGCTCTTGCATGCCGAGCAGACCCAGGCGCTGCGGCACATGGCCGTTGGACTGTGCATGGGTGCGAAACGCCCGGCCATTGTCCTTGATCTCCATGCAAATCCCCCGCGGGATGCGGCGAAACCGGATTTGCACGAGCGTGGCTTGCGCGTGTTTGAAAACGTTGGTAAGGCTTTCCTGCGCCACGCGATACAGCACAATGCCCTGCTGGCTGTCGAGGTGGTCGAGGCTCACGCCGAACCGAAGGATCGTCTTGATGCCCGTACGTTCGCTGAAAACTCTCCCATAAGAATGCAACGCCGCGTGGAGGCCCAGATAATCGAGCATCGGCGGACGCAACTCCCGAGCAAAGCGAAGCACCGTCTCCATGCTCTGCTCCAGCAGCTCTTGCGCAGCCGAGACTTTTCTGGCGAAGACCGGGTCCTGGCCGCTGTGTTTCTTCAGCATGGTAACACTGACATTGACCGCGGTGAGCGCCTGGCCGATTTCGTCATGCAATTCGCGGCTGATGTGCTTGCGCTCCTCCTCCTGCGCGGAAATCAGTTTGTTGGAAAGCTGGCGCAGATTCCCCTCCATCACATGGGCCTGTTCGAACAGTTGTTCGTAATGCTCCTTGCTTTTGCGCAAGGCCTTCTCCGCCCTCCGGCGCTCCGTGATTTCCTTTTGGAGCTTTTTGTTGATGGCGGCGAGGTCCTGGTTGCGGCGCGCCAGCGCTTCATTGAGCTGCCGCAGCCGTTTCCAGGCCCTTCGAAACCCGAGATGCGCCACCTCAAACGGCGACAATGTCTCCAATAGAAACGTTTCGACCGCCGCGGCGCGCTCCACCGCCACAGCCGGGGTTTCCGCAAAGGCGATCAGTTGAATCAATGTCTCGTGATTCAGGCGGATCATGTCGAGCACCCCGAAACCGCGACTGAGGGCGTTACGCCCCAGGTCGTAGGCCTTGTGCAAATGCTCCTCGTCTTCCCGCACCAGATAGGAGTGCAGGATTTTCTGATACCGATTGAGCAGACTGGACCAATGTTTGGTCATGGGGGAGTCCCGCAGTAACGGATCGCCATCACCAGGGCGTCATCGATCCCGCGAAAGTTTTTCTCCAGTGTTCGTTCAACCACCTGCCGCAACGGATCCGAAAAAATTATCTTTTCAAGAAAATCGCTTTGAATGCCGTCCGTGGCAAAGATCATCAAGTCGCCCGGATACATGGGAAATACCGACGCGCGGAGGGCCGGCAATTGGTAGCCGACCACGCCGCCCCGCAACAACACGCCCTCATGCTGCGGATTGACGTCCGGGCTGGCCCGCAAAAGCGCTGCTTCGACATTGCCGATCCCCAATGCCGTGACCGTGTTTTCGCTGCTGTTGAACAAGGCTATCGTCATCGCCACGCCGCGGGTGGCTTTCAGCATATCATGGCAGCGTCGCACCAGGGAAATGATGGATTCTTCCGGATGTGCATCGAGGGTTTCGATCGCCTTCCTTGCCGCCTCCGCCGCCTCGCTTCCATGCCCGAGGCCATCGACCACGGCCACGAGCGCACCATCGCTCCGTGTTCTCACGAGATGAAGATCGCCCGAAATTTGCTCTCCTGGCGACGCCCGAGAGGCGACGTCCCATTCGATAAAACAACGATTGTTGGAAGAAAGCGCTTCCATAGTTCCATTTAGTGCAGCCATTTTATCATGGTGACGGTCGTCCCCTTTCCAACCTGGGAAACGATGTCAAATTCGTCCATCAGCCACTTGGCACCGGGCAGGCCGACGCCCAGGCCTTTGCGCGTAGAGTAACCGTATTGCATGGCTTTGGCCACGTCGGGAATGCCTGGACCTTTATCCCGGGCGATGATGCGGATGCCGTGCTTGCCCCCGCTTTGGCGTGAGCTCACGCTGTTCATTATGATCACGCCTTTTTTGGCGTGGTCAACGATGTTGCGCGCTACTTCCGAGATGGCCGCGGCAATCAACGTCACCGCGGTGCCACTGAATCCCAATTCAAGGGCAAGGGACCGCCCTTGTTGACGGGCGGCAACGATGTCAACCGCTGATCGAATCTCCGTTTGAACCTCATTGCTCATGCCCGGGCTTTCGCTTGGTTTTTAAATCAAGGTAGGCCAGCCCCTCTTCCAAGTCCAACGCCGTGCCGACCCCTTCCAGCGTCAACCCCAGTTGCACCATGGCAAAAGCCACGTCGGGCTGGATGCCTACGATGACCGTTTCCGCGCCGCGCAGCTTGAGCATGTGAGCAATGGCGCTGAGTGTCCGGGTGGCAAATGAGTCGATCACGTCCAGCACCGTCACGTCGATGATCACACCGCGCGAACGGAACTCGCCAACCCGTGCGCCGAGATTGTCGCGCAATTGCAGCATGTCGGCGTCCGACAGCACGGATTGAATGCTGGCGATCAAGTAACCGCCCTGCTTCAGAATGGGAACCTGCATGGCTCAGGTTGCTGGCTCTTTGGTCAGTTTGGATGCTTCCGTGGTGGTGATGACTTTGTAGCCAAGGAGTCGTTCAGCCTCTTCTATGCCACCTTGCAGATCGCCAACCGCGTTCATCTTGCTCAGATCAACGCCAATGGTGACAAGGATTTGCGCGATTTCGGCCGACAGGCCGGTGATAATCACGCTCGCACCCATCAAGCGCGAGGCCTCGACGGTCTTCACCAAGTGGTTGGCCACGGTCTGGTCGATCGTGGGCACACCCGTGATGTCGACGACGACGACCTTGGCGCGGTTGCCGCGAATGCCGCGCAGCAATTGCTCGGTCAACTGCCGGGCGCGCTGCGCGTCGATCACGCCGATGATGGGCAGGATCAGCAGGCGTTCGCGCACCTGCAGCACGGGCGTGGAGAGTTCACGGATGGCCTCCTGCTGCTGGCGGATGACGCGCTCGCGCTCCTGCACGAAGCTGACGGCCACGGTGTTGGCGATGCGGTTGGCCGCCGGTTCGTAGGCGTCCAGCACCCGGTTCAGCAGATCGAAGTCGGTCTGGTATTTCTTGAACAGCGACCGGGCCAGCACGTCGCGCAGCAGGAGCACGATGCCGACGACCTCATGCGTTTCGACGCCGCGCGGGATGATGCGTTCGGAAAGATTGCGGGCATACGCCTGCAGGGCTTCGACACTGCCGGTCTCCAGGACTTCCACGTAATTATCATAGACCGACGTCGCCTCGGAGAAGATTTCCTCCTTGGTCATCGCGGTGAGCAATTGCGCGTCCGTGATGCGGCGGGCCCACTCTTCGCGCAGTTGCGTCCGGTTCTGGCGCAAGTGCGCCACCAACTCCCGCAAGAGCGGATCATTGGTCACTGCTTTGGAAGGTGGGGTAATGTCTCGGGCCTTGGTTGCGGTCTTTTTTTTCATGGGAGCGTCTTTGAAATGAACAAAATACGAGAGTGAAGTTTGCTGCTAACGGTTGAGCTGGCCGCACAAAACCGGGAACCGATTCCGCTACGGTGACAAAACTATTTTTATTGGGTAATGAGCCGGAAAACAAGTAGGTGGGTACCCCATTTTGCCAAGTACCACCCGCAACACCATGCCTGACGCAAAGTTCCATGCGCCGGCTCGCAACCGGCCGGGTGTGTTTTCAAACTGGCATGGCCGCCTAACAGTGGGCGCAGCCGGTGCGGGGCATTAACGACAGACTTAGGCTAAAAACCCACCTTCTGCCGCTGCACCTTGGGGCAACCCATTTTGGTTCTTCACGGCTTGGCTATGCCAGTTTGAAAACACACCCGGGATTGATCAGGTGCGGGCAACGGCCTCCGCCGGCATGGGCCGGGGCATCCTGGCCTGGGGCTGCTCCGGCCGGTATCGGCTGAAGGTCACTGTGTTTGGCGCAAACGGGCTCTTTTCCGCTTTCAGCAGGATGCTGGTCGGAATGAAAAGGTCGTGCAGCGGGTTGTACATGCTGCAAGTTTTCAGGCGCAACGAAGTGAACCCGGCGTCACTCGCAGTTTTTTCCAAGGATTTCTTTGTAAAGAAATGCAGGCATGATTCAGCGGGGATGAATTGCTGGTTCCATTTGAACAGGGTGCTCAATAGGTCCCTCAGCCGGCTGTTATACGGCACCGTAACCAGCAACCGTCCGCCCGGGGCGAGTCCGCGATACATTTCCCGCAGGACAAAACCGGGATTGGGCACATGCTCCAGTATCCCCGAACACCAAATCACATTGAAACTTCCATCCAGGAAGGGAATCGGGTCGCACATGTCATGCTGCAAAAACGTAATTTCGGGATGCGACCTCGCGTACTGCGCAGTCAGGGCGGCGCAACTGTGCAGCGCGGTGACATCGGCGGAAAATCTGGATAAAAGGCGGGTGAACGACGCATTGCCACACGCCACGTCCAGGATGCTGCTGCCGCATGGCAGGTCCTTCAACTCGGCGTAGATCCACCGGCGGAAGTTTTTCACGACGTGTTCCTCTTGTTCATCGGCTTCAAGCTCGCGCTTGGCTCGGTAGCTTCCACAGTAATTTCCTAGTTTTTGTTCGGTATTCACTGGATTTACTCCTGTTTATTTGGCTGATTTTCGATGCCTTATGATGAACCAGCATAGCATTTCGCCAGCCTTCGCATAAGTGGGTCGAGACCTACATTTGGGAGTGGCGCCAACCCCAGGCCAACTGCGGGGGAAAAGCTGAAGGATTGCCGGGCTGAAAGCTGAAAAGAAAACCTACACCCCATCCTTGGTTTGTTCAGTCTTCAGTCTTTCAGCCGTTCAGCTTTTCGCCCTGCGGCACGCTGCCGCGCAGGCGCGACGGATCTGCTCATCAACCATTGGAGCGAGCGCACGGACCAGTGGCTCGCGCAGCATCGTGATGTGGTTTCCGGGAACCTCCTTTACGTTCAGGGAAGTGCACCATTGCGCCCAGCCCAGGCGCGCGTCACGTTCCGGGATGAGACGATAGGGAGACTCGCGGCAGAGGAAAAGATCGACGGGCCCGTCGAAGCGCCGGGGTTTGAAATCGGAGAAGGGCCGGTCGCCGGCGAGACCGAGGAATCTTAAGCGCAGGTCGTCGAGGATGCGTTCGAAGCTCTTCGCCGCGACCACGAAGGGATGCGTGGAGATCGTCTTGCGAAGCCTGAGGATCCGGTAGCGCAATTTTTCAAACCGCGGCCGCCGCAGCGAACCGAGGCTCAATGGCGCGGAAGCCTCGAACATGCTGAAGTAGGCGATCTCCTCGCCCTGCTTGCGAAGCTGGAGCGCTATTTCAAATGCAAGCACGGCTCCGAAACAGTATCCGCCGAGGTAGTACGGGCCGCGCGGCTGAACGCGCCGGATTTCACCCAGGACCACGGAGGCAATCTCCGCGAAGCTTTTGTCCGGAAGCTCTGTCCTGACCTCGAATCCGAGCAGGATGCCGTAAAATGGCTGGTCCATCGAGAGAAACCGTCCGAGGTCGAGGTACTGGCCAATGAAGAAAAAGGGGGGCTTCGCGCCTGAACTCACCTGCACCAGCCAGCGCGGATGGCCCCTCGCCTCCTTGGGGATCGCCGTCTGCACGGAAGGGCCGGCCGCCAGTTCACCCGCGAGGCTCCTAACCGTCGGACGCATTTCAAATAGCCGCTCGGCACCGATCTTCCGACCCGTCCGGCGCCTGATCAATTCCATCAGCCGGAAGGAAAGGAGGCTCGTCCCTCCGCATTCAAAGAAACTCCAGTCGGGCGAGTCGGGTTTGACGCCGAGGACTTCTTCCCAAAGTGAGGCCATGCGTTCTTCGTCAGCCGTCCAATTCGCGTCCGCCCCGGCGGACGCGGCCATGGGAGCAGGCAGCGCCTGGCGATCGACCTTTCCGTTGGAACTCAACGGAAGGGCCTCCAGCTTTACGATCAGCGAAGGGACCATATACGAAGGCAGCCTGGCGCCGAGGTGTTCGCGCAGAATCTCCTCATCGAAGGGATGATCTTTCTTCAGCACGACATACGCCACCAGCAAGCCCGCTCCCTTTGCCGGCGCATGCTTTGCGGCGACACAATCCCGCACCGACGTGTGGCCCGCGAGCGCCTGTTCGATTTCGCCCAGTTCTATCCGGAATCCCCCGATCTTCACCTGGAGATCGCGCCTTCCCAGGAATTCGATTTCGCCAGACGCGAGAAAACGGCCACGGTCGCCTGTGCGATAGAGCCGGATATTCCAAGCAGGATGGGTGATGAACGCCTCCGCCGTCTTCTCCGGATCGGCCCAGTAGCCCTTGGCCAGTCCAATTCCCCCGATGTAGAGATCGCCCGGCACGAGCGTCGGACAGGGCCGCAAATCCTCGTCGAGAACATAAAACGACTGGTTCGCCATCGGCCGGCCATAGGGAATGCTGGGCCATGACGGATCTACGCGGTGGATCGGCCTCGCGATCGACCAGATCGATGCTTCCGTCGCTCCGCCGAGGCTCCAGATTTCCGCGTTCGGGGCGACCGCGCGGATGCGGTCGGGCAGACCGACCGGAATCCAGTCGCCGCTCATCATCACCAAACGCAGCGACGCCAGCAACTGGGGGCGGGACTGCGCGGCCTCAACAAGCATTTCAACAATCTGCGGGACGCTGTTCCAAATCGTGACGCCGTGCTCCTGAACCAGCCTGCACCAAGCCGCCGGATCGCGACTGTCCCTGGCGGGACACAGAACCACCGTTCCGCCTTCCGAGAGGGATCCGAACACATCGTATACCGACAAGTCGAATGTGCACGAAGAGATGCCGAGGATCCGATCTGAGGCCTGCACCGCATAACGGTAATTGCAGTCGCTAATCGTGTTCACGGCCCCGCGGTGGTCGATCGCGACGCCCTTCGGCACGCCGGTTGATCCACTGGTGAAAATCACGTAGGCGATCGATGCGGGGTCGCCAGATACGCAGGGGCGGGAGTCCGACGTGCCTGCAATCAAAGCGCGATCCCGGTCGAGGAGCAGGACGCGCGGTTCTTCGAAGAGCGGCGACCAGCGCTCGGACGAACTCACGATTGCCACAGCAGAGGTGTTCTCGACAATAAAACGAAAACGTTCTTCGGGCCAGTCGATGTCAACCGGAACGTACCCGCAGCCCGCCTTTGCCGTCGCGAGCATCGCGGCGACGAGATCAGTCGATTTTTCGAGTCTCAAAACAACAAGGCCGCCGGGCTGCGCATCGAGAGCGATCAGCCGGTTGGCAATCCGATTTGCCCTGCTCTCGAGTTCAGCGTAAGTGACAATGCCGTCAGGGCCGATGACTGCAACCCGGGCGGCGGCGGCCTGGGCTCGGGCCTCGAAGGCGTGATGCAGGCAGAAGCGGTCAGGAAACGGCACACGGGTGGCGTTGTACGCGTGCACCGTGCGAAAACGTTCCCCGGGGCTGATCAGATCGAGATCGCCGAGACGGTTGTCGGGGGTTTTCGCGAGCTGCCGCAGGACAAAACCGAACTGGTGGATAAGCCGGTCCGCCGACGCTTCTCCCATGAACGACCCGCGCGCCATGAGCTTTGCCTTGAGGTGATAGCTCACCGCCACACTCAGCATGAGCGGGGGCGACGGTCGCTCGGCGAGAAAAAAATCATGGCCCGCTCCGAGCAGGGCCGCAGCCCGTTCCCAAACCTCCTCGTGGTCGACCATGAGACCGCTCGTAAACAACGCTCCACTCGAGCCAAATCCGGCGGCCCGCTGCACCTCCTCCAGCGGGGCAAGCTCGTGTTCCCGCGCTGCGACCTGCAGCCGTCGTAGCTCCAAGAGAAATTCGGCCAGGGTCAGGCTTGAAGCCAACTTCGCCCGCACCGGAACGCTGTTCATCAGCATTCCGCATGGACCGGAATCACGCATCTCGCCCGCCTGGCGGCAGGCGCGCACCGTGAGAAAAACAACATCGCGCAGGCCCGACTGGCTGGCAAGGACGAGGGACCACGCGGCCTGGCACACGGTATTGACTGTCACCTTTAGTCGCTCCGCCGTCGCAAGAATCGGCGCCATGGCGTACTCGTCCAACTCCAGTCCCGCCTCGACAAAGACTTCGCTGCCCGGGGCGTCGGGATCTCTTGGAAATTCCACTGGGCCTGGAATTCCGTTCAGTTTCTCCGCCCACCAGGCGATCGATGCCCGATGGTTTAGGGCGGCCCGCTGCGACATCCGGCACACGAACAGGGAAGATTCGTCCTCGTCCGTCTCGATCCGCCCGGCTCTACTCGAAACGACTTGCCTGGCAACTTCCTCAAGGATTTTGGACGCGGAGCGTCCGTCCAAAAGCGCGTGCGGAAAAGTCCAAACGAGCGCGGCGTCATCCGGGGCAAATCTGAGCAAACTCAGCCGCCAAGCCGGCGCCAGCGCAAGGTCGGGAGGATCGCGCCGATCCTCCTCGAGAAAATCCGCGAGCGCCCGCCCGCGGCACAACTCCGCGGTTGGCATGGAAATTTCCTTCAAAATTATGGTGACAGTTGGATGGAGCACGAGGCGCGGTTCGCCGGATTGCGTCACGGCAAAGGAGACGCGCAGCGCGGCGTGCCGGGCCGCGACACCGCAAAATGCCCGCTCGAGACTCTGGGCCGCGACCGGAGGCCTCATGCGCCAAGCCAACTGTTCCAGATCGACTCCCAACTGGCCAAAAAACCGCAATGCAAGTGCCATCGATTGCTGGAGGGGCAGCAGCCGCAGGAGTGAAGTGGCATCGGTTGGGGTAAGCCGCGGGTCGGTGACATCCTCGGGCTTCCCCGGCTTTTTGATTGATATCATCACAGATCGTCGCGATTTGACCCTAAAAAGCGGAATCGGAGCCCAAAAAGCTCTGGGGTAGTAACCTACTGCCCGTCACCTGCGACGCAAACCCGATGCCCCTGCAATTAGCTCGGCGTGGCCTGACTCTGTCCGCCCGGTCCATAAACATATGTATCCACTTAATAAATACATAATCCATCGTGCATTAAACAATATCGCACCGCATTTTGCCCGAAACTAATAATGCATATTTCCGATTTTTTAAGTCGATGGATCAAAAAAAAACGAATTTTACGCCTAGGGGAAGTTGCCGCTCGAATCTTTTTACATTGCGGCTGATGAAGGCCGCATGAACCTCAAAAACCTTATCTTAGTTTTTTTCGTGGGCTGCCCCGTGCTCATGCAGACGCTCCGCGCCGATGCATCGGTCGATTCACGTTTCGGCGCCATGACCCATTTTGCCCAGGGCTGGAATCACGATTGGGCCTGGATTGCCTCGATGAGAAACATCGGCACCGTCCGCGACGAACTCTACTGGAATCAGGTCGAGACGCAGCCAGGCGTCTACACTTTCCCGCCGTATTTCGATGACTACATGGACACGTTGCGCGTGGCCGGCATCTCTCCGTTGATCGTGCTCGATTTTGAAAATCCCAATTATGACGGCGGGATGACACCCTACACCGATCAGGCGATGGCTGCCTATGGGCAGTACGGCGTGCAGGTGCTCAAACATTATGGTGATGAAATCAAGGCCGTGGAGGTCTGGAACGAATACAACGGCACCTGGTGCAAGGGACCGGCTACGCTTGATCGGGCCGGCACTTACACGAAAATGATTCAGCAGGCCTACACCCAAATCAAGGCCGTGCGGCCCGACGTGACCGTGCTGGGTGGCTCCACGATCAATGTTCCCCTGCCTTACTGGGAAAAACTCATGCAGGATGGCGCGCTTTCCTCGATGGATGCACTGGCCATCCATCCCTATCGCTACAATTCGCCGCCCGAAGGCATCGAAAACGACGTCATCGCGCTACAGAATTTGACCAAGAAATACAACAATGGGCAAACCAAGCCCATCTGGGTGACAGAAATTGGCTGGGCGATCCAGGATGGCTCCTCGCCGGGAACGCTTGCCATCGATGAAGCGACCCAGGCCAAGTTTCTTGTGCGCGCCTATGCGTTGCTGCTCTCGGTGAATGTTCAGCGCATCTACTGGTACCTGCTGCACGACGACCAGGACATCATGGGCCTCACGACCCCCGACGCCACGCCCAGGCAGTCCGCCTACGCCATGCAGATTATCAGCACCGAACTTGCCGGCGCAACTTTTGTGACCCGCGAATCAACTCTCCCCGGTCTTTATTCGATGCTTTTTACCCGTCCCAATGGCGCACAGGTCCGCGTCATGTGGTCGCTACAACCGACGACGGTGACGGTCAGCGGACAAACCCGCGCCATGGACATGGTCGGCCATGACGTCGGTGTCTCAAGCCAGTTGAGCCTGGGCGATTCGCCGGTCTATGTCGAAGGCCCGCTGCAAGGTCTGCCTCCCGCACCGCCCGCGGAAACACTTCTCACCGATTCCACCCGCGATTTTTCCGGCACCCAGGGGCAGTACGGATGGTGGTATGGCGATTTTGTCGGAAGCAGCACCGCATTGCAACTCATGACCAATTATGCCGTCACGGATTGGACTCAGGTCTGGGGCGATGGATATGCCTATAACGACGTCACGCCCGGCGACCAGCATCCCTCCTCGACAGGCAGCCTGCCGGTTTCTGCCGTGCGTCGTTGGGTGAGCACGACTGAAGGTACCGTTCATGTCATCGGCCAATTCCAATGGAGCGGCGGCGGTGGCGACGGGGTCGGCGTCAGCATCCTGATCAATGGCCAGCCGCTCTTCCGCAAGCTGCTCGGCAGCGGCAATGTCATCAGCTATGCTTTCGATTTTCTCCAGCCCGTGCATGTCGGCACGACGATTGACTTCGCCGTCGATCCCGGCCCCGGCATCGATCTTAGCTTCGATGCCACCTCGGCCAGCGCGACGATCGCCTTGTATCCCACTGCGGCCGCGCAGCAAAATCTCTCCAGCACGGCGTGGGTCTTCGATGGCGCGCCCCCTGTCACCACTCCGCCCAGTGGCACCCTGCTCGCCAATTCTGTCGCCGGCTTCTCCGGCACGCAGGGCCTCAACGGCTGGAGCTACGGCGACTTTGTCAGCGGCGCGACAACGTGGAATCCGATGCCCACCTTCGCCGGCAGCCTCTGGGGCAGCGCTTATCCGTACAATTCGGTCTCCGCGGGCGACCAACATCCGTCCGTCGCCAACGGCCAGCAAGTCGCCGTCGTGCGTCGCTGGACCAGCGCCTACGCCGGCGCGGTCCATGTCACCGGCCAGTTCCAATGCGGCACACTCGGCGACGGCGTAGGCGTGAGCATCTACGTCAATGGCCAGTTGCTCTTCCGCCATCTCATCGGCGGTAGTGCAACAAACCAATACGCCTTCGATGTCACACCGGTTGTACAGGTCGGCTCGACGATCGACTTCGCCGTCGATCCCGGCCCGGCCCTCGACCTCAATTTCGATGCGACCGCATTGAATGCCACCATCACGACCAACTAAAACTGCCAGGTCCTTTCGTAAGCCCCCGCCATGGCTGAAGTCATGGCGGGGGTGTTGGTTTTCATGTTTCAAACCGACGAATTAAGATGAAGCGCCTGGGCCTCACCCCGCTCTAAGCGTGCCCCCGTCAGGCCCGCATCGGCAGAGCCCTCACCAGCGGGGTGGATTAGTTTTAAAACACGCCCGGATGTTCCCGGGAAAAGTTTCCGTGGCGAGTTGACTTGAGTAAATTGGCACGCAACGGAAGCTGGGTTATGAATACTCTTCACGTTGCTCGAGTCTTTCCGGCTTTGGCGTGCATGATCATTATTTGGGGTGCACCACTGGCGGCCGACACGGTCGACACGAAAAGTGGCGCACATCTCATCGGTAAGATTACCAAGATCGACAGCGATCTCGTGTATTTGCATACGGACTACGCCGGCGATATCACGATCAAGCAATCCGAAGTCGCCAGTTTTGCCACCGACCAGCCGGTCGCCGTGCGCCTCGCCAGCGGCACGCGGCTCGAAGGCAAGGTCACGCCGGTCAATGGCAAGCTGCAGATTGCCGGGCGCGATGGGACGCTGACCACCGAAGTCGACCACGTTGACGCCACGTGGGAGACAGGCGAAGAGGATCCCGCCATCGTCGCCCTCCGCCGCCACTGGACCTATGAGGCTGCCGTCGATATTAATGGGAAAACCGGCAACCACAACCAGCTCGGCACCGACGGCCGCTTCCGCGCCATGCTCAAGACGCCGCAGGACGAACTGCAGTTCTACAGCGAATACAACCGGCAGGTCACCGATGGCCAGAAGTCCGCCGACCAGCTCAAGGCGGGCTCGGATTACGCCGCGCACTTTTCGGAACGGCGTTCCTGGTATGTGCGCGATGAAGCCGGTTTCGACCGCGTGATGGACATCATTTTCTACGACATCGCCGCGGCTGGCTTGGGTTATGATTTTATCAAGCAACCAAAGCACGTCCTCACGGGTCGCGCCGGCCTCTCCTACCGCTACGATGAATACAAAAATCCGGCGACGCCCCGCGTGAACTCGCTCGGTGCCGATTTTGAGATCAATCACGAATGGACCTTCGGTATATCCCGCCTCGTCAACAAGCTGGCCTATGTGCCGGCGTTCGAGAACCTGAACGAGTTCATCATCACGCATGAAAGCTATTATGAAATCCCGCTGGCCGATCCGGCGTGGAAATTGCGCCTTGGGGTGTCCAACGATTACAACAGCCGGCCCGGAACTGGCATCAAGCGGCTCGACACGACCTATTTCACGCGGCTCCTGCTCGACTGGCAGTAAGGTTAAGGCTGATTCTGCTTGCAAAAAAAGGCGGCGAAATATTTTCGCTCCAGCCGAATCCGACCGGTTTGTCCGATTCCGGCCCGCGCCTTCACTTTTCCTTTGGAATCCAAAGGAAAAGTGTCCTCCGAAGCCCTGAGCCTGCCGAAGGGGCGAAGGAGGACAAACACCGTGGCCGTTTCGACGAGCCCGGGGCTATGGCGAGAGGTCTCGCCGAATTGCCCGCCATCGCTCGAAGAGCGACGGCGAAAGCCTTGCCTGCCCGTCGTAGCTTCAGCAAAGAAGGGGCGAAGGCGGACGCAACCCGAACGCGTCAACCTCCAGTAAGGGCACGAGTAAGGCATGTTGTGTGCTGTATCTGTCCCAGGCCGCGTGAACCGCGACCTGCAGATGAACATCCTCCCGACCCCAAATTCCCGCATCTACAGCCGGTGGCGGCGATTTGGGCCGGTGGGCACAGCCTTCGCGGCCACCGCCCTCTCCTTCGTCCTTTTTTTTATCATTCGGCAGTGGGAGCGACGCGACTTGCAGGCCGAGTTGCAGGCGCTCGCCCAGCAACGGCTCGAGCTTTTGCGCGAATCCCTGGGCGATTCGCTGGAAAGCCTGCATTCCCTGGGCTCGTTTTATGAAACCGGCCTGCCCATCGACCGCGAACACTTCCGTCGGTTTGTCGCCGGAGCGCTCGCCCGCCGCCGGGAAATCCAGGCCTTTTCCTGGACACCCAAAGTACCCGCCAACGAACGTCAGGCCTATGAAGCAACCGCCCGGGCCGAGGGGTTTCCTGATTTTCAGTTTACCAGACGAGACCCGGTGACAGGCCACATGGTGCCGGCGCAAACCCAGGCAGAATTTTATTATCCTGTTTACTATATCGAGCCGCTCGACCGCAACCGCGCGGCCTTTGGCTTCGACCTCAATGCGCGCATCGAAACCCTCGGGCTGGCCCGCGACCAGGCCCGCGCGGTCGCCACGCCGTTGATCCGGCTGATGCAGGAAAAAAGCAATGAACCCGGTTTTATCGTGTATCTGCCACTCTACCACGGGCCGGCGCCAGCCACCGTCGAAGCGCGCCGTGCGGCCAACGCGGGCTTTCTCGCCACCGTTTTTCGCCTGGCCGACCTCGTCGACCCCACGCTCGCCCGCCTGCCCGGTGTCCAGGTTGTCCTGCGCGATTCCAGCCAGACATCAGCCTACAATACGTACTCCTTGCCAGCCGCTGACAACTCCCCGGCCTGGCGCAATTTTGCCGCCTACACGCTCGCGCTGCCCGTGGCCGGTCGCGAATGGCAGATCACTTTCACGCCCACGACCGCCTTCCAGTCCGGCCGCCGCCCATGGCAATCATGGGCCGTGCTCTTCGGCGGCCTGCTCGCCACCGGCCTGCTCACGGGCTACCTGCTGGCCGATTTGCGCCGCGACGCCGCGATCGCCCGCGCCAACGACGCCCTCCAGGCGGAGGTGATCGAGCGCAAGCGCGCCGAAGAGGCCGCCGCCGCCGCGAGCCGCGCCAAGACCGATTTTCTGACCAATCTCAGCCACGAAATCCGCACGCCACTCAACTCCATCCTCGGCTACACGCAGATCCTGGAGCGTGACCCCGACCTGCCCCGCCGCCAGCGCGATGCCGTCGGCGCCCTCGCCAACAGTGGCCACCACCTGCTGGGTTTGCTCAATTCCATCCTCGACCTTTCGAAAATCGAGGCCGGCCGCATGGAAATACAGCGCAATGTTTTCGATTTGCCCGCGCTGGTGCACAGCCTCGCCGAGATGTTCAAGCCGCGCTGTGCGGAAAAACGCCTGCCCCTTCGCGTCGTCTGCCCCGACGCCGGACTGCGCCCGGTCTTCGGCGACGAGGGCAAACTCCGCCAGATTCTCATCAACCTCATCGGCAATGCGATCAAGTTCACCCCGCGCGGCGAAGTTTTCATCGGCGTGCGCCCGGCCAGCGGCGACCAGTGGCTCTTTGAGGTCATCGACACCGGCATCGGCTTCTCCGAGGAAGAACGCGCCGGCCTTTTCACTCCCTTTAACCAGACGGTGGCCGGCCGGCGCTCGGGCGGCACCGGCCTCGGCCTTGCCATCGCCCGCCGTCATGTCGAGTTGATGGGCGGCAAACTGGACGTGCAATCGGAGCCGGGCACGGGCACGCGTTTCTTTTTCACCCTGCCCTTGCCGGCCGCATCAGCCCTGCCCGCCAGTTTGAGGGCAACGCCGCTGCCCCGTTTCCAAGCCGGGGTCACGGTGCGGGCGCTGGTGGTCGACGACAACCGCGACAACCGCCACATCCTGGCACGCCTGCTGGCCGACATCGGCTGCGTCGTGGCCGAAGCCGGCGACACGGCCCGCGCCCGCGACATCGCCCGCCAGGCGCCGCCCGACATTCTTTTCATCGATGTCCTGCTCGGCGACACCACCGGCCCGGAACTGCTCACGGCTTTGCGCGGCGATGGCCTGCCGGTTTCGACGCCCGTGCTCTTCCACACCGCCGTCCTGCTGGAGCGCGCCCAACGCGATGCGCTCTGTGCCAACGGAGCCGACCTGCTCACCAAGCCGTTTCGGGTCGATGACCTTTGCGCGTGCCTGCGCCGTTTGCCGGGCATCCGTTTCGAGGAACCAGCCGTGGCCGCCGCCGCCATGGAAACGCCCCCGCCCAACCTCGATCTCGTGGTTTTGCCCGAGGAACTTTGCGCCCGCATGACCGTTGCGGCCGAGCTGCATAGCACGACCGTGCTCAAGGCCTGCCTCGAGGAATTGCGCCAGCTCGGCGGCCCGGCCGAGGGGCTGGCCGATCATTTACGGCAATTGTTGCGCGCCTACGACCTGGGTGCCATCGCCCTGCTTTTGAGCCGCCTGCGCGTCCAACCCGCCGAATCGCCCACGCCATGAACCCTCCGGCCGAATCGATTCTCGTCGTGGACGACCAGCCATCCAACCTGGCGGTGCTGGGCGACCTGCTCGAACCCGCGGGTTATCACCTGCTCTCCGCCACCAACGGCAGGGACGCGGTGCGCATCGCGGCCAAGGCCCGCCCCGCGCTCATCCTGCTCGACATCATGATGCCCGGGATCGACGGCCTGGAAACCTGCCGCCAGCTTCAATCCACCGCCGCCACCCGGGAAATTCCCGTCATCTTCATCACCGGAAGGGCCGAACTGGCCGCCCGCGTGGAAGGCTTTCGCCACGGCGGGATCGACTACATCATGAAGCCGTTCGAGGCGGATGAAGTCCTGGCGCGCATTCGCACGCACCTCGGCCTCGCCCGCGCGCGGCGCGAACTCGCGGAAAAAAACTCCGCGCTCGCGGCGAGCCTGGCCGAGTTGCGCACCGAGGTCGCCCGGCGCGAGGCCGCCGAGGAGGCCCGCCGCGAAGCGGATGAACGCCTTTCCGTGCTCTCCGCCCGCGAGGCCCGGCGATGGAATGTGGCCGGCCTGGTCGGCCGCAGCCGCGCGCTCAGGACATTGCTGCGCGAAGTGGAGCGCCTGCAGGCCTACGGCCGCGTGGGTGTGCTGCTCGCCGGCGAGAGCGGCACCGGCAAGGAACTCGTCGCGCGCGCCTTGCATACGGGCAGCCCGCGCGCCGCCGGCCCGTTCATCCCGGTCAACTGCGTGGCCGTGCCGGGGGAGCTGATGGAGTCGATGTTCTTCGGCCATGTGCGCGGCGCGTTCACCGGCGCCACCGCCGACCGCAAGGGGTTTTTCGAGCTCGCCAGCGGCGGCACGCTCTTCCTCGACGAGATCGGCGACATGCCCGCCGCGCTGCAGGCCAAGCTGCTCCGCGTGCTCGAGGACGGCCGCGTGACCCCGGTGGGCGCCAGCACCGAGAAGCAGGTCGACGTGAGGGTGGTCGCCGCCACCAACGCCGACCTCGAGGCCCGGATCGCCGCCGGCACGTTCCGGTCGGACCTCTATTTCCGCCTCGCCCGCACCACGGTATCCATTCCACCATTACGCGAGCGCCGCGAGGACATCCCGCTGCTCGCGGCGCATTTCATCGGGCACTTTTCCGCCGAGATGGGTTTTGCGGCTCCGCCCATTTCCGCCGCCGCGCTCGCGCTGCTCGCCGGCCATTCCTTTCCCGGCAACGTCCGAGAGCTGCGCAATCTCATCGAAAGCGCCCTCATCGCCGGCGGCGGCCGCGAGATTTCGCCCGCGCACCTGCGGCTCAACTCAAGGGCGGCGGTGGCGCCCACGACCAGCCCCGTGCCGATTCCGGAGCCGCCGGAAAATTTGCCGCTCAACCTGGAAAACGCCGAGCGCCTGCTGATTCGCCGGGCGATCAACCAAGCCGGCGGCAACATCGCCGAGGCCGCCCGCCTGCTCGGCGTGCACCGCAGCCGCATTTATCGCGTGCTCGAAGGAGTCGCGGCGGGGTGACGGCATTAAGTGTCAGGTAACAAGTATCAGGTATCAGGAGTTCATGGGTGGGAATCAGGAGTTGGTGGTTGGAGTCCGGCGTTGATCTTGGAACTTGGCACCTGGTACTTGGAACTTCGCGCGCCGCGCTCTCTTGTTACTTGATACCTGTCACTTGTTCCCTCGCCTTTGGTCCCTGTCACTTCGGCCTGTTTCCACTGTCGCGGTTGTCGAACCGGGGACATTTGCGACATCGCCGCCGCCGTCCCTCATCACCGCAGTTGGGCCCGGAAAAAATTCTATCCGCTGACTGGCGGAGACTTGTGCAGGTTGAAATCGGTACGGCACGGCACGCGCTAACGCGTGGGTCAGCTGCATTTCGCCAACCACAACTGCCACACCAACTGATGAAAACCGCATTGATCCAAAAAATTAGCCTGAACTCCGCCTGCCGGGCGATCGCCCTGCTCTCCGCGATGGCCGCCCTCGCTTTCACCGCCACGCCGGCCGCCCGCGCCGATGGCTCAAAGGTGAATGTCCTGGTGAATTTTGAAGTGTCCGACAAATACCTGACGCCCCGCGGCATGATCGTCGCGGACCATGGGCTGACTTATCAGCAACTCCTGCTCGCTTTCGTCGATTTGTACAAGAGCGACGGTTTTATCAGCGACGTCACCTTCATACCGGGCGTGTGGGCTGATTTCACCTCCCATCCCATTCCCATCCACCTCAAAGGCAAGGGCGCGGCCGACTGGGTCGAGACCGATCCCATCGCCGGCCTGTCCACGAAATTCGCCAAGGACTTCAAACTCGATCTGACCTACACGGCTTTCGACATGCACATCCTGGACATCGGGACGTCACAGCATTTCTCAGCCCAGCTGAGTTTTGATGACAGCCCTTATTTGAAGGATTTTGCGCTGCATCCCTATGTTCTTTTTTGGCAGGAATTGGACGGCAAGGCGACCGCCGCCGCGAACTTCAAGGTTCCCTCCAGCAATTATTTCGACGTGGGCATCGACCCGAGCGCCACCATCGCGGCATGGAAAATAGAGGCGCCGCTGCGCATGCTGCTGCCAAACACCAATTTTTACGGCACCCACTTCGCCAAACATTCGACCGTCGGCCTTTATGAAGTGGGCCTCAAGGCTTCCACCAATTTGGGCTTCATGCCCGCGGGCTACGGAAGCTGGAGTTTCCACATCGGTTTCAAATACATGAAGTTTGTGGACAAAAATCTCCAGCACCTCGCCATCAGCGGCGGCTTTGGCAATCCCAAGACCGGCACCTTCCAGAGTTATGCCGGCTTAAGCACGTTCTTCTGACGCGGCCCCGCACTTTTTCCAACGATCGATGACAATATTTATGAAATATTCTTTCTCCTCTTTGTTTATCACTGCGGCCTGCGCCTTCACCGGCCTGCTGTCGTCGCCGGTCAAGGCCGACGACACGACCATGGGCTTCATCTATGTCGGCCCGAAGGACGACTATGGCTATAATCAAGCGCATGCCGAGGGCGCGGCCGGCGTGGGCAAGATGCCCGGGGTCAAAGTCGTGGAGGAAGCCAGCGTGCCCGAAACGATCGCCGTGCAGGAGACGATGAAGGACATGATCGTCCAGGACGGCGCCTCCGCGCTTTTTCCCACCTCGTTTGGCTACTTCGACCCGCACATCCTGAAGATAGCGAAACAATTTCCCAGCGTGCAGTTCTTCCACTGCGGCGGAATGTATGTGGAGGGAAAGCACCCGAAAAATGTCGGCAGTTACTTCGGCTACATCGACGAAGCCGAGTATATCTCCGGCATTGTCGCGGCCTATACCTCGAAGACCCACAAGCTCGGCTTCATCGCCGCCAAGCCCATTCCGCAGGTGCTGCGCAACATCAACAGCTTCACCCTCGGCGCGCGCAGCGTAAAACCGGAGACGACCGTGCAGGTGATCTTCACGGGTGACTGGTCCATGCCGGTGAAAGAGGCGGAATCGGCCAACAGCCTCATTGACCAGGGCGTCGATGTGCTGACCTGCCATGTGGACAGCCCCAAGGTCATTATCGAAACGGCCGAGAAGCGCGGCATTTATTGCTGCGGCTATCACGCGAGCCAGGCGGCGATCGCGCCGAAAGGCTACCTCACCGGCGCCGAGTGGGACTGGACGCACGTCTATTCGTATTACGCCGAGGCGGTCAAAGCCGGCAAGACCCTCATGGACGGTTCCATTCCGCACTTGGTGCGCGGCGGATTGAAAGAAGGATTTGTCAAACTTTCCCCCTACGGCTCGGCCGTCAGCGATGAAGCGAAAGCCGCGGCAGAGGCCGCCAAAGCCAAGTTCATGGACGGTTCGATGGTCGTCTACAAAGGCGAGATGAAGGACAACACCGGCGTGGTCGTCATTCCTGCAGGCACAGAAATGAAACAGCAGGACATCAATCTCGAGAAGATGGGTTGGCTCGTGGAGGGCGTAATTGGCAGCACCAAGTAGACACAGAGGATGAGTTATGGGTACACACGGCACGTCGCCTGCTGAATTGGGTTTACAGGCGGCGTGCCGTTCTTCGTTGGCCGCGACCAATCACGAAACCAAAGACCCTGGAATGTCTGATACCCAATCCCCTTCCGTGGCCCCCGTCGCTGCGACCAATGTCGGTCCGGGTTCGCGGGTTCGACGGTCCTATCGGTGGCGGGGCAAGCTGGAGGCCGTGGCCATTCCGACCGCGGCGATTATTGTCTCGGTGCTTTTGTTCGGCATTTTCTGCGCGATCAATGGCGCGAACCCGCTCGCCGTTTACGCCTCGATCCACAAGGCCGCGTTCGCGAATTGGTATGCCTGGCAGGAGACGCTGGTGCGAGCCGCGCCGCTCATGCTTTGCGCCCTCTGCACCGCCATTCCGATCCGGCTCGGGCTGGTCATCATTGGCAACGAGGGCGCGCTGGTCATCGGCGGGCTGTGCGCCACGGCGGCGGGCCTGGCCGTTCCGCATGCTTCGCCCCTCGCCACGCAAATCGTCATGGCCGCCGCCGGCATGCTCTGCGGAGGCCTCTGGATCATGACGGTGGGCGCGCTCAAACATTTTCGCGGCGTCAACGAGACCATCAGCGGCCTGCTCATGAACTACATCGCGATCGCCATCCTCAACCAGATGGTCAACGGCCCGATGCGCGACCCGAGCAGCCTGAACAAACCCTCGAGCTTTCCGATCCCCGATGAGAAAATGCTCCAGCCCATTGGCAACAGCAGCATCCATTGGGGCCTGGTTTACGGCATCGTCGCCTGCGTGCTCGTGTGGTTTCTCGTTCACCACACCACGTTCGGTTTCAAGATGCGCACCATCGGCGGCAACATCCGCGCCGCGCGCATCGCCGGCCTGCCGGTGGGCGCGGTGATGCTGATCGCCTGCTTCATCGCCGGCGCGATGCCCGGGCTGGCCGGCATGGTTGAAGTGGCCGCGGTCAACGGCTCGGCCAACGAGTCGCTCAACGCCTGGTATGGCAATAGCGGCATCCTTGTCGCTTTTCTCGCGCGGCAAAATGCGCTGGCCGTTATCATCGTCTCCATCCTGCTCGGCGGGCTGCTGGCCAGCGGCGGCATCCTCCAGCGCGTGCATCACCTGCCCGATGCCACCACGCTCGTGTTCCAGGGCCTCGTCTTCGTGGTGATCCTCTTCAGCGAGAGCCTCTACGGGCGGTGGAAATTTTTCCAGGAGAAATCCACATGAGCGCCAATGAATCCCTTGGGCTGTGGGGCGTGCCCATCGCGGTGCTGGCGAGCGCGGTGCGCGGAGGCACGCCGTTTCTTTTTGTGAGCGTCGGCGAGTGCCTCACGGAAAAAAGCGGCAAGATCAACCTCGGCCTCGAGGGCGTCCTGCTCATGGGCGCGATGAGCGCCTACGCGATTTCCTACCGGACCGGATCGCCGTGGGCGGGTGTCGCCGCCGCCGGCTGTGCCGGCATGCTGCTTGGCGCCATCCACGCGTGGCTTTCCCAGCGCCCCAAGGTCAACGACATCGCCGTCGGCATCGCCATGATCGTCTTTGGCAGCGGCCTCGCCTTCTTTCTCGGCAAGCCCTACATCCAGCCACTGGCCCCGCAGCTTCCGGGCATCGGCTTCGCCAACTGGTGCGGCAACCCGTCCATCCGCTCGGCCTTCAAGATCTGCCCGCTGTTTTTCCTCGGGGCCGCGGTGGCTTTCGCGATGCAGTGGTTTTTTAAATCGACGCGCTGGGGGCTCTACATCCGCGCGGTCGGCGACAAGCCCGATGCGGCGCGCGCCATGGGCATCTCCGTGGTGAAAGTGCGCACGCTGTCGATCATGGCCGGCAGCTTTCTCGCCGGCATCGGCGGCGCCTATCTCTCGCTTTTTTATCCCGGCAGCTGGACCGAGCGCATTTCCGGCGGCCAGGGCATCATGGCCGTGGCGCTGGTGATTTTCTCCCGCTGGAATCCCGTGCAATGCCTCTGGGCGTCCCTGCTTTTCGGCGGCGCGCAGGCCCTGGGACCGGCGCTGCAGGGCGTCGGCGTGAGCTCATACTATTATCTTTTCAACGCATCGCCCTACATCCTGACCCTCCTGGTCATGATCGTGACCTGTTCGACCAAACGCACGCTCGCCGGCGCTCCCGGCGCGCTTGGCTCCGGCACATGAACCCAACCTACATCCAGTCCGAACCTTACCCATGGCCGTACAACGGCGACCTGCGGCCGCAGAACACCGCCCTCATCGTAATCGACATGCAGACCGACTTTTGCGGCAAGGGCGGCTACATCGACCTGCTCGGCTACGATATTTCCCTCACGCGAGTTTGCATCGAGCCGATCCAGCGCGTGCTCGCCGCCATGCGCCGGCTGGGCTTTCATGTCCTGCATACGCGCGAAGGCCACCGCCCGGACCTCAGCGACCTGCCGGCGAACAAGCGCTGGCGATCGCGCCTCTCGGCCCGCGGCCCTGAAACCACGGTCGGCATCGGCGATGCCGGCCCTTGCGGACGCGTGCTGGTGCGCGGCGAGCCGGGCTGGGACATCATCCCCGAACTTTATCCGCTGCCGGGCGAACCGATCATCGACAAACCGGGCAAGGGATCATTCTGCGCCACCGACTTGGAGTTGGTCCTGCGCACCCGTGGCATCGAGAACATTGTGCTGACCGGCATCACCACCGACGTGTGCGTCCACACCACCATGCGCGAGGCCAACGATCGCGGCTTCGAGTGCCTCCTGCTGGAGGACTGCTGCGCGGCGACCATGCGCAACAACCACGAGGCCGCCGTTAACATGGTAAAAATGCAGAACGGCGTCTTCGGCGCCGTGGCCGACTCCCACGCCGTGCTCAAGGCCCTGTCATGAAAAGCCACGTCCACCACACCCCGCCGCCAATCGAGCTCGTGGGTATCACGAAGCGCTTCGGCTCGTTTGTGGCCAACGAGGACGTGTCCTTCAAAATTGCACCCGGCACCTTCCATGCGCTCCTCGGCGAAAACGGCGCAGGCAAAAGCACGCTCGTGAAATGCATCATGGGCTACCATCAGGCGGACGAGGGCGACATCATCGTGGACGCCGCGTCGCGCGACATCCGCAGCCCGCACGACGCCTACCAGCTCGGCATCGGCATGGTCTATCAACACTTCACCGTCGTGCCGGCCATGACGGTCGCGGAAAACCTCATCCTGGCGCGGCCCGACATCCCGCGCGTCATTAAATGGAAAGCCGAGCAGGAACGGCTGGAAAAATTTCTCGAAACCGCGCCATTCAAGGTGGATCTGCACGCCCGGGTTTCCGATCTTGCCGCCGGCCAGAAGCAGAAGGTCGAAATCCTCAAGCAACTCTATCTCAACAGCAAATTCCTCATCCTCGACGAACCCACCTCGGTGCTCACGCCGCAGGAGGCGGATGAAGTGCTCGGCATGCTGCGGCGCATGGTTGAGGCCCACCAGCTCAGTGTGCTGCTCATCACCCACAAGTTCCGCGAGGTGACCACGTATTGCGATGAAATCACCGTGCTCCGCAAGGGGAAGCTCGCGGGCAGCGGCAAGGTGAAGGATCTCACGACCGCCGAGATGGCCGCGATGATGATGGGCGAGCAGCGGCGTGGCAAAACCATCGAGAAGGCCGCGCAGACCCCGGGCCCCGTACTGCTCGAAATCAAAGGTCTTCGCGCCAATCGCGACAACGGCATCGAGGGCGTCTGCGGCGTGGACCTGGGCGTGCGCGCCGGCGAAGTCGTCGGCATCGCCGGAATTTCCGGCAACGGCCAGCGCGAACTGGTCGAGGTGCTCGGTGGCCAGCGCCCCGCGACGGGCGGGGAAATCCACGTGAACGGAGCGGTCTTCAGCATGACGCGCCTGGAGATGTTCGAGCATCAGGTTTTCATCCTGCCGGAGGAGCCGCTGCGCAATGCGTGCGCGCCCCAGATGAGCGTCGCGGAAAACCTGGCCCTGCGCACGTTCGACCGCGCGCCCCAGTCGCGCGGCCGCTGGTTCCTGAGCAGCCGCGCCATCCGTGAGCACGGCCGCCATTGGATCGAGCGCTTCAAGATCAAGACGCCCAGCGCCGAATCGCCCATCGGCAACCTTTCCGGCGGCAACGTCCAGCGCGCCGTGCTCGCGCGCGAGCTGGGCCCCGGCACCGCCAAGGTGCTCATTGCCGCCAATCCCTGCTTCGGCCTCGATTTTGCGGCGGTCGATTTCATCCACTCGCAGCTCATCGAGGCCCGCAACAAGGGCGTTGCCATCCTGCTCGTCTGCGAAGACCTCGACGAGCTGCTCGCGCTGGCCGACCGCGTCGTCGTCATGTCCGGCGGGAAGCTCGTTTACGAAGCGCCGGCCGACCAGGCCGACATCAAGCTCATCGGTGAAAAAATGGCGGGGCACTAAACCAAAAAATACCATGACAGCAAACCAGACACTGACGGTGGGGGCGGAACCCTACCCCTTCGAATTTTCTCCCGGCACTTGCGCGCTGCTGATCATCGACATGCAGCGCGACTTCCTCGAGCCCGGCGGCTTCGGGGAGATGCTCGGCAACGATGTTTCCCAGCTCCGCCGCACCATCGGGCCGAACAAGTCATTGCTGGCCGCCTGGCGGGCCCAGGGGCTGCTGGTGATCCATACGCGCGAAGGCCACCGGCCCGACCTGGCCGATCTGCCGGCGGCGAAAAAAGTGCGCGGGCGCAGCAAGACCTGCATCGGCGACGCCGGGCCGATGGGCCGCATCCTCGTCCGGGGCGAGGCCGGGCATGACATCATCGCGGAACTCTATCCACTGCCGGGCGAGCCGGTCATCGATAAACCGGGCAAGGGCGCATTCTGGTCCACGGACCTGCATGCCATCCTCCAGAACCGCGGCATCAAGCAGCTCATCGTCACCGGAGTAACCACGGAAGTCTGCGTCAACACGACGGTCCGCGAAGCCAATGACCGCGGCTACGATTGTCTCGTGCCCGCGGATTGCGTGGGCTCGTACTTTCCCGAATTCCAGGAAATGGGCCTGAAAATGATCAAGGCCCAGGGCGGCATTTTCGGCTGGGTCACGCACTCGGAAAAAATTTTGGCGGCTTTCGGTTGATGTTTCCCATCACGCCAAAAACCGCCCCTCTAATCATGAAAACAACCACTAAACCAAAAATCTGGGTGCCAGGAGACTGGAACGCTCTTTTCGGATTCGGAACCAACATCCTTGTCAATCTGCTCACGCTCACCGGGCTTCTGCGCTTCGTGCTGAAGATGCCGGATGCCATTGTCTTTGGCCGCATCCTTCCGGCGACCGGGCTGATGCTCTGCCTTTCGACGCTGTATTATGCGCGGCTGGCCTATCAACTCGCCAAAAAAACCGGCCGCACCGACGTCTGCGCCCTGCCTTCGGGCATCAGCGTGCCGCACATGTTCATCGTTACCTTTGTGATCATGCTGCCCATCACGCTCAAGACCGGTGATCCGATCAAAGGCTGGGAGGCTGGCCTCACCTGGGTGTTCATCCAAAGTTTCGTGCTGATGATCGGCGGGTTCGTCGGCCCGATCATCCGCAAGGTCACGCCCCGGGCCGCGCTGCTGGGCACGCTCGCCGGCGTCTCGGTCACGTTCATCTCGATGAGCCCGGCGCTGCAGATGTTCATGACCCCGGTGATCGGTCTAACTTGCTTTGCCATCATTCTCCTGAGCTGGTTTGGCGGCGTGCGCTACTTCCGCGGCGTGCCGGCCGGCCTGATCGCCATCGCCGTGGGCACCGCCATCGCCTGGGGCTCCAATTTACTCGGCCTCAATTACGGCGGCCTGAGCCTCGCCGGGCTCACCGCCTCGGTGACCAACTTTGGTTTCCACGTGCCGCTGCCCGCCTTTCACCATGTGTTTTCAGGCTTCGAATTCCTGGGCACCATCCTCATCACCGCGATTCCCTTCGGCATCTATGACCTGGTCGAGGCGATCGACAATGTCGAAAGCGCCGCGGCCGCGGGCGACAGCTTTCCCACGACGCGGGTTTTGACCGCCGATGGCGTCATCAGCCTGATCGGCTGCATGATGGGCAATCCTTTCATCAACGCCGTCTACATCGGGCATCCCGGGTGGAAGGCTATGGGCGGACGCATCGGCTATTCCGCGGCCACCGGCATCGCGGTGATCCTGCTCTGCTGGTTCGGCACCATTTCCGTGATGCTGGCGGTGATTCCCACCGTGGCCATCCTGCCGATCCTGCTCTATATCGGCATGCTGATCGGCTCACAGGCCTTTCAGGAAACTCCAAAAAAACACGCCCCGGCCATCATTCTGTCGCTCGCGCCCCATATCGCAAATTGGGGCCTCACCATCATCAACGGCTCGCTGGCCGCGGCAGGCATCTATGCCGTCTCGTCTGAGCTCATGGCCAACATGCAAAACCATGGCGTCCTCTATCACGGGCTGCAGGTGCTGGGCGGCGGCTCGATCCTGGGCGGGTTGATCCTCGGGGCCATCGCGGCCTTGATCATCGACCGCAACTTCAAGAAAGCGGCCGGCTTCGCCCTCGCCGGCGCCATCCTCACCTTTTTCGGATTTATGCACGGCGAACGGATCGGCTTCGGCGAGACGCCGGTGGTCGCGGCCAGCTACCTGATTGCCTCGGTGCTTCTGATCAGTTGCGCCAAGTTCACGGTCACCGCAACCAGTCCGGCGGAGGTGTCCTTGCCCGAGGAAGAGCCCGCCCCCGCCTGATCCCGGTCCAGGCCACGACGCGTCCCATGCGTATCGATGGAAGTATTACGAAAATTCCCGCCGGCCGGCGTGCGCGTCCGGCCGGTGTTTTTTTAGCAGAAATCCCGCCAGCAACTCCTTGCAACCTCAGGCCACGATACTATCCACTGCCACGGTGTCATCTCCACACAACCCCCAACAGGCTCCGGCCGGCCAGCGGCTTGAGCTCCACGACCTTTTCAACATCGCCCAATGGCAGGACAAGATTCCATGGAAGCGATTCCATGATGGCATCGACATCCACCGGCTTGATGGCGACGGCATCACCGGCCCAAGCACTGCCCTCATGCGCATTCACAAAGGAAGCCAGGTGCCCTTGCACGTGCACACTGGCCGCGAGCACATCATTGTGCTGACCGGCTCGGAACGCGACCAGCACAGCTCGATTCAAGCCGGCACGCTCATCATCAATTCACCGGGCACCCAGCACAGCGTGGTGAGCGACACTGGCTGCATCGTCCTGGCCATCTACGAAAGCCCGGTGCAGTTCCTGGAGGACCCGGCCAAGTAAAATTCAGAAGCCACTTTTTCGCATTGCGAAAAAGTGTCCTCTGAAGCCTTGGCGAAGGAGGACCGACGACGAAATTCTCTGCCGTCATCGGAGCTCGCCGGAGATCAAGTCGCGCTTTCCGCTAGACTCATGGCAACCGCCCCCGTTTGATTCGGGGATGGCTTGCACTGTCTTTACCATCGCCAACCAGAAGGGTGGCGTCGGCAAAACCACCACCGCGGTCAACCTTGCCGCCGCCCTGGCTGAGAAAAAAATCCACACGCTGCTCGTCGACCTCGACCCGCAGGCCAATGCCACCAGCGCACTCGGCGTCGAAAAGCAGGATGGCAGGAGCCTTTACCGCCCCCTGCACGGCGAGGGCACCGCGCTCGAGATGATCACGCCCACGCCTTACGAACACCTGGCGCTCATTCCCTCGGAGGTGGATCTCGCCGCGGCCGAGATCGAGCTCGCGCAGACGGAAAATTACCTGCTCAAGCTCCGCACCGTGCTCCAGCCGGTGCGCGACAGCGGCGGCTACCGCGCGGTCATCATCGACTGCCCGCCCGCGCTCGGCCTGCTTTCGATGAACAGCCTAGCCGCCGCGGACTTCCTCCTCATCGCGCTGCAATGCGAATACATGGCGCTCGAGGGCCTCGCCCAGATTTTCAGGGTCGTGGACCGCCTTAAAAACGCCGGCATCAATGGCAGCCTCGAAATCGGCGGCACCGTCATGACCATGTTCGATGTGCGCACCAACCTTTCCCGCCAGGTCGTGGACGAGGTCAAAGGCCACGCCCCGGCGAAAATCTTCGAAACGGTCATCCCCCGCACCGTGCGCCTGAGCGAGGCGCCGAGCTTCGGCCAGACCATCTTCGCCTACGATCCGCTCAGCCCCGGCGCCACCGCCTATAAAAATCTCGGCAAGGAAATCATCGCGCGCTTCGGGTTGAAAACGGAGTAGCGAGGAGTGAGTAGCGGGTAGCGAGCATTTGTGATACAGCATCTTTCGTTCATCCGCTTGCGCTATTTGATTCTCACGCCAATTATTTATATCGAGGACTATTGATGGTAGGATAGACCCCTTTGTGAGCCGAAAGAGCGGCACGTTAGGGATAACGCGCCCTACCCGCTACTCACTCCTCGCTGCCCACTACTAATCTAATGGCCACGTTCGCCAAATACCGCCACGCCTTTCTCACCGGACTGCAGAGCAATATCGTCTACCGCTGGAACTTCGCCCTACGCGGCTGTTTCTCGGTCTTTCACCTCGTGGTCATCTTCATCCTCTGGGGCGCGGTTTACGCGGGCCAGGCCCGCATCGGCGGCTTCGATCTCGCGCAGACGCTCACCTACTTCGTCAGCCTCATCGTGCTGCAGTTTTTCATCGGGGCCTTCAACGAGGACTACCAGATCAGCGAGGACATCCGCAACGGCCTCATCAACCAGTTCCTGCTCAAGCCGATCAACTATTTTTTCTACCGGTTGAGCGTTTTCTCGGCGGCGCGGCTCGTGTCCGGCCTGCTTGTGTTCATCCCGCTCGCCTTCGCGCTGCCATTCCTGTGGCACTACCTGGTGCTGCCGCCCGAGCTGTGGCGGCTGGCGCTCGGCCTGCCGGCGGCGCTGCTCGCGGCGCTCATCCAGTTCACCATCGCCTACTGCTTCGGGCTGCTGGCGTTCTGGTTCCTGGAGATCCAGTCCTTCATCATCCTCTCCATGGCGGTGGAATCATTGCTCGGCGGCCAGATGTTTCCGCTCGACCTCATGCCACCGTGGCTCTTTCACGTGTCACAGTTCCTGCCTTATTATTACCAGATGTATTTTCCGGCGGCGATCTTCACCGGCCGGATTGCCACACCTGCCATCGCCCTGCAGGGCCTCGTCATCCAAAGCGTGTGGGCGTTGCTGCTCCTCGGCGTCGCCCAGTTTCTCTGGCTGCGCGGTCTGCGGCGCTATACCGCAGTCGGCGGCTGAGCACGCCTCGCGGGCAAATCACAAACACCAATGTTCAAACGCCAAAAAAAATTGAAAATTAAATTTTTAAACTTCGGCACGATCCTCATTACCGAAGCCGGGTATTCTTCGCCAAAGTCATGGATGGCATCGCTGCCAGTAGTTATTGGTGATTTTTTTGGAATTTGGCGTTTGGCGTTTGGGATTTTTCCCTCATGAAAATATCCAACTACGTCAAGATCTGGCTCGCCTGCGCCCGCTACTCCGTGGTGCGGACCATGATGTTTCGCTTTGATTTCATCATGTGGGCGCTGGTCGAGCTTTTCTGGATGAGCGTCAACCTGCTGCTCATCGGCGTGCTTTACAGCCACACCCAGACCATCGCCGGCTGGAACAAGTACGAGATGCTGATCCTCGTGGGCACATCGATGCTGATCCAGCGGCTGCTCATGGGATTTTTCTGGAGCAACCTGTTCGAAATGTCGCGCAACGTTCGTTCCGGACAGTTCGATTTCTTCCTCGCGCAACCGGGCAACCCGCTCTTCATGGTCTCGACCCGCAAACTTGACCCCGACAGCCTGCTCAACTCGTTTGTCGCAATCGGTGTCATCGTCTATGCCGTCCATCACCTGGGCCTGCACGTGACACCAGGGGGCGTCGCCCTCTACACCCTGCTCGTGTTATGCGGCGTGGTCATCCATTTCAGCGCGCTGCTGATGGTGTCGTCGCTGGCGCTTTGGGTTGTGGGCCTGCAGGGACTTGAGGGCACGTACTTCACGCTGTTTGAATTTTCCCGGCTGCCACGCGAGGCCTTCCGCGGCATTGCCCGCGTGCTTTTCGTTTACGCGCTGCCGGTCGTCGTCGTCAGCTACGTCCCCGCACACACGCTCCTGTATGGCTTTCGTCCCGCTTTTGCGCTGTGGCTGGTGGCGGTGGCCGCGGCGTGGCTGGCGGTGGCGGTCCTCGTTTTCACCCGCGGCCTCCGCCGCTATTCGAGCGCTTCATCATGACGCGCCAAGCGCGCAAATCCCAAACGCCAAAAGCCAAATTCCAAAAGTCAGCGGATCGGCGGCCGATCCATTGCACGATATCTCAAAATGAAAATTAACCTTGGTGGTGTTCTTCTTGCGCTCACGGTTCAACTGATCAGCGGCACGATTTCGCGGGGTGCCGAACCTACTGTGGGAAACCCCGATTCAGCATCTACAGCTTCAACCACCAGCATGATTTACCAATACTCTCCGCCGATCCAGCCGACGATCACTGATCTGTCGTATGGGGAGAAATCGCCCCTGGAAAAGCTCGACCTTTACCTACCCGCGCAACAACGCCGTTTGGCCCCTGTCGTCGACCTTTACCTACCTGCGCAACAAGGCAGTTTGGCCCCTGTCGTCATCTGGATTCATGGAGGCGGGTTTAGGGTGGGCGACAAACACTCAATGCCGCGACGGAATTTCGGTCCGGCACCCAAACCCGCCGGTCGGATGGGCCCTTACCAGATTCAGGTTCCAGATGTCGCCGCACTGACCGCGAAAGGCTATGCCGTGGTGAGCCTCAACTACCGTCTGGCAGCTTCGATGCCAGAGGGGGCTGTGGCTGCAATTCAAGACGGCAAGGCTGCGGTGCGTTTCCTTCGCGCAAACGCCGCCAGGTATCACCTCGATCCCGGCAAATTCGCCGTTTGGGGCAATTCCGCGGGCGGATACATGGCCGCGATGCTGGGAGCGACGGGAGACCAGCCAACCATCTTTGATGATCCGAGTCTTGGTAACGCTGATGTATCGAGCGCCGTGCAGGCCGTGGTGGTGTGGTACGGCGCAGAGGATCGCTTTTTCAATCTGGAGTTGCACATCGATCATTACCTCCCGACCGCCAAGTCCTTGCCGGCGTTCAAGATTGCCAACGGTGACGCCGACCTGGTGATCTCTCCCGTCCAAGCACAGCGACTCCAGGACGCCCTGACCAAGGCTGGCGCAACGTCCACTCTCACCATCCTGCACGGAGCGGGCCACGAAGATCCCGCCTACATGAAAACTCAAATGATCCCAACTTTTGAGTTTCTGGATAAAACATTTGGCCGAAAATGACTCCGAAAATCAGCGCGCGTAGCGCGCACAAAGCCCAAACGCCAAACGGCCAAATTCCAAAAAATAGACGTGGGTAAGTTGGAAAATGGGGTTTGCGAGTTTTTTTGGGATTTGGACACTGTGATTTGAAGTTTTCAAAGAAATGTCCGAGCCAATTGAATCTCCCCTCGCCGCTTTGCAGTCGCGCCTCACCTACGAGTTCCGCGACGCCGCGCTGCTCGAACTTGCGGTCACGCACTCGTCGTACTTGCCCGATCATCCCGAGACCAGGGAAAGCTACCAGCGGCTGGAATTTCTCGGCGACGCCGTGCTGCAGCTCATTTTGACCGAGGCGCTTTTCACGCTTTTCCCCGGCGACCGCGAAGGCTCGCTCAGCAAGCGCCGCGCCGCCCTATCGAAAGGCAGCTTTCTCAGCCGGCTCGCGCGCGAAATCAACCTCGCGGACTGCCTGCGCCTCGGCGCGAGCGAGGAAGCCACGGGCGGCCGCTCGCGCGCCTCGACCCTCGAGGATGCATTCGAGGCGCTGATCGGCGCGCTCTATCTCGACAGCGACTGGCCGACCACGCGCCGCCTCGTGCTCAGCCTCTACGGCTCCATCCCCGACCACCTGGCCTCGCTGGTGGATGACGACAACCCGAAGGGCCAGTTGCAGGAGCTCGTCCAGCCGCAGCACGGCAACCGGGCCTTGCGCTACGAAGTCTCGCACGTCGGCGGGGAGGACCATGCGCGCGAATACGAGGTCACTGTATTCCTGCTCGACCGCGCGCTCGGCACCGGCCGCGGCCCGTCAAAAAAATCCGCGGAGGAATCCGCCGCGCTGGCCGCGCTGGAAACGCTAAAGACAAATTGAATTCTGAAGCCGAGAAACCGGGAACCCGAAGTTGCGATTCCTGGGTTCCTGGCTTCTGAATTACCCTTCATGTCCGTGTCTTCCGTCTCTTCGCGCTCCAAGCTCACCGGCATCTGCCCGCCGGCGCGCGGCGCAGTGCTGGCCGAGCTGCTGCTCACCCACGCCGCACCCGTCTGGCTGGTCGTCGCGGGCGAACTGCGCACGGCTGAGACGCTCGCCGAGGATATCGCATTTTTTCACGGCGCCGCGGGTGGAAAACTACCGCCCGAGGTGCTGGTCTTTCCCGAGTCGCTGCCCGACAGTCGCGACATGCGCGAGGCCTTCGCCGCGTCCAGCGACCGGCTCACCGTGCTCTCCAAGCTCCGCGCCCGCCGCAACTTTTCCGGCTCCCCTGTCCTCCGTAGCCCTGAGCCTGTCGAACGGGGCGAAGGAGGATCAGCTCTCGACTCTCAACTAATTATCCTCACCACGCCCGCGGCCCTGTTGCAGTCCGTGCCCACCCTCGAGGCCTTCGCCACGCACGAGCTCACGCTCACGCGCGGACAGCGCCAGCCGTTCCAGGCGCTGCTCGAAAAACTGCACGCCATCGATTACGACAGCGAGGCCGTGTGCGAGGCACCGGGGCACTACGCCATCCGCGGCGGCATCATCGATGTTTACCCCGTCACGGCCACGCAGCCTTATCGGCTCGATTTTTTCGGTGACGAAATCGAATCCATCAAGGCGTTCGATCCCGTCACCCAGCGCTCGGGCGAAGCGGTCGAATCGATCGCCCTCGCGGCCTCGCCGCGGATAAAGCTCGACCCGGCCAGGAGCGGCTTGGCCGATTATCTCACGCCGCTCGCGCACCTCGCGTTCATCGAGCCGGCCTCGCTCGATGAAGCGTTTGACATCATCGCCCGCGACGGCGGGCCGTCGCCCGCGCCGCTCCTGGAGAAATGCGCCGCAATCTTCGGCGTGAGCGACCTCGACGAATCCTCCACACTTTTCGACGGCGCCGGCACCGAACAGACGTGGGACACCGAAAGCCTCGCCCACCATCGGAGTTATCCCGACGACGCGCTCGTCGCGCAGGAGCGGCTGCAAGTCGAGGAGGATGCCCGCCGAAAATTTTTCCTGCAGGTCGCCGCGTGGCAACGCGCCGGCTACGGCGTGTCGTTCGTCGTCTCGAAGGACGGCGAGGAACAGCGTGTCCGGGAAATCCTCGCGGACAACCCGGAGCTGAAAAAACTCTCGCCGCGCTTCTTGCGCGGCACGCTCAATGAAGGTTTCCAGATCACGTTTCGGGAGGCCGCCGCACTCCAGAATCAAACCAAAGGGGCCAAGGGAATTGTCGTCGTCACCGAGACGGAGATTTTTGGCCGACAGCGGCAGCGGCGCCCGGCGTTGCACCGCCGCGCCATCGCGCAGCGCGCCCAGGTGGACCAGTTGCTCGACTTTTCCGAGCTGGTCGAGGGCGACTTCGTCGTGCACCTGCAACACGGTATCGCGCTATACCGCGGGCTGAAAAAACTCGAGACGACCGCCGGCGCGCGAGAGGTCATTTCGCTGGAATTCGACGACCATGTGACGTTGCATGTGCCACTGCAGGAGTCGCACCTGCTCTCGCGTTACGTCGGCATGAGCAAGGTTCGCCCGCAGCTCGGCCGGATCGGATCGAACCGCTGGGAAAAGACCCGGGCGGCAGTCGAGCGCGCCACCCTCGACCTCGCCGCCGAGCTGCTGCGCATCCACGCCACGCGCGAGGCGCAAGCCGGCCACGCCTTTGCGGCGGACAACGACTGGCAGAAGGAATTTGAAAGCTCGTTCCCTTTCATCGAAACGCCCGACCAGCTTCGCGCCATCAATGAAACCAAGGCCGACATGGAGCGCGCGCGGCCGATGGACCGGCTGATCTGCGGCGACGTCGGCTTTGGCAAGACCGAGGTGGCCCTCCGCGCCGCGTTCAAGTCTGTGCAGGGCGGCCGGCAGGTGGCGCTGCTCGTGCCCACGACCGTGCTTGCCCAGCAGCACCTGAACACCTTTCGCGAGCGCATGGCCGGCTACCCGATCGCGGTCGAGATGGTAAGCCGCTTCCGTTCGCCGCGGGAACAGAAAAAAATCCTCACGGCCACCGCCGCCGGGCAGGTGGACATCCTGATCGGCACGCACCGGCTGCTCCAGCGCGACGTGAAGTTCCACGACCTCGGCCTCGTGGTCATCGATGAGGAGCAGCGGTTCGGCGTGAAGCACAAGGAGGTGTTCAAGCAATGGCGCGCGCACGTCGATGTGCTCTCAATGAGCGCCACCCCCATCCCGCGCACGCTCTACCTCGCGCTCACCGGCGCACGCGACATGAGCGTCATCGAGACGCCGCCGACCGACCGCCTGCCCATCCAGACCATTGTCAAAACCTACGATGAAGCCCTCGTGGTCGAGGCGATCCGCCACGAGATCCGCCGGGGCGGACAAGTATTTTACCTGCACAATCGGGTGCAGACGATCGACCTCGTGGCGGCGCGGCTGGGCCAGTTGCTGCCGGAGTTGAAAATCGGCGTGGGCCACGGGCGGATGGGCGAAGGCGAACTCGAGCGGACGATGACCGACTTTGTGGCGGAAAAATACCAGGTGCTCGTATGCACGACCATCATCGAGAGCGGCCTGGACATCCCCAATTGCAACACGCTCATCATCGAGGGCGCGGACCGCTTCGGGCTGTCGCAACTTTACCAGCTGCGCGGGCGCGTGGGGCGCTTCAAACAGCAGGCTTACGCCTACTTGCTGCTGCACCGGCACACGCGGCTGCTGGACATCGCCCGCGAGCGGCTCAGCACCCTGCGTGCGCACAACCAGCTCGGCGCCGGGTTTCGCATCGCCATGCGCGACCTCGAGCTGCGCGGCGCGGGCAACCTGCTCGGGGCCGAGCAGAGCGGGCACATCGTCGGCGTGGGCTTCGAGCTTTACTGCCAGCTCCTGCGGCAGTCGGTCGCCCGGCTCAAGGGCGAATCGCAGGCCGCGGCCGTGCGGGCGAACGTGAAGCTCGATTTTGTCTTCATCGGCGAAGCCGCGGCCGAAAAGATGCCCCGCGGCCGGCACGAGGACAGTTACACCGCGCTCAAGGACGCCGAGTCCGCCGCGGTCGACGAGGTGGCGAAAATCCCGGCCCGCCTGCCCGCCGGCTACATTGCCGAGACGCGCCTGCGCATCGACTTCTACCGCCGCCTCGCGCTGGCCGAGACTCCCGTGCAATTGAAGCAAATCGAAGGCGATTTGCTCGATCGTTTCGGCAAATTCGGCCCGGAAGTGCGCGCCCTGCTCCTGGTGACTGAAATCCGCGTGCGGGCGGAACAAAAGGGCCTGATCTCCGTCTCAACCGAAGGCAGCCGTTTGAAATGCCTGCGGGGCAGCGGGCGCCGCGATGACCTCGTAATGGTCGGCACGCGGTTTCCGAGGTTGACCGCCCCAAGGCCGCTTCTACGGTTGAAAGAAATAGTTCAGTTCCTCAATAACCTTCCATGATTTCTTTCCGTTCCGTCCCCGCCGGCATTGCTCTCTGCTTCGTTTTTGCCGCGGCGACCCCTTTGATCCGCGCCCAGCCAGTGATGCCCGACCAGGCGGCAAACGACGGGCTCGACATGCGCTTCACCAACGGCATCGCCGCCGTCGTCGAAGACCATATCATCACGGTGGACGATGTGCGCCGCGAAATCAGCCCGCTGATCCCGCAGATCCAGCGCGAGAGCCATAATGAGCAGGAATTCGACAAAAAGCTCGAATCGCTGCAAAACGACATCATCCAGCAACTCATCGACCGCGTGCTCATCGTCAAGGAATTCCACAAAGACGACAAAAGGCACGTGCCCGACAGCATCATCGACAACGAAATCGACGAGCAGCAAATCACCGAGTTCGATGGCGACCGCAGCAAGTTCCTCGCCTACCTTCGCTCGCGGGGAATGACCTTGCGCGATTACCGCAAGGAGGTCGAAGAGGATCTCATCTACAACTACATGCGCGGGCAGCAGCGCAAATCGCAAAGCACGGTCAGCCCGGTTAAAATCGAAACCTTCTACAACGAAAACAAGGAGCGGTTTTACCAGGAAGACTCCGTGCATCTGCGCATGATCCAGTTCCTGCGCCGCGACGGCGAAACCGACGATGCGTTGGGCGCCCGGGCCCATGAAGTGTATGCCAAGTTCAAGACCGGCGAAAAGTTTGACGAGCTGGCCCGCTCCTTCAGCCAGGACACCCGCCGGACCAAAGGTGGCGATTGGGACTGGGTGAATCGCTCCAGCATCCGCAAGGAGTTCGCCGATGTGCTCTTTGGCCTCAAGAAAGGCGAATGCAGCCAGCCAATCGTGCTTACGGACGGCGCCTATCTGCTTTACGTTGAAGACCGCAAATACGCCGGCATCCAGCCGCTTAGTGCGGTTCGCGATGAAATTGAGCGCATCCTGATCACCCAGGCCGGCCGCGAAGCCACCGAACTCTGGCTCGAACGCCTGCGCCGAGAGGGTTACGTCAAGCACTTCCAGATCTGAACGGCCCGGCGGGCAGTTTGGCCAAATCAGTAGGTCGGGCTTTACGCCCGACACTTCTTGTTATCTTGTCTGCATACTTTCAGCGCCGGCGAACGACTTGGAGAGGTCGGATGTCGGGGATAAACCCCGACCTACAAAATTACGCGCGACAAACTCAACCACCACACTGGCCGGCTGGAACCTAAGGCTTATCCCTTAAAACTTAAAGCTTATGCCCCCGCGCATGCCTTCCTGATTACCAAAGTCGAGGCGGTTCGTATAATTGCCGTTCGGGGAATGGATGTCCTGATTGTAACCCGTGGTGGATTGAAAGACCGCGCCAAGATAAACCCCCGTGACGTCGTTGAACGAATATTCGATATTGGCATCGGCAAAATAAGCCGGCAACACGGTGTTGAAGTTGTCTGATACCGTGCTCGTAATCGGCGTGCTGGTTGGCGTGGTCAGCGTCTGGTCGACGGAAAAGGTCGTGCCGACATAGACGAGCGCCGGGCCTCCACTCACGGTCGCGCTGAATTTCTCCGTGATCGGCACGATCATTTCGGCGCCGCCGCGCAGCGTGAAATAAGCCCCGTTGACATTCCATTTCTCCGTGACCTGGGTGGCATTCGTCGTTGTCGAGGAAGCGGGCGTAGGGTTGGTTGGCGTGCTGCCAAGCAAGGTGGTGTTGTTCACGCTAGTGCCGTTGGCGTCGAGCCCGGTGGACGGGGCCGTGTAAGGCGCGGGCGAAGGCGGCGCGGTCGGAGTCGCGCTGTTGGTGGGATTGCCGTTGGAGTCGAGCACGGGGTCGTTGTTCACGTCCAAATTTGGGCCAAATGTTTGGTAGTTATCGGTCAGCGTCGTCACATCGGCCAGGACATGTTGCGACCGTGAATAGCTGATCTTGTTCAGACCAATGCCGCCGATGAGATCGAATTGGACCCGGCCCAAGTGCCAGCCGAAATCGCGCTCATAGGTAAGCTCAATGCCATTGCCGCTGCCCGCCCGGCCATGGTGCGGATTATTGCCATCGATCTTGGCACTGTAGGCATTCATATTGACACTCGTGCCATCGGCGCCCACCTGAGCTGCGCTGTTATAATTCCAAGTATTGGTTCTGCCGTCGGGGGCAACGGCCGCGCCCGTCGCCGCGTTTGTGCGCGTATCCGGATCGACAAAGCCGTCGTTATACCTGCGAATGCCGTTCGCATCAGGGGTCAGATTGGCCCCGGACGGAATTATGCCGGAGCCGGAAAATGAAACCCTCGGCCCGGTCAGGACGCGAAACCCGATGGATAATTTTTGCTTGGGCGGCGCCAGGTAGTCCACATCCAGGCCCACCGGGGGCGGCGGTTCGTACTGCTCGGGGGGCGGGCCTTCCTGCGCGTAGAGCGAACCGAAGATGGGGGCAATGAAGGCCAGCGCGAGGCAGGCAAAGGGTTTATTCATAAATCTGGGCGGATAGTGATTCAGACGCGAACGTCGGGGAAAGGTTGCGCGAAAAAAACCTTGGATGGCAAGCCCGGGTTAGGGCCAGCGAGCGGGCCAGCCTTAATAAATGTGGGCGGGATGCCCCCTGGGCTTCGTAGCTTCAGCCGTTTCGACAAGCCTGTTCGGGCAAGCCCATCGACTTACTCAGGGCCTTGAGCTTGTCGAAACAGCCCAGGGGGTCCCGAGCATTGTCGAGGGGTTCAAGGCCCTGGGCCAGTCGATGGGCGAAGTAGCCTCACCCCGCGATCATCCTTCTCACTCCTTGAACTCGTTGAAGTTCTTCTTGGCCGCGGCAACTTCAGTCTTCAACGCGGCGGCCGCTTGTGGATCCAGCGCGGCTTCGCGTTCGCGCAGGCGTTTTTCCCGGGCGCGCAGTTCTTCTTCCCGCTGATCCAGCTCAGTTTCCTTCTCCTGCTCCGACTGCACTTTCTCGAAGAGCTTGGTTTCGCTTTCATCGAGAAACTGTTCGCGTTCGCGCTGGGATTTCTTCGCTTCCTTGAGCGCCGCTTCCTGGCGCTCCAGCTCGGCCTTGAGCTGCTCCAGGGCGGCCTGCTCTTCCTTGTTCGCAGCCTGGCTGCCGGGAGCGCGGGCTTTTAACTTGGCGACGTCCACCAGTTTTTCGCGCGCCAGCAGCAAGGCCTCGGACTCCGCCAGGTCGCGCTCGCGGCCGGCCAGCGTGGCTTCCAGTTCGCTGATCTCGTGCTCGCGATCGACCAGTTTTTGTTCGAGCTCGCGCAGGTTTCTCTCGAGTTCGCCGAGTTGGGCCGAATCCAGCAGCCGCGCCTCGCCCCAGGGCGTGCGCGTGACATTCATGATGGCGCTGATCGACTTGCGCGCTTCCGCGGAGGCTTGGGCAATCTCGGGGGCACGTGTGCCGCCCTGGCGTCGCGGAAGTGCAAGGCTGCCCTCGCTTTTGACGCGAGCCGGAAACTTGATGGATTGTTCAGGCACGTCGGCCATGGCGGGCTATTTTCTACCGAAAAGCCGGGCCAAAGACCCGAAGAATCCACCGGTCTTCTTTGCTTTTTCCACTTCTTTCACCTGCGACCCCGCCTTTAAATGGGGCTGGAGCAACACGCCGGCGAGCGTCTCGGCCACAGGGTCGTTGAGCACCATGAGGTAACGTTCGATGGAACCACCTTCACTGATTTGTGCCTTCACTTCAGCCAGTTCATCGGCAAACCACGCAAAAAACTGGTCGGCCCGGGCGCGCAGCGCAGCGGCGGCGGCGGTGACCTCTTCCTCGGAAAGCGTGTCGGCTTCGACCGCTTCCTCCGGGGTCAATTGGGCGCCGAAATTGCGCAGCAGCGCATAACGCATGGCGGGCGGGCGGCTATTGACCGGCAGGGCCAGGGCCTCGGGCAGGTGCAGGCCTTTGCCGCCGGGGCGGAAAGGCATCATTTCCGCGAGCGCATTTTCATCAATGTGCGAGATGGCATTGAGCAGCTTGCGGAAATCGCCGCTCACGATGACCGATTTTGACATGCTCTGGGCAAAAATGGCGAACTGCCCGAGCGTGGAAAGGTTTTCCAACTGGCAAAACTCGAGCGTGTCAGCCGAGAGCTGGGTGAGCCCGATGGGATAGCTTTCCGGGATCTCCACTTTCGCGAAGTTTTTCAGCAGCTGGTTGTCCTTGGCCGCATGGACTTCGGTCTGCTGCACCATTTCCCCGAAGGGATTGTCGAAAGCCATCGTATCGCGAAGGATGGTGATGAGGTGATTGATGCTCTCGGGAGAGCCGGCCAGGCTGAGCGTGCGGGAAAGTTCCGGGTAGCTCAAATCGATGTATTTGGCGGGCGTCTCTTCCGCGCCGGTGAAGGGCCACTCATCGGTGTCGAGGTTCTGGGCCAGGCTGACCAGCGAGGTGTCCACCATGATGGAGGTGTGAAACGCCATGCGAATGTCGTCCCAGTCTTGCTCGGTAAATTTTTTCTCGGCCATGGGGGAAGGATGCGATTAGGTTACAGGATATTCCGCCGCGGTCAAAGCGACTGACCTTGTTCAATGATCTCGGCGGCCAGCTTGCGGTAATCGTTGGCCACGGTGTCGATTTCCTCGGTTTCCTGGCCAACGAGAATGACGGGGAGCCCCAGGGTGACCGCACGGCGCACGACGGTGGCGTCGCGGATCTGCGCGTTGAATATCTTCGCATTGGGCGCAATGCGCTTGGCCGTGCGAAATTGATTCAGACGGAGTTGCATGCGCATCTTGGGCACCTCGATGTCCACATTGGCTTTGATGGAATTGAAAATCAAGCCCTCCACCTGCGCGGGAGTTCCCATCCCGGACGAGCGGAAGCTGGCCGAAATGGCGTGAAACTTGTGCAGCTTTTCCACGAGCAGCGTGAAGCCGATGAGGCTGAGGGCGTCGGGATTGACCGGCAGGTAAATCTCGTGCGAGGAAAACACGCCGCACTGCGCGGCCTTCAGGATGTTGGGCGGACAGTCGAAGAGAATAAAGTCGTAGTCGTCCTCGATCTCATCGAGCTGCTGCTGGAAAATGTAGTAAGGCGGCCGCTTGGGGTCGCCCTCAAATTCGGCCTCGAGATCGACGAGATTGAACGTCGTGGGCACGAGATCGAGGCCGGGCAGCACCTTCTCGCCGTTTTTGTCCTCGACCACGTCTTTGATGATGAGTTCGCGGATATGCTTCTGGCCGGGATCGAAGATGGAAAGGATGGCGCCCTCGCCGGTGCTGTTGATTTTGTTCCAGCGCTCGAGACGCAACAACCAGATGCTCGCGTTCGATTGGGTATCGAGGTCAAACAGCAGCACGCGCTGGCCAAGCTTGGCCAAGGCCGCCGCCGTATTGACGATGAGCGAAGTTTTACCAACGCCGCCTTTGTAGTTTATGAAGCTGATTTTCCGAGTCATCGCCAAAAATTTGATAAAACCGTTATGCTACGTGAGGTGACGACCATGCCAACTTGTCCCTGCCCTTCCAGTCAAAAACAATCCTATGTCGTCTTCTTTCACAGGTTTTGAACATTTTTCATACCATCTGCGATAACAACTTTGGGTCATTGTCACGTTATTTTAACCTGTTTGCGGCCCTTATGCCACACCAGCCGTGTCAAATTCACGTATCATGGCTGCCCTCATTCTCAGTGTTGACGACGAACCCGACGTGACCGACCTCGTGCACTTTCACCTCACGAAGGCCGGCCACCGGGTGCTGACGGCAGGCAGCGGGCGCGAAGCGCTCGAAATCATCCGGCTAACCCAGCCCGATCTCATCCTGCTTGATCTCATGCTGCCCGATATCGACGGTTTCGGCGTGTGCGAGATCCTCCGCCGCTCCCCACGCACAGCCACCATCCCGGTGGTCATTCTCACCGCCTGGGCGACAACCGACGCACGCCATCTCGGCCTCGATCTCGGTGCACTCGACTACCTTACCAAACCCTTCAGCCCGAAAGAGCTGACCGCGCGCGTGCAGCACCTGCTCGACCTGCGTCCGGCCGTGCAGCCCCACGCGCACTGACCGCCGGCGAAAGCACACTGGTTTTCAACTATCAAGGTGGAACGCCACCGGCACGCTCATGCGAAAACGCACGGGCACGCCATGCAAGGTGCCGGGCGCGAACCTCCACAGTCCGATCGCCTGCACCGTCGGTTCTTCAAAAATGGGGTCGGTTGAACTCACCACGTGTGGATTCATCACGTGGCCTGACTCGTCCACGACAAAGGTCACCACGACCTCGCCACTTTCACCCGCCTGCCTGGCCTCCAAGGGATAAATCGGTTGCGGCTGCCTCACCGCTTCCGGCGTATGATCGAGCATGTCCGGATTAACTGGCGGTCTGCCGGGACTGGTTGGATTACCGGGACCGCTCGTCGGCGACCAGGGACCCGGCAAACCCACCGTGGAGTAAGGCAGATTAGGTGTTACGGGAATTCCCGGCATATCCGGCCGCTCGTACGAAACTGGATTAAGAATCTCCGGCCGCTGTTGTTGTGTCGAATTGTTGTGCGACGGGTCGTCACCCTTTTGCTCCGTTATTTCGCCCGTCAACGGCACATCGATCGTCGTAGATGCTGGATCGGGGGGACGGGTCGGATTCAGCTGCGACATCGCTGGATTTCCGGTAAAACCAAGGAAAAGCGCCGCATGCGCACTCAGCACAATCGCGGCGGGCAGGACGAACCGGCGATTTGCGCCGCCATCAACGGTTATGGTGTTCATAACCAGACAACGCCCGGCGCGAGAATTTATTAGGTGCTATCTCTAAATTTATTCCGGCTTTTTCGTACACTGCGTCTGCGCGCCAGGCGGCAGCGGCGGTGTCGGGCCGACGCCAGCGGGCGGAAGCGTGCCATCGAGTTCCTGCCGCCAGTGCGCGACGTCGCCACCCGGGCAATAAATATACATCATGTGCAGCGGCTCGTCGCCGATGTTGGTGAGCTGGTGAAACACGGTCGGCGGCAGGAACACCGCCTGCCCGCCGACGATTTCCTGCTTCTCACTGCCGACGCAAATTTCGCCGCGGCCTTCGAGCACCATGTAAATTTCCTCCTGCTCCTGGTTGTGCCATGGCACCTGTCCACCGCGCGGCTCAAGGACGACGTAGCCCATGGCAAAGCCCTTCGCCTGGATGGGCTGCCCGGGCGCCTGTCCGACCAGCCCGCGCGTCCAGCGGCGGGCGGGGAAGGTGCGACCAGGGATTTTCGCAATGTCTCCAATAATCATGATGGATGCTTTGTTGCACAAAAGCGCCCTGCCCCGCGAATTAATTTTGCTCGACGAAAAATCCGGTGGGAGCTTCTAAAAAATGCGATCCGACCC
>Ga0210392_10000100_pt1 | contig 69996 bp, 54 predicted proteins | sample IncBWC30OmetaG_FD_161057 | JGI IMG/M metagenome (GOLD analysis project Ga0210392, IMG submission 161057) | Forest soil microbial communities from Barre Woods Harvard Forest LTER site, Petersham, Massachusetts, United States - Inc-BW-C-30-O ... | reverse complement strand
TCAATCGAATCTTACCTCGATGAGATTCATCCGCTGGGCTATTGCCCCGAAGGCGATGTGATCGCCGACCCGTGCGTGTTCCTGCTTTCAAGCAAGGCACGCTTCATCACCGGTCACATCATGCACATCAGCGGCGGCGCGGAACTCGGCTATCGGAGGCCGATTTGAATTTATGATTAAAACCATTTCAACCCGCGATATGCGGTACCCCATTGGTTCGGGCCGCGGCAGCGACGCGATTCACAAGGACCCCATTTATTCCTATGCCGTCACCCTGCTGCGGGACGAAAAAGGATGCACGGGCAGCGGACTCGCCTTCACGTTGGGTGAAGGCAACCAACTCGTCTGCGAAGCAGCGAAGTTCTATGCCGAACGTCTCGCTGGCCTGAACATCGAGGAAATCATGGCCGACTTTGGTGCGCGGCAAAAGGCCATGGCCGACGAACAGCAGTTCCGCTGGCTTGGCCCGCACAAAGGCGTCGTGCATCTGGCACTGGCATCCGTGACCAACGCGTGTTGGGACTTGTGGGCCAAGTCGCGCGGGGTGCCGCTGTGGCAATTGCTGCTCAGCCTTACGCCGGAACAGATTGTCGCCACGCTCGATCTCTCGTATCTCGAAGACGAACTTACGCGCGATCAGGCCTTGCAAATATTCCGGGACGCCCAGGCAACCCGAACCAGCCGCGGAGACGTGCTGAAGGCAGGCTATCCCGGCTATGACACCAGTGTCGGCTGGTTTAACTATCCGGACGAACAGGTTCGCGAGAACTGCAAGCGCGCCCTGGCCGAGGGGTTCACCGCGCTGAAACTCAAGGTCGGTTCGCCCGATCCCGAGCGTGATCTCCGCCGCGCAAACATTGTCCGCGAAGTGGCCGGCGACCAGGTGCGCGTGATGCTCGACGCCAACCAGCAATGGACGTTGCCGCAGGCGCTCGCCATCTGCCTGCGTTTGCGCGCGATGAATCCATTCTGGATCGAGGAGCCGACGCATCCCGACGACGTGCTGGGCCACAAGACGCTGGCCGACGCCGTTGCACCGGTGAAGCTCGCGCTCGGGGAGCACGTGCCAAACCGTGTCATCTTCAAGAATTATCTGCAGGCCAGGTGCGCCGGATTTGTCCAGGTGGACGCCGTGCGCGTGGCCGGGGTGAGCGAATTCATTGCCGTGAGCTTGCTGTGCAAGAAGTTTGGCGTGCCGGTCGTGCCGCACGTCGGCGACACGGGCCAACTGCACCAGCATCTCGTCCTATTCAATCACGTCGGCATGGGGCACCCGGTCGTTTTTCTCGAACATATTCCACACCTGCGGGAGCACTTTGTCCACCCGGTCCAGGTCAGGAACGGTGTTTATCAGGTGCCGCAGGAAATCGGCGCGAGCTGTGATCTGAAACCAAGCTGATCGGAATCTCTGTCCCAGAGCTGAAACATCACGATCATGTCCTTGCCCGGCCCGATCATCGACGCGCACGTCCATCTCTGGGACCCGGCTCGCCTGCGCTACCCCTGGCTCGCCACGGTGCCGGACCTTGCGCATCGTCACACGCTCGACGATTTTGCGGCTGCAACGGGCAGCCTGCCGATCACCCGCCGCGTGTTCGTGCAGTGTGAGTGCGATCCGGTCCAGGCCCGCGAGGAGGTCACGTGGGTGGCGGCCATGGCGGGGATCGACGCCATTGTGGCCTACGCCCCACTCGAGCTGGCGGAAGCGTCTGCATCCGAACTTCAGTGGCTGGCCGGCCAGCCCAAGGTGCGCGGGGTGCGACGGGTTTTGCAGGGCGAGCGCACCGCGGATTTTTGCCTGCAGCCCGGCTTTGTGGCGGGAGTGCGGGCGCTTGCCCACCATGGTTTCACCTTCGACCTCTGCATCCGGCACGATCAGCTCGGAGCGGCGGCCGAACTTGTCCGGCGTTGCCCGGAGGTGACCTTCGTGCTGGACCATCTCGGCAAGCCCGCGATCAAGGACCGGATTTTCGATCCTTGGTGTGCCCAACTCGCCCAACTCGCCGAAATGCCCAACGTCGTGGCCAAGCTGTCCGGACTCACCACTGAGGCGGATGCCGCTGCCTGGACCCCGGCAGACTTGCAGCCCTATGTGGAGCATGCGCTCGCTTGCTTCGGGTGGGAGCGTCTGCTCTTTGGAGGTGATTGGCCAGTGGTCGGACTTGCCGGTGGATATCTGCGCTGGGCTGCGGCTCTGGCCACACTCATCGAACCAGCCACCCATGCCCAACACCGCGCCTTGCTTCACGACAACGCCGCACGTATCTACCGCCTTGCACCCACCCGTCCCCATGTTCTCGCTGCAAAATAAAACCGCTCTCGTTACCGGTGCGGGCTCCGGCATCGGCGAAGCGATCGCACTGGTTTTCGCCCGGGCGGGTGCCCATGTCTGGGTCGTGGATCGCGACGAGCTGTCCGGTCGCCGCACGGTTGAGGCCATCCAAACCATCGGGGCTCAGGCTGATTTTGCGGCGCTCGATGTTACCGATGGCGCGGCGGCTCTCGATCTGGCCGCGCGTCTACCGGCCCTCGATATCCTGGTGAACAATGCCGGAATCGGTCACGTGGGCAATTTGCTCAACACGGCGGGTGCAGACCTCGACCGCCTGCATGCCGTCAACGTCCGCGGGCCCTTCAATCTTTGCAAGGCCTTCGTCCCTGCGATGCTGGCTCGCGGGCGCGGTAGTGTGATCAACCTCGCCTCCATCGGCGGCATCATCGCGGTCCGCGACCGCCTGGCCTACACCGTCACCAAACACGCCGTGGTGGGGCTTACCCGCGCCCTGGCCCTCGATCACTCCCATACCGGCGTGCGTTTTAATGCGATCTGCCCAGGCCGTGTTGAGACGCCCTTCGTCAAGTCGCGACTCGCCGAGTATCCCGATCCAGAGAAGATGTATCGGGAAATGGCCTCCACTCAGCTCAACGGTCGCATGGCCCGACCTGACGAGGTTGCCGCCGCCGCCCTCTACCTCGCCAGCGACGAGGCGTCCATGGTTACCGGCTCTTGTCAGATGATCGACGGTGGCTGGAGCGCCGGCAAATAGTGATGAGCGTCGCATTGACCGTTCGCTTCGTTCGGAAGCTCTGAGGCAATCTCCGCAACCGACACGGACCAGCGAACGGCATGGTCAACTATGTGTCGCCCTTGGGTGATGACTTCGGTTTTTCAGGGGCCGGGCGACGCGTGTATGAGCGCTGACGCGCGGGCTTGGCCAATGGCGACGGAGAGGGTTCTGCCGGGATGAGCGGCACCATTTGGGCGAGATGATGGGTGAGCCCAAGCACCCAGAGGACCTTCATGAGATTGCGGAGCGTAATATTGCCACTGCCGGTCTCAAAATTCTGGTAGGCCGCGCGGGAAAGGTGAGCCCGGCGGGCCATTTCCGCCTGCGACCAGTTTCGCTTGAGGCGGTGTTGTCTCAACCGCTCGCGAAGGATGCGCACGGCGTCGGGACCGCCTTGGACAGGTTCATGGCCAGTCAACACATCACTAGTCATTGCCTTTTATAACAGGCATAAATTTATTAAATCAATAATAAAGCATGTTAAATTAGGCGTAAATTTAACAGGACTGGTCTTGGTGGCTGATCATCTGAGGCGGCCAAGTATCAAGTCACAAGATAACCGAGCACTCCTGACTCCTAATCCTGCTACTTGATACTTGTTACCTGATACTTAATGCCGACCTGTCCCTTGTGGCGGTGCCATCTCATCTTTGTCATTCCGAGCCGTGCGAGGAATCTCTGCTGTTCTTGGGGATTTCAATTTCGGAGATGTCAGACTGTCGGCCTTCGGCCTCGGTACCTTGCACGGCTCGGAATGACAATTTTAACCGTCATGGGTCATTAAAACTGAAATTGTTCTAGGTAGGAGCGCGACAAAGCAATTTTTGGCCGGGGTCATACCGTCAAGAACGACCAATTTGTTCTGTGCGTGGCATGTCAGAAAGTTGGGGCTTATTCGTCCCCATCATTTTGCAGGGCGGTTCCTGCATTTCAACGGTCTCAGACGGCGATTCACCGAAGGAGGCTCGCGACCGCCGAACCCAATGCGTTAATTCCGGGATCATGAAGGCGAGTCCGACTCGCTCGTTTTTGCGTAACTAAATCGAAATCCTAACCGCCAGCGCCGCCTGAACATTAGCCCGGGTGCATCACACTTGGCATATCTCGCGATCTTCCTGATATGCGACACTTAACCTCTTCACTGAATCTTCAGCCAAACAATGACATGAAAACTCTGCAAAAATTCATTATCACCCTGTTTCGCGCGAGACCCAGCAACCTTAATTACCTATTTATAAAAACAAACCTGATCACGTTAAGCCTAAACTGCGGTGGCGCGGTGCGGTTTGCCTTGTTGCTGGGGTTTTTTTGGTGTGGTGCGACCACCCATATTGCTCGGGCAGATGATACGAGCGCCATAGCTGCGCAGCCAATGCCGCATCCCGTATCAACGACTCCATCGGTCAAAGATCAAAAGCCGATTGTGCTGCCGGAATTCGATGTCAACGGCCTGCGCGAGCGGCTGGATGCTCGGGAGAAGATGATGGAAAAGCAGGGTACCGGGTATTGGGCTGGTTTTATGCGCCTCGATAACGGGAGTTTTCTCGATAATATCTTCTTCTGTCATCAATACAAATCTGCACATCCAAACGAACTTGTCCGGCTCGTGACGTGGATGAGGCAGGGTTCTTTGACTTCAAATCCGTATCACTACGGCATCGGCGAAATTACAGACTCCATAATGATCGAAAATATTCTGGTTTACACTGCTCGCGATGAATTGCATGTGCGTGATACACGTTTGGGTGATCGCGTTTACTCAAACTTTAAGGCCAGCCAGATTTTCACCCTTACGGATCATCGGCTCCGGCAAGCGGCAGCACAGATGATTATTCCCCCGCCGCCCATGGGTTCGCTTCGGCCGCTGGTCACCACTTATATCCCGGACACGGTAGCCGGGGATGATCCAAACCTTCAGGTGCGTTACGCAGAAGCGAAGCTCAAGGAGGTCGGGATTACCGCCTTCGTTGTGCCTGCGACCGATAGAACCGGGCCCAATAACGACCTGATGCTCATTTTCGGCGTCGACCACAACTTTTATGTCTGGCGCCCATATTACGGGGCCTACCACCTCTCAAAGGACTCCTACGCCAAATTCGGCATCAGGGAAGTCGTCGATGCAGCTGCCAAGTAACATGAAATCCCGCGCCGATAGGCCCGCGCAATCCAATCACCAATTCATGGGTGTCCTGATTTAACGGCTTGTGCCCAAGTTTGCCTTGCGGCCGACTCTTCATCAAAAAGGGAAATGACAACGCGCCGTCCAAGACAAGTCCACGGCGCCCTTCTCTATGTGGCGGCATGGGCGCCCGTGTGCGTTTTGAGTACGTGGTCCAACGCCTACAACACGAATGCGCCAGCCTATGCGGCGGCCTATTTACACGCGACCGTGCATTTTTTGCCCGGAATTTTGGTTGGCGTAGTGGCCTGGTCCATGGCCGAGCACGTGGCTTGGCACTCACTGCGACCGGGCAAGTTCGCTGCCATCCAGTTGGCGTTTATTCTCGCCACCTGCGGTGCATGGGAAGTCGGTTACTACGGTGATCTCTGGTTCGTCGGGGGCTGGCCACATGTTCGGTGGGGTGCGTCGCACAGTTTCCCTTTGGTCTACCTTCTCGATCTGCTGATCTGTTGCCTTCAGGTCGCTGTGTTCCACGCCATCCGCATATCCCGGGAGATGCAGGAAAAGGAACTCGCCGTCATCGAGGCCGACCGCCTTCGCACCCGGGCGGAAATGGAAGCCCTGCGTGGACGGCTCAATCCGCATTTTCTTTTCAACAGTTTGCATTCCATCACCGCGCTGGTGCGGGACGATCCCGCGCAGGCCGAGGATGCCTTGCTCCAGTTTGCGGCGCTCTTGCGCAGGGTGCTGGAGGTGAAGCGTGGCTCCACCGACGATGTGGCGCTCGCCGACGAGATGGCCTTTGTCGATGACTACCTTGCCATCGAGCGACTGCGGCTTGGCGACCGGCTGCGAATCGATCGACATATCTCGCCCGCCGCTCTCGGGTGCTGGTTGCCGGCCTTCAGCGTGCAGCCGCTCGTGGAAAATGCCCTCCGCCACTCCATCGCCCCGCGCCGGGAGGGCGGTCGGGTGAGCGTGCGGGCAGAAGTTTCGGGAAACCTGCTCAAGGTCGAGGTCGGAGACGACGGACCGGGGGCCAACACGTCTGCGGTTGCCCTCTCGAGCGGAATCGGACTCGACGTGATTCGTCGCCGGCTGAATCTGCGACATGGCGCGAACGCCGGGTTGGAAATTTTCACGTCGCCCGGATCGGGATTCAAGGTACGCTTCAGCCTCCCCGTCGAGGCCGGGCCTTTGAGGGAAAGTCCCTGATGAAGGCGACCGTTGCCATCGTCGAAGATGAGCCTCTGGCGCGCAAAACCCTGCGCGGAATGCTGGCCGAAGCGGACTGGCTGGAGGTGATCGGAGAAGCGGCCGATGGAGTTTCCGCCGTGGAACTCATCAACACGACAAAACCGGACTTGGTTTTTCTCGACATCCAGCTGCCCGAGCTGTCCGGCCTTGAACTGCTCAAGCGCCTCATCCACGAACCGGCTGTCATCTTCACCACGGCGCATGACCGCCATGCCATCGCGGCATTCGAGCTGGCGGCCATTGACTACCTATTGAAACCTTTCGGCCGCGCGCGATTGCAGCAGGCCTTGGCGCGCGCCCACGCCACCCTGAAAAAATCCGAGCCGGGACCGGGGGTGCCGGACGCGCGTTTTGCGTTGGGTGCTTCATCGCAAACCCCGCTGGAACGGATCCTGATCCGCGATGGCGGGCGCATTGTCCCTTTGGCGACACGGGAGATCGAGCGCATCGATGCGGATGGAGATTACGCGGCCGTCCGCGCCCGCAGCCGGACGTTCCTCATCAATTTGCCGCTGGCCGATTTTGAAACGAAGCTCGATCCGCGGTTGTTTGTGAGGGTGCACCGCTCGCACATCGTGAACCTCGATTTTGTCGCCGCCATCGAACCCGTTGATAACTCCCAACTGATTCTGCGGATGAAAGACGGCGCCAAGATCACCGCGAGCCGCGCCGCGTCGAAAGGCCTGAGAGACCGGGCTCTTTGAGGAGATCAACCTGGCAAGGCTGGATTCCATCATTTCGCCGGTTTCAAACTTGATAGAAAGGACTTCCAGCCCTTCGACGTTGCTCAGGGTTTCTGTGCTGATAAAAACGCACGCCAACCCTTCGACTGCGCTCAGGGTTTTCAGCCTGAGTTGGCTAAAAACGGCTTCCAACCCCCGAACGAGGTGATGTTGCGCGCGCCTTCGATGGCGTGGGTTTCGCAGAGAAATCCTTGCACCGACGTGCCATCTTCAAGCGCGAGCGTGCCGATGCCGAGCGGGGCAGGGATGGCGGCGACGAAGCGTCCGTAGGCGTCCGAGGGCAATTCCCAAACCTCGACCTCGATGGATGCGCCGCCGCTTTTCACACGCACGAGTCCGGGCTTCGGCGGGGTGGTGCCGGGCAGCGCGTAGAGCTGGTAATGTGGCGCGGTGCGCGTGGCGCGCACCAGCTTTGCGCCGAGTTGCAAGAGCTGCGGGTTCAGCGGCAAACCGCTCAAGTGCGCGCCGCAGACGGCCAGCAACACGCCGGCGGACGGCGTGTTGCGGCTAGTAGTTGGTAGTTGGGAATTGGTATTTGGTTTCGATCCGCTGCTTGCTGCACCCTGAGTTTGCCGAATGGGTCGAAGGGTGTCCGTACCAACTACCAAATCCAAATTACTAACTACCTCGCGGTTGGGACCAATACCTTCGCTGACAAATTGAGCCCCGAGTCCCAACGCGAGCGCATCATGCCCCGCGGGCCCGACGAGCGTCACTCCCCACGGCAGGCCGTTGGGCAAAAATCCGGCCGGAACCGCGACGGCGCAGAGATCCAATAAATTCAGGTAGTTGGTGTAGTAACCCAGGTTGCTGTTGAGTTTCACTGGTTCGGCTTCGATCTCGGCGATGGTGTAGATCGTCCCCGCGGTCGGCGTGAGCAGCACGTCGATTTCTTTCCACACCGGTTCGGCTTTTTGCCGCAGTTCCGCCAGCTTGTAGAAACCTTCAAACGTCGCGACCGCCGTGATGGATTTTCCGCCTTCGATGATCTGCCGCGTCACCGGATGCAGCGCCTCGGGTCTTTTTTCGATGAAATTGCGGATGGCTGCGTAGCGTTCGGCCACCCACGGGCCCTCGTAGAGCAGGCGGGCGGTTTCGACGAATGGCGCAAAATCGATTTCGACGATGCGCGCCCCGAGATCCTGCCAGTGCGCGACCGCCTTCGAAAAAAGCTTCGCGGCGTCGGCATTTCCGAAGAAGTTCAATCGCTCCGCGCAAGGCACGCCGATGCGAAGTGGGGTGGTTGGCGCGGAGCGAGTAGTTGGTAGTTGGTAATTGGTAGTTGGTGAAACAGTCGGAGGCTTCGATTGATTGTTTTCCGTACTAACTACCAAATCCAAATTACCAACTACTGTTCGGTCGGCGTGCGCCGACCTCGCGACCGCGAGCACCGCCGCTGCGTCCGCGCACGTCCGCGCGAACACCGAGACGCAGTCGAGGCTCCGGCAGGCCGGGACCACGCCGCGGGTGCTCAGCAGGCCGCGCGTCGGCTTGAGGCCGACGAGATTGTTGAAAGCCGCGGGCACGCGGCCCGAGCCCGCCGTGTCGGTGCCGAGAGAAAAACTGCACAAGTCCGCCGCGACCGCGACCGCCGAGCCGCTGCTCGATCCGCCCGGGATGTAGGCCGGGTTGAACGGATTGCGCGGCGTGCCATACGGCGAGCGCGTGCCGACCAGGCCCGTCGCGAATTGATCGAGATTGGTTTTGCCGATGGGAATCGCCCCGGCGTCGAGCAGCCGTTGCACGACCGGCGCGGATTCGGCCGGCGTGTAGGCGAATTCCCGGCAGGCCGCGGTCGTGGGCACGCCCGCGAGATCGATGTTGTCCTTGATCGCGAACGGCACGCCGTAGAGCGGTTGCGCCGCCGGGCCGCGCGCCTCGACGCGCCGCGCATGCGCCTCCAGTTCCTCAAGCGACAACCGATGGATCCACAGCGCCGGATCGTTGTGGGCCTCGCAACGCCGCCAGATCTCCTCGACCAGCGCGGTCGGAGTGAGATCGCCGCGGGCGTAAGCCGCGCGGAGCGCGGAAATGGTTAGTTCACGGTTCACGGTTGGTATCAGAAAAGTATCAGGTATCAGGTTTTCAAGTATCAGGAATGTGTCCGCATCATACTCTTGTTACTTGCTACCTGTTACTTCACCTCCAGCACAACGAGAATTTCCCCGGAGCTAACGGGCCGTCCTTCGGCGCAGCGTACTTCATGGACGCGGCCGGCGCGCGAGGCGACGATGGTGATTTCCATTTTCATCGATTCGATGATGAGCAGTGCGTCGCCGGCCTTTACGGTCGCCCCGGGCGCGACGTGAATCTTCCACACGTTGCCCGGGATGTGCGCGGGCACGGCGATGCAGCCGGGCGGCAGTGCGTCGGACTTCTCCGATGCGGCCGCGGCCGGCGTTTCGGCGGAGAAGTTGAGCTGCCCCGACACTTCCCAGCGATGGCGCTCGGCCTCGAAGGAGGCCTGCTGGTTCGTCTTGAACGCGGTGATGGTGTCGCGGTTTTTCTCGAGGAACGCGTTGTAGTCGCGCAGGCGGAACGTCTCGTGCTCGATCTCGAGCTTCACCTTGCCCTGGACGAAATCGTCGCGGAAGCGCGTCAGCTCCGCGTTGCTCACCGGATAAAAGCGAATCTGGTCGAAGAACCGCAGCAGCCACGGCTTGTCGTCGGTGAAGTCGGCCGTCTGCCGGTAGCGATTCCACATCTGGCAGGTGCGGCCGATGAATTGGTAGCCGCCCGGCCCTTCCATGCCGTAGATGCAGAGGTACGCGCCGCCGATGCCGACCGCGTTCTCCGGCGTCCACGTGCGCGCGGGATTGTATTTCGTGGTGACGAGCCGGTGGCGCGGATCGACGGGCGTGGCCACGGGCGCGCCGAGGTAAACGTCGCCGAGGCCAAGCACGAGGTAGCTCGCGTTGAACGCGATCTCCTTCACCTGTTCGATCGAGTCGAGTCCGTTGATGCGGCGGATGAACTCGATGTTGCTCGGGCACCAGGGCGCATCCTTGCGCACGATCTGCATGTATTTGCGGATGGCGAGGAGGGTGGATTCGTCCTCCCACGAAAGCGGCAGGTGGACCACGCGGGTCGGCACCTCCATGTCGTCGGTGGCCGGCAGGAGCGACTCGGCCTCAAGCAGGGTTTCCATCAGGCGCTCGAGCGGCAGCACGCGGTTGTCGAAATGGACCTGGAGCGAACGGATGCCGGGAGTGAGGTCGAGCAGGCCTGGCATGGGATGCTGCTGGAGCCACTGGTGCAATGCGTGCACGCGGAAGCGCAGGTTCAGGTCGAGCGCGAGCGGCCCGTATTCAATCAGCAGATACCGATCGCCGGAGCGGCGGTAGACGACCGGCGGAGCCGCAGCCGTGCCAGGCTCCGTATGCAGGATAGCGGGCTCCGCTGGAGTAATTGGTAGTTGGTAATTGGTAGTTGGTTTCGATCCAACGCTTGCCGTGCCCTGAGCCTGTCGAGGGGCGTCCCCACCAACTACCAATTCCGAACTACTAACTACGCGATTGGAACGCTTGTGCCGGCGCGCCGGTACAAGCGTTTCAATCGCCGCATCCTGCGCAAACTCGGCCGCCTGCGCGGCGGCGGCGGTCAGGCGCAGGAAGCGCACCTTGTCGCCGGGCTTGAGCTGGCCGATTTTCCACAGCTCGCTTTGCACGATGGTCGCGGGGCAGACGAAACCGCCGAGGCTCGGGCCGTCGGGGCCGAGGATGATCGGCATGTCGCCGGTGAAATCGATCGTGCCGATGGCGTAGGCGTTGTCGTGGATGTTCGACGGATGCAGGCCGGCCTCGCCGCCGTCCTGGCGCGCCCAGCGCGGCTTCGGTCCGATCAGGCGCACCCCCGTGCGCGCCGAGTTGTAATGCACCTCGTAGGTCGCGGAAAAAAGATCGGCGATGTCTTCGTCGGTAAAAAAATCCGGCGCACCGTGCGGGCCGTAGAGGACGCCGATGGACCACTCGCGGGAGATGGAAGGTATCAACCCCTTCGGCAGGCGTGTGAGTGGTGGCTTGAGTAGCGAGTAGTGAGTAGCGGGTAGTGAGTAGTCGAAATTGATCTCCGGAGTTGAATGTTGAATGTTGGACGTTGGATGTTGGATGTTCGCGGCGCGCACGCGAAGCGTGTCGCCGCCGCGCAGCGCCCGGCCGGCATGTCCGCCAAAGAGACCGAGGGTGAAGGTCGATTTGCTGCCGAGGTAGTCCGGCACGTCGAAGCCGTGGCGGATCGCGAGGTAGGCGCGCAGGCCCGCGCCATCGGCCGTGCCGATACGCAACGTCTGGCCTTTTTTCACGCGCACCGCCCGCCAGGGGGCAACGGGTTTGTCATCGAGCGTCGCCGGCAGGTGCGCGCCGGTCAGCGCGATGACCGCGGCGGTGTTGAAGCGCAGGCTCGGGCCGCTGACCGCGATTTCCAGCCCGGCGGCGGAAGCGGGATTGCCGACGAGCCGGTTGGCGAGGCGGAACGACAAGTGGTCCATCGGCCCCGAAGGCGGCACGCCGACGTCCCAGTAACCGACGCGGCCGGGATAGTCCTGCACCGTCGTCTGCGTTCCGCCCTCGAGCACGTCGATCGTGGCGGCGTCGTAGGGCAGGGTCGCGAGCGAGCGCGTGGTGATTTTACCGGCTTGAAAAATTGGCGAGGCCACGATCTGCCGCAGGTAGTCGAGATTCGTCTCGAGCCCGTGCACGCGCGTCCCGGCCAGGGCCGCGGACATCCGCGCCAGCGCCTCGGCGCGATCCGCCCCGCGCACGATGATCTTGGCCAGCAACGGATCGTAGAACGGCGAGACCTCCGTCCCGCGCTCGACCCACGTCTCAATGCGGGCTTCCGGCGGAAAATGCACGTCGGTGAGAATGCCGGTCGCGGGCTGGAAATTTTTGCCCGGATCCTCCGAGTACAGCCGCACCTGGATCGACGCGCCGCGCGGCTGGGGCCGGAAATTTTCCAGCGAGCCCAGCTCGCCCGAAGCCTGCTTCACCATCCACTCGACGAGATCGATGCCGGTGACCTCCTCGGTCACGCCGTGCTCGACCTGCAGCCGCGTGTTGACCTCGAGGAAATAAAATTCGCCGGTCTGCGCGTCGAAAACGAATTCGACCGTGCCGGCGTTCTGGTAGCCGGCGGCCGCGCCGAGGCGCGCGGCGCAATCCCACAGGCGCCGGCGCTGCGCCTCGTCGAGGCCGGGCGCGGGCGTTTCCTCGATGACTTTCTGGTTGCGGCGCTGGGCGGAGCAATCGCGTTCGCCGAGCGCGACGACGTGGCCGAGCCCGTCACCGAAAATCTGCACCTCGATGTGCCGCGCCTGCTCGACGTATTTCTCGAGATAGATGCCGCCCTGCTTGAAGTTGTTGCGCGCGAGCCGGTCCACCGAGGCGAAGGCGTCGGGCAGTTCGGCGGCCGAGCGGATGAGCTGCATGCCGATGCCGCCGCCGCCGGCCGTGCTCTTGAGCATGACGGGATAGCCGATGCGCGCGGCCTCGCTGAGCGCGTGGTCGGCGTGGTCGAGCAGCTTGCTGCCGGGCAGCAGCGGCACGCCGTTGGCCTCGGCGAGCGCGCGGGCGGCGTGCTTGAAACCAAACGCGCGCATCTGCGCGGCGGTCGGCCCGATGAAAATGATGCCCGCGGCCGCGCAGGCCTCGGCGAAGGCGGGGTTCTCGCTCAGGAAACCGTAGCCGGGATGGATCGCCTGCGCGCCGACGCTTCTCGCGGCGGCAAGGATTTTTTCGACATCGAGATAGCTTTGCGCGGCGGGAGACGGGCCGATGGCCACCGCCTCGTCGCAGGCGGCGACGTGCATGGAATGCGCGTCGGCCTCCGAGTAAACGGCGACCGAGCCGATGCCCATGCGGCGCAGCGTGCGCGCGATGCGGCAGGCGATGGCGCCGCGGTTGGCGATCAGGACTTTGGATAACACGGGAACAGTAGTTGGTATTTGGTAGTTAGTAATTGGTGCCGTAAGCCAGTAGTTGGTAATTAGTAGTTGGTAGTTGGTTTCGAACCCACGCACGCCGCGTCGTGGGTCATTTCGGCCAGCGCAAGGCCCTGAACAAGCCGAGGGGGTTGTCGAAGGGCGTTCATACTAACTACCAAATACAAACTACCAATTGCATCACGGCCGGAAATCGCTGCTATGTTAACGGTATCAATCATGGCTAAATTTCTGCTCGAAGAACTGCGCATTTACAGAATGGCGGAAGATTTGGCGGATTTGATCTGGGAAGGCGTGTCTTCCTGGGAGCCGTTTGCAAGGAGCACGGTTGGATACCAATTGGTGCGAGCGGCTGATAGTGTCGGTGCAAATATTGCCGAGGGATATGGCCGTGCGTCGTCGGTGGACAATCAACGGTTTGTCCGGATTGCGCGCGGTTCGCTTTATGAGGTCAGGCACTTTTTGCGGCGGGCCGACAAGCGTGGCTTGCTGGTGAAGGGACAAAAGCAACCGTTGCAAGCCGTGCTGAGCGGATTGTTGCCTGCGCTGAACGCGTACCTGCGCTCGTTGGGTAAGGATGAGTCGTGATTTCATGACCAACTACGAATTTCTAATTACCAACTACCAAATACTAACTACCAACTACGCCGCCGCCTGCGGCGGCTCCCAAATCAGCACCTCCACCGGCGTCGGATTATACGCATTGCACGGGTTGTTCAATTGCGGGCAGTTCGAGATGAGGCCGATGACGTCGCGCTCGGCGCGCAGCTCGACGTATTTTCCGCCGGCCGAGACGCCGTCCTCAAAGGTGAGCCGGCCGTCGGGCGTGACGGGCACGTTCATGAAAAAATTGATGTTGCAGGTGAGGTCGCGCTTGCCGAGCCCGCAGCCGCATTCCTGCGCGCCGCGGATGAAGCTGTCGCGGCAGGCGTGCATGTATTCCTTTTCGAGGGCGTAGCGCATGGTGTTGCTCTCGCGCGAGCAGGCGCCGCCGAGCGTGTCGTGGCGCCCGCAGGTGTCGGCCACGATGGTGAGCAGCACGTCGCCGCTGGTGGACATGAGCCGCGTGCCGGTGGACAGATAGAGCGCGCCCTGGTGGCGGATGGTGTCGCTCGCGCTGTAGCGGCTGGCGGGATCTCGCGCGTCGTAGAACAGCGTGTCGGCGGCCTGGTTGCCCTCGAGATCGACGATGCGGAGGACCTGGCCCTGCTTGATTTCGTGCGACCAGTGGTCGCCGGCCTCGATCACCTTGCGGTAAACGGCTTTGGCCGGATCGAGGGAGCTTGGCGTAAGAGAGTCCTTGGTCATTGGTCCTTTGTCATTTGTTACTGGTCCTTAGCCCCTTGTCCTTGGGCGTTTGTTGGTGGTTGCAGTTGGAAATTCGCAGTTTGAAGAGGAGGGCATAGCAGTTGTGACGTAAGTGTGGAGACCAATGACCAATGACTAATAACCAATGACAAACTACCCACGCATCGCGTGGTAATTCTCCGTGTTGATATACGCCCGTTCGTTCTCGGGGCGGGAGCACCGGCACGGATCATCAGCCGCGGGCGGCGGCGTGCGGAACACGTCGAGCCGGACGGAGCGCGGATGATAACTCGGATCGGGATCGAGCGGGTGCTGGCAGGTGTTGAGCACGACGAGCGTATTCATCTCGAAGCGCAGGTCGACCTGGTCGCCGGCCTTGGCGTGGCCGGGCACGAAGGTGAGCCGGCCGGCATCATCGGCCACGACCTTGCTGAAGAAATTGATGTTCGGCCCGAGGTCGCGCGGGCCGAGTCCCCACTTGGCGAGTTCGATGAGGAAGCCGTCGCGGCCGTTGCGGTAAAAATCGTTGCGCGCTTCCTGGTAGGTTTTCACGCCGTATTTTTCGGCGACCAGCTTCGCATCGGAGCAGCCGCACACGGTGTCGTGCCAGCCGACGCTGTCAGCCGTGATCGAGGCCAGCAGCCGGCCCATGTCGGAATGCAGGCAGTAGGGATGGCGGAGATGAAAGATGTGCTGGCCCTTGAGCGTGTCGGGCATGTTGTAGCGCTCGACGGTGAGGTCGGCGTTGTAGAGCAGCAGGCCGACATTGGCGCCGCCCTCGAGGTCGGTGAGCCGGAGGGTTTTCCCGCGGGAAATGACCGCGGACCACAGGCCCGCGTGGGTCAGGGTCTTGGTGTGGAGGACCTTTGTCATTGGTGGCTGGTCATTTGTCCTTGGGTCTTGGGCGCTCGGCGCCGAAAGTATTACGAAACAGTTTAATTGTGTTACTGCAAGTTCAATGCCAGGCACTAAGAGCAATTCAGTAATTGGTATTTAGGATTTGGTAGTTGGTGAAGCAGCTGCAGCCTTCGACTGATTGTCTTTCGTCCTAATTCCTAATTGCCGACTACTCCGCGATCGGCACCAACTACTAATTCCCAACTACTAACTACCCCTTACAGCAGCGGCGGGATCGCCGCAGCTGTAAGGTTAAGCTTGCCGTTTTTCACCCCGCGGCAGGTGACGAGTTCGTCGGTGAGCTTGCGCAGTTCCTCGGCCGGGCCCTGCACGAGCAGGACTTCGAGGTAATTGTGGTGCTCGAGGTGCACGTGCATGCTGGAGACAACCAGCAGGTAGTATTTGTGCTGGATGGCGGCGAGGCGCGCCTGCAGGCCTTTTTTCCGATAATCGTAAACCAGGCTGATCGTGCCGGCGACCGACCCGTTGCCGGTCTGGCTGGCAAATTCCACGAGGCCGTCGCGGGCGAGCGTGGCCACGGCGTGCGAACGGCTCTGGTAGCCGCGCCGGGCGACCATGGTGTCGAGCTCCGCGAGCAGGCTTTCGGGCAGGGAGACGCTGAAACGGACGACTTTGTCGGGTTTGTGCTTCGCGCTGGACATGACCAATTCTGTGGCAGACCGGGCCGCCACGGGCGAGCCAAAGAATGGGCTCGCGTGGACGGAAAGTTTATCAGGCGGTTGGAAAAGCATGATGGTTTAGAAAAGCCGGGCATATTGGGCGATCTCCCACGCGCTCACTTGTTGATGATAGGTGCGCCATTCCTCGCTCTTGTAAGTGATGAACTCGTCGCGCAGCCCCTTGCCGAGCGCTTTCTCGATGAAGGGATCGGCGGCGAAGGCCTCGACCGCCTCCTCGAGGTTGCGTGGCAGGTAGCTGATGCCGCGCTTGGCGAGTTCCGGCTCGGAAAGCTCGTAGAGGTTGTCCTCCTGCGGGTGGCCGGGATCGAGTTTCTCGCGGATGCCCTCGAGGCCCGCGGCCAGCGCGAGCGTGGCGGCGAGGTAGGGATTGCACGAGGAATCGGCGTTGCGGCTCTCGCACCGCCCGCCGCCCATCGGCACGCGGATGGAGTTGGTGCGGTTGTTCGTGCCGAACGAATTGAACACGGGCGCCCACGAGTAATATGACATGAGCCCGCGGCGGACCAGGCGCTTGTAGCTGTTGACGGTCGGCGCAAACGCCGCGCAGATCGCGCGGCCGTGGCGCAGGATGCCGGCGATGAAGGAATACGCCATCGGCGTCAGCCCGAGCCCGCGCGGGTCGTCCTTCGGGTCGCAGGCAAAAAGATTGGTCCCCGTCTTCAGGTCGCGGAGCGACATGTTGAAGTGCGCGCCGTTGCCGGTCTTGTCGGGAAACGGCTTCGGCATGAACGTCGCGAGCAGGCCTTCCTCGGCCGCGTAGTGCTTGGCCATCGTGCGGAAGAAAATGTAGCGGTCGCACATCGTCAGCGCATCGGCGTATTTGAAATCGAACTCGAACTGCGAATTCGCGTCCTCGTGGTCGAGGCTGTAGAGGTCCCAGCCAAGCCCGTTGATGGTCGAGGCCATCTTGTCGAGCCAGCCGAAGCGGTCGAGGAACAGCTTCACGTCATAGCAGCTCTTCACGAGGTTGTCGTCGGGGTTCGGGATGTGCAGGCGTCCCTGCTCGTCGAGTTTCACCACGAACACCTCGCACTCGATGCCGAGGTTGAAGCCGAAGCCCATCGCAGCGGCCTCGGCCAGGACTTTTTTCAGCGCGACGCGCGTGTTGATTTCGTACGGCTGGCCATGGAACGTGTTGTCGGCCGGCATCCACGCCACCTCAGGCCGCCACGGCAGGATGGTGATGGCGTCGAGGTCGGGCACCGAGGCGATCTCGTCGTCGTTGGGGCTCTGGCCGAGCCCGTCGAGCGCGTAGCCCGTGTACAGCTCGGAGCCGTGGGCGAAATGCATGAAATGATCGATGGGCACGAACTTGCCCTTCGGCACGCCGTGGATGTCCACGTAGGCGCCGACGCAATATTTCACGCCTTTGCCTTTTAGTTCGGATGCAATTTTGAGGAGCTCGGTGTCGGATTTTGTCATTGGTAGTTAGTAGTTGGGAATTGGTAGTTGGTGGGGAGGCGGCAATTGGTAGTTTGTAGTTGGTATTTAGTAGTTGGTCGTTCGGCGTTAGCTGCTGGGACCAATTACCAAATACAAATTACTAACTACTCCGCCGCGGCGGGACGGCGACTGACTGAAAATACGTCGCCGCCAGCGGCGGGCGCTCCCGCCGGCCGCGGCGGACGAGTGTCGCGAGGTCGGCGGTCATCCATTGGAAAAGTTTCCGGCCCTGCGCGACCGTCGCGCGACTCGGGTAACCCGTGACGCCATTCGTGCTCGTGCGGTTCACGGGATGCGCGAACACCAACCCGCGCGTGCGGTCGGGGTCGTCGGCCTCCTTGATTCGTTTGCGCCGCACCAATTCGGGCGCGAGGGCGAGCATGAGCGAAGTCTCGGCGGTGTTGGCGTGCCAGTCGGTGGCGTCGGCCGAAAACGCGCGGGCCACGCGCGGGCTCAGCGTGGCGGTGTTGACCACGGCCACCATGAAATCGTCGTAGCGGCTGCGCAGGACCTCGAGCGCGCAGCGCAGCGGCGCGGCGTTGGTCAGATGGGAATTGACGATAAAGAAACGCCGGAATCCGGACGCGTGCACCCAGTCGCCGATTTCGCTGACGAGCTCGATCAGCGTCTGCGGGTTGAGTGCGAGCGTGCCCGGCCAGCGGTGGGAATGGCCGAGCGAGCAACCGTAGGGCAGCAGCGGCAGCACGGGCACGTTCGCCTGCGCGCCCACGGCGGCACACAATTTTTCCGCCAGCGAGGAATCCATGCCGGTGCCGAGGTGCGGGCCGTGCTGCTCCGTGGCGCCGACCGGCAGGATCGCGGCATCGCAACCCTCGGCCGGCAGGCGGGAGATTTCTTCCCAGGTGAGGGAGGACCAGCTGGAAGTTGGAGGTTTATTGTTCACGTTTCGGGCCAGGGGTGGGATTCGTAGTTGGTAATTGGTCGTTAGTAGTTGGGGCTGAACTTCCGTGATCGATTGGTTTGGCTTGGGACTAAATACCAATTACTAACTACCAACTACTCTGCGATTGGGACTAACCACTAATTTCGAACTACCAACTACTCCTCTGTATTCCGCGAACCGTTCCCTCTGCCGCGCGGCCATCCAGTGGTTGATCTCATCGAGGCTCGCGACCGGCGCGTCGCTGAACGGCAGGGTGTGCAGGTAGCGGTCGGGCCCGAACTCCGGCGTCATCGTCGTGAGGGCGCGCCCGGCCCGGTCGTGGGCGTCCCAGATGGCGTCCCACCAGCGTTCGTGCGCGCCCAGCGCCGCGTGATACTCGGGCGCGTCGGGGTGGGGCACTTGCGGGCCCTGGTCGTAGCCGACGCGGGCGTGGATGTGGTGCGCGCGTTCGGCGCAAAGCGCGAGGAGGTCGGGCTCACCGTCGAGCACGAGGCGTTCGCACACGCAGCACCAGTGGGAAAAATCGCAGGTTAGCCGGAGTGCGGGCAGCTGCAGCAGCAGGTCGCGCGTGATCCACGGGGTGAACGTCGTGCGGCTGCGATGGGTTTCGAAGCTCGCGGTCACGCCGAGTTGGTGGGCGATTTCGATGGCCCGGCCAAAAAAATCCACGCTTTGCGCCAGCGGCCACCCGTCGCAGCCGGCCAGCACGGTGAAAAAAAGCGGGGTGCATTCGAGCGAGGCCTCGGCTTTGCGCCTGAAATCGTCGAGGTGCTGCGCGGGCGACAGGCTGGCCGGCACGTAGCTGCCGCCCGTGGTGATCTCCGCGATGAAGGGCACGCCTGCAGTGAGCGAAGTCGAACTGCCTGCGTCGTGCAGCTTTGCCAAAAACTCGAGGCGCCCGTTTTTATCGAGCGGCACGGGGCCTTCCACGCCGTCGAATGCGCCGGTGCGGCAATCGGCGAGCGCGGCGTCGAGGTTGAAGCCGTTGGTCCAGAGTGAGCGGAAAAGTTGGAGGTGCATAGTCAGGGTAAAAGGGTCAACAGATTGTCAGTGCGACGCGAAAGCCGGTGTTGTCGCGGTGGTGCGTGCGTGGCAGCGAGTCGCGCCACGCGCTGCGCAATAGCCGCGGGAGATAATCCCACGCGCCGCCGCGGATGGTTCGATAATCGAGTTTGCCTGTGGTGAGCTCTGTCGAACCACCTGTGGTGAGCTCTGTCGAACCACCTGTGGTTCGACCTGGCTCACCACCACGAACGGCCAGCCAAGCTGAGCCGTTCGTGGGAGCACCGGCATAATTCGGATGCCACACATCCTCGACCCACTCGCACACATTGCCGAGGAGATCGTACAGGCCGAAGGCGTTCGGCGCATAACGGCCGGCCGGCGTGCGCTGGCCGGGGCCGATGCGCCGGCCTTCCTCGGAATAAAGAAAGTTGGCGTCGGCCGGCGTGATTTGATCGCCGTCCACGAAGGAGACGCGCGTGCCGGCGCGGCAGGCATATTCCCACTCGGCTTCCGACGGCAGGCGGAATGGCTGGCCGGCGATCGACGCGAGCCAGGCGCAGAAAGCCTGCGCGTCATCCCAACTCACGTTCACGACCGGCCAGTCGGGGTCATCGTCCGGTGCATGCCGGGGCGCGAACGCGCGGTATTCGCCGACCGTGACCGGGAAGCGGCCGAGCGCAAACCGGTGCGCGAAGGTGACGCGATGGGTCGGCCGCTCGGTGTCGGTGACGAATTTGTCATGGTCGGTTCCGCCCATGATGAAGTTGCCCGGCGGAAGTTCGACCAGGGCGGGCGCGAGCTGTGGTTCACAGATCATCGGTCCACCTCCCGTTCTGCACGTTGGCGGGTGGCACGACTGGGTGTTCGGTCCAGCCGGTGGTGAGGCCGCCGTCGATGGCGATGTTCTGGCCGGTGATGTAGGCGGCCTCGTCCGAGGCGAGAAACTGGCAGAGCGCCGCGACTTCGCCCGGCTCGCCCAGGCGGCCGAGCGGCGCCCGGTCTTCAATGAAGGCAATTTCCGGGTTGTCGGCGATTTCCGTGACGGCCGGCGTGCGAATCGTGCCGGGGCTGACGGCGTTGACGGTGATGCGGCGCGGCGCGAGCTCGATGGCGCCGAGGCGCGAAAGGTGGATCACCGCGGCCTTCGATGCGGCGTAAACGGCCGCGCCGGGCAGGCCGATCATGCCGGTGAACGAGGCGATGTTGATGACGCGTCCGCCGTCGGCGAGGGCGCGGGCGGCGTGTTTCAAGCCGAAGGTGACGCCGTGGACGTTCACTGCAAAGGTGCGCTCCAGCAGCGGGCCGGTGACGCGTTCGAAGCCGATGCCAAGCGGCTGGATGCCGGCGTTGTTGACGAGAATATCCACGCGGCCGAACTGCCGCTGCGCGGTCTCGAACATGAGCGCGACATCGTCCTCGCAGGAGACATCGGTTTCGCAGAACTCGAAATCATCGGGCGTGGGCCGCCGGTCGGCGACGAGCACCCGCGCGCCGGCGTCGCGAAAGCCCTGCGCGATGGCGCGGCCAATGCCGGAGGAACCTCCGGTGACGATGGCGGATTTGTCGGTGAGGGCGAATGACATGTCATTGGTGGCATCTGCCAGTAGCGGGGAGCGGGTATGGGGCGCTGTAGTTGGTAATTAGTAGTTGGTAGTTGGTTTCGGTCCGGCCGTTGCTGTGGCCTGAGCGTGCTGCTGGGCATCTGAACTAAATACCAAATACTAAATGCCAATTACTCGGCTGCCAGTGGAGTTGGATGTTGGGTGTTCAATGTTGAATGTTGGATGTTCGAGGACGAAGTCCTCGCTCACGGCCGCTGGCTCGGCGCGGCGGGGGAGTCCTCGGTGGGCCAGACGCCGCGGATGCGGGCGGCGAGGTAGCGATAAAAAAGCCAGACGGGCATCTCCAGGTGGCTGAGGCGGCCCGCCTGCCAGCCGCTGGCATAAAAGCCGCGTTGCACGGCCGTGCACACCTCCAGGTCCTCGAGGTGAAAATCCACCATCGACTTGGCGGTCTTGTCCCGCAGCTGCGCAAAATTCTCCTGGGCGACGACCGCGGACGGGAGCAGCAAGGTCGTGAGCAGCTTCATGCGATCCGGGCCGAGCGGCTGGATGCGATACCAAATGGCACGGTCCGGGGCGGTGATGAGCAGGAACGAGGGATGAGCCAGGAAGAGTCCCCATTCGAAGGTAAGTTTTTCGCTGAGGTCCGGCATGGGCGGGAGATCCTCCGAAAAATCGCCGCGTTCGATGAAGGCGCGGTATTCCTCGCGCACCGAGTCCTTGTAAGGCAGATGCGCCCGGATGTAACGGCGGCGCTCCTGCTCGACCCAGGTGTCGCGCGCCGGCATCATTGGCTGGAGCGTCTTGCTGTGGATGCCGAGGTGGTGGTAGCTCTCCATGAAATTTTCCACCAGCACCTTCCAGTTGAACGGGCAGTCCCATTCGAAGGCGCTGACGAGCTGCATCTCGCCGAGGTGAAACGGGGCGACATCGGCCGTCATCTCCTCCAGGCCGTCGGCCAGCGGCGGCGCCTGGCCGTCGATGTTCACGAACACGAAGCCGTTCCAGATGTCGGTGCGAAAGGTTTTGAGCGCGCAGTCGTCCCGCACGAAACCCTCGGCCTGGTGCATTTCGGGGCAGGCCTTGAGCCGGCCGTCGAGTTCATACGTCCAGGCGTGGTACGGGCAGAGAAAAAGCCGCGTGTGGCCGCAGGCGGGCGTGCCGGGTTTTGCTTCCGCCGGGCCGTGGCCGTCGTAGCCGAAACCCTCGGGCATGATGTCCATCGAGCGGTGCGGGCAGACGCGCGAAAGCACGCGCACCTGGCCGTCCTTGTCGCGCACGACGATGAGCGGCTCGCCCAGCAAATCGAGATTCAGGAAATCGCCCGGCTGCGGGATCTGCGAGATGTGCGCGACGCATTGCCAGCCGGCGCGGAGCAGGTGCGTGGTTTCCCATTCGAAGAATTCCTCGCTGGTGTAGGCCTGGGCCGGGAGCGAGCGGGCGCGGGAAAGCGGCAACCCGGCGACTTCGCAAACGCCGCGCTGGATCGCCTCGAGCGACATCGGCGACTGCGCGGTGCGCGCGCTCGTGCGGTTGGTGAAGGCGAGGGCCGGGAAGACGGACTGAAAATCGGAGGCGGTGGTGGGCATGGCTGGTCAGCAGTTGAAAGCTGAGAGTTGAGAGTTGAGAGTCGGCATGGGGTAGTTAGTGATTGGTAATTTCTGACTTCGGCTTCGCCTCGGCAGGGATGGTTTTGGGCGGCGTGCGGACATAGGAGCTGTTCCGATACGTGCATCCGCCCCAACTACCAAATACGAACTACCAATTACGTCCCCGCGAAAGGTGGCGGCACTGCGAGCGTTGAATGTTGTGGGTTGAGATAGTTTCATCCAGAGGCTCCTGCAAAAGCGGGGTGGTCGAAGTCGATTTCACGGCGGGCTGCGGGATGGGCGCGGACGTAGTCGGCCAGCTCGCGGCCGCGCGCGAACCACACGCCCCCCTTGGCCTGCATCGCGCCGACGAGTTCCTCCAGCAGGCGCACGCGCGAGGGCCGGCCGCTGAGCCAGGGATGGAGCGTGAGCACGAAGCAGCAGCCGAAGTCGTGCATCGCCTCGAATTCCCGCCACCACAGGTCGTAGACTTTTGCGCAATTTTCCGGAATGAAGCCCCACGCCGGTTCGGCGTTGAAGGCGAACTGCTCCCAGTCCTCGAGCATCCACTGGCCGGGAATTTCCACCAGGCCGTTCGCATGCGCGTAGGGCACGTCGTCGCCCATCTCGCTGGCGCAATAACTCAGCCCGTGGCGCGCGAGCAGGCCGGCCGTCCATGGGTTGGTCTCGAACCACGGCGCGCGGAAACCGACCGGACGCGTGCCGGTGAGCCGCTCCAGGATTTCGATGCAGCGGACGAGGATCGCCTCTTCCTCGGCCTCGGTGAGGTGCGCGAGTTTTTCGTGCAGGTAACCGTGCAGGCCGACCTCGTGCCCGCGGGCAACGATGGCCTCGACCATCCGCGGGTGCTGCTCGGCGATGTAGCCGGGAATGAAAAACGTCGCCGGCACGCCGAGGTGCTCGAGCACGCCGAGCAGCCGCGGCACGCCGATGCGCGGGCCGTATTCACACTGCGACATGAGTGTGCGCCGCTGCGCGAGCTTCGGATCCTCGCTCAGCGCGGTCGTCTCGCCGTCCACATCGAAGCAAAGCATCGCGGCGCAGCGCCGCCCCTCGGGCCAGGTGAAACGCGGCGGAGGGGAGAAAGGCGGAGCCTTTTCAATGGAGGGCATGGGCGGAGGTGGCTGCCGCCGAACATCCAACTCCCAACATCGAACCTCCAACATCGAAGGCTGACCAGAAACAGAAACCGAAATCAGGCGTTGGATGTTGGGTGTTCAATGTTGGGTGTCCGAGGAGTTGGGCGTTGGATGTTCGATGTTGGATGTTCGACGAAGTGGAATGACCTGCGGTCATTCCACTTCGTCGCCGGCCTGCGTCAGCTTGATCAGGTGCAGCTTTTCCTCGGTCTCCGACGGGGTGTGGATGAGTTCGTCCAGCCGGTGCTTGAGCGCGAGAAACTCCGGCGAGATCAACTGGTCGGTGGAGCGCGGCCGGGGCATCGGGTTCTCGATCACCTCGAGCACGCGGCCCGGGTTGGTGCCCATGACGACGATGCGGTCGGCCAGGTAGCAGGCCTCTTCCAGGTCGTGGGTGATGAAGAGCACGGTCACATCCACTTTTTTCCAGATCTGCATGAGGTAGCTCTGCATCTTGCAGCGCGTGAGGGCGTCGAGCGCGCCGAACGGTTCATCCATGAGCAGGATGCGCGGTTCGTTCGCGAGCGCGCGGGCGATGGCCACGCGTTGTTTCATGCCGCCGGAAAGTTCGTGGGGATAGGCGCCTTCGAATTTGGCCAGCCCCACCATGTCGAGCCACTGGCGCGCCTCGGCGTCGGCGGTCGAGGTGTCCTGTCCGCGCATCTTGAGGCCGAACATCACGTTCTGCTTTACGGTGCGCCAGGGGAAGAGCGTGTAGCCTTGGACGACCATGCCGCGGTCCGGGCCGGGGCCGGAAACCGGCTTGCCATCGATGAGAATTTCCCCGCCGGATGAATCCTCCAGCCCGGCGGCGATCCGGATGAACGTCGATTTGCCGCAGCCGGACGGGCCGATGATGCAGATGAATTCGCGCCGGTGGATGTCGAGCGACATTTTTTCAAACGCGACGTGCCCGTGGCCGTTTATCCCGAAAGTCTTGTGCAGGTCGCGCACCTTCATCACCACCGGGCGTTCGCGAATCCGGCGAAAGCGCGCGGCGACTTCCGGGCTTTGCTCGTGATAATCAGGTAGTTTGAGCGGGGCAAAAGTCATGGTGGGTGGTTGCTGTCAGGCTTTGGAAGTGAGCGGGCGGGGGGACTCGCCGACCAAATTTGTCGCGGGAGAGGTGGAGGCAGGAGGGCTGGATTTCTTTTCGAGCGTGTCTGCCAAAACCGCGGGCAGGGCCTTGTGCTCCGTTTGCTTTGCTTTTCGCGTGCGCCGCTTCCACGGGAAAAGGACGGTGCCCAGCCAGGCCAGGGTCATGTCGGTGGTCAGGCCGATGACGCCGATCATGCCGATCGCGGCATAAACGTTGTCGTAGTGCCGGTACCGCGCCTGCTGGTAGATGAAATACGTGATGCCCGACATCGTGCCGACCACCTCGGCCACGATCAGGTAGGTCCATGCCCAGCCGAGCAGGATGCGCATGTCGGTGTAGATGTCGGCGATCGTGGCCGGGATGACGACGTTGAAGAGCAGCCGCCAGCCCTTGGCGCCCAGGGTTTGCGCCGCCTCGATCAGCGCGGGATCGACCTTGCGCACGGTGTTGCCGATGACCAGCACCTGCTGGAAAAACGTGCCGATAAAGATAATCGCGATTTTCGGCGGATCATCGATGCCCAGGACGGCGACGCACAGGGCGCCAAACGCCGGCGCGGGCAAATAGCGGAAGAACTCGATGAAGGGCTCCTGCAACTTCGCGAAGAACCGGTAGGTCCCGCAGAGAATCCCGAGCGGCAGGCCCAGGATCGAGGAAGCGAAAAAGCCCCAGAAAATCGTGCGGATGCTGTGGCCCAGGCTTTGGTACAACCAGGGCTCGGTCGGCAGCAGCGGCGGAGTCGTGAAGGCCGTGTAGAAAGCGCGGGCCACCGCGTGGGGCGGCTGGATGTAAACGGGATTGACCCGGTAGCCTTGCGGGGGTTTCAGGCCGATCTTCACTGCGTTGGCCGATTCCCGGGCAAATGACGCCCGGTCAATTTCCATCCCGGTCGTGAAGTAATCGACGCCTCCGGCATCGGTCACGCGCATCAACGGGTGCCAGATCCACGGCACGTAACTGATGATCGACCACACCGCCAAAGGCAGCACGAACGATAAAATAACCAGCACGAGCCGCCGCCGTTGCGGCAACTCGTGCCTCAAGCCAAGCCGGTCACGCACACCCATGATATTTTTAATTCGTTAACTCATCATGGGGTAGCGTGTGTGGTTCAGGGCAACGCGAGCGTGATGCTCGCGGCAATATAGTCCTCGGGCTTCTGGCTGACCTTGTAGACGGCGTTATCGAGGGAGAATTTGTCGCTGAGAGCCATCGAGTCGTGAAGGTTGATGGCCGCCCCGGCGTCGCCTTTGTAATTGGCCTTGGCTTCCGCCAGGGTCTGGAAATGCGTGCCGGGCACGTTCTTCGCGTAGTCCTCGGGCTTCTGCTGCACCTTGGCCGCCATGATCTTGATGGCGTCATCGCGGGTCGCGGGATCCATCAGGTAGGCGACGCACTTGTAGTAAATGGCCGCGACCTTGGCCCAGTCGTCGTGATGGGCGGCCAGGCTGGTCGGGCTTACGGCGAGCACGTCATAGATCAACCCTTTGGCATCCGCGCTCGTGAAAAGCCGTTTCGATCCCGGAGCCGAGAGCAGCGCCTGGCTCGAGATCGGATACCATGCGCCGACGGCCGCGACCTGGCCCGAGGCGAGCGTCTGCGGCATGTTGTTGGTCGGCGTGTTGACCAGGGTGACATCGCTTTGCGACAGGCCGTTGCGTTTGAGGCCTTCAAGCAGCAGGAAGTGCTCGACGAGCCCGAGCTCGATGGCGACCTTCTGGCCCTTGAGATCCTTGATCGAGTTGATGCCAGGTTTGCCGATGATCATGTCGCTGCCTTCGCTGTAGTCGATGATCGCGATGAACTTGCTGGCCGCGCCGGTCGCGCCCGCGCCCATGGCGTCGGAGGCGACGATGCAATCGGCGTCGATCTTGCCGGCCGCAAAGGCGTCGATGGACGGTCCGTAGTCGAACCAGACCATCTGGACATCGACGCCGGCGTCCTTGAACCAGCCCTTTTGGACGGCGACTTCAAAGACGGTGTAACCGGGCCAGTCGCTGTAGCCAATTTTCAAAGTGTCGGCCGACAAAGCCGGCCGGAATGCGGTCAGCGAGGCAAAAGTAAGGAGACAGGCAATCCAACGGGTGAATTTCATGGAGAAGAGTGTTACGAATTGATGTTAGCGTATTACGCCCCAATTTAAGCACGTCCTATGCCACCCGCCGGCCCGGAGCCCCCTGCATTTTAACCGCGAATGGACGCTAATAGACGCGAATTAATACTGTCCCCGCGGATCGCACGGATGCTCACGGATCGGATTCATACATTTGAACCACTAATGGCCACTAAATCGCATTAATGGGCTGCGGAAAAACTCTGCTGGCCGTCGTTGCGATCAGAAAGCGCTGCAGCAGTGCTTTCTGGCGCAACCCGACGGCCAACACGGCCTTGGCCGTGTGCTGCGTTCGCAGCACAGTTTTTCACCAGCCGATGATCGCAGAGAGAATTTCTTTATGATCCATGCCTGCCCGCCGTAGCTCCTCAGCGTGGAGCGAAGGAGGGTGATCCTCCGTGGCTAAAAATCAGATCCGTATCCGTGTCCATCCGCGTTTATCTGCGGTTAAAAAAGGATTGGGTGCCGGTCTCTTGTTACTTGCTACTTGTTATTTCCACCGCATCCCCCTCCATCGATCCGCGCTGCGCCGTGACGATCGCCTCGATCAGCGCCTTGGCCTTGAGCAGGATTTCATCGAACTCCTCGTCGGCATCGGACAGGGCCACCACCGCGCCACCCGCGCCAATCGACAAGTGGCTGGCCGTCGCCACGATGGTCCGGATGGCGATGCTCAAATCCGCCGTGCCGTTGAGGCTCAGGTAGCCGATCGCCCCCGAATAAATCCCACGCGCGGCGCCTTCCAGTCGATCGATGATTTCCATCGTGCGGATTTTCGGCGCCCCTGTCATCGATCCGCCGGGAAAGGCGGACTTGATGCAGTCAATGATCGACTGGTTTGGGGCGAGGGTGCCTTCGACCGTGCTGACGAGCTGGTGGACGGTGGCGTAGGTTTCGACGTCCATCAGCTTGGACACCTTGACGCTTCCCGCCGAGCAAACCCGGCCCAGGTCGTTGCGCAACAGATCGACGATCATTAAATTTTCCGCGCGGTTTTTTTCGCCTGTGCGCAGTTGCTGCGCCAGCCGGCCATCTTCAGTCGGGTCACTTCCGCGCCGGGCCGTGCCCTTGATGGGTTTTGTTTCAACCCGGCCTTCGCCGTCAAAGCGGAGGAACCGTTCCGGCGAGGAACTCAGGACATCCACACCCGGGAATTTCAGGAAGGCGGAAAACGGCGCCGGATTGATCCGCTGCAAGGTCCGATAGAGGGTGAAGCTATCCACCGAAATAGCCTCGGTGGTCAGTTTGTTGGTGAGGCAAACCTCGTAGGTTTCGCCCGCCGCGATCTCTTGCTGGGCCTCCTTGATTCGCGCCAGGTAGGTCGCCCGGTCTTGCTGCAGCTTGAAAATCACCGGGGCTCGCTGCTCCCCGTGCTTTAGCGCCGGCGGCGCGCCGAGCTTGGCCAGGCCTTCCGCCATTTCGTCGAACCACGCTTCGGGCGCCGGGGCGTTTCCTTTCACCAGCGCGGCGAGGTAAATCTCCCTGGCGACGTGATCGAACGCGATGAAGCGATCGGCAAAAATCCACATCGCGTCCGGCTGATCCGACGGGTGGGGGCCTTTCCCGTCGCATTCCTGTTTCAACTCATAACCGAGGTAGCCCACCAAGCCGCCGGCAAAATCGAAGGGAAGATCGGCCCGCGCGCATTGATGGGCGTCCAGTTCGCGCGCCAGGAAATCAAAAATGCTTTCATGCTGCGTGGTCTCCTCGCCGTGCCGCCTTATTTTCAGCAGGCGTTCGCGGCTGTGATAGCGGATGACGGCGCCCATCGGCCCGGAGGCGTCGCCCATGAAGGAAAAGCGGGACATGCCTTCGCGGATGACGGCCGAATGCAGCCAGAAGGCGGCTTCAGCACTATTATAATAGCGGAGGAAAACCGCCTCGGGATCGGCGAATTGCGTCAGCTTGCGATACGTCAGCGAAAAACCCGGCTGGCCCGGCGGCGTGGACGCCACCTGCACGGGTGGGACCGGCCGCCGGGTTTCCACTGAAAGATCGCGAAAGTTTTTTAGCAACGTAAGCCCGTGATCCGAGCAGATCGACTCGGGATGAAACTGCACGCCCCAGATCGGCTTGGTCCGATGCGCCAGCCCCATCAGGATGCCGTCGGGGGTCCAGGCCGTCGCGCGCAGGATTTCCGGCAGTTTGGGATCGACGGTAAGCGAGTGATAACGCACCGCGCGGAAAGGAGAGGGGAGTCCGCGAAAAATACCGTCCCCCTCGTGGACGATATCGCTCAACCGGCCGTGCATGACCTGCGCGGCGTTGATCACTTTGGCGCCGAAGACGTGGCCGATCCCCTGGTGCCCGAGGCAGACGCCCAGGATCGGCAGGCCGGATTCGAGGATGGCCTGCCGGCAGAGACCGAAGTCTTTTTCCCGCTCGGGCCGGCCGGGGCCCGGTGAGAGGACGATGTTATCCGGCTGCAAGGCGGCTGCTTCGCTCCAGCTCATCTGGTCATTTCGAATGACGACCGGCGCTTCACCGTTAATTTCCGCCAGGTACTGGAAGAGATTATAGGTGAAGGAATCGTAGTTATCGATGAGCAGCGTTTTCATGCCGAAAGGACGTAGTTGGTAATTTGTAGTTGGTAGTTGGTAGTTGGTCCTAGCGGCGGCCTTGAACGTCCAACATCCAACATTGAACACCCAACGTCCAAGGGGGCAGGCGAACATTCAATGCTGAACGCTGAACTCCGAACGCCCAACTACAAACCTCTGTTTTTTTAACCGCAGATGAACACGGATTGACGCCGATATTAACAGGCTGCGGAAAAACTTTGCCGGCCGTCGTTGCGATCAGAAAGCGCTGCGGCAGTGCTTTCTGACGCAACCCGACGGCCAACACTGCCTCGGCAGTGTGCTGCGCAGCAGCACAGTTTTTCAATGCCTGCCACGGCCGTAGCCCTGAGCTTGCTGGCGGTGAGTCCCTCGACAGGCTCGGGACCCTGAGTTTATCGAACGGGTCGGTCGAATCAGTCGATAGGCGAAGGTGGGTCCCTCCCTGTTCTCCGTGACCTCTGTGTTCCAAATCCGAATCCGCGTCCATCTGCGTTCATCTGCGGTTAAAAAACTCCGGTCCGAATCCGCGTAACCCGCGGGAACGATAGTTGAATTGTCCTGCCGGCCTCCGAACCCAACTACCAACTACCAAATCCCAACTACCGGCCACGGAAGGCCAAATGACCAATAACCCCGTGCCGCGCGTAAGGAATTTTCCCTAGCGGCGCTAATGCAAATAAACTTCAAAAATCTCCGCCGCCGGTCAGTTTTTCCTTCTATTATATTGCACGTCCCACCGCCGCAATCTGATGAAACCGAAGCGCCAATTTTCGCCGTGTGGCTTTTCGCTGGTCGAGATCATCCTGGCCCTGGTGTTGTTCGCCGGAGTGTCCGTCGCCATCTGGCGTTTGTCCGCCACCAGCCAGCGTTTCGCCACCGAGGCCACCAGCATGGCGCAGCAGAATGTCTATTCCACCCTGCGCGCGCAAATCGCCCTGCAGGGACTCAATCCCACCACGGTGACAAATTTTTTGGCGCCGGCCCTGACCGACACCGGCGGCACCGCGGTGAATGTCTCCAATCCGTCCACGGATCAACGCAACATGGGGTTTGTCCGTGGGCTCGTTGCCTCGTTTGAAACGTCGGCGATGAAGCCGTCCGCCGGCGCCGATCGCGCCCAGCCGGGCTCGGCCCTGCGCACGGCCATCATTTACCAGACGCCGTCGCTGTCCTTGCAGACGGCGAAGGGGATTGGGCTTGGGTATTCGATCGGTTCGACCGGAGTCGCGCTGCCGGCGCCGCCCGGCACGCCGTTGGCCGCCCCGACCTTCAACTATAGCGGCGACCTGACCTCGGCGCCGTTCCCGCTGAATGGCATCGTAAATTATCCCGCCAATCCGCCGGGCACGACCTATCGCTACACCACCGACGGATCCGCGCCGACAAGTTCGAGCCCGGTTTGGAACAACGACCCCGCATGGACCGTGGCCACCTTTCCAAATAATGTGACCATCGCGGCCTTCAACCCGGACCCGCAATATGCGACCTCACCGCCGGCCTCGACGACCTACACCTACACTTATGTGGTGTCGGTGAGCCTGGCCCGGGCCGATGGACGCGCCGATCTCACCGGTTTCACCTACCTTGACCTGCAAAATCCGGCCGGCGCGGGCATCGTCCTGACGCCATCCCTGCCCGGCGCGACCATTTTCTACACGACCGATGGCAGCACGCCGAGCCAGTCCAACGGGATGATTTACACCGGCGCCTTTGCGCCGGACGTGTCGACGTTCAATCCGACGGACACTTTGAGAATCCTGGCCGTGTACACGCCGGGCTCGCCCGACCCGCGGTATCTCTACGTCAGCAACGCGGTGGCCACCTACACGCTGAACCCCGTGGCGGTTCCGCTTCCTGACCCCGTCATCCTCACGGACAATTCACAGCCGGTACCTCCCGGGACGACGGTGGTGTTTGGTTCGCTCGATCCCAAAGGCGAACCGGTCGCCTCGCTCGACAATGCCGACCTCGGGGACGATCTCGAGGTGAGCCTGAATTAGCCGCGTTTTCCCTGCTACACTCTCCTGCTTCAACTAACATGAAAACTCACCTCTGTGTCCTGCCGTTCGCGTTTTGCCTCGCCCTGGTCCCGGCGCGCGCCGCGGACCAACCCCCCGCGCCCGTCGATAAGCCAGCGATCGATGTTTCTGCGGACCTGCCGAAAAAAACGGATCCCCTCATCGACCCCCTCACCGGCACGCCCTATATCGCCGTGCACAACCCTGACATCGTCGAAAGCGTGATCTTTGTCATCGAATTCCAACGTGCCCATCCCACAGAACACGCGGTTCTTTTGACGGGGGATATCAAAAAACCTTTTTTGGCTACTAAGCTCGATCCTGCCGTTGCTTTTTCATGGCAAGGCAAGGTTTATCTCCACAGCTACGCAATCGGCGACGTGTTGATTCCTGGTATTCTTCCTGAACAGATCGATGCCAACAAGAGCAAGCTTCATGATGCATTTCTAAATCTGTTGCGCTACTATTACCAAAAAAGCTATGAGAAATTGAATATTCCTTACCCGCTGTCGCGTGTCCAAGCGTATAAAATGGGAATTATGGACACGGCTCCCCATGTCCTGCCTAACGAACTGCCCGGCGACACCCTCGATATTCAAGCCAAGCGGGTTGAGGCGCGCTTGATCAAACTCGGCCTGACGGGCACGAAGGCTTACTTCAATCTTTCCGGCGAAGATAAGTATGGCAATTTGATCACCTTCGATCGAGTGGTTTTTAATTATAGAGACCTTGCTTATGCTTGGTCGCGATATGGGAATGCCTATTGGGGACTCGCCAGCAAAACTTACCTGCCCAGTCTGATTGATTCCATCGTTTTTTCCATCGATTACCAGAAAGCAAACCCATCGGAGAAGGTTTTTTGTTTCCTGCATGAAACTTCCGATAAGGAGCCAGAGGCTCCCAGTGACATTGTCGCCACCACGATCTATACGAAAAATGGTCAGCTCTGGTTCCATCATCTTGCGCCCGGCGATCTGCCCAGCGCTCTCACCCTCGATGACCTCAAGGATAGTGACAAAGTCATCGATGCTGATCTGGCGACTTATTATCCGGCCCTGAAAAAGTTTGATGAGCAGGAATCACGTCTCCGACATCAGTCTCCAGCTTTCCTGGGTGATTATCTCAAAGGCTACAAAGCCCCGGATCTCAGCGTGACTGGGGTTCTCGCTGAACTGCAGAAACGCGGGGTCGAAGCCAAAATTACCGGCGACGCGAACCACCCTGAACTGCTCTTTGTGTGGGGAAAACGACCCTATACCTATCAACCCGGCATTGGCTGTTCTCCGGCCAAATCCAGCCCATTAACCGCAGCAAATTAAGCAGAGGTTCGCCATATGAATAATCCATCTTCACATTACTCTAGCTTAGTGTTCCTCGGGTTGGCGGTCGTGCTCCTTGCCTCTGTCCGTGTTCAGGCCCAGGATTGCAGCGATCCAAGCCAAAATGACGTTATGAATCCCGGCGGCGGCGATATGTCGGGCAACGGTTTCGATGGTGGTAGTGGCGGCGACAACTTAGGAAGCACGGACGGCAATAGCGGCGGTGGCGGTGACCAAGGCAGTATCGACACCGGACAGCAGATCGACACGTTGAATTCAGGCGGGAACGTCGATGGTGGCGTTACGCTCCAAGATGGCGTTTCCAACGACGGCAGTGGCGGCGGTTCCTCCGGTCCCGAGCCGATCAATGTCACGATCAAGGCCGCCGACACGGTCTATGCCAATTCACAGACCAGCGTTTCTTCCACCGCCTGGACCACTTCCACGCCGATCAGCCTGCACACCATCGAATATATCAATACCGACGGTTCAGACGGTGGCCTCTGGCACTTGGATATTGCGGCGGGCGCGGGCGTTTCCGACCCGCGCTCGGCCGGCGTGACCTATCCCTCGCCCGGAACTTACCTCGTCCGCAGCGGCGCCAGCACCGACGGCGGCAATTCCTGGACCTACAGCGATCAAGTGACCGTCACGGTGAAGGATCCGATCACGCCGCATACAGTTTCCATTCAGGCGAAACCAAAATCCGGGATGGAGAAATGGTTTCTCCCGTCCGATAAGGTCTCGAAGGATTTTAAGGTTCTGCATACCAATCCGTATCCGTAAACGGATTTCTTTTAACCGCAGATGGACGCAGATGTACGCGGATACGGATCGGAGTTTTTAACCATCCTTCGCCCCTTCGACGGGTTCGACTGGCTCACCGCAGGCAGGCTCAGGGCTACGAATGGCACGGCCACTAATTTTCACTAACGCACATTAATCGTTTCGGACCGGAGTTTTTTAACCGCAGATGGACGCAGATGTACGCGGATACGGACCGGTGTTTTAACACGAAGATCGCGAAGAACGCAGAGGGAAGGAAAGGCTTTTAGCATGGATTAGAGGGCTGCGGAAAAACTTTGCTGGCCGTCGTTGCGATCAGAAAGCGCTGCTGCAGCGTTTTCCTGCTCGCAACCCGACGGCCGACACTGCCTCGGCAGTGTGCTGCGTTCGCAGCACAGTTTTTCCTAGCAGCCCATTAGCGTCCATTAGCGGTTAAAAACGATTCGGTGCTTGGTCAGGATTCGCGTCTATTAGCGTTCATTCGCGGTTAAAATCTTCAGCGTTAGTCGTCAGACTTGAACGTTGAATGTTCAGGCGGAGCCGCCCAGCGCTCTCTTGGAACTTGATACCTGCCACTTGTTACTTCGCCGCCCTCACCGCCTCGCCTGCTCTGTCCCGGGCGCGAGGTACAACCCAAGCTTCCGCAGCGCCACGTAGCCTTGCGCGTCGAGCGCGGTAAACCGGATTTTCCAGATCTTCCGGGTCGGAAAACGATCCACCACGCGTTTGCCGATCGTCGTTCCCTGCGCCAGCAGCGTCCAATCGTCGTCGATCATGCCTTCGACTTTGTACGACAAGACCCGGTGCCCCGATCCCGGCGCCTCTTCCAGGACAATCGTGTTCATCGTGACCGGCCCTTCCAGGTCCAGGTCGATCGTGGCCGGGACCGCGCCGTCTGCGGTGGCCCAGTAGTTGGTCAGGTCTTCATCCAGCGCTTTCTCGCCGCCGAAGTCCGCCGAATCCCCACGTACGCTGCTCGTATCGACTGCGCAATGCGACGCGAGGTTCGGTCCGAGCATGGGATCCACATCGGCGGCGTACGCCGGCAGGCGCGGGGTCGATTTCCCGGCAAAATATTTTGCTTCGTTCCCCGGATATCCGATCGCCACCAGGGCCTGCGGACCGAGCCGGTCGGCCAATTGCGCCAGGTACAAGCTTTGCGGCGCCACCGGCGTTCCCGGCGATTCCACGATGCCGTCGGGCAGCACGGGCCCCGCCGCGAACATCCGCGGCTGATGCGTGAGCGTGCCGATGCAACCGATCGACCAGTTGTCCGTACCCGGCGGATTCTGGATCAGGTACGTGTTCGCGACGCAGTTCCAGGCCACCGCCCAGCCGATGGCCCAGCCATGGCCCGATCCGGCCACGCCGCGGTTCATGAAATCGATCCCGCCGTCGGGCACCGTGCAATTATCCACGAGGAACCCCGTCGACCAACGCTCGTGCGGCTGGATTCGGCTGCCCCGGCCGCGAAACACGCTGTTGAGCACGACGTTCGGCCCGCGCTCGCGTCCCTTGGTCCAGACAAAGTATTCGTTGTCGCCGGTGACTTCGCACCGGTCGATCAGGACCTGGCTGCCGGTGATGCTGAAGTCGGACGGCTTGGCGGTCCCGCAATTGGGATAAGTGTGTTTGACCACCACCTGGTCCATGGTGATCCGGTTTCCTTCCAGCAACGTGCTGTTGAGCGTCTCGTCGCAAAAAACATCCTTCACCCAGCAATCGTCAGCAAAAATATCGATCGCCGAGTAAGGCGCCTTGGTAAAGTCGATCGCCTCGGCCGCGCACTGGATGTGCAGGTGTTCTATGCCGATATCCGTGACCTCGGGCGCCGGCACGATCTTGACGACGGCGGTTCCGGGCGGATTCAGGTACCGCGCATCGTACGAATCGGTGAGTGGCAGGTCGCAGGTGATTTCGCGGCCGGAAATCGCGGTGATCGTCCGGCGGGTGATCCCGCTGGGCAGCAGGCCGAGCCAGCTCTCCGGCTGCCCGGTCCGCACAAGGTTGTCCATGTCCATGAACTTCAGCCAGGCTGGTGGCGCCGGACGTTCGATCAGGATCGTGTCGCCCACCGCGAAGGGTGAGGCGTCGGCCACCGAGAAATGGTACGTGCCGGCCGGCACGTAGGCATCGGCCATCGTGGTGTGGGGGCCGTGCTTCGACTGACTGGTGTGGCTTTTTTCACCGATGCATATCGCCACATGCTTCCCGCCGGTCATCCGGATGGTGGTCGCGGTGCCGGCCTCGACGCTGCCGCTGCCGCGAAGGACCACGCCGCTCGCGGGGAGCACAATGGTCTTCGCGCAGGTGAACGTTCCCGGCCCGAGCAGCACGGCGCCGCGGAATCCGTCCTGCCGCGGACGGGCCGCCACCGCATCAATCGCGGCCTGGATGGCGTCCGTGTCATCCGCTCCGCCGCCGGGCTGGACGGTTTGTACGACCGGCACGGCCGGAAGCGCGACGCCTCCGCCGCGATAGCCGGCGCTGGAAAAATCCAGGATCCGGTCGCCCGCCGCGGTGGTCTTATAAACCAAATGTCCGTCCGCGCCCGGATAAACCCAGGCGCTGTGCGTGGCGTCATCCGCGCGGAGCGTGGCCCCGAGGGTGAACCCGGCGAGCGCAGCGAGCAGCGTTGCGCGAAGATAAGATGGTGGGCTTTTCCAGGACATACGGCGGCCCATGTCGGATTACGAACAGGCCGGTTTCAAGGAAAAGGGGGCGGTCTCCAGAAAAAGCATACAAACGAATAGGGCAAGCGCGTTCGGCTAATCGGGGTTGTTTTAAACTTTTACTTTAATCCGCCTTGAAGGCGGGTAGTTCGTAGTTGGAAATTGGCATTTGGTTTCGATCGGCCGTACAAACTACTAAGTCCCAACTACCAATTACGAATCGGTGGATGCGAACGGATACGGATCGGAGTTTTAACCACTGATTTTCGCTAATCGGCCCGCCTTCGCTAAGGCTATGGCGTGGCAGGCGCTAATTTAATTTTGAACACGGAGGGATGGAAAAGGAATTGGGATGGATTTGAGGGCTGCTGGAAAACTATGCTGCGTTCGCAGCATACGGCCGCAGGCCGTGTTGGCCGTCGGGTTGCGCCAGAAAGCGATGCCGCAGCGTTTTCTGATCGCAACGACGCCTACAGTCGCTTTCCGCAGCCTGCTAATATCGGAATTCTTCCGTGATAAGTGCACATAAGTGTTCATCAGTGGTTAAAAACGGTTTGTCTCTGCGCTCTTCGTGGGAAAAAGGTTCGGTGTTTGGTCAGGATTCGCGTCTATTCGCGTTCATTCGCGGTTAAAAAATGTCTGGCTCTGGACTCTCGACTCTAAGCCTCGAGTTCCGCTCAACCGTGAACTGTGAACCGATAACCGTGAACTTCGATCATCGCAGGGCGCGCTCCGCTTCCTCAACCGTGTCGACCGTCACGGTTCTGACTTTGCCGCGATAGTGGACGACGGAGAGAATGTTGATGCCGATGTCGCGGGTGGGTTCCGGCAGGCGACGGACGATCATCCCGATGCCGTGCTCGCGGCAGAGATCCATGATGTGGGTGAGCTGCGGCACGCAATCGAGCCCCATCGAGGCGACATCCCTGAAGTCGGCGAATATGCTGAAACCGGGCTTCAGGCTCGTCAGCATGGCTTCGACCCTGGGCACGGCCTCCTGCATCCCGGCGACGGTGATGTCGCCGAAATAGCGCGTGCGCGCGAGATTGCGCGCCACATCGACCCTGGCTTCGAAAATGGGCTGGGTGGGCATAAGATTTTGTATTTCGAAATTAGTAGTTGGTAGTTGGTCCAAACTAATCCAGCCCGATCAAAGTTCAACGTTCGCCGAAGGAACTAACTACTAAATCCAAACTGCCAAATACCCGTGTGTTCAGCTTCCGGCGTTAGCCGCTGAACGCCCGGAGCAATTGATGCTGTCCGAAATTAGCCAGCCGGCGAAGAGGGGAGCTGCGCAGGAGGTCGGCGGGCATGATCGAGTCAAAGGCCACCGCATGGTCCCGGGTAAACTGACGGGCATTCTTCGAGATTAAAACTTCAAGGACGTTTTGGAGCAATTCGAGCGAATACCTTTCGTTTTCCGGAGTGGTGGTGGAGACCACCTCATGAAGGAACTCGCGGAGCACGAGTGCCATGATTTTGACGTGTTTGATATCTTGTCGCTCACGCTGGTCCAGGTGCAGGGCGTTCTCCAATTTGGCCTGGAGCAGCAGATGCGGGAACAGCACTTGAATTTTGTGGCCGCAAACATCCATCGGGATGGCGCCCTGGGCTTCAATCTTGGGGAGGCCGTTGACGCTGCGGAGCACGTCCAGTTCACGGGTGTCCGGTTCGATACCAATCACCAAGGTGCCATCGATGATTTCGCGCGGGCCGCTTAAAAGTAATTTGCCCCCAAGCTCGTGATATAAACCCATTAACGCGTTGCGCGTGGCGAACACGTCCATGTCGCCGCTCGTGAACGGGCGAAAAGGGTTGAGTAAATCACCCAGGCGATCGCGGTAGCTCAACGCCCATGCGTTTACGGCATGTCCACCGACCAGGATGATCGGGTCACGCTGCTTGCTGATGGCGCGGAAGATTGATGCAAAATCTTCCACGGGTCGCCGGTGGGAGCGGGGCATGGCCGGCAATTATTTTTCGGTGGGACGAACGTGACGCCGGATGGACGGCCACAGATCGAGCATCCGGACCGGCTGGTGAATGGGGGCGTTTCGTTCCTGTGCTTCCGCGGGCGTCAGCTGGCCCGAGGCAATCTGGCGGGCGGTCTGGGCCCGCTGGGCGGCCTTGGTGGCGGAGCGACGGGCGAACAAGCTCGGCTTGGTCGAGACGGTCTGGTGTTGGACGTAATAGGCGGAAGTCGCTTCCCGGAGAATGACCGACAGGTCGGTTTTGCGGGCGCGGGCCATTGCGTCCATCCAGGCGATGACCTTGCGGCTTTCGAGGAAGGTCACGGAGCGTTTGTCGGGTGAAATGGAGTTTGGCATAGGTATAAGATACCGGGTATAAGATACCGGCGTCAAGCCGGGAAGTATCAGGGGTCAGGTGGGGGAAGTATCAAGTGACAGGTTTTCAAGTATCAGGATGAGGAATTAGGAGTCAGGATGCAGGATTCGGGAGTCAAGAGTGGTCGGCTATCTTGAAACTTGGTGCTTGGCACTAGAAACTTCGCCGTCCGGTGTTCGGGGCGACGCCCCGCTCCTCCATTCTAGCATCAAATTCCGCCCGGCCGCGCCGGGCACATCTCAAATTTCAGATGCGCGGAACGCGCCTCCGGCTCTCAGCTCTTGACTCTCAGCTACGAGCTCCGAATACCCCCTCGGGCTGCCCCCGCTGAATTACAAAGGTAGTGGTTTGACCCCGTCTGGCTGCCTCGCTGTCGGATCACCTTTGCCTTGGCCAGATGGTGTTAGCTTGGGCTACTGGCGTCATGCTGGATAGGCGTATTTTTATTTTTGCCGGCCATTAAAGCAACGCAACTTTGGTGCGAACGGTATTACTGGGTATGACTGGTAGTAACGGATGGCAGAGAGAATCCGAAAGATGACAGGCCCCGAATTCAATACCTTGGTCCTACCTTCTTGTGTCGCGGGAGAAATCCTGGATAGATGTGCTTGGCTGGCCTAAATCCGATTCAATGAGTTCCTGGTGGGTGAACCATAAACAGACCTTCCGCCACGAATTTCGCGGCGGCTACCTCTGGTCACCCAAGCGCAAGACGGATGGCAGGCGGAACATTTTTTATGACTTTATGCGGTTAGTCAGGCCGGGTGATACAATCGTCTCCTATGCGGACGGTCAGGTTAGGGGAATTGGGCTGGCGAAATCATACTGCTATACCTCACCCAGGCCAGACGAGTTCGGTCACATTGGAGAGGTTTGGGACACCACCGGATGGAGAATTGAAGTTAGATTTGTTCCAGCTGTGCGACCTGTTCGCCCGCGGAATATGCTTAGAGAGATTGGCCAGCTGATCGGGATGAGGCACTCGCCGCTGGGTCCTGATGGCAATGGGCGACAGGCTGTTTATCTGGCGGCGATCCCGGACCTGCTTGCCAGCCTGATCAGACAAGCCGTCGGCATAAAATCGGAGCCCCTCCAAGTCAATGAACGGGGCAAGAGCACCAGCGTGGAAATCGAGCTTCCTGGCGTTGAAGAATGGGAACACATCGAACGCCAGCGGATTGAAAGCGCCGCTATTCCGGAGACTGAACGCATTGCCCTGATTAAGGCTCGGCTGGGCCAGGGTCGATTCAAGGAGAACGTTAGCCGCATCGAAACCTACTGTCGCGTTACTCGCGTTTCCAACCCCGCGCACCTCATCGCTAGCCACATTAAGCCATGGCGGGAATCTTCAAACGAAGAAAGGCTCGCAGCCGGTAATGGTCTCCTTCTTACCCCGTCAATCGATCATCTATTCGACCGAGGATTCATTTCATTCGAGGATTCAGGCGAAACCATCATCTCGCCTGTCGCTGATCCAGACTCCCTGCGACGCATGGGCGTCAATGCGGAAGAGCCGCCACGGGTCGGTGGCTTCAATACCGACCAACGACATTTTCTTCAACACCACCGATCATCCATTTTTTTGGCTGCGGTAAACGATTGAAGCGCGAGGTGATGGAGGCGTGTTAAGTGCGCAATATTTTATAAATTTTGCGGGGTCGTCGGTAAGGATAGCGTCTACTGCGTAGTCTCGTAGTCGTTTCATGGTGCGAACGTCGTTGACTGTCCAACACCAGAGTTGCGCTCCGTGGCGGTGGATCGTTTCGACAAAGAGGGAAGTGGCAACGGCCTGGTGTGCTACACTGATTCCAGTGGCACCGGCCGAGGCCATCGCCTGGAGCAACTTCGTTGCTAATGACGAATTCCGAATGACGAGTGACGAATGATCCTCCTTCGCCCCAAGGGCTACGGAGGACAGGCGAATGGTTGATGCCTTACTTGGTTCGTCCTTGGCGTTCTTGGTGTAAAAACGGTTTGGTTTATCTGCAATAAGCATCCGGGGCAGTTTCGGCGCGAGGGTGGCGGCCTGGCGCAGGATGTCGGGCTCAAACGAGGCCAGGATCACGTATTTGGTCGATGCCGTCTTCCGAATGGCCGCTAGGATCGGCGCCACGGGCGCGCCCTTTTTAATTTCAATTTGCAGGATGCACCGCTTGCGCGTGAGCGAGAGCGCTTCGGCCAGCGTGGGAATGGGTTCGCCTCGAACCCGGAGGCTGCGGAGTTCAGCCCAGGTGCGGTCGGCCAGCCGGCCGCGGGTGCCGGTGAGGCGCGTGAGGGTGTAGTCGTGGAAAACGACAGGGATGCCGTCGCGGGTGACTTGGACGTCGAGTTCGATGCCGTCGACGCCGAGCTCCAGCGCGCGGGCAAAGGCGAGGAGGGTGTTCTCCGGAGCTTCAATTGACGCTCCTCTATGAGCGATAACGAGAGGGGACATCGGATTATTTACCACGGATTACACGGATGAGCCCGCCTTCGCCCTGAGCCCGTCGAACGGGCTACGGCGTGGCAGGCACGGATACGGATCGGAGTTTTAACCACTTATGCACACTTATGATCACTAATAATACGGATCGGAGTTTTTACACGAAGATCGCAAAGATCGCAGAGGGATCCATACATTCGGACCACTGATATTTTTAACCGCGAATAGACGCGAATGAACGCGAATAGGCTGATGGAAAACTGTGCTGCTAGCGCAGCACACGGCCGCAGGCCGTGTTGGCCGTCGGGTTGCGTCAGAAAGCGCTGCAGCAGCGTTTTCTGATCGCAACGACGGCCTACAGTTGTTTTCCGCAGCCAATTCATATCCGGATCAGTCCGTGGTATCCGATTAGCGTCCATTAGCGGTTAAAAACGGTTTGTCTCTGCGCTCTTTGCGCCCTTCGTGTAAAAAAGGTTCGGTGGTTGGTCAGGATCCGCGTTTATCCGTGTCCATCCGCGGTTAAAAATGCACTGGTAGTTCGTATTTAGGAGTTCGTAGTTTGTTTTCGGTCACCAAATACCAACTGCTAATTACCAACTACACATGCGTCCGCATGTCACACAATCCCGTCGCGTAGGTACGCGTGCTTCCCTTCAAGCAGCGATTGCGTGAGGGCATAATTCCTCGAATCATTGTTGTGCCCGAGGGTCGCGAAGTGCGCCGCGATGCGTCCGCGCGCATCCGACACAAAACATTGCGCCAATTTTTCCAGTTCCTCCCGGGGTCGGTCCCCGCGTTTAATGAGCGCATCCGCATACAGCACCGTCGCCACAATCGCAAATAGCTCCGTGCCGATGTCCACGATCCGTCCGAGCAGGAGCTGCTTCCGCTCGAGCTTGGGTCCGTGCTTCACCATCGCATGGAAGAGTGTGCGCGCCAGGCGTCGGCTCGTTTTTGAAACATACGCGAGCGCCGGTTTGAATGCCGGGGCTAGGTCCCCCGGCACCCTGAGCCTGTCGAAGGGGGCGAACAACTTGGTATACCAAAACGAATAAAAGGCCCCGGCTTTCATCGCCGCGGCGAGGCGTTTGCCCATGGGCAGGCGCGAATCGAGCGCGGCTCCCGCCACTTTCAAGTGCGGGTCGAGCGCTTCGCGCGCGAGGAAGAGTCGCATGATTTCCGACGAACCTTCGAAGATGAGGTTGATCCGCGAGTCGCGCATCATCCGCTCGATCGGCACGGGCGGCTCGCCGCGATTTTTCAGCGACGCCGCCGTTTCGTAGCCGCGTCCGCCGCGGATTTGCATCGTTTCGTCCACCGCCCGCCAGGCGGCCTCGGAGCCGAACATCTTGCACATCGCGGCTTCGATCCGGATGTCGGCATGGTCGCGGTCGACGAGCTGGGCGGTGAGCATCACCATGGCCTCGGTCGCAAAGGTATTCGCGGCGATCCGCGCGATCTTGTCGGCGATCGCCGCATGCTTGCCGATTTGCGCGCCCCATTGCACGCGGTCTTTCGCCCAATCGCACGCGTAGCCGAGGCAGCGTTTCATATGCCCAACGCACGCCGCGGGAATCGTCAGCCGCCCCGCGTTGAGCGTGGTGAGCGCGACCTTGAGTCCGCGGCCTTCGCCGCCGACGATATTCTCGGTCGGCACTTTCACGTTGGTGAAGCGAATCACGCCGTTGTAGAGCGCGCGCAGGCCCATGAAGTGACAGCGCGTCACGACTTCGACGCCGGGGGTGTTCATCTCGACGATGAATGCGGTGATCTGGTTCTTCGGCCGGCCTTTGGCGTCCATTTTGTCCGGCGTCCGGGCCATCACGATGATCACGCCGGCCTTCACGCCGTTCGTGCACCAGAGTTTTTCGCCGTTGATGATGAAATGGCTTCCGTCGGGGGTGGGCTCGGCGCGCGTGGTCATCTTCGCCGGGTCGGAGCCGACGCTGGTCTCGGTGAGCGCGAAGGCGGAGATTTCCCCGCGCGCGACGCGCGGCAGGTAGGTTTTCTTCTGCGCCTCGGTGCCGAAGAGCTTCACCGGCTGTGGCACGCCGATCGACTGGTGGGCGGAGAGAAGCGCGGTGAGATTCGCATCGACGCTGCCGAGCAGCATCGCGGCCCGGCAGTAGTTGAGCTGCGAGAGTCCGAGCCCGCCGTATTCCTTCGGCACCTTGATGCCAAACGCGCCCATCTGCGCCAGCCGCTTGATCAGGGCGTCGGGAATTTCCCCGTCGGCGTCGATCTGGTCGGGATCGACCTCGTTTTTCAGGACGCTCGCGAGCTCGGTGAGAAAAGGTTGGCCCGCTTCGACATCGGCCGGCGGCTGGAGCGGAAAGGGATAGACCTGATCGAAGGAAAGCCGGCCCATGAACAAGGCGCCGGCGAAGCTCCGCCAGCTGCCGGCGCTGCGCGCGGCCTCGGTGAGCTCGAGGGCGTCGCGCTGCGCGCGATTCATCTTCGAAGTGTCGATGACCGATTCGGGCTCGGGGGCGGCCTCGGGTGTGGGAGTAGGATTCATTTTTTGAAACCACTGATTTTTTTAACCGCGGATGAACGCAGATGAACACGGATACGGATCGGAGTTTTAACCACTTATGGGCACTTATTTTCACTTATAGATTCGGTTCGGAACTTTTAACCGCTAATTTTCGCTAATCAGCGCTAATATTTTCGGATCGGATTTTGAACACGGAGGTCACGGAGGACACGGAAAAGGAAGTTGGGTGGGATTGAGGGCTGCTGGAAAACTGTGCTGCTAACGCAGCACACGGCCGCAGGCCGTGTTGGCCGTCGGGTTGCGCCAGAAAGCGCTGCAACAGCGTTTTCTGATCGCAACGACGGCCTACAGTTGTTTTCCGCAGCCTGCTGATATCCGAGATACTCGGAGAAATTAATAAGTGCCTATAAGTGTGCATCAGTGGTAAAAAATGATTGCAGTCGGCGGCTCGTCAGGGATGCCTCGCCCTACCAAGTTCTTGTCAGCATCTGCGTGAATCTGCGTTCATCTGCGGTTAAAAAAGGTTTGAATCCGTGCTCTCTGCGTCCTCCGTGTTAAAAATGGATTAGCGTGAATTAGCGTTCATTAGCGGTTAACTAACAGTGTAGAAAGTTTGGCCGTTGGCGGCCATCGTGCGGAGCCGTTCGCAGGGGTAGAAGTGCGGGGCGATGTCGCGCGCGAGGGCTTCCAGCCGCGTCACGACTTCACCGAGGCCAAGCGCATCCGCGTACCGCAGTGGTCCGCCGCGGAAGGGCGCCCAGCCCGTCCCCATGATCATCGCAAAATCGATGTCCTCCGGCGCGTCGACCACGCCTTCGTCAAGCACGCGCGCGGCTTCGTTGATCATGATCAGCACCATGCGGTCGACCGGCGCGACCGCCATCGACGTGCGGGCCAGGCCAATGGTCTGGAGGGATTTCGCATCCGGGTTCGGCAGCTCCTTCTTGGCGCCGTAACGGTAGAACCCGCGACCGGATTTTTTACCGAGCCAGCCTTGTGCGATCATTTTTTCCAGCGTGTCATAGACCGGCACGGGCAAGGGGAGGCGGCGCTCGAGGTCTTTCGCGACGTGCTGCGCGATGTCGAGCCCGACCTCGTCGCACAGCCGCAACGGCCCCATGGGCATGCCGAAATCGAGCATCAGCTTGTCCACGGCCTCGATCGGCATGCCTTCGCTGAAGAGATTCACTGCCTCGACCAGGTATGGCAGCAGGATGCGGTTGACGATGAAGCCGGGGCTGTCCTTCGCGATCACCGGCAGCTTGCCGAGCGCCTTGGCGAATTGCAGCGCGGTGTCGATCGCCTGGTGGGAGGTGCGGGGGCCGCGGATGATCTCGACGAGCTGCATCCGGTGGACCGGGTTAAAGAAATGGATGCCGACGACGCGCTCGGGCCAGGTGAGCACCGAGGCGATGTCGTCGATCGAAAGCGCGGAGGTGTTGGTCGCGAGCACGGTGTCGTGTCCGACCTGCGCCTCAAGATCGCGGAAAACCTGCTGCTTCAAATCCAGTTTCTCAACGGCGGCCTCGATCACGAGGTCCACGCCATTGAGCGATACGTCGGTATGAACGGGAGTGATCCGGTCGAAGCCGGCGGTCGCCTCGGGCCGCGTGAACACGTGGTGCTTCACGGCGTCGGCGTAGAGCTTTTCGATGTGGTGCAGTCCGCGCGCCAGCGCGTCGGGATTCACGTCCTTCAACCGCACGGGATAGCCGCGTGCGCTGACCCACTGGGCGATGCCGGCGCCCATCGTGCCGGCGCCGATGACGGCCACGCGCTTGACCGGCGGGGTGAGCTTGACGGCGAATTCGGCGTCCGGCGCGGCGAGTTTCTTCGCGCGCTCCTGCAGGAAAAAGACGTTCATCAGGTTGCGGCACTCGGGCGTCTGGACGAGCTGGAGAAACGCGGCCTTCTCGCGGGCGGGGCCCTTTTCGAGTGGTTCGCCCACGGATCGTGTGCATACGTCGATCGCGACGAGCGGCGCGGGATAGCAGCCGCGGGTCTTGGCGAGGACATCGCGGCGGGCAAACTTCGCGACGAGCAACGAGAGGGGAGCGTGACTGAGCAACGAGCGCATCGGGGCGCGGCGCTTTCCGCGGGCGACGAGCTTCCGCGCGACGTCGGACAAATACTCCACGTGTGCGAGCTCGTCGACCAGGCCGAGTTTCAACGCCTGCGCGCCGGCGATTTGCTTGCCGGGGAGAATCAAGCCGAGGGCCGCGGGCAGGCCGATGAGCTTCGGCAGCCGGGTGGAGCCGCCCCACGCGGGCAGGATGCCGAGCTGCGTCTCGGGCAGGCCGAGCTTCGTCGCCTTGTCGGTCGAGGCCACGCGCCAGTCGCACGCGAGCGAGACCTCGAGCCCGCCGCCGAGGCACACGCCGTGGATGGCCGCGACGGAAGGAATCCCGAGCTGGCCGAGGCGGGTGAACACGCGGTGACCCTGGTCGATGATGGATTCGAGCGCGGCTTGGTCGGTGTTTTGTCCGAGCGCATGGAGATCGGCGCCGGCGATGAAGATTTTCGGCTTCGCGCTCAGGAGGATGACGCCGTGGAGGCCGGTTTCGCCTTCGAGTGCGGCGACGTGCGCTTCGAGCTCGCCGAGCGTGGCGGGGTCGAAAATATTGGCCGACGAGTCCGGGCGGTCGAACGTCAGGAGGCAGATGCCGTCGTCGGAAGTGGATCGAGTGATATTCACGGCTTATTTTTTACCACGGATTACACGGATAACCACGGATACGGATTTTGAACACGGAGGTCACGGAGGGCACAGAGAGATCCATACATCCGAACCACTGATGGCCCGGATTTTTTAACCGCGAATGGACGCGAATGAACGCGAATATTCCAAATCGGACTTTTAACCACTGATGGGCACTGATGATCACTGATAGGCTGCTGGAAAACTGTGCTGCGTTCGCAGCACACGGCCTACAGGCGTTTTCCGCAGCCAATTCATATGCGGGTCTGTCCGCCTGCCCCTCGTAGCCCGCTCGACTGGCTCGGGGCCTTGAGCTTGTCGAAACGGCTTCCAAAGCGAAGGAGGGAGGTATTCGATTAGCGTTCATTAGCGTCCATTAGCGGTTAAAACCGGATCGAGTCCGTGGTCAGAAATAAATAAGTGAACATAAGTGTTCATCAGTGGTTAAGGAAACGTAGTTGGTATTTGGTAATTTGGATTTGGTAGTTAGTGCCGGACTCTTGGAACTTGTTACTTGTGACCTGGTACTTTGAAATCGGTGGTTGATTCGAAATTCGTCATTCGCCACTCGTCATTCGTGCTTCGTCATTGGGGATTCGCAGTTGGTAGTTAGTAGTTGGTATTTGGTCCTGACACCCGATGCCTGTTGCCTAATGCCTGTTTTTACGTCGCTTCCAGCCACAAGGCGCCGCCTTGGCCGCCGCCGACGCAGAGCGTCACGAGGGCACGGCGGGCCTGCCGGCGTTGCAGTTCCTTCAGCGCCGTCAGCACCAGGCGCACGCCGGTCGCGCCGACGGGATGGCCGAGCGCGATGGCGCCGCCGTTGACGTTGAGAATTTCATTCGGGATCTCGCCGAGCACGATATTGCGTCCGAGATGCTTGCGGTTGAACTCGGGCGAGACCGAGGCCGCGGAGCACGCGAGCAACTGCGCGGCGAAGGCCTCGTTGATTTCGATCAGGTCGGCGTCCTTCAACCCGAGCCCGCTGAGTTTCTGCGCCTTGGCGATCGCATAAAGGGGGCCGAGGCCCATGCGCGCGGGCTCGCAGCCGGCGTACGCATAATGGACGAGCTGGCCGAGGGGAGTGAGCCGGGTGCGCCGCAGGGCCGCCTCGCTCATCACGAGCATGGCGACCGCGCCGTCGGTGACCTGCGAGGCGTTGCCGGCGGTGACGGTGCCGCCGCGTTTTTCGAAAATGGGCTTCAGCTTCGCGAGCGCCTCCATCGTCTGGCCGGCGCGGACGCCGTTGTCCTCGGTGACGTTCACGGGCGCACGGGTGCCGCGCGGATAAACGGGCCAGGTTTCCTCGGCGTGCCTCGCCTTGGCCGCCGCGGCGCGCTGGTGCGATTGCAGTGCGAACTGGTCCTGTGCCTCGCGGGTGATGTGCCAGTCGCGCGCGAGAATCTCGGCCGTCTGGCCCATGTTGCAGCCGCACACCGGATCGGTGAGGCCGAGCATCAGGCTCGCGCGCGGCACGAAATCGCCCGGACGAAACCGGAGGAGCGCGGCGGCCTTCTGCGTCATATTTTTCGCCTTGGCCAGCGCGCCGAATTTTTTCGCGGCGCGGTCGTTGTAGAGCAGCGGATAGCGCGACATGCTCTCGGCGCCGCCGACGAGGAAGATGTCGCCGCGGCCGGCCGCGATTTTTTCCGCCGCCTGCGTGATGGCCTCGAAGCCCGACGCGCAATTGCGGTGCACGGTGATGGCGGGGACGCTCTCCGGCACGCCGGCGCGGAGGGCGATCACGCGGCTGACGTTGGCTGCGTCGGCCGGCTGGCCGACGCAGCCGAAGATCACCTCGTCGATCTGCGCCGGGTCGATGCCGGTCTGGGCAAGGACGGCGGCGGCGGCGGTGCGGCCGAGATCGACCGCGTCGACGCCGGCCAGGGCGGTGCCCATCTTGCAAAACGGCGTGCGCACGCCGGCGACGAGGTAAAGTGGTTCTCTCATGGGCGCGCCTCCTGCGGCTGCGCGGCGGCCGGCGTTGCCGCGGCTTTCGGCCGGTGGTCGATGACTTTCTCTTCCTTCAGCGCGACGCCGACTTTATGCAGCGTTTTCATCTCGGCGTCCGTGTGGAAAACAATCTTGTTCGGACGGATCTCGAACTGCGCCTGCAGCACCTCGTGCACGGCGTTCTCGATCGTCGCCTCCGGCGTGTCGGCGATGCGCGTGACATGCAGCACGATCTCGTCGAGTTCGAGCGGATCGTCGTGGGCCTTGCGGAGCTCGATCTGCCACGAGCCGATCCCGGGGACGTCGTCGAGCGCGTGCTCGAGCTCGTTGAAGTCGACGATCGTGCCCTTGACCTTCTGGAAACGCATTGCGCGAAAATCGGAGACCCGCGAAATGCGGCCCATCAACCGCGGCAGGGTGCGGCCGCAGCACGGGCAGGTGCCCCAGGCGAGTCCGTTTTCGATCAGGTCGCCGGTGCGGTAGCGCAGCACGACGGTCCCGCGCTGGTCGAGCGGGGTCCAGACGATCTCGCCGCGCGTGCCGTCGGGGACGGGTCGGCCGGTTTCGGGATCGACGACCTCGATGATGCCCAGGTCGGGATAAAGGTGATAGCCGGTGGGGGTGCCGGTGGGCGGGACGGGGCACTCGGTCCAGGCGAGCTTCGCCTCGGTGAAGCCGTAGGTCGCCATCACCTGCACGCCCGGCGAGCCGAGCTGCTCGCACATCGCGGCGAGCTTGCGGCGGGTGCCGTCGGCGACCTTTTCGCCGCCGAGGCAGATGATGCGGACGCCCTCGATGCGGCGTTTCTCGTCGAGCGCCTGCTGCAGCACGTGGTAAATGAACGTCGGCATGGCGACGAGGATCTGTGGCTTGAGTTTGAGGATGGCGCGGAGGTTGCCCTCGGTGCCCATGCATTTGCCGCCGCCGGTCGAGAGGGTGAAAGTGTTGTGCTCGAGGCCGGCGAAGTGCATGCCCCAGAACGCGAGGTGCGGTGCGAAGGGAAACATGTTCAGCATTCGCTCCTCGCGCGTGACCCGCCCGATCCCGGTGATCCGGTCGCAGCCGACGGAGAGATTGTGGAGGTCGTGCTGCGTGTAGAGGAACGGGACCGATTCGGTCGAGCGGCCGGTCGTCGCGGTCATGAAGGTCGGTCGCCACTCGCGGTCGAGCTCGTCCTTCACGCGGGCGCGTCCGCGCAGGAGCGCGCGGGCGATGACGCGCGGGCGGCGGCCGAGTTTTGAGGGATCGGGGATGAGGGCGAAACTGAGCGCGCGCTGCGGGTTCTCGGGCGTCGGCAACAAGTCTTCCTTCGCGGTAAACGGAAGCTTTGTCAGGTCGTCGACCGAATGGAAATCGTGGGCCGACAAGCCGAGTTTTGCGAACAAGGTCCGATAATGCTCCGAAAAAGGCAGGACGCAGTCGCGCAGGTAGCGGTGAAGCTTGCGGCCCTGCAGCCTGAGCACGGTGTCGCGGTCAAGACTGTGCCAGTGGGTGGTGAGCGAGGTGATCGGCATCAGATGATGAAGGGTGAGGTTGATTCAATGCTCACCGGCTTGGCGGGACTCCCGGAAGGCACCGCCGGCGTCGGTGGCGCCGGCAAACCGAGGAAGGTGGCGATTTCGGCGAGCCGGCGGTTTCCATCCTGTTCGCCGATGGACATGACCTTCCTTATATAGAGCGGCTGAAACAGCAGGGTGGCGATAAAGTCGGACCGGTTGGTCTCGTGCGTGCCGAGGCCGCGCACGATGTGGCGGAAGGTGCCGCGCAGTTCCGATTGGAACTCGTTCGCCAGCGCGCTGAGATCCTGGGACGGACGAATCAGCAGGACCTCCATGGGATGGAGCCCGAGCTTGCTGCGCTCCGGATGGGTGGCCATGAGCTTGTTGGCCAGCCGGAGTTCCATCGCGTCGCGGTCGAGCGTGTCGAGAAAGATCGAGTTGAGCAGCAGGCCGATGATGGTGGCGGGAGGCGGATATTTTTCCGGCGGCAGTTCGGCCTCGCAATGACCCGGCTCAAGGAGCGTGGAAATGGCCAGGAGGCGATCCGCGCCGAGGTGGATGGCCGGCGCCAGCGGGGAAACCAGCCGCACCCCGCCGTCACCGTGCCATCCGCCCTCGAGTTGCACCGCCGGGAAAACCAGCGGCAGGGCGCACGAGGCCATGATGTGATCGATGGTGATCCGCGCGGACACCCCGCGCTGGGACGGGCCTTCCCAGCCCACGACGTCCTTTCCCTGGATCCAGGTCACGGACTCCCCGGTCGGGTAACTGGTCGTGATGATGCCCAGGGCCGAAAGCTTGCCGCGGCGGATGTTTTCATCGATCCCGTGCAACACGCCATCCTCGGTCTTGAGCGCGCGGTGCAGGAATTTTTTCAGCGGGGAAGTATTTACCAGGGCATGGGTGGAAGGCCCGACGCGCACACCGCCCGAGACCAGCCGGAGACCCCAGGACAGCACCTTCAAGCTGAGGTGGTGAAACTCCGTGTGGAACACATCGTCGATCGTGAGGCCCTCCCAGTCCTTCACCAGTTCCTCCACGGCGTCCGGAAAGTTGGAGGGACTGCTGGCGAGGAGCGCGGCATTGATCACGCCCGCCGACACGCCGGTCAGGATGGGAAAGGCCAGATCTGGATAAGCGCGGGCGAGACTGCGCAACACGCCCACCTGATACGCGGCGCGCGCGCCGCCACCGGTGAGCAACAGAGCGGTTTTCAATGGCGCGCCCATGGGGATTGGGGTTGGGGATAACTCGTAACTTCCTCTCTCTATGGAGGCTAAGCTAACGCCAAAGCCGCCGTTTGCAAGCTCACCCCGCGCTTATCGCGGTTTTTTCGGGCGGCTAAAACTGATTTGCAATAAATATATAGCCGCGACTTTTATTATCTAAACTTTGACGGGGCAAGAGGGTCAAAATTGATTAAATCCAATCAATATAATCAGCGAACCAAGGGGCGTATAGCTTTGAAACTGCGTGAAAAAAGGATACACTTATATAATTAAAATACCCCTTAAAAAATGCGTGTGGATCCTGGCCTTGCCGTGCTTTTTTTCCCTGGAAGCGCGGAGCGACACGACGACCCCGGCCGCGCAGCCGTCGCAAGGATTGCTTGGGTTCATGGATAGGCTGCCGGAGATCGTCGACACCAACCTGCCTTTTTTTGCCCCGCGCGGCGCGTATTGGTTCTACGCCCGGCCGAATGTGGGCGACCCCTTCAAGGGAAAGTATTTTCGCCTGGATGCGGGGATGTGGGTCAAGGTGACGAAGGCGATCGACTTCAATATCGGCGCCCAAAGCTATCTCTGGCGCGACGTGAATGAAAACAATGCGACGCGCTGGGGATTTTATGGCGCGACCACCGGCATCAAATACAACCGGAGCCTGCCCGGGCCCATCGGCACCGCCATGAGTGTCGGCGTGAATTTTGCCACGCCGATCGGCCGGCCGCCCCTTTCGTTGTCCGATGGATTTCGCCGCACGGATCCCTTTTTCACCTACACGCGGCCGCTTTCCGCGCGCCTGCGCCTGGTCGGCTTCGCCAGCGTCGGCGCCGACATGCTCGCGCATACGTCCATCCCGAACAGCTACGGGAAAAACTCGCTCCATTCGAATTCCCTGAACGCCGCGGTGGGCGCGACGCGCGAATTCAGGTGCTTCACGGTCACAGCCTCCCTGAACGGCGCCACCACCGCCCTGATGAGCAAGCACGCGCTGCAGGTTTTCAGTTTTAATCCGAAGGTCACCATCCCGGCGGAGAATATTTTTCCCGCGCTGTGCGCCCGGCTGCCGCACTGGCATATCAACCTGAGCCTGTCGGCGCACGCGACCACGGGGCCCGATGGCCAGCAGTACGGCGCGGGGTCTTCGGTGAGCGTGAACTTCACGTCGCGCACAGCGCACTAGCGCTGAAGGCATCCTATTTTTTTAACCATCCTTCGCCCCGTTCGACGGGTTCGACCCCTTCGGCAGGCTCAGGGCAGGCTGGCCCGTTCGATAAACTCAGGGTCCCGAGCCTGTCGAGGGACTCACCGCCGGCAAGCTCAGGGCTACGGATGGCACGGCCGCGGATGAATCCTTCTTCGCCAAGGCTACGAAGGACGCGGCGCAGATGGACGCGGATACGGATCGGAGTTTTAACACGAAGGTCGCAAAGGACGCAGAGGGATCCATACATTCGAACCACAGATTTTTTTAACCACTGATGGGCACTGATGATCACTGATTGGCTGCTGGAAAACGGTGCTGCGTTCGCAGCACACGGCCGCAGGCCGTGTTGGCCGTCGGGTTGCGCCAGAAAGCGCTGCCGCAGCGTTTTCTGATCGCAACGACGGGCCACAGTTGTTTTCCGCAGCCAATTCATATCAGCGGTAATCCGTGTTATCCGCGGGAAAAGAAATAAGTGAACATGAGTGTTCATCAGTGGTTAAAAGTGGATCGTATCCGTGATCATCCGTGGAATCCGTGGTCGAAGCTGATTCGCGTGTATTCGTGTTCATCTGCGGTTAAAAATGGTTCGACTCCGTGCTCTCTGCGCCCTCCGTGTTAAAAAGGCTTGGTGTTTGGTTCTTGAAAGGGATTCGTGTCCATTCGCGGTTAAAATCTAATCTGTATCCGCGATCATCCGCGTGATCCGCGGGGAAAATAAGCCTTCGCCACGAAGTGCACGGCAAGCGAGGGATCGAACCAACTACCAACTACAAATTACCAACTACGAATCCTGGTCAGAAGAACCATCCCTGATCCGACGAGGCTTTGAAAATCGCCCCGACGAATCGCTCGAGTTCCAGGTTGAATTTCACGATGAGGTGATCCGAGCCGGGGGTGAGCCCGTAGCCCACGCCAAAATTGTATTCCAGGCCGTGCGGCAGTTCGCCCCAAATGACGGGAAAGATGTAATGCTGCTGGTCGTTGATAGGGTCGGCCTGGTCAATCAACCCCGCGCCGCCGTAGAATTCCAGTCCGGGCGACAGGCGCCGGGTCCAGCGGTAGTGCAGTCCGGCGACATAGCCGAATTCCACGCCCTGATTATGTCCGGCTCCGGCCAGGACTTTTTCGAACTTCGGATTTGCCATGATCGAAAGCCGCCCGAAGTCCTTTTCGATGATCGGCCGCAGTTCCAGTTCGCGGACCGCATCGTCGAACTGCGGGGTCTGGTGGGACTCGAGCTCGATGTACCAGCCGAGGTCCACGGGCAGGACATCCTGGTCGAATAATCTTCCGCGCAGCCGAAACTTGTCGCCGGCCCACTGGAGACCGTGGCCGTTGGGCTGGGCCAGGGTGAGATAGACCGCGGCCTCGATCCGGTCGGTGAGGCCGTAGGTGAGTTCGTAGGCGTTGTACCACAGTTTGTCGCTGGGAAATATCCCCTTGGCGGTGCCCTCGCCGCCGACGTCATGGCCACGGGCGACGACGGCGTTGCCGGTTTCGAGCTCGGCCATGCCCCGCGGCGTGGTGGAGTAGGGATAGACCTCGAATTCCCAGGGATCGACCTGCGCGGAGCAATCCACCGCAAAAAAGCCGAGCAGGAAGAAAACGCCGAACGCCGAACGCCGAACGCTGAACGTTGAAGAGGAGGGCTCGGACATAAGTTAAAGACAGTTGGGACTTCGGAGTTCGAAGTTCAGCGTTCAGAGTTCGTCGTTCGGGCGTCGCCCGCCTCCGCGACGATCACGCCTTCTGGCGCGTCGTTGTGGAAATCGTCGAAGAAGTCGTAGCGGCCGGCGCGAAGGGCGGGCAGGCGCACGGTGATCGACGCACCGGGTTCGATGATTTTTTCGCGGTTGAGGCTGAAGCTCTCAAACTCGATCTTTTCCCGGCTCGAATTCACCACCTTGATTTGCAGCGGCTGGCCGGCAGGAACCACCAGGGTTTGCGGCGAAAAATGATGATCGGAGAAATTGATTTCAGGAATTTCCCTCGAAGGAGTTAAAAGAGGTGCGCCTTCAACCGAAATGGTTAAGACAATGAATATGAGCAGCTTGATTGGCATTTAAGGCCGGATTAATTGATGCGACTGAGTGTCACTCGCAATTAGTGTCCTGTCAAGCCCCTGATTCGTTCAACCGCAGATAAACCCGCCTTCGCTTTGGCTATGGCGTGGCAGGCGCAGATTCGGATTAGTGATTTGCGCGCTTTAGCGCGCCGAGTCTCGACCGCAAGATGCCCGCGAATGCAAGTAAACCAAGAAACCAGTCATCGAATGCGCCGCCACCTCCGCCGGAACTTGCGGTGCTCGAACTGCTGCTGGTCGCGGGTTGTATGGTATAGTTGGGAGTAATCACGGCGCTGTCGACCAGGCCGCTCTTGAAAGCAATGGCGTTGAGCGTGGTCGTGCCGCTGATGCTCACCGGGCCCGAATAGAGCGTGCCAGTGGTTTCCGTTGGGGTGCTGCCGTTCGTGGTGTAGCGAATGGAAGCACCGCTGGTTGCTGAGGTAATTATCACGGTTTGCGCACTGGTATAAGTTCCCGGAGCGGGGCTGAAGACCGGCGCGGCGGTGGCTGAAGGAACGATCAGTTGAAAAATCACCCCGTATCCGGGACTGGTTGCAGAAGCGAAGGTGGTGCCTCCATATTGTGCTGTGCCATAAAAATTGCCGTCACTGCCCTGTACCAGTCCTGCCAAAGGCTGGTTTCCATTGGGACCGTCAAATGAAACCAGGGTGGTCAGGACGCCGGCCGGAGTTATTTTAAAAATAGTGCCATAACTTCCCCCGCTGCCCGTGCCTTCGGTCATACCATAGAAGTTGCCGTCGCTACCCTGCACCAATCCATTGGGAGTTTGTCCGGTCGTGCTGCTAAAATAAACCAAGGTGGTCAGGGCGCCGGCTGGAGTCAGCTTAAAGACGGTGCCATCATCGTTGACCGTGTCCTCGGTGGTGGTACCATAAAAGTTGCCGTCGTTACCTTGCACTAGGTTGTAGGCAGGAAACAACCCATTGGCGCCAGTGAATGAAACCAAGGTGGTCAGGGTGCCAGACGGAGTCATTTTAAAGGCTGTGCCGTCGCCCGAATTGGTTGCAGAAACGAAAGTGCTGCCCCCGCCAAAGGTCGTGCCATAGAAGTTGCCGTCGCTGCCTTGCACCAAGCCCGCAAAAGGAAATCCGCCATTGGTGCCGGCAAACGGAACCAAGGGGGTCACGTTACCCGCCGGAGTCATCTTAAAAACGGTGCCAAAGCCGCTGCTGCCTGCCCCAAAGGTCGTACCGTAGAAGTTGCCGTCGGTTCCCTGTGTCAGGCCTGCGAAAGGAAATATCCCAGTGTTGTTGTTAAAGGAAACCAAGGTGGTCAAACTACCCCCCGGGGTGATTTTAAAGGCTGTGCCAGGGTCGTCGGTGGAAGGATTAAAAACGGGAGTGTTCGTGGTGCCGTAGAAGTTGCCATCGGTGCCCTGCACCAAACCCGCGAAAGGAAATGCCCCCGTGGCGCCATTAAATGAAGCCATGGAAGTCAGAACGCCGGCCGAAGTCGTCTTAAAGACGGTGCCCTCGTTGTCACTGCCTCCTGCGTTGGTGGTGCTGTACAAACTGCCGTCGATGCCCTGCACCAAGTTGGCGGAAGGATAGGCTCCGTCGCTCGAGCCAGTAAAATTGTAGATGACATTCAAGACGGAGGCCGGCGAACTGGTAATCGAATAAAGGCTGCTGGCGACCGGGCTGTCGAAATAGCCGGGCACATAGGCGATAGTCTTGAGCATGGTCGTTTTGGTAATGCTTATTGGGCCGGAATAAACGGTGCCATTGGTCTCGGTCGGCGTGCTTCCGTCGGTGGTGTAACGGATGGTGGCGCCACTGGTGGCCGAACTGATGCTTACGGTTTGAGCACTGGGGAAAGTGCCGGCAACTGGACTGTAGGTCGGCGGAGTGTTAATGGTGTAGCCGGCAATGGCCACGGCGCTGTCGCTACTGCCGTTTTCAAAAGCAATGGCGCTGAGGGTGGTGGAAGCGCTGACTGATATTGGCCCCGCGTACGGTGTACCATGGGTTTCGGTCGGAATGCTGCCATCCGTTGTATAATTAATCGTAGCGCCGCTGGTGGCCGAAGTCATGGACACCGATTGCGCGCTGGCATAAATGCCGCCACCCGGGCTGAACGTCGGTGCTTGTACCACTCCCGGGATGTTGATGATATAGCTGGCGGTTGCGACCGGGCTGTCGGTGACTCCGGTCTCGTAGGCGATGGCATTGATCGTCGTCGTGCCGCCAATGCTGACCGGACCAGAGTAAAGTATGCCGTGGGTTTCGTTTGGCGTGCTGCCGTCGGTCGTGTAGCGGATCGAGGCCCCGCTCGTTGCTGAAGTGATCGTCACGGTCTGCGCACTTGTGTACGTGCCGGCGGCAGGACTGAAGACCGGTATCGCGACAGGTGGAACGATCAATTGAAAGAAGACGCCGACGTTGGAGACGCCCCCACCGGCTGTGCCATAAAGGTTGCCGTCGCTGCCTCGAACCAAGGATCCCGCCCCGACGGATCCATCAGGGCCATCAAAGGCAAACAAGGTGGTTAGAACGCCCGCCGGTGTCATTTTAAGGACGGTGCCTTTTAAGAAACTACCCCCACCGGACATGCCATAGATACTGCTGTCGCTATCTTGTAGCAAGCTCGTGTAAGCACCGTTGCTGCCGTTAAGTGAAGCCAACGTGGTCACGACGCCGGCCGGCGTCATCTTAAAAGCAGTGCTTTGAGTTGTGCCATAAAAGTTGCCGTCGGTGCCCTGCACCAAGGCGGTGGTAGGGTTGGCTCCACTGACGCCGTTGGCGCCGAATGAAACCAAGGAAGTCAAGACACCCGCCGGAGTAATTTTAAAGACAGTGCCATTGGAGGCACTGCCCCCAAACTCGGTCGTGCCATAAAAGTTGCCGTCACTGCCTTGCACCAAGGCGGCGACAGGCTCGGATCCATTGGTGAAGTTAAACGAAGTCAACGTGGTCACGACGCCCGTCGGAGTCATCTTAAAGACTGAGCCAAAAGCGGTCCCAGTGGGGGCCACGCCATAAAAGTTGCCGTCGCGGCCCTGCACCAGGCCCGTGACAGGAAAGGCTTGATTGGAGCTGTTGCTGATTGAAACCAGGGTGGTTAAGACACCTGCCGGGGTTATCTTAAAGAAGTTGCCAGAGCCTCCTCCCCCTCCGTTGGTCACACCGTAAAAATTGCCATCGCTGCCCTGCGTCAAGGCGCCGACAGGATTTTTCCCATTGGAGCCGTTAAATGAAACCAGGGTGGTCAAAACGCCAGATGGAGTCATCTTAAAAACAATGCCATCGTTACTGCTGCCCCCGCTATTGGTCATGCCATAGAAGTTACCGTCGCTGCCTTGGATTAGGCTCTCTGGATTGATACCTCCGTTGTTGGCGGAGCTAAAATCGTACAGGACATTCACGACAGGAGCTGGCGAAGTGGTGATCGTATAGAGACCGCTGGTCACCGGGCTGTCGGTGAAACCGCTCTCGTAAGCGATGGCCTTGAGCATCGTCGAGCTGTTGATGCTCACTGCGCTGGAATAAACAGTGCCGTTGGTCTCGGTCGGAGTGCTGCCATCGATTGTGTAACGGATGGTGGCACCGCCGGTGGTGGTGCTGATGGTCACCGATTGAGCGCTGGCGTAGGTGCCTGCGACCGGACTGAAGCTTGGGGAAGCGACCGCAACAATAAGCGGAGTGATGGGGGCGAGGGTAAGGGTGCTGGCGAAGGAAGCGGCGGATCCAACGGTTAAAATGCAGGCAAACAGAGCCGTGCGTTTAAAATGACGCAGCAAGGATGGGAGTTTTACGATCATGGGGTTAAAGTTGGAGCATGTTGGCAGATTCTGAGCGGGCGGCTGGCCGGCCGGCAGCATAGGCGGAAGATGTTGCAAGCAAACTGCGGTTGCTGGCTGGACTCGTTTGGCATCATATCCTAGTTTAACTAACAGCCGCTCGTTTCAAAAACGAACAGGCGACGCACTTCAACGTTGGCGAAATGGAGGGGTCAATTGAATTCCATCCAAGGCCTTGCCCTTCGCGGACGATAGCGTGGATCGATATTATCCGATGATGAAACTCACTGATGGAAGGAGCTCAACGACGAGAGCGACGTGCAAAAAAATTCCCAAATGCCAAATCCCAAAGGAATTCCAAATAAATGCCGGCGACGAGGGTCGCCATTGAGTTGGACTTTAAGTTTTCAGGTCCTTTTGGCGTTTGGAGGCTGGCCTTTGTGATTTGCGCGCTTCAGTGCGCTGCGATGCCGCGGCAAAACAGGCTTGCGCTCACCGGCAGGGCAGGTTTCTTCCACTGTTCCACTGACGCCAACATAGCTCAGTTGGTAGAGCAACGCTTTCGTAATTTGAACCGGTAGTTTTTGCCTGAATACGCCTTGGTCATCTGGTGTCGTAAATATCCAGATTTGCAGCGAGAAGCGCAGCATTGCGATTATCTTGAGTAATCCTGAAAAGGCTGAAATTTGAAAGTCGGGTGACAACAAGGGTGACAACAAATCTGCCAGATGCGAACCGTGGGCAAATAAAAATGAGCTCAGTTGAACACTCTTCCGTTGGCTTTACGGGACGTATCGCAGGCCGCGAGGGCTTCATCATGTATCATGAGGAAGGGCGAGAGTTGAAGATTAGATGGGAGATGTCCGGTTCGCCAGAATGCGATATTTTAGTTTGCGGATCAGATTTTACCAGGTGGGCTAACACGCCGTGCGAGCCAATATCTGAGGAGAAGCAGCTTGCGTTGTTAGTCGGATTTCGTCGTTGGCTGTCGGAGCAGAAGCTTAGGTCGGACGTGGACTTACCTTTCGATCTGTCTGAAGAGGCTGCTCGATGTGCTTGGCTTGGATGTGATGGCCGTAAGCTACACGCTTCGGCATATTGTCGCAGGCACTTTGATCTGAACTGCCTCGGTCGCTGAAAAAAGGAGATATGACACTACCAGCCTCTGACCGTAATCCGAAAAAAAATTCTGAGACGCTTACGTCCAGGTGCAGAGTAAAGATAACGCAGCTAAATTATTCGATTTACGCTGCCCTACCTGCGGCGTTTACGGTGCTTTCCTTTTATGGGCTGCATCGGGGTGGCTGGAAGATGTTTTTTGCCATGTTTCCCTTTGCGATTTTCTTCGCGGTTTTTGCCGCCTTGCTTGCCAACGAAAGAGCAAGGTTGAAACGGTCATTCCTGACAATCGATCCATCCCGTGGGGCAATTATTTTCCATCATTTCCGTTTTGTCGCGACGTTTCTGCCTGAAAAACCCAGAGAAACCGAGGAGGTCTTATTTGATCAGATTCTTGATGTGCGATTCCGCCACGGAGAAAAAGGAGGGCCGAACAGATTGGAGATAAAAACAACAAAAGGCGGACTCGCCGTTACCGATGAAATGGAAAACTTTGAGTCCATCGGGAACATCCTTGGTGACATAGTTGCGGCGAACAAATCCAACGTCACCGAATATCAAAAAGCCCTTCAAGCAGGGCCGAAAATCAAGACCGCATGGTATGGCTGGCTTATTCTGTTGGGAGCAATAGCCATTGTGGCGCTTATCGTCTGGAAATTCATGTTTGAAAATTAGGAGCGAAATATCTGGGAATCCAGTTTTCGAAATCAAGTGGCAACATTTCAGCTCAAGCCCCACGAACAAGCGGCGGTGGATGCGTTGAGACTTTCGCTCGATTCACTGGCCGACATGATAAACCTAACGCTCAATTCAATGGGAGATGGTACGATTTCAATCCCGCAGGTGCCGGAATGGGTGCAATTATGCTCATCGCGATTGAAGGGGACATTATTCAACCCGATTGCCGCACGACTTTCGGAGTCTGGATTCTCGCCGTATCGAGCGGGCTATTCTCTCGGAATCATGCGTTGGGGTGTGGGTTCTATGCAGCGCCCGAAGCATGAATTTAATGTTTTGGCTAAGAAACAAAAATTTTCTGCAGCGACGAAACGGAAAATGGGGAAAATGTTTGAAGATTTTTTTGTCCAAAGCGGTTTCTTGACGAGGGCCGAAATCAGAAAGAGCAAATTTATCCCCTCTGAGGCGCGACGTTATGAGAGCAAGGCCACTGGGCTGGCTCCATTGGAGGCTTCCGAATATCACCGAGGCTATGCAGACGGCTTGCGTGGAATTGGCGAAGGTGCTCCGGGCGACCGAAGTGACCTTGCAACTAACATTCACTTAATCTTGGTGATCTGGTGGCGCTTTGTGGTTAAATTCAAGAGCGTAACCGAGCTTCATCTGTGGCTTAGTCGTCACCTGGGTGCAGATAAGACTGGTGACAAAAAGCGTATCGAGAAAATTTGTCAGCGTATTCACCTAAAGTTCAGGGAACCGGGCAGGCCGCTAAAAAAGCCGACACTGGCCCTCCCGGGCTGACGGTATTATTTTCAACATGGCGGTGGCAATCTGGCGCTCATGAGCACGCCAGAGTTTACCAATCTGATCTCGCCGAAGCTCGCGTTGACACGCGATGAAACGGCAAAGGCCATTGGCCAGAGTACGGTCACAGTCGACCGGCTCACCAAACGCGGGCTGCTGCACCCGTCGCGCGCCACCCGTCGTCCGATCTATCCCATCTGGGAAATCGAGCGGTTCCTGAAGGACACCATGGGAGGACTGATCTCGTGAGTGATCAGAAGTGGGTGATTACAACGAAGGTTCGCGACCTTAAAAATGGCGAGACTGTGCCTTGTGATGGGCGGATCTACCGCGATTCGGACGGAACGCTGTGGTTCGGAATTCGCTACGATCCGACTGAACTGGAATCCCACCAGGCGCTGATCGCCCTTATTCAGGTAGTGGAGAAAAGGGAGGCCGAATGAGCGCAGCCAAGGCTTTGCAAGGTGAGCCGCCAGCATCGGAAGTCGATGCGAAGAAGGGCGGTGAATCCGATCAGCAATTAGGGACTACGCCGGACAGTCCCCTTATTTGCGGATTGGAACGGGGCGAGCGGGCCACCGGATGCGGCGCCGAAGGCGCCGCGCCGGCGCCTGCCGCCCTTCCTTGTCAGAATAGTAACAATTCCGACAAACCCGCCAAAAGATACCGGCTCAAGCCGTTCGATCCGGCTCAAGGGCTTTTCACCTCGACGGACAACAAGCACGCTTTCTGGGAGCAACGAGAGGGTGACCTGCTTCAACGATGGGGCTTGCCGTCGGGGGCTGAGGCAAAGGCGTCTTTTCACTTGCGGCTTAACGTCGCTGCCTTTTGCGAACACTGGGGCCGCAATCACTGTCTGTTTTTCACAATCACCGACGAAGATAATTTGCACCCCACGCAGTTTGCCCGCCGATGGAACAACTACCTGCGCAGGCATGGTGTATGGGTCGTGAGTTTTATCCGCGTCCTGGAGCCGCAAAAGCAGGGCCGCCCGCATTACCACCTGCTGGTTGCTGTCCTGTGGGACACACCCCCGGACGCTTTCGACTGGCAGGCTTTCGAGGGCTGCCAGCAGGAACGCCACGACCACGGCCGCACAGCGCTTTTTCGTGAGTTGCGTGAACGCTACAAAGCCTCGGCTGCATCTGATCTTGTGACCTTATGGTCAAGGCTGCGAAAGGTTTTACCACGTTACCGGCTTGGCCGGGCAGAGCTGTTGCCGTTACGCAAAGGCAAGGAGGCAATTTCGGAATACGTCGGCAAGTATCTCGAAGCAGGTCTGGCCCTGCGGCGGCATTCGTGGAAGGGGTGCCGGCGGGTGGAATTTGACCGGCGGGCAAAAAACGCATGGCTGGCCTGCACGCGGGTGTTTGCGTGGCATTCACCCGGGGCAAAGGCATGGCGGGCGCGGGTCGGCCAGATCGCTGCCGTGCTTGGTGTCGGGGACATGGAGGGAATTCGACGTAAGCTCGGATCGAAATGGGCCTACCGTTTGCGCGAAGCGATAACTCTAGATTCCAACGGAGACTGGCAGCACCTGCTTTCAACCCTCGCTTTTACCTAAACCTATCAGCCGCTAAGAGGCGGTCGCACCGTGTCGGTAATCATGTTGCGTGGCCCCCCTCGTTTTCCTTGTTTATATGGTTAATAACGGTCCATGCTGTACCGGCGGCTTTACTTAAAGCGAATTTTAAGCGCAGGCCGAAACTCGTTGCAAAAACTTTTTTCCGTCAACGGATTTTAATACTAGCGGACGCCACTTATCAAACACGTCGTATACGGAAATAGAACCTTCGTCGTTGAGGAATGCGTTGCAAATCTTGTTTCCGAAAACGTCAAGACCGGAGCTGAATCTCATGTTGTAGCGATTACCTATAAAAATGTGCCTATCATGAACCTCTTTAGTAGTCGTATAGTCAGCGGCGGCCAAATTTATTGTTAATGTATTGTTAGCCATTTGCATGGCATCGGCACAAGCCTGGCCATGATCTGCAAGTTTTTCTGATGTGGTGAGAATTGCCACATTGGCGTGAGCGGCCATTTTACTTGAAAAAACAGCTAAAGCTGTGGCCGCGGTTTTATGCAGATACCTATCGTAGATAACAACTTTCTTCTCATTTGTGAAGTATCTCTCGATGAGGGTTGGAGAGTGCCTTGTCTCTTTGGTAAGAGTCAGTCCGTAAATAGGATTAGGATCGCAGCGCAATGTTTCCGACGCGGAAACGGTGTGAACGGCAATACCAAATGATTGCAGGGTCGTCTGACAGGCATATTTTTCGGCGTTGCCGCTTACTACATGTTCCTGATGGCCAAAAAATGATGCGACAAGATACTGCAAGTATGTATGACCTGCTGGAAAAGAATAAGCCGCCTCGTCTGTAGGCTTGACCACCCGAATGCGCTGCTTCGATTGGAGTGCTTGAAACCACTGCTGGAAGAAGGGCGACTGTTTGAGACGTGTATCAAGTTCATTGAGCAGGGACTGGCTAAAAGTATGCTGCAATTTATCGATCGTTGAGCATGCCAAAGGTGGAAGATCTAGTTCAATACGCTTTTGAATTACGTCGAGATGTACACAAGCGCACATAGATGTTATTTTTTCAAGACGCTCATCAAGGTGTTGTACCCGACATCAAAGAAACCGTCAGGCCATGGTTCCCTAAAAGTTCCGTCAGGGCTGATTGTCAGTTTCTGAGGTATGCCTTGCTCTGGAATGTATAGTGCAGTAACACCTGGATCCGATTTCTCGTCGGACTCAGCAGGTTTTGCTGATGCTACTGCCAGCTGAGTCCCGCGTATCAGGTGATCGCTGTGTGTCTCGGCTAAAATCCATTTCTTCTCTTCAATCGCGAGTGCAAATACTTTGGCTAGGCGAGTTTGAGCCAATGGATGTAAATGCAATTCAGGCTGCTCGACGACCAGCAATGATCCTTTTGGCATTACTGCCAGTTGAACGAGGATTGGGAAAACTTGGGAAAAGCCAAAACCGACATCAATGATGGACTCACCCTTTGGGCGTATAGTTGTATCTGTTGCCACAGTGAAAAACTCTAATCGTACAAGTTCTTGGAGGGTTTTTGGGGTGAATCCCTTTCCGGGGAAAAGAAGCTCAAGCGAGGTGCGGAGAAATTTCATCTGATCCTGCAGCACACTCGAACCTGTTGTAACTTTCTTCGCCCTCTTGGAAAGATTGGCTAATACGCTTGCGGTAAATTCTCCATGTGGACCAACGGCTCTCGAGTGTGAGGTTCGAATATAGTTTCGAGATGGCGAGGATCGTATTGGCCCAATACAGTATAAATTTTCTGATAACTCTCGGGCAAAGAGATTGAGGAAATGCGTCATCCAGGCAATAGATTGGTCGTTGTATACAGCAGCGCCGCGGGTATAGCTACGGCGAAAAAGGAGTCGATTTAGATGAACTACATCTAAACCGCGGGACCAGAATCGGAACCGAGTGCGTTGGTCGCCTGGAAAATCACCCGAATTTTTGTCTACAAATTCCCTGTTTACAAAAAGACGGTAGGTATCCCTTGTTGCCTTTCGTGCAATGGTTAAAATAAGCGGATCGAAAAGCCCATCAAAATTGACGATAATGGATATAGAAAATACTCGTGGTTGCTCCGTGATCGGATTGTAGTCGAATTCGAACGAGTAAGAAATGCGCTCGGCGAATCTATGCTGGCGACCAATTCTAATCGGGGTTTCTTCCTCGGCCGATTGCTGGAGACATACGCCAATAGTGAAATTTCGTTTGATATTATGTCCATAAACGAAGTCTTGGTAGGTGCCCAGATCGACATATTCACCCTGTGTTGAAAAGCTTTCAGATTCGTTTGAGGGCGACACTGTTTGCTTGAGGCCCAAAAGAGCCTTTATGATAGAAGATTTGCCGGAGCTATTTGGGCCTAAGAGGTAGGTGAGAGGAGCCAATATATCTATATTGGCGCTTTCAAAGCGTTTGAAGTTTTGCAACGAAATTTCGGAGATGAACATTGGGATAACTTCAGGATTAACGATAGCACTACTCTTCGTCACTTAATTGAGGCAACGCAATTCGACCGCACTCGGATTAGATAGAATAGCGGGCGATCGCGTGCGGGGCAAGCGTACGTTATTGGAAGCGGCGGGCTCTAGGCTTAATTAAAAATGCACGCGAGTAATCATTGCTGCACTGTGTTCCGCCCGTAAGTGTCCATAGACACGCATCGCTAACGCCCCTCCGTCTTTGTGGCCTAGCCAGCGGCTCACAGTCGGAATGTCCACGCCGGACTCGATGCAGGTCGTGGCAAAAAAGTGCCGGAAATCGTGGTGCGTGAATTGCTGGTAGCCCAAACGCCGGCACGCGGTTTGAAGGCATTTCTTGGCGCTGTCGATCTGGCTGATAGGGTCATTGGGCTGGGGTGCCCGTTCATCTCGTAAGCGACGTAAGAGGGTGCGCAGGGCTTCGGTCATGGGGATGGTGCGGGCTTCGTGGTTCTTCGTGCCACGGTCACCGCCGGTGATGGTCACGGTGTTTTTTTTGAAGTCCACGTCGGCCCAGTGCAACGAGGTCGCCTCGTTCAAACGGCAGCCGGAGTAGGTGAGGAGTTCAACGAGATCGGCACCGGGCTTCGCTTTCCGCTGGCTGTCTGGCCGGCCATCAGACTCACGGATCGCCGCAATCAGCTTTTGGAGTTGTTTGCGGGATGGAATCTGAATCTGCGCCTGCACCACTTTGCGCCGTTTCAAGTCCTCGGCGGGATTTTTCAGGATAAGCCCGAGCTTGGCCGCGTAGCCAAACACGCTGCGCATCAACTCTAGCTCCCGGTTCATGGTCATCGGGGCCAAATTCTGGCCGCGCTGGGTCAGCCACCGCTCGCACTGCTGGCGCTGGATGTTCCGAATCGGAAGGCCGGTGAAAAACGGCGAAAGACTGCGGATGCACAGATCGCGGCGGAGGGCCGAGCTGGGCTTCAAGGTGTGGGAGGTCACGGTCATCCATCGCTTGGCCACTTCGTCAAACGTCTGCCGGCCTTCCTCGCCGATTACGAGGCCACCCACGCGGTCGCGCAGTTCGGCCAGCCGGCGCTCGGCCAGCTTCCGATCCTTGGTGCGAAGGGAGCGGCGAAATTGCTTGTCACCCCGTTTGAGCAAAGCGTAATACCCACCACTCGATTCCAAGCGATAGAGGTTTTCCGCCACCCAATGCATCACCGCCTTCCGAGCCACCTTAGTCTCTGCCAGAGCCTTGGTTTCCATGCCCGGAAGCATACGGTGACAACATTGGGTGACAACTCCGAAATCGACGAATCGATAAAACAGCATAACTGGCTGTTATAAGCTGGTTTGCCAACATAGCTCAGTTGGTAGAGCAACGCTTTCGTAAAGCGTGGGTCGTCGGTTCAATTCCGACTGTTGGCTCCATGCATCGCCCATTCGACAAGCTCAGGGCGATGCATGCCCTGAGCGAGCCCGCGAGTCGAAGGGCCTCGGAATGACAATTTCTCCGCTTATCCGCGTAATCCGCGGTAAAAAATGTCTTTCACAAAAATAGTTGAGCAGGAAATTCCGTAAGCTATCTTGTCGGCATGTACCTCAAAGCCCGCCCCATTGCCCTCTTCGCATTATCCCTGTGCTTCCTGGCCAGGTTGGACGCCAGCAGCCTCGCGTGGGGAAAAGACAAGATCAGCACCGAGGTGATCGAAGGTGAACAAACCGAAGTGAAGGCGGCCTTTCCTTTTAAAAATGCGGGCGACCATCCCGTGACCATCACCGGGGCGCAACCCAGCTGCGGGTGCACGACGGCCGCGCTGGACAAAAAAACCTATGCTCCCGGCGAGAGCGGGCAGATCGCGGTTGTTTTTCATCCGGCCGATCGCACCGGCATGCAGGAGAAGTATATCACGGTCACGACCGACGAGCCGAACCAAACGCCCGTGAGGCTTCTTTTTGAAATAAATATAAAGCAATTTTTGACGGTTGAGCCACGCCTGCTGGCCTGGAAGGTGGGGGATAAACCATCGGAACAAATGGTTGTCCTGTCAGGCCTGCCCGCCTATCCGATCGCCGAGGTCGCCGCGCAAGACCAGCCGGCGGGAACGTGTGTGACCCGGATCGAAGTCGTCGAGAAGGGACAGAAGTACAATGTGTACATGAAGCCGACCTCGACCGCGGGACGGCTGAACTCGGTCGTCATTATCAAGGCCAAGCTTGCCAACGACAAAGAAAAGAAGACGGAAGCTTATATTTTTGTGAACCCGCCGGGCATGAGTCAGACGGATGACTGAACCGTCGGGCGGAACCCCATCCCCCTTTTCTTTTTCCGGCCATCGCGGTCGAATCGATGGCCAGCGGGGAAATTAATTCTTTGCCACTTCAACCCTGCTGAAAGCCACCCATGGCAGCGATCAACCACCCCGCGGCGACCATTAAATCGCCGGCCTGCTCCGGTCAGAGTTACACGCCGGCGCTCACCGCCCTGACGTCGCTGTTTTTCATCTGGGGGTTCATGACTTGTCTCAATGACGTCCTGATCCCCCACCTGAAGGCGGTCTTCATGCTCAATTATGCGAAAGCGGCCCTGGTCCAGTTCGTATTTTTCCTGGCCTACTTCATTATGTCGATGCCCTCGGGCGTCATGGTCCGCAAGATCGGCTACAAGGCCGGCATCGTGATCGGGTTGCTCGTCGCTGGCGTTGGCTGCCTCTTGTTCTATCCGGCGGCGAGCCTGCAATCATACGGCGTGTTCCTGGTCGCGTTCTTCATTCTCGCGTCCGGCATCACGCTGCTGCAGGTGGCGGCCAATCCTTATGTGGCCATCCTGGGCCAGCCGGAGACGGCGTCGGCCCGCTTGAACCTGACGCAGGCGTTCAATTCGCTCGGCACCACCGTCGCGCCGAAGTTCGGCGCGGTGCTCATCCTCTCCGTTGCCATCAAGTCGGCCGATGAAATCGCCAAGATGGCCCATCCCGAAGCGGTCGCGGCCCTCGCGAACAACGCTCGCGCCGTGCAGGTGCCGTATCTTGGTCTCGCCGGCGTCTTCGCGGTGCTCGCGATTTTCTTCGCGATCATGAAACTGCCGAAGATCGTGGAAGAGCCGCGCGAGCCGGGTGCCCGGCACGAAGGCACCCTCGAGCTCTACGGCAAGACCCTGAAGTACCGTCATCTCCTGCTCGGCACCCTTGGCATCTTCTTCTACGTCGGTGGCGAAGTCGCGATCGGCAGCTTCCTCGTCAATTACATGAAGGATCTGGTCGGATTTTCGGCCGCAGAGGCGGCCGGTTACCTTTCATACTACTGGGGTGGCGCGATGGTCGGGCGCTTCATCGGCTCGGCCCTCTTGCGGTACTGCAAGCCCGGCGCGCTGCTCGGCTTCAACGCGACCGTCGTTTGTCTCCTGCTCGCCACGACGATGCTGACGCACGGCCACATCGCGATGTGGTCGGTGCTGGCGATCGGGTTGTTCAACTCGATCATGTTCCCGACGATCTTCACCCTCGCGATCGCGAAGCTCGGCCGCCACACCAGTTCCGGTTCGGGGCTGTTGTGCATGGCCATCGTGGGTGGCGCCGTGATGCCCTGGATCACCGGCCGGATCGCGGACGCGACGACCCTGCAACTGTCCTTCCTCGTGCCGCTCGTCTGCTACCTGTATATCGTTTATTACGGCTTCAAGGGCTCAGCGCCCGTGCTGCCGGCCGGCGTGACCGAGAATGACTGAGAGGAGCAGCCACAAGAGATCACATAGGGCTCAAAGAAGTAAGCGTGTTTTCAGATTTTTTCTGCGATCCATGTGATCCTTCATGGCAAAAATTCCGTGGATTGATGAGAGAGTTTTTAGGGACAAGTTTTTAGGGACAGGTCAAAAAAGATCATTCCTGATATCGGATTCTATCCGTGTCATCCGTGGTAAAAGTGGCTTTCGGAACTGTGCCACCGCATGGCGTGGTTATCGGACGAAGTGTGCCAAGGTGTGACAGGCTGGCCGCTTTTGCCGCATATCGCTATAGCTCAAAAGTGGCCAAAAAACTTTTTAACTGTTTACTTTAAGCAATTTACGAAGATGTTCGAGGGCAAGGCACATGCATTGCTGACCAAGGGGCATGAGCCGTATTCTAGGTATCGATTTAGGCACCACCAATTCCTGCATGGCCGTCATGGAAGGCGGGGAGCCGGTGGTGATTGCCAACGCCGAGGGTGCCCGCACGACCCCGTCGGTCGTCGCGTTTACGAAATCAGGCGAACGCCTCGTGGGCCAGGCGGCCAAACGCCAGGCCGTGACCAATTCCCAAAACACCGTCTTCTCATCGAAGCGCCTCATCGGACGAAAATTTACCGAAGTGCGCGAAGAAGCAAAAAATTTCCCCTTCAAGGTCGTCGAAGGCAAAAACGGCGATGCCTACATCGAAGTCCGCTCGGGCGACAAGACCGAACAATTGGCGCCGCAGCAGATTGCCGCGTTCATTCTCGGCAAGATGAAGGCGGATGCCGAGGCCTACCTTGGCGAGAAAATCACCCAGGCCGTCATCACCGTTCCCGCCTATTTCAACGATGCGCAGCGCCAGGCCACCAAGGACGCCGGCAAAATCGCCGGCCTCGAGGTGCTCCGCATCATCAACGAGCCCACCGCGGCCTCGCTCGCTTACGGCCTCGACAAGAAAAAGGACGAGGAAATTGCGGTCTTCGATCTCGGCGGCGGCACCTTCGACGTGTCCATCCTCGAAATCGGCGACGGCGTGTTTGAGGTCAAGGCCACCAATGGCGACACCCACCTCGGCGGCGACAACTGGGACGAAGCCATCATCACCTGGCTCGTGGATACTTTTAAGAAGGAAAACGGCGTCGACCTGCGCAAGGACCCGATGGCGCTCCAGCGCTTGAAGGAAGAAGCCGAAAAATCAAAAATCGCGCTCTCCTCGACGCAGACGGTTGACATCAACCTGCCGTTCATCACCGCCGACGCGAGCGGGCCGAAGCACCTCAACGTGCAGCTCTCCCGTGCGAAGATGGAGCAGATCTGCGACTCGCTTTTCCAGCGCTGCATCCAGCCGTTCAAGAATTGCATGAAAGATGCCGGCCTGACGCCCGCCGACATCGATGAGCTCGTGCTCGTCGGCGGCATGACGCGCATGCCGAAGGTCGTGGACATCGCCCGGGAACTCGGCGGCAAGACTCCCCACCAGGGTGTCAATCCCGACGAAGTCGTCGCGGTCGGCGCGGCCATCCAGGGCGGTGTGCTCAAGGGCGACGTGCGCGACGTGCTGCTCCTCGACGTCACGCCCCTCACGCTCGGCATCGAGACCGCGGGCCAGGTCGCCACGGCGATGATCCCGCGCAACACCACCATTCCCTCGAAGAAGACCCAGACTTTCTCGACCTACAGTGACAACCAGCCCGGCGTCGAAATCGTCGTCCTCCAGGGCGAGCGCCCGATGTCGCGCGACAACAAAGTCCTCGGCACGTTCAAGCTCGACGGCATCCC
>Ga0210392_10000099_pt1 | contig 70172 bp, 124 predicted proteins | sample IncBWC30OmetaG_FD_161057 | JGI IMG/M metagenome (GOLD analysis project Ga0210392, IMG submission 161057) | Forest soil microbial communities from Barre Woods Harvard Forest LTER site, Petersham, Massachusetts, United States - Inc-BW-C-30-O ... | reverse complement strand
GAAGCTGCGGCTGTGTGAAAGTTGATGCAATTTTGCATGCTCTGCACATGCACCCGCCTGCCTGTTATCTGCGTGTCGCGGGTACGCTATACTAGGCTCATGGCAAGGTCGGGACCTATCATCCGCGTTGCATGTGCGCTGAACGATGCGCTGGACTCCCGGCCTTGTCTCTATCTATCAGAAGGGGCATCATGGTCATCGATCCAAACAGCGCCGTGGTCGCATACTGCGCTCCAGGCATGAAGGACTACGTCACCAGTGTTCTGGACCATGAGACCGTGCGCGAGGTCATCGAGGACCCGGCCATGACTGGCCTTACGAACGTCAGACTGGTAGCAGACCCCATCTATACGCAGATCAAGGACAAGGAGCGGGCCACGTGACGCCTCTACAGCAGAAGCTGGCTTCACTCACATGTGTCCAGGCAGGCTGGGCTTTCGGAGTCCCAGAGGACGGACGCCAGCAATGGCTTGACCTGGTCGAGGAAGCAGTCAGGGATGCCGTAGCAGCAGGGATCATATCATGACCGGCGGTGTGATGATCGGCTACGTCAGGCCGACGATGGTACACGGCGAGTTCATGGAGTCTGTGTTTCTGGAGGCGACCAGAGCCGGGGCCGTAGTCCAGGGCAAGTACTCAGAGCCGCACGTGGACCTTGCACGCAACTGGCTGGTCGACAAGTTCCTGGCCACCGGCTACGAGTGGTTTCTCTCCGTCGACACAGACATCATTCTGCCCGAACTCGTAGTCCAGAGACTGCTGGCGCGGAGACAGAAGCTCATCGGCGCACTCATCTATGTAGCTGCCGATCCCATCTTTCCGCAGATATACAACAAGATCGCTGACTTCGGGGTCGGTGGCGCAGGCCAGTACATTGTCAATGACAAGTGGGAGCCAGGAGAGCTGGTACAGGCAGATGCGACTGGCGCGGGATGCCTACTCATCCACCGCGAGGTGTTCGAGAAGATACCAGGCAATACACCCTACCGTTGGTTCCAGCACGAGTTTGAGGGAACCCAGCTGTTCGGCGAGGACTTCACGTTCTGCCGTCGAGCGCGCTCAGTCGGATACCAGCTATATATCGACACCGCGGTCAAGGCCGGGCATATCAAAACCCGCGTCATCTAGGCGCGCGTACGCGCGGTATCGCGCGAGGGCCATCACGCCTGGTCTAGACCTCGCGGACGCTCGTACGGTATACTAGCCGACGTGCTGACCTGGTGATCTTGCCAAGTGGTCACGCTGCCCCTCACATACAGTGTGGACGCCGAGGGTCACCAGGTTAGCACCGTACAGGAGGGAAGTTAATGCCAACGCCGAGGAAGAGGCCAGCAGACCGGACGGGTGCTGGATCAGGCCACGGCGATGACCCACGTTTCATCAAGGTGACGAGCGGATCGTCATCTGGCAGAGACTTCCCAATCCCGACAGCCGATAAGGCTTGGCACCCGAAAGCTCGGAGCTGGTACAACTCGCTCCGCATTTCCGGGCAATCAGAGTTCTGGGAACCGTCCGACTGGGCAACAGCCGTCGCTGCGGCTGATGCCTACAACGTATTCCTGAGAACACACAACGCCAGTATCCTGGCGCAGTTTGTGCGTCTGAGTGAACGGCTCGGTGCTACCCTTGCCGACCGTAAGCGCAGCCGCGTAGAGTTGGTAGAGCCCGTACAAGAAGATGAGGATGAGAAGGCAGCTGATGAGGCAGTCCAAGGATGGCAAGGCCGTCTGCACTCTGTCCCATCGGCATAGGGCAATGGGAGCACACCATGACCAACTATGCGCAGAACGTACATGCTGCGACAGGGCCGGGAACCGTTAAGCATGACGCGGGGGCGGGTAATACATTCAGGACATTCACGCTGCGTGTCTGCAGCCCTGTCCCTGACAGTGTCGTGGCTCTAGAGACGAGCCCGGATAACACCACCTGGACCGCTCGCGGAAGTGTCACCGGCGACGGCTGGATTACCGCCGCGTCAGACGTCAAGATCCGCGCAGCCCGCGCGAACGTTACTGCTCTGGGAGCAGGCGGCGCAGGCGCTCTCGGCAATGGTCTCTCTTCGATTGTTCTGTGCATCCCGTAGCCTTACCCATTCACGGCAAGGTCGGTTCAATTCACGCACAATTAGGAGAGACAATGACTGAGGGACCTCCAGGACCAGAAGGACCTCCAGGCCCAGAGGGGCCACAAGGACCGCAAGGACCGCCCGGAGCTACGGGCGCTACAGGGCCACAAGGCCCAAAGGGCGACACAGGCTCAGCAGGCCTGCCAGGGGAAAGCGGATCAGGTGGAGGGCTGGAAATGAACAGCACTGGATGGTACGTCAACTGGAAGGACGGCGCAATGTCGCTCGTCGTCACATTCCAGGCGGGAGACGATGGGCTCGTGCCCATGGTCCTGGCAGAGGACAAGAAGACCATAGTCCCAGCGAGTGATCTAGGCGACTACACTCTGGAACACCCGAACGAACTGACCAGGGGTTTTTAGCCTCAACCGTTCGCAGGGAAGGGTCGAGGTATGCGCTGGGGCGACAGTACCTTTGACATGGCGTGTGCGCTCGCACTGTCATGCCTATTCGTGGCTTCACTGTTCTTCGGATGGACAATACTGCTCATCCACATGCTCATCCCGCGCGGGGCTCATCGCGTGCGCCGAGGTGTCCTATGAGACAGGACATCCAGCTGATAGCTCCGCGCGATCGTACGGTGACAATACCCGACGGTATCCCAGAGCTGACACTCGGCTGGGAGGCCATTCACTGGGCCAGCAAGTACCTGCGCCAGCCCGACGGCCAGTACACAGGTCAGCGCTGGGAGTTCATCGAGAGCCAGGTCAGGTTTATCCTGTGGTGGTATGCCCTCGATGAGAACGGGCGCTGGCTCTTCTACCATGGAGTGCGTCGTTACCCAAAAGGCGCTGGCAAGTCACCATTTGCAGCGGTGATGAGCCTGATCGAGCTACTCGCACCAGTTAGGCTCAAGGACTTTGATAATCGTGTGCTCGGAGGGTGCGTTGGACGTCCCGTTGGCATGCCCCTCGTGCAAATTGCCGCTACCAGTCATGACCAGGCAAATGTCAATACAATGCGTATGGTACGCGCACTTCTGCCTCCCAAATCCCGCATACGTGGAGATTATGATGTCGAGACAGGTAAGACTGTGTTCCACATACCGGGTGGTGGGCAGCTCATGGTCATCACGTCAAGCCCGGTCACTGAGGAAGGCGCCCTGGTCACTTTTGCTATCCTAGACCAGACCGAGAGCTTCCTGCCCGTCAACGGTGGCAAGGCGCTGAGCGAGGTCCTCGACCGCAACGTCGGCAAGTCCGGCAGTCGACTACTGGAGACGAGCAATGCCTGGGAGCCCGGCAAGGAATCAGTGGCTGAGTCTACTTTTGATGCTTGGGTCGCTCAAGAAGAGGGACGGCTGCGCGGACGTGGCCGCATTCTTTACGACTCTCGTATGGCTCCGCCTGATACTGACTTTGAGGATGACAAGTCGATTGAGCGAGGTGTCCAGCACGCTTACGGTGACGCCTACTGGGTCGACGTGGATGATATCGTACAGAACCGCATACTGTCTCCAAAGAACCCGCTCGATGTCTCGAAGCGGTACTATCTGAACTGGCCGGAGGCGGCCGAGGATGCATGGACTACGCAGCAGCTCTGGTCTAAGCTCGCTGATCCAGCTTTTTATATTGCTGACGGTGATGATATCACCATGGGTTTTGACGGCAGTCGCATCAATGATGCCACCGCTCTGATCGGCTGTCACATTAAGACCGGATTTACATTCAGCCTAGGCGTATGGGAGACTGATGATGGGCGACGCCCTATCCCTGTCGCGGAGGTAAACGCAGCCGTCGAGGCCGCAGCCAAGCGCTGGAACGTGTGCGCATTCTTCGCCGATGTGAACGAGTGGGAAGAGCACACCAAGATTACCTGGCGTGACCTGTTCGAGGAAGACTTGCCGGTCTGGGCGGTACCAGCCGGTCGCGACCCTCAGCCGGTAGCCTGGGACATGCGCTCTCACATCGCCGAGTTCACAATGGCCTGTGAGATGGTGCTCGGCGAGATTGAGTCGGGAACGTTCGTACACGACGGCGACAGCTTCCTCGGCCGCCATGTTATCAACGCTCGGCGTCGGCCGAACCGCTGGGGTATCAGCATCGCCAAGGAGAGCCCGAAGTCATCACGCAAGATTGACGCGTGTGTAGCTATGATCATAGCTCGTCACGCTCGCCGACTGGTCCTGTCGAGCAAGAACTTCAAGGAGCAGAAGAAAGAGGCCGAGCGTGCTTCAAAGAGGCAAGTCTGGAGCTTCTCATGATAGTTGATATCGCAGAGGTTGGTACCCTGGCCGAGCAGATGATGCAGCTCCGGGGCATGGAGCAGGTTCGACTTGACAAGATCGCTCGGTACATGGTGGGCAACCATGCCAAGCCGTACGCGCCCAAGGGCGTCAATGCTGAGTACCGCTGGATCATGTCGAAGGCCAAGCGCAACTTTCTGCCGCTCGTCGTTTCGGTCATCTCGGAGAACCTACACGTAGATGGCTACAAGCCGTCAGGGACGACGACCGTTGAGACAGCATCCAGTACCGACCCTGAAGACTCTTGGAACGTGTTCCGCGCCAACCGGATGATATCCCGCCAGCACGGCGTTCACCGGTCTGTCAGCAAGTACGGGTCTGCGTACATAGTGGTGCTGCCCGGCGAGATGGCGCGGGACGAAGAGCTAGAGGCTGACAATGTACCGGTTATGCGTCCGGTCAGCCCGCGTCGAATGACGGCCTTCTATGCTGACGACGTTGACGACGAGTGGCCCCAGGTAGCGATCGAGGCGCGGGTCACAGGTAATCCGATGCGGCCGAGTGAACAGCGCGTGATAGTAACGCTGTACGACGACATGATGCGATACATCCTGGTCAGCAAGCAGAGCGGCATCGTGACGAACGTTTCTCATCTCAGCCTCCAGATGGCCGATCCCAATGACCCGTACCTCAACGGTGTGAGCCCGATCATGAATCACGGGCTTGGTATCTGCCCGGTGGTCCGGTTCCTTTATGAGGCCGACCTCGACGGCGAGACTGACTGCTCAGGCGAGGTCGAGCCGCTCATCCCGGTCCAGGACCAGATCAACGCTACTACGTTTAACCTGATGATGGCCGAGCAGTATCAAGCGTTCAAGCAGCGCTGGGTCACGGGCATGGCGCCGTCTGACGAGTCAGGACGCCCCAAGATTCCGTTCCAGCCAGGCGTCGATCGTGTCTGGGCGGCCGAGGACCCGACCAGCAAGTTCGGTGAGTTCAATGAGACGCATCTGCAGCCGTACATCGACAGTCGCGAGGCTGGTATCCGGCACATGTCTACTATCTCGCAGGTGCCGCCGTATCACCTCCTTGGGCAGATTGCGAACCTGTCGGCAGAAGCGCTGGCCGCCGCGCGGGATGGTCTAGACCGGAAGGTCGAGGAACTACAGGCCATTCTGACCGACCCCTGGCGGAACAGCTTCCGGCTCAACGCTCTCGCCTCTGGCGACAAGAAGGGCTGGAATGACCTCAACGGCGAGGTCGTCTGGCGAGACACTAGCGCGAGGGCATTCAGCGCCACGATCGACGGGCTCGGCAAGGCTGCCCAGATGCTCGGTATCCCGGTTGAAGAGCTATGGCGACTCATCCCTGGCGCGACCGCCGATGACGTCACGTCCTGGGTACGCGCGAAGCAGGAGTACCAGGCCAAGGATGTTGTCAAGGACGCCGTGGCCGCAGCCATGCAGTCTCAGCCTCAGTACTCCAGTCTCACATCGAACGTTGCCGGCACTGGGGTCGAGGCAACCGTGCCCGTTCAGATACCGGCCGGGACTCAGGGCGACATCACCAAGACGACCGGCTCGCGGTCGGCCCGGCCAGCTACTGGTGGCGGAGGCGTGAATGTCCATTAACCAAGACACGACCTTCGACCGGAAGCCGCAAACCGACCGGGACGCGATTAGAGGTCGCGAAAAGCCGGACCCTGGGACGACTAGCCGGAACCCTAGTTCAAGAGCCCCTAGAGCGCGCCGGTTTATATTCACTGGCACGTCGGGTCCTCTCGCGGCTATCGCGCCGAACCCTCCACGGGCGCTTCATGCACATCATCAGAGCCATCAGGGTGCCCTCGGCGAATACGTCAAGAACTCCATCCGGGCGATGTGGGATGCGCATATCGACCCGGAGCGGTTCTCAGCGAGCTGGAAGGACATGGGGCCGATCCTCAAGATACTGATTGCTCAGGCCTACGCTGGATCGGCCGCTAACGCTGCTGAGTATTACCGCAACCTACATGTTGTCCATGGCCTCGACTTCCCGGTCGTACGGACAGCACCGTTCAATGCTCAGCATCTCCACCGGATGACGGGCTCCGTAGCAAACGGAACCTTCTACCATCATCTGAACACGAAGGGAGAGGAACCGGGCAGAGCATCGGAGGTAGCGCGCAACACCCTCTCTGGCGCTGGTGCCCGGTTCGCCCTGAACGGCGCACGGAATACAGTGACTGCGGCCGTAGCTCGCGACCCGCTCGCGACGGGCTGGGAAAGGCTGCTTAGTCCGACCGCGTGTTCGTATTGCGCAGCACAGGCTGCGAAGGGACCATTCAAGTCCGGCAATACCAGCTTCCGCGCTCACGACTACTGTAGCTGTCTGGCTAAGCCGGTGTTGCGCGGAGTGAGCGATGAGAGCCCGAATGCGGGACTGCGAGATGAGTGGAACCGTATAACAGAGACATTCACCGGCAAGGAAGCGAGAGCTGCCTGGGATCAATACTGGAGAGAACATGGCAACGACACCAGTTCATGAGACGGCAGCCGGGCGAAAGGCAGCGGCCAGCAAGGGCGCAGCACTGCCCAGCAAGAGCGGTGGGGCTCCGCGCTACCCGACGCCTAACGTGGCGTACCTCAAGAAGGCAATCCGCGCTGTCGGACGTGGCAAGGGCGATCACTCGGTGATCAGGCGCTACCTGATCAGGCGTGCTAACGCCCTGAACGCGCGGAACCTCATCCCAGACAACTGGAACTCAGACGGGAGTACAAGCTAGTGGCCGGAACAACGAGTAAGAAGGCAAAGGCCAAGCAGGCCGACGACGCAGAAGACCAGAACGACAAGGGCGACGACGAGGATCAAGAGCAGGAGGACGACAGCAACAAGTCCGACGCGCAGAAGCGTGAGGACGCATTCCGAGAGATGGTCGCAAAGAAGCGAGGCAAGAAGTAATGGCAAACGTAGGCGAGAGGTACGCATTCGGTCATGCGGACGGCCTTGGCTTCGGCGAGCTGGCCAAGGGCGAGCCCCTGACCGCAGAGATGAGGGAACTTGACCTCAAGGATGGACAAGAGGTCACCCTGATCGCATTCGATGAGGACTCAGAATGGCCCATCATCGAGTGGACCGACGGAACCGGTATCAACCGTATCACAACGGTTGAACCAGACATATTCGACAGCACCTTCCAGCTAGTGGAGGCATGATGACTCTCCTATCAGCCGGCCAGCTCATGCAGTACGCGCAGCAGCAGGCCCTCAACGCAGTGTTCCTGAAGGCCCAGAGCCCTGCCGTAGCTGCGACCTACCTGGCGCTGTCAAGCGCAGCGACCTCGGGTGTGCTCAACTCGACCGAGGTGCTCATGTCCGGGGCCAGTATCAATGAGCTGCCTACCGCGAGCGCGTACGCGCGTCAGGCGTATGGCCCCGTGGCCGCTACTGGCGCGAGCCCTTCGGTCATCTACAACACATCCCTGATCACTTGGGGACCGTTCACGTCCGCGCCAGGCACGGCCAACTGGGGCATTGCTACCGACGCGGTGTCTGGTGGCGCTGCTCATCCCATCGCAGCATTCCTACTCGCGTCGTCGCGTACCCCGGCAATCGGAGACAGCCTCCAGGCTGCTGCTGGTACTGGCAGCGCGGGTGTGGGCTTCCTCTGCCAGGTGTGACATGACAATCTTTACGATCAGCCCGGTTGTTCCAGACCTCAAGGTAGTGCGGGCGTATCCGTGTAGCGCTATCGTGGACGTGGGCGTCGAGTGTGGAGCCACTCCGGCGGCCTTGTACCAGAGGTACTGTGGCGTAGTCGGGCATGACCGGAAGATATGGCTATGTCCTATACACGCGACGATCGCGGCCTGCGGTGGCGCCATCTGTCAGGAGTGCGCTAAAGCAGGCGGCGTTGTTCCTGTCGTCCTAACCCTGCTATCGGAACCGATGAGGTTTACGTAATGGCTCTATATGACGTCGCGTGGACGGTGACTGGAGTTTCCGCATCCGCGCTATTCTGGCTCAGGAGCACAGCGGGCAAGGATATGCGCTTGTTCGAGATGGGTGTGTTCCTTGAATCGGGAACAGCGGCTGCCTCGGTTGTCGGCCTGGGACGACCGGCAGCTGTCTCGGTTACGCCTACCGCACTAACGCCGCAGCCGCAGGACACGTCGGCTGCTGCTGCTGCTTGCATGGGAGCTGTCGCGGCAACGACCAAGCCGACATCCCCGGCTAACTTCATGAGACGGTTCGGTATGCCTGCTACCCTAGGCGCGGGTATCGTCTGGAGCTGGGGTAGAGGACTGGTTATCCCGTCCGGGCCTGCCGAGCTTGTGGTCTGGAACATAGGTGCGTCAACTTCCGTGTTTGGCGGGTATGCTACTTACGAGGAGTAATGGCACAGGACCCGTACCAGGTCACTCCGGCCGGTAAGCCCTGGGGCAACACCGTGCCGGGATTCGGCACACGTCCTGCCATTGCCGTAACTCCCCCGCCTAGTATTCTTGCCGAGATTCAGCCGCTATCGCATTCATACCCAGGTGTTATCACAGACGACCAGATAGTACCATTCCCGGCGTCCTGGGGCGTTCTGCCAGTGCTTCCGGTATGGCTGCCCGGTCAGGAGCTTGACGGCCTAGCGGTTAGCACATCATCCGCGACCGGCTCGCTCGGGCGAACCGCCGTCATATCAGGCTCTAGCGCTTCATCATCATCCGCGACCGGTGCCATCACTACTACGATGCGCATTGCGGGCTCCGCGTCGAGCACATCGACCGCTACGGGCTCCATCAGTGCGCTTGGTTCGATCAACGGCTCGGCCTCGACTACCTCGTCGGCGTCAGGCACAGTTGTACGCATAGGCGTCATTTCAGGCACCGCGCTTTCTGCTTCGTCAGCGTTCGGCACCATTTCTGGTCTCGGCGGCATTAACGGTTTCGCCACAACGACCTCGGCCGCGTCAGGAACGATAGCCCAGATACTTGCCTGCGCGGGGTCAGGCGCATCCTCCTCATCTGCTACCGGTGCATTTACAGCTGCTGCCATATCTGGTTACTCGTCTACTGCGTCATCCGCAGCGGGCTCAGTAGTGTTGATCGGCGCGGTGGCGGGTTCGTCCGTCACAATGAGTACAGCCTCCGGGTCTGTGTCTCGGTTCTCTCCGATGGCTGGGCAATCCGCCACCGCGTCCCAGGCTAACGGTGCCGTGGTTTTGATCGGTTCCGTATCGGGTACGTCCTCGACCGCGACCACCGCGTCAGGTTCCCTCGGCACGCTTTCTCCAATCAGTGGGACCGCCACCACGGTTAGCGCTGCCTCAGGCGCGGTGGTCGCTATACTTGTTCTGTCAGGTTCGTCCGCTACCGCGTCCTCTGCTACTGGGGCAATTGGCGGAGAGGACATAGTATCTGGCTCGGCCTCGACCGCATCTGCTGCATCTGGCTCTATTACTATGACCCTGGCCTGCGCGGGGTCGTCCTCCACAACCTCCACCGCGTCAGGCACCCTCGGCAGACTGTCGCCCGTTGCGGGTTCTTCTGCCGCAATCAGCTCTGCGTCTGGCGCGGTGGTTATTCATGTAGGGGCTATCACTTATGATGTGAATGGCGTAGCCTCTACGCAGAGCGCCGCGAATGGAACCGTGTCCCTCTTCGCGGCTCTGGCTGGCATGTCAGTTAGTGCGTCGGCAGCGACCGGCGCGTTGACGCGTTTGGGCGTGCTAGCCGGCAGTGCGGTCTCGGCCAGTGGTGCTACGGGCTCCATCCAACTGGTCGGGGCTGTCACTGGTATGGCCACCTCGGCCAGTGTTGCTGCGGGCTCCATTATGCTGGCCGGGGTGGTCGCCGGTGTTTCGGCCACGTCGAGCAAGGGAGACGGCTGGCTAGCTGGTGGACCGATGTCGGGCTCGGCATCGACGCAATCGAGTGCTACCGGTTGGTTGGGGCTTGAGGCTGCAATCTCCGGGACCAGCGCCACAGCTAGCCAGGGCTCTGGCGATGTTACTATAGTTGGCAAGCCGCCTCTGACTATTGCAGGCTTCTCAGCTACCGTGTCGACGGCAAGCGGCGCGGTCGTATCGGTTATGATGCTCTCCGGTACGGCTTTTAACGCGTCCTCGGCGTCCGGTAGTATAAGTTCCCAGGGAGCGCTCTCAGGGACCTCCCGCGCGGTATCGGTAGGCTTGGGTGGGGTCGTCCTCGTGATGAGCGTGTCCGGTAGCGCGGAGACGGATAGCAGCGCTGATGGTTATCTGGCCGGGCTTGAAGTAATCACCGGACTGGCGCTATCTCAGAGTCAAGCGAGTGGCTGGATAGGCTTGCCGTTTGTGGCGGGTTCGCTGCCCGAAGAGGTCACGGCTATCGTTTGGGTTAGTAATGAGCTTGGCGCGGAGCTAAGCGTGAACGTGCTCTCGGCGTCGGTCGTAGCAGACAGTGTCGTTGCGGCGGTTGAGTCCGATACAGCCGCCGCTACTATCGAAACTAACGAAATATCTGCAGAGGTGACATAATGGACATGATAGCGCTGTTCTTCAAGCAGGGAGACGACATCGTCGTGACCGCGCGGTTCCCTGAGATATCAGACGGCACGGGCATGACGGCTACATTCTATGTCAAGGATGACAAGACGATACCTGACACTGATCCAGAAGTGATCAAGTACGATAGCGAAGTGCTAGACGACCCCGACAACTTGGGCGCTACGCTCTCCACGTTTGCCATCCCGTCTGCTGACACCCAGGTGACTGGAGCCTGGTGGTGGAAGGTCAGGGTCTTCGACCCGTTCGACAACGTGAGGACCGCTAGCCAGGGTCCTCTGCTCATCGAGGCGGTGTGATATGGTAGCTGGGCGCGAAGCGTCGGCACAGGACGTAGAGGATACAGAACGGCTTATGCGGTACTGGGCCGAGGGGCCAGGCGCGGCCAAGATCGGCTGGGGTACGAAGGACGACTTCTACAGGTGCGAGGCGCTTCTCAGCAAGTACGTGAGCCAGGAGATAGTCAAGGGCCTGTGCTCGAATCTACATCAGCGCGCGACCGGGTTCAGGCCTGGTCATGCACCCTCGGAGCAGTAGACAACGCTGCCCCGTATATAGAGCGTCCGCGACGGGACTAGACGAAACGACGCGGATCAGCTATAATCTACGCGAGCAAGGAATGGGAATGAGCGAATCTGCAGTTGAAGGACTAGCTGGCGACACCGGAGTGGTCGACCCCACCGGCGGTGCTGACTCCACGCAAGAAGGCCATCCTGAAGACCAGGCGGCCGAAGAGCAGCTTCACGAGGTCATGCAGCAGCAGGACCCTGATGAGCTGAACAAGGAGCTAGCACGCTGGAAGAAGTTGGCCCAGCGGCACGAAAAGACCGCACGGGATAACTCTGCCGCTGCCAAGAACTGGCGCGAGCAGCAGGATGCCAACAAGTCCGAGCTGGAGAGGGCACAAGAGGCCCGGATAGCTGCTGAACAAGAGCGAGACGCCTTGGCGACTCAGCAGAACCGGATGCTCGCTGCCGCCGCGAATGACCTGTCACCCGACCTGATCGAGTACCTCGGTGATGGAACCGCTGAGGAGATTGGCGATCGGGCAGCAACGCTGTCAAGGCTCATTGAGGAAGAAATCACCAGTCGCATTGAGGCGCGGTCTAAGCAGCCTACTGGCACCAACAACGGACGCCCTACTGTCCGTGGTCAGGCTCCAGTCGGTACGATGCGGACCGGGTCATCACCCGCCACTGGCGTCAGCCTTACGGGTCCTGAACAGTTGTTCCGGCAGCTCGTCCACGGAGACGACAGTTAGCGCGAGCGCCAAGCAGTAACGCCGCGTCCGCGCGGAAAGAGCACCCATGCCCACGTACAACACCCATGTCGGGCGTACTACGACGGGCTCGGACCCGCTTGTTCCTGAGCCGCTGGCGACAGCTATCATTCAGGAAGCCCCCAAGGCTAGCGCGGCGCTGAGCTTGATGGCGAGTACGCCCCTATCCTCCAAGACCCAGCGCATGCCGGTCCTGGACGTTCTGCCCGTCGCCTACTGGGTTGGCGGCGACACCGGCATGAAGCAGACGACCATGCAGCAGTGGAAGAACGTTGTGCTGGTGGTCGAAGAGATCGCCTGCATCGTTCCCATCCCTGAGGCATATCTGGACGACGCGGATGTCCCGCTCTGGGGCCAGGTCCAGCCGCGTATCACAGAGGCTGTCGGACAGCTGATCGACCTCGCCGTCCTCTGGGGCATCAACAAGCCGTCCACCTGGGGCGAGGCTGTCTTCCCCGGTGCGGCCAAGTCCCAGCACTTCGTCGTCCAGGGTACTGGCGTCGACCTCGGCCAGGACGTGACCAAGCTCGGCGCGATGATGGCGACGACCGGCTACACCGTCAACGGCTTCGCGGCCATGCCGGGTACGAGCTGGAACCTCGCCGGTCTGCGTTCCGCGCAGGGCGTCCCGATCTATCAGCCGGACATGACCGGTCGGCCGGGCGGAGTCCTGTACGGCTACGGCATGAACGAGATCAACAACGGCTCGTGGCAGATGGGGCTCGGCGGCGCGGTTATGCTCGCCGGGGACTTCACCAAGGCCATGATCGGTATCCGGCGCGACATCAGCTTCAAGATGTTCACCGAGGGCGTCATCTCCAACGACTCCGGCCAGGTCATCCTGAACCTGATGCAGCAGGACACGGTCGCCATGCGTATGACGATGCGTCTCGCGTACGCGACGGTCAACCCGGTCACGATCATGGAGCCGACCAAGCCAATGACCGGTACTCCCCCGCCCAACAACCGTTGGCCGTTCGGCGCGATCCTTCCTGTCGGCGCGACCCCGCCAGCAGCCGCAGCGATCAGCGTCATCCAGGCACCGCCGTACCCGTACGTCGGCAGCTATGCCGTCGAGGGCGCGGCGTCCGAGGTGGACCTGGACAACGAGCAGGAGACGGACGCCATGCTCGCCCAGCGCGAGTACGCGGAGCAGGTCGAGTCCGAGGCGCGCGAGGGTCTGGAGACCGCAGCCCACCGTCGCCAGGAGCGCACGCGTCCCGCGCGCAGGGCCGCAACCAGGGAGCGCGACAACAAGGAGTAGTCGGTGATCTATCCGACTGATGGTTCGCTACCCAGCTTGGCTGATCCAGATGCGATTATAGCCAGGCTGGGTAGGAACCTGAACCAGGTTGAGGCAGCGCGTGTCGACGCTATGCTCAAGGATGGTAGCGCTATCATCCGCAGGCGAGCGCGGAACACGTTCATCTATGAGGCAACAGACACCATTACCATGGCTGCGCCTGATGGTCTCATCGTCCTGCCCGGACGACCGATATACCAGGTCATTACGGTCATAGCTCGGGCGGGCGTCGGGTCAATACCAAGCATCCCGATAACCTGGTTCATCTTCGACGGCGTGGACACCGTCACCATACCGGAGCCGCGCTATTCCGGCATCATCAACCTACCTACGTTCTGGTACAATGCGGCGTGGTACAGCCACTCGTACGACATAGAATACGAGCACGGCTACCGCAATGTACCGGCAGACATCGAGGGCCTTCTGTGCTCTGCGATCATATCGGAGTTGTCGACTCCAACGATGTCGGCTACCCTTCAGAGTGAATCTATCGGTGCGTATAGCTATAGCATGCGGAGAAGCTATAGCGGGGGTGGTACAGGGGGCGGAGCAATGGCCGGGCTTTACGCGGCACTTCGCGACTTCGGCATGGACGAGATACTAGGGGACTACAGATTCAAGGTGGGATCAATAGCAGTTAGGCGTAGTTGATGTTTCCAGCGCTACCGCATGGTCAGTACGTGACGCTTCGGCATCGCGTAGTAGCAGGTCAGGACGAATACAACAACGATACCTACTCATTCACCGAGGTGAAGGTCGGACCCTGTTCAGTCCAGCAAACTACCAGCCGGGAGGCAGTGAACTTCACAGATCAAGTAGCAACGAACATCCTCGTGTTCGTGCCCTACGGAACGGATGTCGGTTATCTCGACGCTATGATAGTCGACGGCGTTGAGTACGAAGTAATAGGCGAACCAGACCGATGGATGTCCCCGTTCTCTGGGCATACGTCCCCGATCCGCGTCAGCGGACAGATCGTGAAGGGAGCATCGCCGTGAGCGACTACACAAGAAACGAGCCGGGCATGCGTGAGTTCCTGAACTCCGAGATGCTGATGCGCGTAGTCGAGCGCACGGCAACTCAGATCATGGAGCGCGCGATCGTGATGGCTCCGATCGGTAGTCCTCTGGGCGACGAGCACGCAGGACGATACAAGGCTAGCTTCCGCGTCCGGTCCCACCGGTTCGGTGGAGCTACCGGAGACAGGGTCGAGGCGATCGTGGAGAACTACTCGCCTGAGGCCAAGTTCGTCGAGTATGGACACCGAGGTCTTGAGCCGTACCATACACTTCTACGCGCGGCGCGAGAGCTAAGGATGTAACATGCCTATTACCCGGATGGTCACCCCGCTACCTGACGTCGAGGCGGCGCTACTATTCGCGCTCGTACCGATGGAGCCGGACATCCGGTTCGTGACTGTAATGCCTGCCGGCGACCTTCCCTCGCTGACGGCGCGGATCAGGCGCGTGAGCGGGACGGTCGGGGCTCACATCTGGATGGACCATCCGGTAGTAGACATTGATATCTGGGGACAGACAAACAAGGGTTACAGCTCAACCGATGTATCACAAGCCGCGCGGAACATTCAGGCCGACATGCAGAGCCTGATGAGCGCCCAAGTCATGAACGGAGTTATACAGCACGTCACCGTCATTAGTGGACCCAAATTCGTACCGGAGTTGAATCAGAACCTAGTCCGCAGTAACGCATCGTACCTAGTGCGAATCCACCCATAGGAGAGGCAATGCCTGACGACACCAAGGCCGTAGCTCGTAACCCGCAAGTGCTCACAGACAACCCCAGCCTGTTCGGGCTCCCCGTCCCGGCAACAGGACCGTACAAGGACAACACGCTGCTCTACGCGGCCGGTGACGTCGTGTGCTGGGTGGGACTCCCGAACGTCGGAGCGCCGCTGGGCTTCGAGGACCCAAGCACCATCGTGGCAGCGACCTACCACTGCCTAGGCTGGGTCGACGTATCCGGCTACATCTTCAAGCTCGACGAGACGATCAAGGACATCCCAGCTGCCGGGGTCCTGACGCCCGTCCGCTCCATCCTAACCGGCGGAAGCAAGACGGCCCAGGCCACCTTCCTGGAGGGCATGAACCCGGCCGTTCTGGCCCTGTACGACGACGTGCCAGTATTCCCCACCGCCACGTCTCCTCTCAAGGACAGCACCACGTCGACTTCGGCGCTGCCGCTCCATTCCGCGGTCTACATCATCCCCGACCCTCCGGCCGACAATCGCTACGGCCTGATCTTCGACAGCATCGATGGCGCAAAGCAGGAGCGCCTATACGCTCCGTTCGCCAAGGTAACCGCTCGCGGGAACCGCCAGGCGCAGCAGGGAGACATCATAACGACCGACCTGACGTTCACGTTCTACCCCGGCACCATCGGTGCCGCGACCGGCGTGGCTCAGCGGGCCGTGAACTACGGCAAGTCCATGACCTCCTACTTCACCTGATAGGCAGGAGAGCCCGCCATGGTAGCCGAGATGCAAGAAGACCCGGAACTTCAAGACACGCCCGAGGACAACGAGAGTGTTGATCTCGACCTCGATCTTGAAGGAGATCAGCTACGCCAGGAGCGCGTCGGGAATCCAATCACCGTCAGGGTAGGTGGACACGTTATCCACATTCTCCATCCAGGGGCCTGGCCTGCCTCAGCTATGCGAGGGGCCGGCCAGGGCGACTGGGACGTTTGGGCTCAAGGGGTTATTGATGACCCCGACGAACTCAAGCTGTGGTGGGAGCTTGACCTGGAGAACTACCAGATCGAGGCCGTCTTCCAGAAGTGCGGGGAGAAAGCCCGACTGACGGTGGGAAAATCTCAGAGGCGCTCTGGCTCACGAGCACGTATGCGGAGGAAATAGAGGTAGACCTACAGCGATACTACGGCCTGGATTTCAGGGACTTGTTCCTGCCTGATACCAAGCTTACGTGGCGTCGCCTGGTGGTCCTGCTTCGACACCTTCCGCCGGAGAGCGCCTTGAATACCGCGATACGGAACGACGCGTCAGAAAGCGAGCTGGCCAGAGGTAGCGCTCAGTCCGACCCCGCACGGGGTAGGTGGAGTGCCACTGATTCAATGCTTGCGTCCATCCTGGATGAGATACGAATGGGCAATTGGGCCTACGTGCAGGTCCACTCTGAGCAGACTGTAACTAAGCCAGAGCCCATTCGCCGTCCTGGCGTGACCGGCCGTCGCGGTAAGCTCATGACGCTTGAGGATGCTATGAAGATCGACCCGCGTCTGCGCGGAATGGAGCCAGACGAGGCCCAAGCGTTTTTGGATGGGGTGAGAGGCCGTGGCTGACGACATCTTCGTAGGCAGCGTCTCAGTTGGTGTCGTCCCTGATCTTCGTGGCTTCAATGACCGTATGCGGGCAGAGCTAATACCTGCCGCCAACCGCATCGGTCAGGACATGGGGAAGGAGATGACCAAGGGCATAATCGCCGGTCTCGACTTCCCCAAGATAGTGAAGGACGCTACGCCCAAGGCCACGGCCGCTGCCAGGGTTATGGGCCGGGAGATGGGGAAGGAGCTAACCAAGGGCGTAGCGGATACTTTCGACATCGGCAAGATCATAGTCGACGCTACCAGGAAGGCAAAGCCGGTCGCGCGGCTGGCCGGTAAGGACCTAGGCGATACCTACGGCAGGGCATTCCGTCAGGGGCTTGACGACGCGCTCAAGGGTATCAAGGCCAAGGTAGATGTCGACCTGAACAAGGCTTCTCTGGCCAGAGCCAAGGCCGAGATCAGGGACTCCCTTGGTGGCGGCGTCAATGTCAATCTCGGCGGTGGTGGCCGAGGTGGCGGCGGTGGCGGCGGAACCGGAGGTGCTGCTGAGGCCGCTGGTGGCGCAGGCTTCATCGGAGGAATCAATGCCCTGATCAAGGCGCTGCCAGGCGGCACGTCAGGTTCCATCTCGGCTGTGCCTACCCCAGTCCTGATAGGCGCTGGTGCTGTAGCTGCCGCGGTCCTCCCGTTCCTAGGCCAGATGCTAGCCGGGGTCATTCCCGCGCTAGGCGGCGGCGCTATTGCTGGACTTGGCATCGCGGGCGCGTTCGGCGTCGGCGGGACGACCCAGGCACAGGTTGCTCAGGCTCGGGCAGCGGCTCAGGCCGCTAACGCGAGGGTCCGCGCGGCTCAGGCTAGGCTCGCCGGTCTAGGGGCGGGAAGCGGACCCAGCGCGCTTGCAGCCACAGCCGCTGGTGACCGGCTAGCCGCTGCGCAGGAGAGACTGACGACGGCGCGCGGAGGCACGTCAGCCGCTTCTATCCTCAGCGCTGAGGCTTCGGTCGCGAGCGCGCAGGACCGTATAAACAAGCTGCGAACTACAGGCAAGGCTTCGACGGCTCAGCTAGCGTCGGCTGAGGCTTCGCTAGCATCCGCGCGGGCTGCTCAGTCTAAGGCTAGCCAGGCTTACCAGAAGGCGCAGGCCGACCAGATTACGGCCGGACAAGAGTCTGTGCGCCAGTCATTCAAGAACCTTGCCCAGGACGCTAAGCAGAGCCTGTCTGAGATCGGTGCGCCTATGGCGCCGGTCATGAAGAACATCCTTGACACTGTCGACAAGACGATGAAGTTCTTGACGCCGATATTCAAGGGTGCGGTTTCAACCATATCCGGTCCGTTTGAAGTCTTCTCTGACACCATTATCAAGTCGTTCAAGGACCCGCAGGTAACGTCATCTATCACAGCCGTAACCAAGGCGTTCACAGATGTGATGAAGGCGTTCACGCCTGACATCCCTGGCATCATCAATTCGTTCGCGGACGCTATCGAGAGGATAGCTGCGTCCGTGTCGAAGAACCCCAAGGCATTCGCTGACTTCCTGAACTTTGTCTTCCAGCTCGGCATTCTGCTTCTGAACACTATTGCCTACCTGTCAGACTTTGCGACCATTATCGAGAAGACGTTTGCAGCTATCAACCACGTCGTTATCCAGCAATGGAACTTGATGTGGTCAGATACCGTCACCCGTACGGTAAGCGCTCAGCGTCACCTCCAGATACTGATCAACGATTGGCTTCACAATATTGCCCACTGGTTCGACTCAGGCCGTCATCTGGTCGCAGCACAATGGAATTTGATGTGGTCGGATACGGTTGGCCGTACAGTCAATGCTCAAAGGCACCTTCAGCAGCTCATCTCCGACGGCCTACACAATATCGCGAACGCATATGACATATTCAGGCACGACGTAGCATCCATCTGGGATACTGTCTGGAACAATACGATCGGGCGCGCGGAACGCGGATATCACGACCTGCTGGACATTTTCCACCGTATCAAGCAAGATGTCATCAACTGGTTCCACGACGCAGTTAACTGGCTTAGCAATGCCGGCAACCTCATCATTGAGGGCCTGAAGAACGGCATGAAGTCTGCCATGGGAGGTATCGGCAGCTTCGTCAAGTCGATTGTCGTAGACCCGATCGTCAACTGGGTGAAGCACCACTTTGGGATTTCGTCGCCATCGACTCTTATGGCTGGGCTCGGACTGAGCCTCATCGAGGGCCTGCTCAAGGGTCTCATGACCAGCGCTCCAAACGTGGGCAAGGTTGTTCTCAAGATATTTGGCTCGATACCGAACGCGCTGGGCGCTATAGTGGGCAAGGGCCTGATCGCCCTGGAGAAGCTGCCCGCGAGCGCGCTCAAGCTCCTTGGTGGTCTGGGCGGGAAGATCGGTCATTTCTTCTCCAACCTGTTCCATGGCGGACCGGCCGGTGCGGGTGTTCAGCGCTGGGCGCCTACGGTACTGCAGGCCCTAGGTATGCTCCACCTTCCGTCCTCGCTGTTGCCGCAAGTCCTCTACCAGATGCAGACAGAGTCTGGCGGTAACCCGAACGCCATCAACCTGACTGACATCAACGCACAGCACGGCGACCCGTCACGCGGATTGCTCCAGACTATCGGCTCGACGTTCGCTGCATATCACGTGCCTGGTACGAGCAGTAACATATATGACCCGCTCGCTAACATTGCGGCCGCTATCAACTATGCTGTCCATACCTACGGGCCTTCCCTGATGCGCGGAGGCATGGGCATGGGCTCCGGTCATGGGTACGCAACCGGAACCGGAGGGGCGTCACCGGGCTGGGCCTGGGTCGGAGAGCGCGGGCCAGAGCTAGTCAACTTTATGGGCGGCGAGACTGTAGTGCCGACCGGTGGCCTGATGGGCTTCGCGAGCGGTACGGTGTCTGCGGCCGAGGCGCTGGCTGCTCACAACAGGGCGTTGATAGCGGCGGCTACCGCAAGCCGTAGGGCGTCGGCTGCGGCAATTGCGGCCTATAACAAGATGGTGAGCGTAGGTACGAGCCTCGCGGCAACGCTAGCCAAGATCACTCCGACGACTACGGCATCGGTGTTCGCGAGTGATCAGGCTAAGTTCCTGGCTGACCTCAGGCTCTACTTCAGTCCGAGTGTAGCTAAGTCCCGGTCGCTGCTAGTGATTAACCAGATCAAGGAGATGCAGGGTCTCCAGGCTCACATGAAGACGCTGTCTACTAACATCGCCAATGCCACGGCCTTCCAGCAGCAAGAGCTAGCGCATCTCCAGTCGACCGGCGGTATCGGCGCGATCGGCATTCAGGGCGTAGGCGCGGCTGGCGGACGGTCTATCCTGTCTGGGCTTACCTCGCAGCTAACCAGCATGCGCAACTTCGGCTATGCAGTCAGGGACCTATCCCGCGCAGGAGGGTCGCAGGCCCTGCTCAAGACGGTTGCGGCGATGGACCCGGCTAGCGGTACTGTCTACGCTCGCAAGATGATCAGTGCCCTGAACAAGATGCACGCGATGAAGCTCGCGCCCGAAATGATCAATCAGCTCGTCGCGCTTGGGCCGGATGCGGCGCTCGCCTACGTAAATGCTATACAGGCAGCCGGGCCTTCCGTCCTGAAGCAGGTCAAGAGTACTGAGGCCGCGCTAGCGTCGGCTACCCTGGGCACCTCGCGCGGGATAGCGTCGGTAGTCTCGGGAGGCGCGTACAACACTGGCGCTAACTTCATCGCAGGGTTGAAGTCACAGCAGAGCGCCTTGAATGCGCAATTCAAGCATCTGGGTAAGGTGCTCGGCGAGGAAGCTATCAGGTGGATGCACGTTCCTGCCAATAGGCGTCCGTACGGGTACGCGGGTGGTGGCTGGATCAACGAGCCGGTCAGCGGCGTTGGCATGTATACCGGAGCGTTCTACACGTTCGCTGAGCAGGGTCGCGAGTACGTCCTGCCAGAGGGACAAGCTGGTGCTCGCGGAGGCGATGGCGATTCGTATCACGCTCACTTCGACGGGCTGACCGGCGCTGCGATCGAGGCGCATGTGGTCACGGCGTTCAAGGCCATGTCGTTGCAACAGGGTGCGCTTAACCGCGCAGGCAGGAGGTCATAATGGTGATGCCAGCACCACCGTCGCCGCTCCAGATCGACTACATTGATCCTGACGGCAATGACTGGAACCTCAGTGATCTGACGATGGCGGACGGTTACGTCTGCACTGGCATCACAGGTATCGAGGGCTTGAGCATAGCGCTCCAGACAATACCGTTGCTCGACGGCACGGCATATGCTAGCTTCTATCTGCCTCAGCCGGGAACGATAAACATTGGCATGCTAGTCGGTATGCCCGCAAGTCAGGATGAGAACGACTACTACGGCTTGCTTGACCGGGTATCGCGCGCATTCTTCCATCGTCGCAACGAGGCCCCGAAGCCTGGCTACATACAGGTTCAGCGGCCCGACGGTACGAGCAGGCAGATTGCCGTGTATACGACAGGTGGTCCGAACAGTCCTGATGTAGCGATCAATGATTACAGCGTGTTCTCGTTCACGATGCAGACGCCTGACCCGTACTGGCAGGACTTGATCGCTCAGTCGCTCATATTCAAGATCAACACCTCGACTGGCATCCTGCCTCTCTTGCCCGTACCGCTCGCCGGAGCCTCTATCATTGGGTCATCGACCATTGTGAACACAGGCGGCGCTCAGGCCTGGCCGGTGTGGACTATCACTGGGCCGGGTACGCCGACGCTCCAGAACTTGAGTACTGGACGGCAATGGTCGCTGAACGCCGCTATCCCGTCCGGGCAAGTAGTACAGGTTGTCACGAAGCCGGGACAGCAGATGGCTGTGAACACGACGACCTCGACTAACGTCTGGGATCAGCTCGTACTAGGAGGCACGCTGAGTAACCTCTGGTCATTGATGGCCGGACCGAATCAGGTAAACATCGCGATGGCGGGTTCGTCGGCTAACACGTCGGTCGGCGTCCAATGGGTGAACAGGTGGAATAGGGCATAATGGCTGTACTACCGGTTAATGCCTACACAGTCCATCGCTCACAGGCGTTTGGCACGCTCAAGCCTTCTGCCGTGTATATCTTCCCGTCTGCCGGATCGACCGATCAAATATGGGTAGAGATACTCGACAAGAACCTGGTTAGCCAGGGGCCGGTCCAGTTCCTGAACATTCAGGCTCAGCTCTATTACAACGCTGTTGGCTCATGGACCATTACTGTACCGTACACGAATGCGCTCTGGAACATTATGATGGCCGGGGACTTTTTCGTCAATGTCAACTGGCGAGGGCTATTCACGTTCGGCGGTAAGTGCGAGAACCCAGGCTATCAGGACTCTGTACCTGGCGCGGCAGGGGTCGGAGCTACCGGCGCTGGGCCGTTCATAATCCTGACCGGCGCGGACTGGCTAGGCCTGATTGCTAATCGCATATGCTACCCGAGCCCAGGCGCGGCATGGAATGCGCAGACGGCCGCAGCGTCCGATCCGGTCACCAACACGCCACTAGAGTCGGCCATCAAGCACTATGTCGTCAATAACATAGGCTCTGGCGCTGTTGCCTCTCGCAGGAATAGCTCGCTAAACATTGCCGCTAGTCTCGGTCGCGGAACGAATGTAACGTACACGGTCAAGTTCGGCAGCGGAGTCGACCTCAACCTGATGGACGTGATCCGCGCGCTGATCAATTCGACCGGCAATGGTAACGCGATGGGAGTTCAGATAGTCAGGAACCCGTCGACACACAACCTGACGTTCGATGTCTTCATTCCGCGCAACCTGACTGGCAAGGCTTGGTTCAGTGAGCAGCTAGGCAATATAACGGCGATCAACTTCAATATCGTTGACCCGACGTGTACCGACTCTCTCGTCCAGGGCGCGGGCACGAGTTTCATCCAGGCGGTAGCGGCTGGCCGTACAATATGGAATGCGGTCGAGGTATTCAATGATAGCTCGTCCGAGACGGTAGTTGCGAACCTGCAAACAACGGCTAACGATGCCTTGCTATCAGGCCAGGCCGGTCCTACGATGGGCGTAACCGCTACTGATATCCCGTTCCTGACGTTCGGCCGGGACTACTACCTAGGTGACCTAGTTTCGGTTGAGGTTAGGCCGGGTGTGGTGTATTCGGACGTTGTGACCAGTGTCCTGCTGACTGCGGACCCGACACAGAGCCCGGAGATAACAGTTGTTCCTACTATCGGGCAAAACGCTAATGTTACAAATACTGATCAGACTATCATAGGCCAGCTGACCTCGCGGATACGGGCGCTGGAGCAAGCACTAGCTACGAAGTGAGGAATGATGGTTACATATGACGCGCGCCCTAGCGCTTTCACCCAGATGACGACGACCGGCGAGTGGGAATACCTACACACTGCGATCGGCGCAGTCACTGCCATTGACGCATCGGTCGGTAGCGCCATGGTTCCGTCGCTCGATACCGGCGGGCGCAATGCTGTGATCGCTGACGGTGTGGTCGCGATTAAGGGTCAGCTATGGCGCTGTGACGCCCCAGTGAGCACTCCCATTCCGGCCGCGTCCGCGCAGAACAGGATTGACCGGCTAGTCCTACGCCTGACGCGGGGCGCAACTACGAGCGCGACCGTCGTGGTACCAACTGTCATTACGGGTACGCCTTCTGGCTCTCCGGTCATGCCTCCTATAGTTCAGACTTCGACCGGCATATGGGATGTCCCTGTCTGTTCGTGGACTTCGACCTCGGCCGGGGCCATCACGACTCTGGTCGACCAGCGCCGGATGACGAATGACCCGTGGCACGACATGCGGCCGCTCTCGGCAGCTAACTGGGCCGGCACTGTTGCCGGCATGACACCGCCTCAGTACCGATTCAGCCAGGACCTAACAGCGGTAGAGGTGGCCGGCAAGGTCCAGACCAACAACACGTCCGGGAACATGAACAACGTTGTGTTCTTTACCTTCCCAACAAACTACCGGCCACAGCTTGCCCAGAGGTATCTCGTCACTGATGTAGCAGATGGAGCGGCCTCTCCGATCGTTTCCATCAATGCGAATGGAACCATGAGCTTTAACTACCTGCCGAACCCGCTCGCAACAACACAGATCGGCATAGGCGGCCGGTTCCCGCTGGACGACCAGTTCGGATTCATACAGTCGTGAGGTGACTATGTGGGGAATACCAAGGACTGTAATAGGATCAGCCCTAGGCGCTATCGTCGGCACGACGTCAGTATTCCTTATCATACACTACCGGCCGCTCATGAACTTGCCCCCAGATATCAAGGATACGCTGTCTACGATATGGACTGCTCTCCTGTCGATAGCCGGTGGAATGATTGAGCATTGGCGCATCGAGCGGGCGGCCAAGAAGCTAGCCGAGCAAGAGAAGGAGGCGTGATGTCTAGAAAGAATCCTGTGCAGTGGCGGCCGGTTGATCTGGTCGCGCTAGTCCTCGCACTCGGCCTTAGCCTGTCAATTCTCATGATCCTTATTGCCACTACAGTTCAGATCATTAACAGCAGCTTTCCGCAGGTCAAGCTATCAGAGAACGCTACGCAGGTACTCATAGCCGCGACGGGAGGACTAACCGGCCTGCTAGGCGCGTACATAGGCACGAATAGGGGCGGGAGACCGCCAGAACCGCCCAAGGAGTAGAATAGGGATAGGAGGTGCACGATGGTTAGTTTCAAGGAGATAGCCGAGGGTGTCGAATCCAGGCATGAACAGCGGGTGGAAAGGAGGCAAGGACGGCGTGACAGGCGCGACCGGCGACACGAGCGCATAGACGCAATCCGTGTGCGGTGGGGTGATATCGTCGACGAGGCCAAGCTGGAGAGCGGCGAGGCTGTCCTGGAGGACGTGGACCCAGACGAGGACCAGTCGGGCTCGGACGAAGCCAGCGAGCCGTGGGGCGAGTCCGACAAGCCGCAGACTGGCGAGACCCGCGAGCGGTTGCGCCAGTACCGTGACTTCCTGCGCCAGTGGCGTGAGGAACATCACGACGATCCGCCCGACGATGGGCCTGAGGAGGTTCCCGAGTAATGGCATCGATCAAAGAGAAGTGGATGCCGTCGCCGCACTACTCGTCTTCGCGCGGACCGTACAACGTCATCGCGTTCCACACGACCGAGGGCGCGATGACTATCGAGTCTCTGGGCTCGTGGTTCGCTAACCCGAGCGCGGGGTGTTCCAGCCATCACGGCGCGGACAACTCGTCGGCCGGGCTGCTCGGAGCTTACGTCTATGAGAACCACAAGGCGTGGACTCAGGGCAACGCAAACAACTACTGCCTCTCCCTGGAGATGTGCGCCTACGCATCGTGGTCGCGCTCGACCTGGATGAGCAAGAACATTCTGCTCAACAACTCGGCCGACTGGCTACGGTACTTGTGCGAGAAGTACAAGATCCCGTACACGGTCCTATCGAACTCGCAAGCCCAGTCAGGAACCGTCAAGGGCATCTGCCAGCATGTCAATTTCGGTTCCATGGGCTCCGGCCACCACGACGCGGGGTCAGGCTTCCCGCTCGACGAGGTCATCAAGCGCGCCAAGGGCGGCAGCTCCGGGGGCGGCTCAACACCAGCACCGACAGGAGGACTCCTAGTGTCATCGGCAATCGCCTTCTACGAGGGCAAGGAATACTACGCCTACATCAGGCCGGACGGCAAGGTCTGCATGAACGGCGGAGTCGTGGACCCCGGCTCGAATGCCAAGAGCGGTGTGGGCCTCGATATCAATCAGGCCAACGGGACGAAGGTCATCACCTACACCAACCAGGGAGGCAAGCTCTGCAAGTACACCCAGCCCGTCGGCGGTAAGTGGGGCTGGTCTACCTACGACCTAGACGCCAAGTGAACACAAGACGAGCGGCATGGCTGTTCTTCCTTGCGGGCGCCATCCTGCTCTTCCTCGCCGTCCTCAAGCTCGCGTTCACTCTCAGCGGGCTCCCCGACTGGCTAGAACCGGCCGGGCTCTGCTCGTGCGCTATCGCCGCGACGGCCTGGACGTTCCCGGTAGTCACTCCGCGAGCGTGAAGAGTTAACGGGCTTGCAGGATTAAGCTCGTTAAGTTAGTACCCGGACCCCTACCCGGCAAACCTACGAACGAAACGAAGTAAATCGGAGAGAACAAAGATGCCAGTCTCGTGCGATATCAACGCAACCCCTACCGCGCCGGATCACGGCGATACCCTGATCGTTACCTACCAGGTGGACGGCAACGATCCCATCGACCCGCAGGGTGCGACTGTACGCGGTACGGTCGTGGTCGCTGGGCAGACCTACAACGTGTCCACAGACATCACGCTCCCCGGCACACCGGCTGCTGACGTCACGTTCGGAGTCCCGACGTGCGACGGCCTGACGTTCGTGCAGGGCGCGAGCGACGCGGAGTTCACCGCAGTCGTGCCGTGATATGATCGCCGTCATCACCGGCGTTGTCACGGTTGGCGGCGTCGAGTACCCAGTCCAGGTCGAAGTTGACCTACCAGACCCGGCCAGGAGGCCGGACAAGAGAAAGAAGAAGTAGCAGTCATGAGCACAATGGACGAGAGCGCGATCGAAGAGGCAGTGCGAGCCAAGCGCCTGGACGCTCCGCGTGTCACGCCTGGGGACATTGACGCCAAGATCGTGAACGAGCAGTTCTACGTCTTCCCAGGCACCACAGTGACCGTGGCTGCGCTCACGCTCGTCAACGGGTTCGTCGTGACCGGTAGCTCGGCCGCTGCTAGCCCGGAGAACTTTGACGAGGGCATCGGCCGGGACATCGCACGTGCGGAGGCCCGCGACAAGATCTGGGAGCTGGAGGGCTACCTGCTACGGCAGCAGCTCAGCCAGACAGAGAACAAGAGGCCGTTATGGCCGACGTACTCATCCGCCTCAAGAACTTCGAGAACATGGAGGCCGCCACCAAGACGGCCGATGCGATCGGAGAGGCTGGCGGCATTACCTACGTCGACCAGTCCACCAACGAGACGGTCAACGTGACCGTCGGGGATGTGACGGTCGAGAACATCTAGGCAAAGGGAACGGCCGACCAGTCCTGTCTCGGGAGAGCCTGGCCGGCCGTTCGCTTGTGGAGCTAACAGTCGCCGCGCGTAGACCATTGACTCCAGTCCCTGCCGTTGCTGGACATGGAGATGGCTCTCTGTGCGTTGGCGAACGCGTTGAGCATCGAGTAGCCTCCATCATGAATCTGCCAGAGGCCCCAGTCGTTGGTGGGCGAGACCACCCATGTACGACCGGACGACTCGTGCTCCGCGATGCAGGCCGCGTGCCAAGCCGTACCGCCTGAGCCTCCAGCCGCGACCCACAGGCGAGCTAGACCAGCCTCGCTGTACACGACCGACGTGCCTGGTACGACCGCTGAGCCTTGCGCGTAGCTGGAGCCGCTGATAGAGCCGGAGCGCGCGGAGCTAGATGCGCTGTTACTGCCGCCGCCGGAACCGCCGCAGGCAAGCCAGATGCGCTGGCCCACGTCGATGACGTTGGGGTTGCTAATCCCGTTGGCTGATGCCAGTTCCCGGTACTTGGACGGGTTGTGGCAAAAGTACCCGGCGATTCTGCTTAGCGTGTCGCCGGGCTTGACGATGTAGATGACCTTGACCACTTGCGCGGAGCTAGCCTGCTCGTGACCGGCCAGTTCCGCTTTGCCTCCGGCAAGCAGGCCTGTTGCTGCTACCAGCAGGGCTGCTGCCTTTACGGCCAAGACGGGCATGATGGTCGTCTCCTTGAAGGTCCGTCCTACACAGGTTGCGGGGGTGCTTTTCGGACGGCTGCCGGTTAGGACGATACGCCGATCGGACGGCTGCGTCTAGACCAATGGCAGTACCTGCCGCGATAGGCGGGGAGAGGCTAGGTGCCACGCAAGAGGACTGGAGCCACGCTCCGGTCCTCGCGTACGGTTCTAGGGTATCGAGTAGGGGTCGACCTATCCGCGCGGTCTAGCGCGCTACCGGTTAGATGTCTTCGGGTCTAGAGCCGGGCTTTGCCCAGAGCTGCCACACTGTACCATACTTGTCCTTCTGCCTGACGAGGATCAGTCCGCGCTTCTCGGGGTTGCGACACTTGTAGCCCCGGCCGAAGTGCATGTTGAATCCTGTCACGCTGGTGAACAGCTCTCCGCACTTGCCGCATAGGCATGGCGCGAGGCGTTCTGGCGGTAGGTCGCCATGGTCGTCGGTGAGGTGTGTATTGCTATGGCAGACATGGCACCTGCGCTTCTCGTCTCCGGTGTAGCAGCAGAACTGATGCTCTGGGCACAAGCTCTCCTCACCGGTAGCATAGATGACGTGTCCACCCAGGCGCTCGGGCATTCGCTTGAGAGGCGGTAGCTCGACGGTAGCTGACTTCATCCCTTCACCGCCGGACATGATACGTGACATACCGCGTATGTCCAGAGTGGGCTTAGCTCCGTCTTGACCATGACCTCCTGCATGCTGTCATCGTCGATGTAGCCGAAGCCGAGGAACCTCATTCGTATCGGGCCGGGAACCCTGGTGCCGCCCTCGTCACGTAGCCGACCCTCAAACTCGCCCATGATGATCGAGTAGAGAGCTTCCTTGTCGAGGTACAGGTGGCGCGGGATAGGAGCGGCCCACGCGAAGGTTTGTATCTCCATGCTGCCCTGCCTTTGGCTGCTGCTAGAGGGAGAACTTGAGTAGGTAGTCCGTTGCTTCGTCTATCTCGTTAAAGTGCTGGATCTTATAGCCCTTGGCCTTGACGGCTATGTCGCCGGTTGGGAACACTGCGACCAGTGCATCGATACCAGCTAGCTGCTTCCACCCCCAGTTGTGGTTCTCGAAGAGGCATTCGAGCGCGCGGTCGATGCCGACCTCAGGCGCGTCAGGTTCGTGTTCGTGCTTGTACCTGCGGAGCCCATGTAGCCGTCTGTGGAATGCCCGATAGCTCTGCTCCATGCCGAAGTCTATACTGGCTGGTAGCTCGGGCATTCCGGCCAGGCTGCTCTTGTGTCGCTTCGTAAAATGAGCGGCGAATGTAGGTGTGTCCATTTCGCTATCCGCGACGATGATTACTGGCGGCTTTGCGCTTGGAGGCTTCACTGCCGTCCGTAGTCCTGCCATGACTACTCCTTGCTCGTGCTCGGGTGCCTATCGAGGCTAGCCCTGTATGATTGTATCCATCTCTCTAGAATGTCGGCCATCTCGGCTGCGTAGCTCTCTGCGTCGCCGGAGTCGCCGAATGCGTAATCCTTGGTCTCGGCGTCGAACATGGCGACGATGGCTTCGCTCCGATTGACGAGCGAGCCGACTGTCCTTGCCGACATGCCGTCTGGTAGTCTACTCACTGTTCACTCTGTAGGTCGCCTGGCGCCCGGCCTCATTGAACAGGGACGAGATGACATCGTACGGGTCGATGTTGGCTGGGTCTATCTGCATCGACGCTACCCTGACGCAGAAGCCGAGGAATGCGATCTGATGTACGTGATAGGTCAGCGCGTCGAAGACGAGGTCATGTGAGTCCTCGACTCTTGTCGCTGTTACAGCTGACATGTCGTAGGCGTGGAACCTTGTCTTCTCTCCGCTCGTGACGGCGCGGAGCCGACCCCGCGTCGGGCCATCGACGCAGACCACCATGACCGGGTCAGGCATCGGCATCTTCAATCACCGGCCCTTCATGATTGAGACCGGCGAACCAGTGGCCCCATGGACGGTTACATTTCCTCCATATGTAGGGTTGGACAGCCCAGTCGGCGCTTTCCTTCGTGAAGAACCTGGCGTTACATGGCGGCCACTTCATCAGTTCATCTTCCTCATGCGCTTGTTCGCTTCGCTTACTCTCTGGAGCGATCGGAGGTAGACCTTGGAGTCCCGGTTGCTTTCGATCCGTCCGTATGCGATGATGCCGGAGCTGATGAAGACGTAGAGCAAGCACGGAAGGATGACGAACCATGGCGTCTGTAGGCCGAACCCCGTCCCTATCATGAAGATCAGGGCGGTGAGGCTGCATCCCGCGTACACGATCGTTCCTGGTAGGCTAAAGACGCGTGGGACTCGGGTGGTTGGATGCAGCCGTGTTGGTGGCGTTGGCGGCCCTGGTCGCGGCGGCATCTGATGCGGTAGGCCATCGTTCATGACTAGTCCTTCGGCTCTTGAACTAGCGGGTCCGATCCGTCCGTCCTACGGCTGATCATCCTGTCGTAGTAATGAGCGATGCTCTTGACGCTTGCCCCTTCTATGTCGGTCGGGTCGATGTCCCCTGGCTCCAGGGTTTGCTCTCGCATCGTCTTGGCGTACTTCTCCAGTATGTAGCGCTGGGTGGCCTCGCGCCGCTCCTCATCGGACATCGGCTCCAGCAGGTCGGGCCGGAATGGGGTGGCCGGGATGATCTCCATGATACCGTGCGGCGTGATGATGCCGCGCGGAGTGGAGATGCGCTTGGCGAACTCGACCTCGGCCTCGCCACGCGGGCAGTTCGGGTAGGCGTCGCATAGGCGCTCGGGATGCACGTCGCAGTCCTTGCAGCCGCTAGTCGGTTCGCCGGGTGAGCCCGGTGGCAGTGGTGACGACGGTGTATTTGGCATCTGGGAACGTCTCCCCTACTCTGTTTGCCGGTTCCATGACCTCGACGGTCTTGTCGAAGTCGTACCTTACCTTGACGTGTGGGCCTCCGCATATCTGCGAGGGGCATGCATCGGGCCAGCACCAGGCGACCTCGATCCAGCGCTGTAGCATAGCGGCCATAGCCGTTGCGCACGCTGCTATGTTGCCGGTGTTCTCGGTGTAGGCAGCGCCGTCATCCGCGCGGCGCTTAGCCTCTAGCGTGTTGAAGTTGTCAATGAGCTTCCGGCTATCCGGTCCGAGGTTGAGGTCACGCATTGCTTACACCCTTACTGCTCAGCCATTCGTCTGCTTCGGTCCTGTTGGCGAACGTCTTGATTACGCCATCGACCTCGTACAGGTCCACTAGGTCGAGCCCGCTGTCCTGGCCTGGCCCATCCAGGATACCCGACTCAACGCCGTCGTTGTGGGGCATGTAGTATGCCACTACCATTTCAGCCATCGCCGTTGTGCTCCTTGAGAGCGGCGGCCATGTCCTGCTCCGACTGCTCGATGTCCTCGACGATGGCCGGCCAGTACACGTTCGCGAAGTCCGCGCGAGTGAAGCCGTAGCCGGGAGGCTGAGCATAGCCGTCGGGGTCCTTGTACTTCCACCCCTTGCCGCCGAGGGTGTTGTTCGGGTTGAGAGGACGCCACCTGACGCGCCCACATGTGCAACGCTGGCTGATGATGCGGCCATGGTCTTCGTCCAGGTCGATCCAGGTACGGGTCAGCTTGCGCTGTCCTGGGATGAGCTTGGGGAAGTTATGGCCCTGTCGGCACGCTGTAAAGCGCGCGGGGTACTTTGCGAGCCACTGCTGGCGCGCGAGTTCTGTTACGATCGGAGTTACTGTTCCCATTGCCTGCCCGTGTCCTCGAATTGATTACGATTTCCTCAGTGGAGAACCTGAAGCTGCATTCATTGCATTCACGGCGTCTCCGAATTGTTCCGGCTCTTGGTCTGGAGTCGGTAACTCTGGTATTTGCGGAATGACATCTGGGGCATTCCATCCTCTGCCTTCCTGCACCGGGCGCGCTCCCGCCCTACCCGTTAAGTCTACCGTACGAACGGCCGAAAGTCGAATCGCGAGCTGAGAGCTAGTCCGGGTCGACTACCCACAGATCATCTATCGCGATACTATTGCCGAAGAATGGAGTCTTGCGGCCACGCATGACCACGACATCATGACCGACCTCGATTAGCTCCAGTAGCGACCTCAGCTTGGGGAATGCGTACCGAGTGATACGGCCGTAGACTTCCTCGATGCTATCGTCGTAGCACTGGAGCGTGCAATACTTGCGCAGGTTCTTGTCCTTGAGCGTTTCTAGAATCTCATCAACGTCCTTGCCTGTCCTCGAATGGATGTTCTCTACGATGTCCTGATAGTACCGGCCCTTGACGATACCGACATATACGACCGTCTCGCCCTTGTTATGCGTCATCCACTTCGGCGGTATGATCTTCGATACGTCGTCGCCGTTGTGAGTTGGGATCGGAGCCTTCAGTTCTTTCTCGATTATAGCGGCAGTGACCTTATCAATGATCCTCCGCGCTCGCTCTAGCCCGAACGGGTCATCGTCATCCGCGAACTGCTTCATCGACTCGACAGTCTTGGGCCCGACGCCGTGCGCGCGGATCATGTCGGCCCATCCGGTGAAGGGCTGTTCCTTCCGCGCGTTGAGGATGGAGGCCGCGGTCTTGTCTGCGATACCGGGCACTACGGTTAGGCCAGCGGTAAGGTAGGGTCCGTTCTTGCCCTGGGCAGGCTGCCAGGTTGGGCCGCTGTTCCAGTTCGGCGCGCGGACTGGGACGCCATGGGCCACTGCGTCGCGCATCAGCTTGAACTCAGTTTCCTTGCCGGGCTCGGCCTTGGAGAGAGACGAGGCGTAGAACTCGACAGGGTAGTGCGTCTTGAGGTAGGCACACCACCATGCCACGACTGAGTAGCTGACGGCGTGGGCAATGTTAAATGCGTATGTCCCCGACGTGACTAGATGCTTCCATACTTCCTCAGCAGTTTTAGCGTCCATGCCATGCAGTCTCTTTGCGCCGTCGATGAAGTTCTGCATTGAGACTTGGAACGCAGCCTGGCCAATCTTCTTCGCAATGATGCGCCGAATCTCATTGAGGTCCGTCCACTCGAAGCCGCCTATCACCTGAAGTATCTTCAGGATTTGTTCCTGGTATATGATCTGGCCGAAGGTATTTGATGTGATCTCGTCAACCAGGGGATGGTAACGTACAGCCTTTTCCCGCTTATGCTTGACATCGCAATACGTCGCAGTCGTACCCGAAAACAGCGGTCCTGGTCGTGATAGCGCATTGACAGCAGCCACTTCATCGAAGTTGTCTGGATGTACGTCCCGACAGACAATCCTCGTAGCGCGACCCGCAAACTGAAATATCCCGACCACATCATTGAGCTGAAATACACGGAGCGTATCTGGATCGTCATCTGGAATCGCATAGAGGTCCTTCAGCGTCAGGCCGGTCAGCTCCAGGCACCGGGCGATCATGCCCATGGTAGTCAGCCCAAGGAAGTCCATCTTGAGCATGCCCGCGTACTCGGCGTCATACTTGTCAATGCTTAGGACTCGTCGTCCGTCCCGTTCATATACGGCGCATACATCTGTGAGCGGCGAGTTGGCGACAACCAGTCCGGCCGCATGAACGGACATTCCGCGCACGCCGCCTTCGAGTCTTGTAGCCAGCCACAGCGCAGGGAAGGCATCGAAGATTGCCTTAGCGTTAGGGAACATCTCGGCCGTATCCGCCAGGGAAGCATCGAACCGTGAATCACCACCAGACCTCTCGATGATGAGGTTGGAGACGACATCCTTGGCAGCCTTTGGTACGCTATGCACCCTAGCGACATCGACCAGAGCGTTCTTGCCTCGATAGCGGATGAAGTTAGCAATAGTGCCCACACAGTCAACACCATATTTCCTCTCCAGGTACTCGCGCACTTCATGACGGCGGTCGTCGGCGAAGTCCAGGTCAATGTCGGGCGGGTCGACTCGCGTCGTGTCGATGAACCGCTCGAAGATCATGCCCGGATACCGGGCCGGGTCAATCTCGGTAATCTCCAGCAGCCAGCATACAACGGATGCGGCCGCGCTACCTCGGCCGGGTCCGACCGGAATGGGGACGCCGTTACCGTCGTGCTTACACCAGCGGATCACGTCCGCGGTGGCCAGGAAGAAGTCGATGAAGTCTTTCTCAGTGATATGCTTCATCTCGTACTGGACTCGCTCAGCGAACCAGTCCTGGTCCTTACGCGAGCGGTTACCGATGTTGCGGTAGCGCCACCCTTCGCGCAGCCATTCCCAGATCAGCTCCTCAGCTGTCCATCCGTCCGGGCAGGGGTACTGGAGTCGCTCAGCCTTGGGCAGTGTAACGTTACAGCGAGCGGCGATGTCGGCCGTGTTCATGACGGCTTCCCATGCCTGTTCACGCGGAATGCCGGTGTCGATTAGCTTCTTGACGATTATCTTATCAGATGTCGGCAGCGTGAGCAGTACGTCGTAGTTCCAGCGTCGCAGCATCTCATCGGCGGTAGCCATGCCTCGGCCTTGCGGACCGCAGGCGTGCAGGATAACCTGCATCTCGTTATCGGTCGGGAGTACGTAGTGGCAGTCGAGAGTCATTGCGAGCGGTATGCCGGTAACCTTGCTCAGCTTCGCGTACGCCGTGTTGATCTTGCGCGTCGACTCTAGCTCTGGGAACGCCTGTACCTCGATGTAGAACCGGCCGTCGTTGAACGACTTAGCGAACCTGGTCGCGATGCCTTCGCATTTCTCAAACGCTGCCCATTTTTGTTTCGTAGTCTCTGGCGCGGGGATACCCTTGCCGCCGATCATCTCGCACGCGAGGCGGCTACCGGAGCAACCGGACAGGACGATGAGCCCGTCATTGAACTCTACCAGGTCCGAGCCTGTTATCGTCGGGTGCCACTTGTGCTGCTTGAAGCTCCGCGTGACAGAGAGGTTCAGGTTGCGATACCCGCGCTGGTTCATCGCCAGCATAGTGAGGTGGTACTTGGTCTGCCGATCCATCTCGTCGTCGGGCGCAGTGTAGCCCTCGATACCGAAGATGGGTGTGACGGCCCCAATCTTCTTGGCGGCTTTCTCCGCGCGGAAGTGTGACGAAGTATTGCCGTGCTCGGTAAACGCGAGGTGCGTGTAGCCGAGGTCGGCTGCTCGCTGCAGGTGTTGCTCCGGCGTACCGTGCCCGTCCAGGAAACTGTACGTCGTATGGTGGTGTAGACTTACTGCCTTTGGCATTGTCCCGGCCTGCCTCGATCGGTCCTAGCTCGACTCTACCGCGCGCCCGATAGCCTCTACAAAGCTACCGGGGCGCGATAGCGGCGTTTTCTAGCGCTAGGGAGTAGCGCGGCTAGGGTCGGCCCGTTCGGAGCCTTAGAGGCGATCCTAGCGCGTTGCATCTAGAGCCCCGTCCACTTCCCGACAGTAAAGGTCGGGCTCCAGAGGCTGAGCGGCCAGAGCATGACCGAGATAATATACTGTACGAGCGAGTGGAGCAGAACACCAGGGCCGAAGTTCTGCCCGAACTGCGGGTAGTGCGGAGCGGCGGTGTTGACGCCGATGCCGATGACGACGTAGATCAAAACCTTGAGCCAGGTGCTACGCCACATGCTGATGATGAAGTCCATGTCACATCCCGAACATGAAGAGGATCGTGCGGACGATCAGTCCGACGGATAGGTAGATGACGAACAGTACTGATGTTTCCTTGCGGGTGAGCTTGCGCCCGAAGACCGGACGCATGAACAGGTACGTTGTTATGAATAGTGCTACTACGATGAAGATCATCCTACGTCTCCTGTCTGGAAACCCGTGTTGGTAGGAGTTGGATCGCAAGGCGAGAAGCCTGGCGGTGGGCTAGGACAGGCCGACTGGTTGGTTCCCCTCGGTACGGTGTTTGGAGCGGGGGTGCCGTACCGGACCACGTACCATGTACTGATCGCGATCACTAGGAGCGCCACGATCAATACGGTCAGCGCCAGCCGGGCAGGATCGGGGCGCTTCCAGTACGCTGATATGAAACCAACCAGTCGGCGGCTCATCTGTAGTCGGCCGTTAGCTTGGCGACGATACGGCCGACCTCGGACATGTCCTTGACGAAGCCGAGGATGATTGCCTCCACGGCCTCGTCCGCGTCATATGACGGAGGCATCAGGCTGCTTATCTCTTCGATGAAGTCCTCATGCTCTTTCTTTTCTGCCCTCAGCTCTTGGGACTCCTGCCGCAGAGAGTCATTCTCGTCGCGTAGAGCATTCAGCTCGGCGGCCAGGGCTTGTAGCTCGCTCTCTGACGAGCGTCGTATTGCTTCTGGAGTTACCTCAGGCATCCTTCCTCCAGTATATGCTGTGCCCGTCGATGTCGGTGAACTGAACGTCGATCACGTGCAGCTTCAGGTAGTCCCAGACGGCCTTCCTGCACATCGGGACGTTCCAGTCATCGATGATGCAGAAGCCGCCCGGCTCAAGCAGAGGGTAGAGCGCGGTTAGCGCGTCCATGGTGGACTCGTACAGGTCGCCGTCGAGCCGTAGCAGCGAGAGCCGCTTGACCGGGCCGGGTAGCGTCTGGCTGAACCAGCCTGGTATGAACTTGACTTGCTTGTCCATGAGCCCGTATAGCTGAAAGTTGTGCCGTACATCCTGCATCGGTACGGCTAGGTGCGATTGCTCGGGCTGAGCGAGTAGCTCGTTGTCGTCAGCTCGCTTTGCGAACGGCGGGAACCCGTCGAACGAGTCAGCGACCCAGACGACACGATTGGTTATGTGGTGTGCGCTTAGTACGCCGCGCATGAAGATGCAAGCGCCTCCGCGCCAGACTCCCGTCTCGATGACGTCACCCGGTATGCCGTCGGCGATGATCATCTCCATGCAGTTCTGGATGTTCTCCAGTCGCTTGTATCCGATCATGGTGTGAGCGTTGAGCGGCCAGTCCCTGCCTCTAAGGCGTTCGCTGAGGTTGAAGGTGTTCAGTGGTCGCCATCGCACTGGTATGGCCGGGTCCTCGTAGATCATGCCCGTGAGCGTACGCTTGAGCAGTTCGAGATACATGTCGATGTTGAATGTCACGACTCGACCTTCGGCATGGCCGGCTCGCCCGCGTCCCCGAACCTGCTGTCAGGGTCGGCGCGCATCGTGAACCCTGTGTGGTTGATCAGGTCGAAGCCGCTGTCGTCGTGTCGGACGCCGAGTGTCCAGGTTCGGAACCAGAACCTCTCGAACTTCTTGCGCACGTCCCAGATGGTTCCGAGTACGCCTGCCCTCTGCCAGAGACGTCCATGGGGCTCGTAGCCGCGCTCGACCATGATGCGGAGGCACGGCACGAACACCTGGACTAGCTGGCCTACCGAGTCTGGCGTGTAGCCCTCTGGGCCGAACAGCTTGGCCATGAACTCGTGCGCGGCCTCATACTCGACCGGCATCGGCGCGGCCATGTTGACTTCCTCCCGGTCAGGGAGTACGTCAGTCAGGTCAGGGTGACGCCAGGCATCAGGGTCGCCCCGCGTGGCGCTACGCAGATCGCATATTCGCTGGATGGTTTCCTTGTCTAGCTTGCCGAACCCCAGGGCCTTGAGAGCGTTGGGGTCCAGGTCTGGCAGGCCGGACATCGGCTCGGGGCTCACTTGTCGAACCCGCTCTTGCCCTGGCGGAACACCCGGTTGTCTTCCCTGGCCCAGGGGAACTCGCATGTTTCCTCGACGCGCTCTGGGCCCTGGAACGTGCACTTCTTGATCTTCTCGCAGCTGATCTTGACGTGTGGCTCCAAGTACGGGTGAGCCTCGACCAGGAGCCTGCCCATCTCACGAGTGACGTGGACCAGTTCCTCCTGGAACATGACGCACGCGCGGTAGGCGTACATCTCCAGGAACGTACGCAGGCTGTACTCGCAGAAGATGAAGGTGGTCGTACCCTCCGGCAGGATGTAGCGAGCGTCCTTGTACTGAACGTCGGCGTCGATCGCCAGATTGTACGCCTTGTGGCACTCGATGAGTACCCTGATCCACTCCGCGCGGAGGTTGCGATCGACCCAGATGCTCTCCGGCATCCTGAACTCAGGGTAGTCACCCTGCCAGGTGTCCTGCTGCGACTGCTGCTTGAACGCCGCCGCGCGGGTACGGACGATCATGTGGGTGACGGCTCGCGAGACTCCGCGCACTGCGAACGCGAACCGGATGTCCTCAAGGCTCTGCATCGCGAGCCCGCCTTCAAGGAACTCAGCCGGGTCCTTGCTCATGCGAAGTTCCTCGGGCGCTCCAGAACCCGCCGACTGTGCCCACCTGGAGAACGCCTCCAGCTTGTCGTCGTCGAAGTCGACGGCCAGGATGATCTCGATACCGTCGGTGCCTACCTGGACAAGCCCGGTGTTGCTGGGCGACTCGGTACGTCGCATGTCCTGCGTGAGCCGACGGCTGTTGCGGTTGATCGTGCCGTGCCAGGTCGAGTCGATGATGCTCCGCGAGGTCTGCCTGGTGTGAGCGTCTGGCTCGGCATCCGGCCCGAACTCAATGTCCTGAGCCGCCATGTATGCTAGCAGTTGCTTTTCCATTTCCGTGTCCTGCCTACTTGGGTTGATGTGCCTTGCGATCCTGCATATCCTGGTCCATCATCTCTAGCGCGTCGATGACGGCCTGGACGCCGTACTTGTCTGCCATAGCTAGTACGGCATCCTCCAGGTCCTTGTTCACTTGACCCTGTCCCAGCCGCTCTTCCGCAGAACTGAGATCAGTGCGTCACGCGTGTCGTAGTACGCGGTGTCCACCCACGTTTCGTTCTTCCATGCGCCGAACCGTCCGGTGAGCAGAACGTCCGGGTAGCAGTCGCAGTTGTGACCGAGGGGCTTGCGTATCGTGATTGACTCTAGGCCCTCAGGTACTGTACCGGGGAGCCATTCGGTGCACTCGTTGCCTAGCAGCCACGCCGACCGCACCCACGGGTAGTAGTTGCCGGCGTTGAAGATCGTTGTGTCTTCGGGCTGGTTCGGATACGAGTGCTCCATCGTGATCTCGACCACCTTGGACCGGAAGGTATGGCCTTGGTAGCAGATCTTGTTGAGCGGGGCCGTGTTGATGACGAGGTCGAACTCATGCACCATATGGCTGAGGTCTTCTGCCCCGATCATCGTCAGGACCTGGACAGCCCGGCCCTCGCCCGGCGTCATGTACAGTTCCCATAGCCTGTTATACGTCTTGATGAACTCCCAGCAGTGGTAGCCCTCCTGCAGGATGTTGCCCTGGATGCTGATGTTGATGTCGCCGTACAGCTTGTATCGGTAGTCGAGGATGCTACCGCCGATGACGAGCTGTTTGATATAGCCGTCCGGGTGGTCAGTTGAGATCGCGGGTATCGGCCGCTGTAGCACTAGCGGTCCGCGCTGCGGTGACTTGTCGCCTGGCGAGTAGATGACTACGCCCGCGCCTAGGCCATGCGCTGCATGAGCCGCCGCTAGTCCTGCCGGTCCGCAGCCGATAACCGCGATCTTCACTGTTGTTCCCTCCTGCGTTTCAGTTCCTGGGCTACTTGGAGCCTGAGCTTAAGCAGCGTGGCTTCGACGCTCAGGTGTCCTCGGACGATTCAGAACGGCGGGTCTTCGCGGCTGCCGCCATCGCGTCCCTTACTACCTCGGGGTCCAACCGTGCGATCAGTCCGGGCTGTTGACGCACGGCTCGTCCGAGTGCGTTCACCATCTCGGCGACCGGACGTACCAGCGCCTCGACGTCCACTTGCGGCAGGACGAGTCCTGGCGGCAGTCCGCCCCGTGTCACGGGATCGACGTGTACGTGCTGGCGGCTCGTCTGGCTCGTCGTCGTCGTCTTCTTCTTGCCCTTCTTCCTCTTGGTCTTCTTCTTCGGCATCTATGTCGCCCTCCTCTCCATCCTCGTCGTCATCTTCGTCATCTTCGTCATCTTCGTCGTCGTCATCCTCCGGCTCGGGCTCAGAGCGACGGCGTGACCTGGTAGCGGCGGGCTTGGCGGCGGTACGACTGCGACGGGCGGGACGCGCGGGCGGCTCATCATCCTCATCGTCGTCGTCATCCTCGTCATCTTCGTCGTCGACATCTTCTGGCTCGTCGTCCTCATCGAGAGGCAGCCAGCCGTCGCGGTCGACCTTGGCCTTGAGCTCGTCCGGGTCGTAACGGTCACGGACAAGGGCGATCCTGCAGAGGGCATCGTCGCTGCCGACAACCCACGGGCCGATCGAGTTGATGACATCGCCGATACTGTCGGGTTCGGGCTCGACATCCATCCTGTTGAAGATGTCCTTGGTCGTGAGGCCGAAGTTCTGTAGGAAGTTCTGGTACCTGAACGCGGCCTCCGGTATGAACGTGAGGTACTCGCGGACGGGGAGTCCGTTGAACTGCTTGAGCGCCCCCTTGTTGCCCTCGGCGAACGCCATCAGGTATATCTGCGAGTCTCCCTGCTTGGACTGGGTCCACCACATCCGCGTGACGCGGAATATGAGGATGGTACCGTTGCGAGGTATCTCGCCCCTGTACCGCTTGAATGTTGACTTCTCGACCTTGACGTCGAGAGCCTTGGCATCGAACTCGTCTCGACTGAGCTTCATCCGTACCATGTCGTGTCCCTCCTGTTACCTTCCTGCCTTTGCTGCCTGTCGTTCTTCCGGCGCTAGCGCCATGATGTCTTCGATCATGCCTGCTATCGAGTCGTACCCTCCATTCTCTTCGTCTTCACCGTCTGGTATGGTCTCCCACCGGGGCAGGACATTGAACCTGTCCTTCGCGAAGTACGGCGGGAACGTGTCGTTGATGAGCAGAGACTCGCGCGGGTCGTCCATGTTGCTACGCTTCTTGACGCGGAGGCAGGACACGATGTCCATGGCCGCGCAGAAGTTCTGAGCGATGGCGTAGTCCTTGCCGACGATGTTCGGCAGCACAAGGTCGTCGCCCTCTTCATCTTCCTTGCGCATCGCCGTGGCTATGAAGATGGTGTTGTACTTGGCGTCGATGAGGTGGTTGATGAACCTCATGAACATACGCTGCCACTTCTGGTGGTCTTGAATCTGCGGTATGTCCCTGTCCCGCGCGGCGTTCTCGTCGTGCTGGATACCGAGCCACCAGTCGAGGGCCATGTCCTGCATCTTCGTGACGCTGTCGACGATGAGTACATGCTTGGGCCCGAGGTGTTTGTCGGCCCACTCGATGCTGACCTCAACATGATCCCAATCCGGGGCGCGGAGTAGCTTGGCCTTGGAGCCGACACGCTTGGCCGATATGACGCCCTTCTCAGTGCTAAGGATATAGCCGCCTGGAGCGAACGATCCGAACACCGTCTTGCCTGCGCCGCTGTCACCGTAGATGCACCAGTTGAACGATTCGTTGAAGTCAGAGAGTTCTTCAACCTTGACCGTGATCTTGGGCCGTTCGCGGACGGCATGGAGAGTGGTAACGTTGCCGTCGCCTTGACCGGTACTGCTCCGCGCTCGCCGTCGAGGTGCTGATGGACGCCTGGTTGCCATGATGTGCTCCTACTCTGCCGCCGACTTGCGTAGCGGTGATTGCTCGGCTCGTGTATACATCGCGTCTCGGTATTCCATCCATTCCCTACCGCCGCGCTCATGCATCGTGCACATCGTGAAGAACGGGCAGTAGGTGCACATGTCGGTGACCACCTTGTTGACCGGCAGAGTGCCGTTGCGTACGAGGTTCATGACGTAGACCTCGTTGGCTAGTCGTCGCATCTGACTGCCGACCTCACGCGGATGACGATCCACAAACTCACGCACAAATGCCTTGGCGGGTTGCTTCTTGCTAACGCTGAGGTCCTTGTTGAGGTAAGCACCTTGGGGGTTACGCGGACGCTCATCCGGCTTCGACTTGCGGAGGAAGTTATACTTGATACCGTCGATGGTATCCTTGGGGCCTATGATGCCCTGGTGCCTGAGTACGATGGTTGCGGCCGAGAAGTAGGAGCCCGCTTGATTGTCCAGTCCCAGGTGCATGGTCTTGATCGTCCCGGCAGTCTTGTGCTCTAGGAGGACCATGTTGTTCCACCAGTGGTCGATGGCGACGCCATCGAAGATTCCGATGAAGATCGCGATGACCTCATCGTCGCGTACAAGCTCTAGCTCGAAGGGCTGCTCGACGGCCAGCACCTCAAGGTACGGGTCGGAGCCATACTCGCCTACGTAGGCTTCAAGCATTGCCTGGCCTAGATCGCCCGCGTCTTCATACACGGGCTGCTCAAACCATTCGCGGTCATGATCCGCGTAGTTGGCCTTGATGTACCTGATCTCGTCGCCAACCCATTGTTTCCACGTTAGGGCAGGAAGTGGGCCGCGCTCAAATCCCTCGTTATAGAACAGCGCGAGAGCCTCATGGACACCTATACCGAACCAGAGTGCGTCGGCTGGCTTGGCCCTGGGACGGAGGCCATCGATATACGCCCACCACCAACGCTGCGGGCACCTGCCGAAGGTGTTCCGCTCGCTATTGCTGATGATAGGTACAGCACTCATATGGCTTACTCCTGCCTGGACTTCCCGCCTAGGCTAAGTCTACCGTACGAACGGCGGAAAGTCTAGCCCCCTAGAAATGCGGAAGGGCCCAGTGGTCACCTCGACACCACTGGGCCCTTGCCCCCGAGACAGGTCTTACATGGGGCAGGGGCGCCCAGTCAGGTCAGCGGCTGGACGCCCCCGCGTCAGGAGCTAGCTAGGCTAGCTGGCGGATGGGTTAGCGGACGTACGAGGACAGCACGTCGTGGTTGTCGCGGTCCCTGTGCAGGTTGGCGCTCCAGCCGGTGGCCTGGACGCCGATGTTGAACATCAGGGGCAGCGGGAGACCGGTGTTGCTGTTGAGGTCGTTCGCCGCCTGGGTGGCGGTCAGGCCGACCGGCAGAGAGCAGACGAAGTTGCGGGTCGGGAACGAGACCACTCCGCGCAGGTCGTAGAGGCCAGCGCCGATCTCGTTGCGGTCGATGCCGGTTCCGCCTCCACGGATCCACCAGGGGACATCGTTCTGGTCGATGTTGAGAGAGCAGGTTGCGCGGTCCACGGTCACGCCAGAGAGGGCGGCGTGGTGGATCACGACAGAGTCGCCGAAGCGGTCACGGAGACGATCGGTCGTGGACGTCAGGGTGACGTCCCGGCCAAGGTCGAACCGAATGGGGCCGGAGCCGAGCACCGTGTCCGTCTCGCGGAGGTGTCCAGGGAAGACCTGGAACGCGGTGTCCGCGATGTCGAACTCCTGCTGGTGGACCCGGCAGTTGCGGAGGTCCGTGCCCGGAACGATGGGCAGCGGGATCGGCGCGACCACGACAGGGCACACCGGCTTGGGTGCCGGCGTCGGGCACGGGTTGTAGCCGAACTGCGGTGTCGCAGCCGGGCTGCCGTACGGCGAGTCAGTGTGATTGGGAGCCGGGGTACACGTGCTCTGCTGGCTCGGGCTCGGAGACGGACTGGGCGTCCCGGCCATTGCGGCCGTTGATCCCGCGAGCGTCAGCCCCGCCACGAGTCCCATACCGGCGACCCACATCTTCTTGCTGGACATATCGTCCCTTCCGCTGTTTGGGCAAGGGCTTTTCCCCGGCCCTACCTATACGACGCCTAACCTAGCGGGTAGGTTTACCGGCCGGGACGGATACGTATAACGATCGCGTAACGGCTCTCTGCACGCTCTCGGGCTCGTCCGGTGATGTATCGGGCTTAACCCAAACACCACGGAATGTAGCTCGGTAGAGCACCGTCCAGCCATATGGTTTCCGCGCCGTGAACGTTGAGATCAGTACAGTGCCGGGACGCATCCGGTCTTGGATAAGCTGCTCCCACTTGACCTCAAGCAGGTCATCCTTGAACGGACGAGCGGTGAAGACTATGTCCGGCACTTCCCAGGCCGGTTGGTCATCGAGGTCGCTGAGGTCGCGCTGCTCACAGGCCACGCCAAGCTCATGGGCGGCTGCGACATAGTAGTCGAACCTCTCAAAGCCGTACTCGATCATGTTGTACTCGTGCTTGGCCCTGTACAGCTTGGTGCCGATGCCGCTGCCGGCCTCCCATATGCAGATAGGCCCTCTGCTATGAGAATCAGTTTCTCTGTAGTAGTTGTACGCCGTGCGTAGCATCTCATCCCAGAGGCGAATGTCTGATGGGCTCCAGCGCCAAGAGTCAGGGTCGGGGTCGCGGCCGTGCTCTTTTTCTAGCTGGTCCATCTCCATGCGGAACAGGTCATCGAGCGAGAGGATATCAGTCATGGTACTCCACCGTGATCTCTACATTGTCCCAGTCGGTGAACGGTAGCCACGGCTTGAAGACTGCGGTCGGCTCGATAACGCCGTCCTGCAATTCGTCCGGGGCCGCGTACCGTACCGGCTGAAGCGCTACCCTAGCGACGGATACCGCGTCGGGGTTAGCGGGGTCGATTCCTACGACGGCGAGTATGAACGGGTGCTCGGGGTGGTCGGGCTCTTCGGGCCTGCGGCGAGACCATCCTACTGACATTTTGGCTCCTAGAAATGAAGGAACCCCGCCTGGCGATTCTTCGGGAGGTTGTGCATAGTCGGGGACAGGGGGTCGAAGTCCATCCCACGCGCATTCAGAGAGCCTCACCGTCAATACCAGACGGGGTTCCGCTTGTTCGCGGACGCCCCTAGCGGTAGGGTGCTAGGGGCGTCCGCTCGACTGCACTAGTAAGGCGCAGCGCCGCTCGCCTCAGCGGACTTGCCGCCGCGACGAGACCGGCGCGGAGCTGCCGGCTCTTCGGCTTCGGTTTCTGCTACCTTACCCTTTGGCGCAGCCGCGCCTCGACGTGACCGACGCGCGGGCTTGGCGGGCTCGGGCTCGGGCTCGGGCTCCACGTCCTCGTCGTCAACGTCCTCGTCATCGATGTCCTCGGGCTCGTCGTCATCCTCGGGCTCGGGGTCGGGAGCGGGCTTGCCCTTGCCGCGCCTGCTGCGCGGGGCCGGTGCCTCTTCGGCCTCTGCAGCTCGCCGCGAGGCGCGACCGCTGCGACGCGGGGCTGGGGCCTCTTCCTCATCATCTTCCTCGGGCTCGCGGTTCTTGCGGTTGCGCGGGTCCTCGGCCCAGTAGGTGGACCGCTGGAAGTCCATGCGGACGGAGCCGCCGAGGGACACGCCCTTGCGGAACGATTCCTCGTCATAGTCCTCGGGCAGTTCGCCCTCGTACACCTCGTCGATCAGGAAGTCGGCGAACGCCTCCATCGTGGTCGTGATGTCCTTGTCGGCGTAGGCGGTGTAGTCCTTCTCACCGTTGGACGCGGCCTTGGTCTCCTCGACCTCAGGCTCGGGCTCGGGGTCGCGCTGACGACGGCGAGTGGTGGTCTGGGCGGCACGGGCTCGTGCTGGCATCTTTCCTCCTAGTGGGTTATTCTGCCTTACCGGGAGTATAGCGTACGCTCTGGCAGAACGCTATACCTATTCGTAGAAATCTTCAGGGGCCTTGCCCAAGAGCTGTGATGCTCTCTTGAGGTATCCGGCCTTCGGGACAGCGATCCCGGCCATCCAGCGAGCTACAGCCTCGTGACTGGCGCCCATCTCATTGGCCAGCTCCAGGGGCGACATTCCCTCGCCGCCTCGCGCATCCTGCAGCGCCTCGATGAACAGCCAGAACGAGAACTGCGGCTCACCTCCCTCACCCACTTGGCGATGGCCCTTCCTAGTTGTGGTTGGCACGGTCATTCACCTCCCTCCTCATCATCTTTCTTCTTGTCCTCTTCGCCCTTCAGCCATTCCTCCAGCTCATCGCCGATGGACGAGGGATCAGTGACCGCAGGCATCTGGCCGATGGCCTGGCGGTAGTCTTCGGGGTCCTTGGAGATGTCGTCGAGCAACGGCACCTGGTATAGCTCCGCGATCTGGAGCAAGTGCGAGTGGGAGAGCGAGAACACGTCGCCGATGGCGATGATCCCGGCAACCCGCGCGTACCGGGCGCGGTAGCCTTGCGTTGCGGGGATAACCTTGCCGCCCATCTCGACAATGCCGAGCACCGGACCCCGGATGGCCACGCCCATGTACTGCTCGTTGCCGAGGTAGCTGTTGATGACCTTGATCTCGGTCGTCGCGTAGATACCGCACGAGCATTCCTTGGACGGAATCTTGCCGTGATCGGGGTTCGCCTCTGCAGCCGCGCCCTTGACGCCGCAGTGCGCCATAAGCGGTTCCGCGATCGGCCATCCGTTCTGGCCCTCTTCGTCTGCCAGGTGGCGATGTATCCATCCGATCTTGCGGACGCCTTGCTGGCCGGAGCCTCCGGCCTTGCCCGTGAGGTTAGGCGCGTTGATGCTGAGCAGCCTGTTGCTCTCGCTCAGCCTCCAGGTACGGAACGCGAGGAAGGTCTGCGGTACGTCCGGCACCGGAGTGCCGTCCGACAGGATGTCGTCGCCGATGTGGTCAGCCATTGTCAGCCAGCTCCATCTTCTCGATCTTGCCCTCGCTCGTGTGGAAGTGCAGGTGGCGAGCGTGAGCAGGCTCCTTAACGGGCTCGACCTGCGGGGAGGGCTCGTGTACCGGCTGCTTGCCGGGCGCGAGAGGCATCGGAACCTCAATTGCTTCTTCTTCTTCGCCTATGTTCACGGTCTTGTCCTTATTCCTTAGTTTCCTTAGTAGGTTTGTCGAGGCGGTCGTACTAAGTTAACGAACTAATTACTGCACGGTACTCGACTCGGGGCTTGCCCTTATTCCCCGTCCGTATAGTCCGCTTCTGCACGAGCCCCTGCTCTTCGAGGTCATCGAGGATCGGCGTACCCGGCGTGTTGTTGCTGAGCACGTCGTTCGTGATCTCGACGATTGACGCCCAGGCGTCATCCTCGTCTCCCGACAGTTCCGCGTCCCGCGTCAGTTCCAGCAGGAAGTCGAACACCTTGCCCTCTTGGAGCGGGCTGATCTTCGGCTTGGGATCGTCGGGGACAGAGAAGATACGCCGCGCCGAGAACATGCAGAACTCGGTAAGCGCCATCGCTGCCTTGATGTGCGGCCAGTCTATCTCGCTTGCCCCGTCCGCGAGCGCGTAGAGTAGGGCGAGACGGACAACGTGCGTCTGGGCTCGGGCCGTGTAGCGCTCGTAGTCCTCGCCTACAGCGTCGGCGATGTCCTCGATTGCAGGCTCGATCTCATCCTTCCACCGTTCCGCGACGTCATCGGCGATCGGGAACTTGGTCTTGGGAGCGACGCCCCGCAGCTCTGCCAGTGCAGCGGTGATCGGCCCGCATGTTAGCAGTATGCTATCCCACGCGTGCCCGATCGCTTCCTTGACCTCATCGGCTAGGTTGATCTCGCTCTCGTCAACCTTGAACGGATCGGTTCTTGTCTTACGCGCGGGGGCGGAGTAGAAATAGAGCATCCTGCTTTCGAGCCCGCCCGACATCTTCATCAGGGCGAGTAGCTCGCCCGGAGTGATCATGCCGATGATGCTGATCATGTGCTGCGTTGAGATCAGCGGTGGCTGCTTGACCCGCCTTGCGGCTAGCGTCTCGCCGTCGTACGCGGTACGCATCCGCGAGGCGAACTTGCGCTGAGCCGACATCGCTGCAATGAACCGGGCGAACTCAGTCTCCAGGATCAGCAGTCTCGGGTCACCGTTCGGGCTGTCCGCGACGGCCTCGATCATTGCCTCAGACGACTGGAGCCCGGACTCGATCCGGTTTGCTGACCACTCTGGCTCAGCCTGACCGAACAGCTTCTTGACTGCGTTCCACGCCGTACCCTTACGGCCGCGAGCCCACTTGCCGACGATCAGTGTGAACAGCAGTCCAGGCTCGTCGTGGCCGTAGAACATGACGTGCGGCTGCCTGCCTATCGCGTTGCCGAAGCTCGTCATGAACATACCGAGAATCGAAGCCGGGTCAGCCCCGGTTGATTCGGCGAGCTTCAGCGCGACCCTGCCTGGAAGACCGTACAGCGCGTCGTCCGGTAGTACCGGCCGCAGAAGCTCGTCTCTTGATGTTGGCACTCGCCCTCCTTCCCTCTTGCCTATTTCGTTCGTTAAGTTAGTACCCTAAGTCTACCGTACTTTAGGCCGAAAGTCGAATCGTCCGACCAGGTATTTTCCGGCGACCTATGGGTGCCATTGCGGAAAAGCGAAGACCAGGATAAGGAGCGCCGCGACCGCGCATGCTGCAGCGACGAGGCCGAGGATGCTTGGCCATAGCTTTGCGGTGGGTCCGTGCTTCCCCATTATGCTGCCTCTTCCATGCGTGCGTCTCGTGCATCGAGCAGCTCATCCAGGGCCTCAGGCTTGCCCGCTAGTAGCGCTGCAAGCTGCTCGCTTGTCATGCCTGCGATGTCCTGCTCGATAGTACCCGCCGCGCGGAGCCGGTATACTGTTGTCTGGTTGCGCTTGGCTAGGTTCTGGATGCGGTTCTCGGTCTGCTCAATGATGTGAGCTGACCATGGCTCGTCTGTGAGCACGATCTCGTCGGCAGAGCTGAGGTCGATAGCCTCGCCGCCCGCGAACATGTTGATGATGCAGACACGTGGTCCATTCTTCTGCATGAACAGGTCCTGCACGTCGAGCCGTCGCTGGTCGCTTGTCTCGCCAGTTATTGTGACGACTTCCCATCCTGCCTTGCGGATGTGCTTGGCGTAGAACTTGACGAACTTCGTGAACTGTGAGGCTATGACGACCTTGCCGTCTAGCGCTTCGCGTTCGGCTAGGAAGTCAAGTATCCACTCCAGCTTGATGCTTGGGACCTCCGGGTAGAACTGGTCGAGTCGCCAGGTGCCGTAGGCCGAGCTGAACTGCTTGAGCCTGGTCAGCTCTGCGAGCACGCCGTTGGCCGTGAGCCGCCTGCCGTTCGCGAGTGTTGTCAGGCCCATCTGCTCCATCTGGAGATACGCCTTGCCCTGACGTGTCGGCATACCGCTCTCAGTGACCATGTCAAGGTAGATACCGACAGGCCCGTCGGGGTGGCCGGGCGGATGTGTGCCAGCATACTCGACCGGCTTGAGATAGGGCGCGACCTCGGCCTTGGTCCGCGCGAGGTAGTAGGGCCGGAGCATGTCGCGGAACTTGACCTCGTCCTTGAGCTTCTTGCCGATGACCTTGGCGCCTTGGAATCCTGTAGGTGTAGTGCCCCAGTGCTCTTCTGCGAATCGCCAGAAGCTAGAGAAGATGTCGGGCCATAGCCAGTTGAGCGTGCCCCACGCCTTGAGGTTGCTACTGCGGAACGGGGTGCCCGAGCTAGCTACCTTGATCGTGTTCGCATGGAACGGCAGCTTCATTGCGCCGAGCCTGATCTGCGAGATGCCTCCGCTGATGACGTGCTTGGTAGTCGCCAGGGCGTGATGGCTCTCGTCGAGGATGATCATGTCGAATGGCTTGCTGAACAGGCCAGGGAACTCTGGGTACTCAACGCTGTCGTGCGGATGGCTCTTGTAGCAGCCGCCCTTGTGGGCGGGACGCTGTGCGCGCTCTGGCCAGCCGATGACTCCTTTGATCTTGGGGACGGGGTTACGCTTGCCCTTGACCTTGACCCATTCGTCGGCCTCATCCGGTCGCAGCTTGCAACGGTACATGCGACGGACGCGCATCATCTCCTTGTTGATGATGAGAAAGCGCGGGCCTGGTGTCTTGTGGAACTGCCTGATGGTCAGCTCTCGCTTCGCATGATCGCCTTGCGCAACGAATGCCTCTTCGCCGACCAGTTCCTTGATCTTGCGATACCAGACGCTGCGTACTGCAGTGCGAGGGCAGGCGATGAGGACTGCCTCTGACCCGGACTCGATGGCTGCTGCGAGCGCCTGGTACGTTTTGCCTAGCCTGGGTTCGTCGCCGAGGCACACGCGCTTGCCCGCAATGATGAACGCTGCGCCCTCTATCTGGTATGGGCGCGCTAGCAGAGCATTCCATAGCTCGGGCGCGTCCGCGCGCACGGTAGGCAGGTCTACATCCGCGCCGCCCGCGCGGAGTTCTTCAAGCGACTCTTCAGTGCGCCTGTTGTCCCATGCCCATTCCGTCAGCTCGGGGCCGATGTCGAGGCTATCCTCAAACACTTCCCTGAACCGCCTGCAGGTGTACATGGTGAGCGGGTAGCTCCAGAACCGGAACCGCTCGGGGAAGACAGTGCGATCCCAGACGGCGCTTGACCCTGGCACGCGGGTGCGAGCGTCTCTGCCGAACGGAAAGGGGATGACCGCTGCTATACGGTCATCGCCCCACCGCTCGATTTTGACCTTGGCCCTGGTCATGTCACCGAACCTTTTGGGTCACAGTCTTGTTGACAAGGTCGACCTCGAAGACGACACGGCCCGCGCCTAGCAGAGATTCGAGAGCCATCTCGTGAGTGATGTCTGTGTTGACGATCGACTTCTCTGTCTCGCCCGCGAGCGGGTGTACGACGAACCAGTCGTAATGGCCGTCGCCGTCGCCAGCGCCGTGGCTGATGTGGAGTATCATACCGTGTCGCCTCCCCTTGCCTCGTGCTGGTGGTCCATTGGGAGATGGCTGTCGCTCGGGTCGTCGTCCCAGGGCCAGTACCATTTGCCCGTCAGACTCTTTCGGGCATAGCAGTGCTTGCACTGAGGGTCTGGGTGCCCTGGGAACGGATCATCAATCATCAGGACTCTACGTCATCGAGAACGGTGACTGCCTCATCGGTCATGAGGACAGTGCCGACGCCCTTGGCGCCGAGTGCCTCAACTACCGTGTCCATGAGGCCGAGGTAACCCATGTAGTCCTCAGTCTCGATGTCCTGGCCGTTGAAGAGCAGACGGCTCGGGTCGCTGCCGATGCCATGGTTCCATGACAGGGTCAGCTTCCGATCTGAGTTGACATCATCGATGACGAAGATGTCACCAGCCTGACGAGTGACCTTGATGGTGACGTCCTCTTCATCGATGGGCCAGATGATGTCCAGCTCCTTGTCCTGCTCATGGTCATGGCGGTAGACCATAGCGCCGAGGCGGTAGCCGTCCATGTACGCCTCGTGGCGCTGGTCGGCCTGGTCGTGAGCTGGGGTCGGCTCGCTGCCGGCCTCGCCGTCCTTGTAGCCACGGTCGCGGGCCTCGGTGTTTGACTCGTTGTTAGTCATCTGCGTCCTCATCATGGTAGGTTGCGTTGAGGGCGTCCCAGTCTTCGCCCTTGCCGTTCTGGTAGGCGCAGTGCCGCCCCATGTTGAGGATGCGGCTCGCCTTCTTGGTCAGATGCTTGTTACACTTCCAGCAGTGCTTTAGCCTGGTCGCGTAGAGCATACCGGCGTCCTCGACACCGAAGTCAAGGATGGCGTTGATTGCCTGGACTGCGAACTTGCCTCGGCAGGGCTGGTCGACGTGACCGCCGACAACTTGGTCGATGAACGTCCAGCCCGCGTACGGGCCGGTGCCCTTCTTGACCTTGACCCAGAAGAACTTCAGCTCTTCCTTGCCGGTCCAGTCAGGCACGGCGTAGTAGCCGGGCGCGCAGTCAGGGAGTCTTTGAGTAGGGCGCTTGACGCTGCCCGGAGCGGTTCTGGCCCTGGGGTCATGGAGGACGCCATCAGGGAGGGAGTAGGGCTTGCTTGAGGACTTGAGACGCCGCGCGTCGATCAGGCCCGCAAGTATCTTCTTGCCGTCCTGCCAGGGGATAGTCTCTGGGGTCATGTCATTGGTGAGCACGAGCCCGAACTGCCTCAGCAGATCGCCAAGGAACTTCTGCGCGCCCGACCGCATGTGCTCGGTCTGCGCGTCGACATCCTCCTTGAGGAAGTCGGGTGTAGCGGGGCTGTCGTCGCCCCTTGCCTGCCTCTTGCGCTCGGCACACTCGCGTCCTTCCGCGAACGTGTCATGTCGCTCTCGACAATGGCCGCATTTGAATGCCATTTCGTCTCTTCTCGCCTGGTACTTCCGCCGGTCCCGTTGACCAGCCTCGCGGGCGCGTCCCGCTAGCGTCTAGTATACCGTACGTTCGGACCGTTTAGGTCGTTTTATGCTAAGGTAAGTTCCTGCCTCGCTGTAGTCGCGAGGTCGATAATCTCGTCAAGCAGGCGGGCGGCCACCTTGCCGTTCTGTTCTGAATCCCATCTGCCTGAGTTGAAGTGGTCACGTGTGCCGGCGCGGAGCTTGCGATTCTTCTCGTGTATCCCGCGCAGCAGGATGAGGATTTGAGTCTTGTTCATTCCGGGCCTAGTTCCTTGCCCATGTCCCTGTAGTACTGTTCGAGCTGTTCATGGATGTGGGTGCCGAACTCAACTGTCGGCACATCCTCTTCCATGTCCCAGGTTCGGGAGTCACGCTTGCGTAGGCTACGGGCGAGCCAGCGCATCGGTAGCTCTGCTAGCCAGGCCCAGCACCAGAGCTTGTGCGTCGCGATCGGACGCCTGCCTCTAACGCTGGGCACTCGGTGACCTCCGCAGGTAATGCAGCGAGGTGGAGGCCGCCACATGACGTGGATGTCGTCGTTGTGCCATTCCGGGTCCTCGCTCTTAGACATAACTCCCTCTTCATGTCTCGGTCTGTCTCATCGACGTAGCGCTTGCTGGGGTCGCGCTCGACCTCTTCCAGCCTGACGATGTTCCGCGCATCGAGCATCTGCGTGCCGCCGAACTGGTCATCGGTTGAGCGATCCGGGCCGCGTGCGTTGAAGGTGAGCTGGTACTTGAAGTCGCTGGGGCCCTGGCCGAGGAACTGCATGCGACCGCGGTGCGCGTATTTCTGCTGGCTGGTCCGGGTCCAGATGATGTACTCGTGATCCTTGACGAGTGTGTACGGACCCCACTTGGTGAAGTCGGCCGAGACGTGAGCCTTGCGGCAGATCGGGCACGGCAGGTCGAACTTGACCATGCCCTCTCCGCTCTGACGTTCCAGCCACTCTGCCAGCGCTGACTTTTCCCGGTGTTGTGCGACCGGCACGATGCCGTCGTCCAGCCACTCCTTGAATGACTCGGTGTGACGAGGAATGCCTATCGGTGGCGCCAGCTCTCGCATCGTGAGCGGCGTGTAGCTGGTCACGTTGCTGATCGCTACAAGGTCGATGCCTACGTCGAGTGGCACTGGCGTCGGCAGGTGCGTGACGCGGAGTATGGTACGGCCCCAGCCGTCCTTGAACGTGGCGACCCCGTTCTCATGGTCGATGATAAGCTCACCATTCATCATGGTCTGGCTCTCGATAATGACTTCGTCAGGCATGTTGATCCTATCCTGCTATTGCTGCGGTTATTTGACAGATGACCCAGCCGACGATGAGGCCGGTGGTGTTGGGGGATACTGCGAACGCTACGACGCCAGCCCAGTAGCCGAGGGCGGCCCACTTTTGACAGTGGCCGTCCATGCTAGAACCTAGCGGACTGGATCTGCTTGTCGGTCATCTGTGTCTGTCTGATGTACTGAGCGAGGGCGTGCTGGATGATCGACATGACATCCTCGACCACGCCGTAGTTCGTTGCCGGGATGGTGATGGTTACGTTGGCCAGGTTCGCGTCCTTGATGGTGACGGCCTCGCCGCCGACGATGGCGATGGAGACCATGCCTAGCTCTTTGGCTGCCTGGAGGCCGCGGATGATGTTCTTGCTCTCGCCGGATACGGAGAACACGACGAACACGTCACCCTTGACGCCGAACTGTTCGAGCTGCCAAGAGAACACGGCGTCATAGCCGATGTCGTTGGCGAGTGCCGTGGAGAGTACGTTGTTCGCCGCAAGGCTGTGCACGTTATGGAACAGCGTGTCGGTCGCGGCCATGTGCTTGGCGTGATCGGTCGCCATGTGGTCCGCGATAGCTGCAGCTCCGCCGTTGCCGGCGACCCAGACTGCGGAGCCATCGCTGTACGCCTTGTACAGGTGCTCGACTGCCAGCTCGACCTCGAACTTGTTGACCTGGCTGAGCGTGGAGGTGATCTCGTCGGAGTAGTGCTGGAAGAAGCTGATGACACCTGAGTACCGCATGGTCGGGAACTCGCTGTGAGACATACCCGTGATCCTCTCGATGATGTAGGTTGCTGCGTCACCTAGTGATTTGAATGATACGGTCTGTTCGTTAGCGTAGTGGTAGAACGGTATAGGCTCCGCGCCGAGGTAGATTGCCGTGGCTCCGATCCGGCGCGCCATCTCGACATCGGTAGGCCGGTCTCCAACGACGAAGCATTGCGTGAGGTCGAGGCTGAGACTCCGCGCTGCTGCGCGTGCCATACCAGCGTTCGGCTTGTGCCAGATGTCGTTGCCCCTGTACTTGTCCGTGTTAGCGTCCGGGTGGTACGGACTGTACAGGAACAGGTCGATCCAGGCGTTCTGCTGCGCTAGTATGCGCTGGATGTAGCTATGAACCTCCATGACATTGTCTTCTGGATAGAAGCCGCGAGCTACGCCGCCTTGGTTCGTGACAATGGCGACGGGGATGCCTGCCTCGTTGAAGCGCCTAATTGCCTCGATGGCGCCTGGGATGAACTGGACACGCTCGATGTGGCCGACGTAGTGATAGTCGACAATGATCGTGCCGTCGCGGTCGAGCAGGACGCCCGCCCTAGGGGCTGTCGACATTCACGTACTCCTGAATCTCAGCGATCGGGCCGTGGTTGGTCGTGTCTCCGATGAAGAGCGGCTCATCACTCTCGATGGCCGCGTCGAGAGCATTGATGACAGCCTGGTCCGCGACCGTGACGAGATATATCTTCATGCGGGTGGATCTCCTTGGCGGTCTGTTCCACGGCATTTCGTCGGCGGGGGCTCGTTGCGTACGAGATGGAGATACCATAGGAAGGTGTAGAAGTCCTCGCCTAGGTGGTGTGCTATCCACCAGTCCAACCTCTTGGGGAGCAAGGGGACGCCTCCTGTATTCGCGTCGGACGAAGAAGATTATGGTGAGGACAAGTGCTACGGCGAGGACCATGGCCCACGCCGGCCAGTCAGGTTGCATCAGAGTCTCTCTTCACCCGTGCCGAATACCTCTGGCTTGTTGAGGACTGGGACCTCGCTCAGCTCCCATTCGGGATGGGAGGCCACTGTGTCTGCGAATGTCTGGGCTTCGTCTTCACTCTCGAACGGGCCGAAGTGATGGAGCCCGGCATCCTTGATCTGCCTGTCTACCTTGTACGCCGTGACGACGTACGGTCCGTAGATGTCCATAAGTAAACCCACTTGAATAGTCGCCATTGGAAGTGTTCGCATACGCCAGGGTCGCACGTCGAGCACTCTAGGTATAGCCTGTTGCTCCTGGAGCGGTAGTGACGGTGAGGAGAGCGCGCGTGACCGCAGCAGCACTTGCGATTGTCTAGCCACCAGTCACGGACCACGCTCATCTTCACTCCTTAGGCTTGGACTTCTCTGACTTGGGCGGGAACTCGAATTCACCGGCCATGCTGATGAGTCGGTAGTGCAGCTTGCCGGTAGGCTTGGCTGTGACGTCCGCCCAGTGCGCTTGGAGCAGCTCCATGGAGTCGAACTCTTCGCCACAGATGCACTTGAAGTCCTCTTCAGTCAGACCCATTGGTAGCTTCCTCCTTGACCTCGACCTGGAACAAGCCGGGCACGATGTGGGCGTCGAGCAGCGTCTTGTAGCTGGCCTCGCTGAGGTAGAGATAGCGGTAGCCAGATGGGCCCTCACTGGTCAGGGCAAACGATGAGCCGTTAGGGCAGCCGACGCCGCCACGCATCAGCATGGTGACGATGCCCTCGATCGAGTGGAGAGGACCACGTATGAGGTAGGGGAACACTTCGGGCAGTGCTACCATGTATGGACGGACCATCAGTACTGCCCCTTGCGCGGGCTGCGGGACTCTCCGTATGCATGTGAGTGTCCGTGCTCCGGGCACCTGACCGTCTGTGCATTAGGCGGCATGTTCCAGAACCAGTTGCCGAACCGGATGCCGTCGAGGACGAGGCCGACCAGGTGCATGATCGCTGTGTCCTCGTTGTCGGTGTCAGCAAGGATGTCGACGTACGTCTCATCGACTTGCTGCTGCTGCCCTGGCGTGTGGGCGTAGCTCCTGAGCAGCCTGTGTGCCTGGTCTGTCTTATCCGTATGGAGCATCTCTGTTGTCTGCCTTCCGTTCGCGCGTCCGTACGTTAAGTATAACCGACGCGGGGAGCGACGGGAACCCCGCTTTGCAGGGCGCGTCCGGGCCTGGGCTGGTCCCCATGCGGAGTCGCGGAGCTGAGTGTCTTCGCGGCAGCGTCGAAGGAAGGTCACGACATGGCGTGTGCTATCCTTCATGTGGTCCGGGCCTGGCTTGTATAGGTTCCAGAGCTTCAGGCGAGAGTCCGGTGCCGTCTCCATTGCCTGGGATGGCGTCTGCCAGAAGAAGGGGCAGAGGACGTAGTGAGTCTCAACGCAGAAGGCGATACGGTCGCCAACATGGACGGGGCTGAGGTACTCTTCGCTAGTGATTGGCTTGGCCGGATAGAATGACTCGACGACCAGTGCGAGCGGGAAGAACTCGCGTGTAGCATCCACAATTTCGAGGGCCTGAGAGGCGTAATTGCCGGACACTTCGAACATCTCGAAGTAGCTGCGATGGTACGGGCTGTTCCCGTACATGGAGAGATAGGGTACACCGATAATGGTGACCCCGGAAGTGAAGCCTGGGTCGACGCCCATGACGTATATGCTGTTGCTCACAATGCCTGCCTTCATCGTGGTCTAGCGTAGCGGCCCCGTCCGTAGTAGGCTAGGGAGGTTACGTCCGTTCGCCCGAATGAGACATGACCAAACCAGCTTGCTGGTCCAGGCCTCAATTGCGACCTGGGCCCACCAGGGGAACGCGACACCTGGTGGGCCCTACGGTGCAGTCGCGCGGAAGGCAGGGTCCGGCAGACTGGGCAACCTACTAAGGAGGGGTGCCACTACCGTGATTCTACCCTACTTTCGAGTAGCGCGCTACCCGGAGTTTTCCGGGGCCGGGGTCAGGGCTGTGAGGGCAGCTCTGCAAACAAGGAGATAACTGAATGAGCCTCGAAGAAAGGACAGGTCCGTACGGACAAGCCGCGCTTAGGTACGTGAAGGCAGGATGGCCTGAAGCGCTGCCCATCTGGAAGGGCGGAGTCAGGGACAAGCAGCCTATGGTACGCGGGTATCACGGGCGCGAAGGTGTCTGGCCTGACGACACGACGAACAGGATGTGGGCTAACAGGTATGCCCGATCCAACATAGCTCTCAGGCTGCCGCGGTGGATCGTGGGCCTGGATGTAGACGAGTACGACGACAAGTATGGCGGCGATTCGCTAGGCGATCTGCAGGATAAGCTGGGCCCGCTACCTGGGACGTTCGTATCGACCTCGCGGACGGACGGCGTGAGCGGTATCCGGCTGTTCATCGTGCCGGGTGATTATGTGTCGTGTGCGTGGCCGTCTCAGGCTGCGGTCGACATCGACATGATCACCTGGTATGAGCGGTATGTGATCTGCTCGCCGTCGGTACATCGCAATGGCGGGCAGTACCGCTGGTACAGGCAAGTCGATACGTTCAAGGAAATGCGCGCATTCGACAAGCTGCCTACTCCGCAGCATATGTCGGTACTGCCTACTGAGTGGTGCGACTACCTCACCGGGCTGGCCGGCGGAGACAACGAGCGATGGAATGAGAGCAGCTTCGATGGCTCCGCGCGCCAGTGGCTGATCGACTATGGGGTCGGCGAGCCGTGCAGGTATGTTGAGTCGATCGGCGTGCGGGTCCTGGACGGCATGAGCAATGGCGGCTCGATGCATGAGGCGGCCAAGCTAGGCATCGCTCAGCTGGTAAAGGCTGCGGCCGAAGGGCATGTCGGCATCAACGCTGCACTCGCTCCGATGCGAGAGCTGTTCATCTATAAGCTCGGTCAGCGTGGCGCGGGTCAGCGCCGACGCGGGGAAGGCAAGGCGGTGCAGGAGTGGCGCTCGCTGGTGACAGGAGCGGTGGCGAGGTATGGGGGTGAGGTAGCCGCAGAGGATGAGGTCTGCGATGAGTTGGAGGGCTTCTGATGCCGCCCCCTAAGATGCACGCCGTCCAGGCCGAGGACTCCATCATCGAGCGTGCCAAGCGGCGTCGGCGTAAGCCAGCCAAGCTGCATTCTATGCAGGCTGCATTCGACGGCAAGAAGAAGCGTGAAGAGCCTGTATTCGGTATGCGCGAAGACAAGCAGTTCATGTTCTATGCCGGCAAGGAGAATGCTATCTATGGCGCGACCGAGGCGGGCAAGGACATGCTGCTCGCAGAGACAGTGTCGCAAGCGCTAGACTTCGGGCACTCTGTGTGCTGGATCGACTTTGAGGAAGGCGACGAGATAGACATCGCCAGCCGTCTCAGGGAGATGGGTGCCGACAGGGATGCCGTCTGTGACCAATGGCTGTTCAGGTTCTCGACTCCAGAGGATGTCGACGCAGCGCAGGACTCGGTGTGGGATGCGGTCGAGCATCGGTGCGACCTTGTCATATTCAATGGGCTCCAGTCCGCATACGGACTGTTCGGCTGGGAGCTATTCGACCCGAACTCACCTGTGATGTTCCGTCGTGCGCTCGTCGCGCCTCTGCTGAAGCGAGGCCGATGTGTGATCACAACCGACCATGTCACCAAGGTGAATGCTGATGCTAGGAACAATGGTTCTCGTTACGCGGCGGGCGGAATCGCTAAGCTCAACTGGGTCACTGGTGCGGCGTATATGCTAGAGGCTATTGATCCTATCATCCGTGGCGCTGTGGGTCGGTCGAGGATCATCCTGACTAAGGACAGGCCTGGCTTCGTCAAGTCAGAGTGCGCTCGCATCGAGCGCGACCCTACCGTGATGTATGCAGGTACTCTCGTCGTCAAGTCGACTGGAGACAAGGAGAATGGATTCAGTCTTCGCGTCGACGTTAAGCACCCAGAGCGTGGAAGCGTGGTGAAGGATAGAGCCAATGCGCGTCGCGAAGGCACTGAATACGAGGACGTTCCGCGTGCCGTTATCGACAAGGTGCTCGACATCTACCGTCGAGTCGGAAAGACAGGCGCTGCCAAGGCCGACATTGAGAAGGCATACAAGGGCGCAGGAGCGCGTCACGTCCGCGCCGCGATTCAGATACTCGTAGTGAACAACTGTCTAGTAAAGGCAGGCCAGTCTGGTAGTAGTAACATAGCTCCGCTACGCTATGCTAAGGACTATAATCCAGATGCCTAATAATCTATGTTGCCAAGCTCGTACGAAGCTCGTACGGTCCGAGGACCCATGCTCGTACGACCCGTACACCCATGCTCGTACGCCGGAAGCTCGTACCTCCCGAAGGGAGGTCGGTACGAGCGCCCTTTCCGGTACGAGCTGTATGGGTTACGGCAGCTCACTTGGCAAGTCGGAGGGGGAAGCTCGTACGGGGTTTACGCGGTTCGGAATAGTAGGATTGGCGCAAAATTATCGGAGGCAAGTTTTGACAATTCAGTTGCAGAAAGAATCCCGTGACGCGGGGTAGGATATACTCATGGCCGAACATCGCAGATTCCCATTCATATTCAAATCAGTACCTACGCCCGCGCGGAGGTCGGTACTGCTCGTCTCGCCCATTGAGGACGCATTCTGGCGTGCACACCAGAAGCTACGGCTACGACCTCTCAATGGACTGGTACATCAATACAAGGTCGGTCAGTATCGTCTCGACTTTGCTCTGCCCAGGCAAATGATAGGCATAGAGCTAGACGGCCATCGAACGCATAGCAGTACGCAGGCTATTGCGGCCGATCGTAGGCGGCAGCGTTGGCTAGAGGCCAATGGCTGGTATATCATCAGGTTCGGCGGCTTGGAGGTATTCCAAGATGTCGACGGATGCGTACGCGAGGCAGCTACGCTAGTGCAGAGGCAAAGGAGGCGGAGATGATTGAAATCGAAGAGCTGGCGATACCAATGAACATCTGCGAAGTGTGCGGTGAGTTCTTGCCGCACTACTGCGCGCCGATCATAGTCCGTAGCCGGCAGGTATTCAGCGGCAAGCGTTTGATCACGATTACGGACCGGAATGTCGACCGGTAGCTGGCGCAGAGTCCCGCTGCCGCCAAACTGGGGACAGATACGCGCGTTTGTGCTAACACGTGATCCGCAGTGCATGTGGGGCAGCCTCAAAGAAGATCAGGCAGAACCTGGGCGCTGTCCTAACCGCTCGACCGACGCGGATCACATAGGCGAGCCTTGGGACCATCGTGTAGAAGCCTTGCGCGGACTATGTGTTAATCACCACGCCACTCGATCAGGCCGTCAGGGAGCGGCAGGCAAGGCAGCTACGATGCGAACCCGCAAGCGTCCACAGGAACCACATCCAGGATACAGGAAGGGTATGTTATGTCACAGCCAGACCCAGAGCGCAACAGGGTAGTCTACGTCACCCAGGACAGCTCGAAGTGGGCAGTACTCGATGTCCCATTCGGCATGATAACGCCGCCGATCATCGAGATACATCAGCCGACCGTCGGAACAGACAAGTTCTACTACGCCGACTGCTATCAACTACGCATTCCGCCGGAGGCAGAGCAATGTGCATCGAAGGACTAGACCTCGGCTGGAACTGCAGGCTATGCGGCAAGCCGATCCTGTTCTGCTACGATTATGGCCCATCGTCTGTCTGCTGGCACAAGTACCCGGTCGACGCTGCACGATGTCTCGCCGCTACCCTGGCTCGACTACGGTCGACTACCCTCGATGATCCTCGCGTGCAGTAACGCTGGGATCGCGACTCGCCGGTCCGATCAGGCTTTTCTCCCAGACGTTAGGACTTCCGGCCGTGAGAGCGTTACGCTTAAAGCTCGTCCAGACGGAAGGCAGAAAAGTGGACAGAGCTAAGAAAGTGCTGGATGCACTAACCGGAGAGTTCCTGTGGGCGTGCATCCTCGTTCCCATCCTCGCAATCAGCTGGCTCGGTTTCTACACGATCGCTCGGGCGGTGGGCGTGCCGCCGATCTTCGCAGCCGGTATGTCTGCAGCGTTCGACGGCGTGGCGCTCTTCGCTGCACGAATCGGCCTGAAGCACCGGCGCAAGGGTTTCAGCGGATGGCTTGCACGAGCCACCGTTATCGCGTTCGCAGCCCTCGGCGCATTCGTGCAGAGCTTCCACAGCGACACCGCGCTCTGGGTGCACGAACACGCCTGGATCGTTTGGGCGACCGCGCCCGTCGCAGCCGTCCTCGCGTACGAGCTGCACCTAGGCTGGGTTCACCGGAAGCAGCTCATCAGGCACGGCTACGTTCACCCTTCGGCCAAGTCCGGGTACGGTCCTGCAACCTGGCTCCTACTCGGCGGCACGTTCAGGGAGTACCGCGATGGTCTTCGTGCACGAAGGGACTTCATCACCGAGGGCAACCTTGCACGCTTCAAGCTGGAGGAAGACGCTCAGCCCGTGCTCATGCCCGAGCCAGCGCCCAAGCCGCCCAAGCCTGAGAAGCCCAAGCCGCCGGCTCAGCCTCGCCCAGAGCCGCAGGGCCCACCCGGACCGCGCCTGCATTCGGTTTCTCGCACGCGTACCCGGCCCAAGTCCTCACGGCCTGCAGGTAGGCGTTCACGCCCGACGACCAAGAACATGGAGATAGCTGCATGGTGGGTCGAGCAAGGCGGCAAGCTTGGCCATAACGGTCGCATCCCCATCGATGGACTCCGAGCCTACAGGCGTGCACACCCGGAGTCGACCAGGCGTGCAGCTGCCTAGATTCTTGCAGTAGCGCTCGAACGACTTTTCGTATAGACTCGGGCGATACCCGGTACGGTGCCGGAACTACAGGAGGCAGGAACATGCCAGGGATGGACGCAGCCGTAGAGGCTGAGATGGTTACCAACGGTGGAGACGAGCGGGCCGCCAGGGCGCTCGTTGAGGAGAACACCGACAACGGTGCGGCCGTGATCATGGCCAAGCTGCAGGAAGCCACGAGGCCGCAGGTCGCCGCTGCATGAGGTCGAGTCATGTCTGGTGCAGCAAGGCGTGCAGAGCAAGCGCGGACTGAGAAAGCCCGTAAGTCTGCACAGGCCAAACGCGACAGGGACGCTGACAAGCAGCTCAAGGCCGGCAAGGTGACGCGTCATCGAGGTGGCGCGTCACCTCGTGCATCTGCTAGGCCAGAGAATGCTGGGCTTGGCCAGCGCGAGATAGATGCGCTTGAACGCGAAAACAACGGCAAGATAGGCAGCGGCAGGATCGCCATAACAGGACGTGCAATGCGCGCTAGAAGGGGCAGCTAGTGGAAGTCATACTCGACAAGGACACCGGACGTGTCTACGTAAAGCGTGAGCCGACACCTCCAGGCGTTGAGCCGCAGCACACTCATCAGTTCCGCAAGTTCGGCGTTACCCTGGTCTGGGATGGCCACGGCAACATGCTCGGCATCGAGTTCGACAGTGTGAACTCAGGTGAGATATCAACCATTCGCACCATTAGCAGCGAGGGCATGCAGCCTCGGCAAGGAGTGACGACAAGTGCCTAAGCTGAGCAGAGCGCTTCACGCGCTCGTAGCGTCAGGCGAAATGGACCGGCGCACGGCCAACCACCAGCAGTGGGAAGCCGACAACCCGCAAGGTGCGATCAAGGCCAGGGTCGGTGGCGGTCGCACCAGTGCAGCCAAGAAGGCACGCCAGGACACCAACAACGCCAAGCGTGACGCGGGCCAGCCCGCTACCGGCGGTAGGCGAGCAAGGAACAACCGCAGGGAGTACTGATGTCCAGATCAAGTCGCGGTGATGACCCGAATGCCAATAAGGTTCGGCATCGGCTTATCAACAAGCATGGCCTCCGCGCTGGCAAGAACGCTGCACTGCCCGAGGATGAGGGCCTTGGAGATCGTGAGCGAAAAGGTCTGGCCAAGGAGAACGGCAAGGCGTTTGGCATCCCTCATGCACACGGCGCGATCCGTGACCGCGTCAACGGCGACCTGCTCGGGCGTAAGGATACATAGTTAGGGCTGGCCCTACTAACTTAACGAACTAAATCATCATTGCAGGATTAACTTCGTTTAGTTAGTACGTCCGCCCCTTCGGACGGTACAAGCCCGGTCGGGGTGGTCGGCAGGTGCATAGAATCGTAGCGTCGGGGCCGAGCCCGGATGGAGGTGAGTCTGTTGTTCGACACCTGGACTTTCTCGGCGCAATGGGTCTGACAACTCAAGAGGTTGAAGCTGCAGCTGAGCAACGTACCGGCTGCACCAGGGGAGGCTCGCGCTGAGCCGTGCTTCCGGCAGGGGTCGGACCCCGGCCTCTCCACGTTGCTGCGGGGCCCCAGGTACCAGTGAGAAGCAGCATGGTAACCGCGGTTCGATTCCCGGCCACTGGTGCCGCAACGCAGAACGCCCCGACCTACCCGCATAGGCCGGGGCGTTCTTGCGTGCTGAGCTAGCGGATGAACAGACCGCCATATCCAGGCGAGGCAGCCACCGGAGGGCCATCGTCCCCGGAACCATTCTTGCCGACCCAGTCCATCACCAGTTCGGCGACGACGGGCGGTGCGTCGGTGATGATGACGCCGTCGTGCATGACAATGTTGTTCACGAAGCCGATCTGGAGCTTCACGGGTCCGCATCCGGGCGAACTGCCCAGGCTCACGTTGCCCGTGTCGCCATACACGCGTTCCACGATGAGGCTGACCAGATCGGTCATCTGCTGCTTGTTCATGGTTTTCTCCTAGTCGATCGTTGCGATGGGGTTTTCCGTACCGTGCTTGCCGTCGAGGTTGTCGAGGGCCTTGATGATGTCGCTGACGCTGAACCAGCGCTCCATGAAGCCTGAGCACCAGACGTACGCCTCGCGGATGTCATCGGTTTCGCTGAGGAAGCCGCCACCGTCGTGAGTGAACGCTCGCATCACCATAGTCAGCGGGTGGTCGGCGTCACGGCTGCCGAACTGGTACCAGTTCAGCTTGGAGTTGTTACTGACTCCTCGCATGAGGACGCCGATCAGGTCGGCCTGGTTGAGAGTCAGCGGTTGCTCGATGATATCGAGGTCACGTGATACCTTGGCGCTGCAGATCGGGCAGTCGACCGTGATGGTCTTCATTGTGCTTCCGCCTCCTGTGCCTTCGCCTCGCGCTGGACGATGCTGATGAAGTCGTCGTCGTCTCCCATACCACCGCCGTCAGCATTGACGCTGTACAGCGAGGCCAGCTGCGCCGCGATGAGCCGAAGCGCGGGATGCTTTCGCACTCCGTCCGTGCCGATCTGATGGTCCAGGAACGCCGACGCCGCGAACAGCGTACGCGCGACCGCGACCGGGTTGGCTGCACCGGGGTCAGCGATGCGCCATGCGTCGCGCCAGATTTCCGCCTCGTCGGTGTAGTTCTGGATGATGTGGCTCATTTGCCTTCTTCCTCCTGCCTTGCTGCCATCCATTCGGCAGCTAGTTCGCTGACCTTTACTTGCAGCGGGGCGTAGTCAGCCATCCATCCGGGCGGCTGATCAGTCACCAGCTTAGCTCGCTTTTGCCTGACTTGCTCCATCTCCTGTTCGATCTCTGCAGTGGACCTCATGGGGTGAGTGCCTCCAGCTTCATAACGAGTTCCGGGTCCATGACCTTTTTGACCTCGAACTTGTACCATGTCTGGTTGATCAGGATGAACATGACGTTCGCCCCGCCGATGTCTGCACGCTGTACGACCGGGAACGCGTGGTACTCGTTCACGACCTCGTTCGCCACGAAGAACGCTGCATCCTTAGCGTCGCCGACCTCGTGCTCGTTCATGGTGCCTCCTAATCTTCCGGGTCCATAGTGATTTGGATGATAGGACCGTCGATGTGCCATTCCCCGCCGAACGACCCGAATGTCTGCGGTGAGTACCAGGTGTTGTCTTCGATGATGAGTCTGTCAGTGTCGACCTGGTCCCAGAACTCGTCATCGATGGTAATGACGATGTATTTGCGGATGGCCTTGTCAGTGACCATCGTCTTTTCGCCGTCAGGCCCGTCTTCCATGTCTTCTGGGCTGAGGTCGTATGTTTTGAGGTATGGCTCGGTGTTCTGTCGAGGTATGTCCATCACATAGCTCCGTGGTGGCATACGAGCCGGTAGGTTTGCGTCGGGTCACGGTGAGGTTCTGCAATGGGGCCGAGCGCGACCACTCGACGCATGACGAAACTCATGCCCCATTCGTCGGTCTGGCAGATGCGCTTGGGGAGGTGCCTGCCGCAGTCATAGCACGGCATCTCGTCCGGCACCATCGCGAGGTCTGGGCCGAGCCGCTCAACGCGTTCTTCCATCCACGCGTAGTATGCATCCTCGGCCTTGCAGGCTTCGCACGTACGCGCGTGAACGCAGTCGGGGCATGGCGGTCCGAGCCAGTAGTCGTCGTCGTTCTCTTGCATCAAGGCAGCGTTGGCCGCCTCTTCCTCATAGTCGCGTTCGTCGTAGTGGCTCATGTCAGTACTCCACATTCTCGACCGGCACGCCGAGACGCTGCGCTACCTGCACGCGCGCCCTGTCCAAGACGTCCATGTCGTTCGCATGTGTCGCGTTGATCGGCTCGCTGATGACACAAATGTGCTCGATTACCACGAGCTTGCAAGCAGGGTCTCCCTCGCCGCTAGTGTTGGTCGGCACGATCGTCATAAAGAAGTGACGATCGCTCCTGCCGTTTGAGTCGGTGCTCATGTTGTTGCCTTCCGTACTTGTCGGATTTGATTCGTTCGGCCCTACGGTAATTATACCGTACGTTCGGACGTACGTCGACCGCACCGTGCAGTCGGGGCCGACCGGGAGGATGCACCTGGGCACCACCCCGACCGACCCTGCCCGCGCGGAGTCAGCTCTTCACCGTCAGCACGACGGATGTAACTGCCGCCACAACGAAGATACCCAGCGCTGCATAGCTACGGGCCGCTACAGCTAGCGCTATGCCAGAACCGAACACAGCATCCATGATGAAGATGATCACCATGCATTGTCTGTACGCCATGACCTTCTTATGCTCACGGCACATGCGCATGCTGAGTCCGCATATCTGGCATTCCCTCACCATGATGACTCCGCGTACACGGCGTACTTGCCGGTGTTGTACACGTCGACGAACATAGTCCTCCTTCCTCCACGGTACACGCTGACGACCGTGCCCCAGCTGTAGGTCTTTTCGTGCACCTCGAATGTCTCTTCGTCGCCGTCGCCGAGCACGCAGTTGTCACATACGCACCTGCAGGATCGTCCTGGGCATGGCTTGCCCTCGTGTTCACACATTGCTTGCCGCCTTCTCATCAATGCCGCACGTGCAGCGCTTGTTCAGGCCGCTACCCTGCAGCCCGCAGTCGGGAGCGTGTGCGGCCCCGGTGATGTCGTAGAACTCGCCCGCGATGCCGTCGAGCAGCAGCTGCATCGCCTTGGTCAGGCTGGGCTGAACCTTGCCCATTCTTGTGGCCATGTCGCGGTTCCACCCGACGAACACGTACCACTTCTTCGACTTCTTGTCCGAGCGGATGAACCACTCGTTGTTCGCCTTGAGCTGGTAGATCGTGTCAGAGAAGATCGGGTTCCACGTACCAACCCGCCCGTGTCTGAAGTTCTCGCCATACGGCGGGATTTGACCACTCATGATAGTTCCTCCTTGATTGCCGCGTCCACCTCGGCGTCTGCCGCGAGGACATCCTCAGTATTGCCGGTGAGCAGCGCCTCGCCGTACACGCGAAGCGCTGCATCGGTTCGTGCGCTCATGACTTGAGCCACTTGCTCTTGTCGTACGCGCCGCACCACGGGCAGTCCCCGTTGATGCGCATGTGTTCAGCGTGAGCTTCTGAGTACACATCGATGGTTGACATGATGTATAGGCAGCCAGCCTTCTGCATTTCTTCCTTGGTCGGCTGCGGCGGGTCTTGCTCCATCACACCTTCTCCAGACTTGACGCCGGAATGCTCAGCGTAGTGCTGTAGCGTCCGAGCCGACGGTAGAACCTGGGGTCGACCTCCACCATCAGGTCGCCGCGACGGTCTGCAATCCTCGTGCTGACGACGCCGGTGATACCGGACAGGTACTTCGGCTTGATGTTGATCACCCTGACCGCAGTACCTGGCACGAAGTCGATCTTGTTCTCTGCACCCTTCGCATCACGCAGGAAGGTGCGCCGTGCGACCGCTATCTCGATGATGGCGTCGAGCCCGTCATCCCAATAGCCAGCCTGGATGTCGTCGAAGATGCTCGCGCTTCCAAGAGCCATGTTGCATTCCTCCTTGTTCCTGCCTACCTGCCTAGTCGGTAAGCCTAGCCGGTGCCGCGTCCGAAAGCTAGCCGAGCGCGGGACCAGCTACGCTAGCCGCTAGCGATTGCGGCACGCCATGGCCATCGCGATGACCCATCCGATCACAGTCCAGCCCAGCAAGCCGTCGATGACCGCAACGCTGCCGACGTGAGGCACCTTCCTCCTTGCAGCCACAATTGTGGGCAGCCAGTACATCGCCACGCTCGCGACGGTTATCAGAAATCCGTACAGGGCTTCCATCATTCCTCCTGTTGCATCTCGCGCCTTCGGCGAGACTAGCCGGGAGCGGGACGGTGCATCCGAGCGCCACCCCGACCCCAGCTGGACTAGCCGACCTGCTTGACTTCCTGCACTCGATCGAGCGCTACGAACTCAAGGGTGCTGCCATCCTCAAGCCACCCCTCGACATCAGAGCCTTCTGGCTCCCAGCCGCTCATGGTCGTCACACGGACGCGGACTGTCATCTCCCATGTCTTGTCGTTGATGCTCATCGCGCACTCTCACATCCCCACACGAGCGCGTGCCACTGGTCCAGGTCCAGGTAGCAGTAGTGGCTGTTGGTGCCGAAGCTGAAGCCGTAGACACGATCGAAGTGGTCGATGGTGAACATGTGGCTAACCAGCAGGCCGATCGCCGCAACGATCAGAATCTCGATGGTGAGCGCAATGGCCGCGCGGGTTACCTCGCGCTTGCGACTCGGGATTGCTTGGACGGTCACTTCATGCCTCCAGTAGTATCTTGTTGAATGATTCCCGCGTACGCTCGTCACCCATCGGGCAACGCTCGCTGCACTCGACGGCATCAGGGTGCCAGTGCCCAGCGCGGGTTCGCGCGACCTCATCGAGGTAGTGCGCGGCATATGCACGGACATCCGGGTCTTCCGACCGCAGAGCCGCGATGATCTGAGTTATGACGCCTTGCCTCACAGTGATGCCCTCCTCATCTCTTCTGTCCAGTTGCTCTTGCCCAGCCGGTGCTTGACCCATATCTGCACGCGGTTGATGTCGCTCGCGGTGAGCGCCTCGCCATCGTCGTACCTGTCCAGGATTCCTTGCAGCTCATCTGCAGCCACCGGCAGATTCTTCTTGCGCAGGAACGGGATGGTGTTCGCGATAGCAGTACGCTCCGCGTCGTCGAACGCGACGATGAATACTCGCTTGATCTCCATGTTGTTACCCTCTCCTAATCTCTACGCAGCCGAGGCACTTGCAGCGCTTCCAGCTGTCGCTGTCCATGAACCCTTGCTTGACGTCGAAGACGAGCAGGCATTCGACGCCCTCATGCTTGTACTCGTTCGGCCGATCCATCGGGTCATACTGTTTCGTCACGACCGGAGTCATGTCGACCCGTAGTCGCGTATCTGACGGGAACCGTTCGCCCGTCCCGCTGCATTCCGATCGCAGCTCGCTACGGTGTACCGGGCGCGTCGTCCGCTTCGGGGCTGCAGCCTTACGAGCCGGGCGCGCTTCCGGCGCTGCAGCTTTCGCTACCCCAACCCCGGCTTGGGCTGCAGCTAGCGCGGCTTCCGCCTCAGCCAGCTCTGCAAGAGCTTTCGCAAGCTCTTCTTTCCGCGTCATCAGTTTCCTCCTCACCCTGCAAGGGCAGGCACTAGGCTGCCCCGCTTGGCTGCAGTTCGAGCTACCCGCTCGGCTATCTCTTGCACAGTTAGGAAGGCATCGTCCGATCGCGCGAGATTACAAGGACGGCAAGCAGGCACGATGTTGTCGCGTCGGTAGCTACCGCCCGGCACGATCCGGTCAGCTTCCACGATCCAGACGTTGAGTTCACGTCCACACTCCCAGAAGCACTTGACCTCGCTACCGTTGCCGCCGAACCCTGCTTCGGGAGATACCAACCACTCGCGCCGCTTCTTACGGTCGCCGTTGCTACCTCGCTTATCGCCTCCGGCCCTAGCCATCCTTGCTCCCTAGTCGCGATCGGTCGCCGTTCCGGCGTCCTATCGGACTAACGTCCGAACGGCCGAAAAAATTCCCGTTTTCTGACCTTCAGAGGGTAACGATTCAATAACGCGACGATACAATCGTCGATCTACCTCGACTAGGCTCGACTACATGCCTCTCAGGGCCTAAACTCGAACCTGGCCCAGCTAGATGTGGCGCGGATGTGCCTAGACGTGCTCCGGCTACGTGAACCCCGGAGGTACAACTCGACCTGCCTCGACGAGACTCAATAGCGCTTGATTAAACTCGACCGACCTCGATTTGCCTCGACTAAACTCGACTGCTCTCGATTAGGCTCGACCGGTCTCGACTGTAGTCGACTACCCTCAACCGTCGTCGATTGCGGTCGACTACTCGACTAGGGTCGACTACATCGCCGCGAGCTATCTATCTAGCAAACCGCCGGTCTAGTAGGAAATCAGTCGAGCGCCGTCGAGTGTAGTCGACTACCCCCAACCGTACTCGACTACAGTCGACCGTACTCGGGTGTAGTCGACCCCCGTCGACTGTAGTCGACCGTAGGCTTGACCCTCCGACCCTAGGCGAGGGTAGTTGAGGGACCTAACTTAAAAAAAAACGTCCTATCGGACGAAACGGGGAACGTACTAGCGTCCTAACGCGTTATACTTACGTAAGGGAGTTCGGGACGGCGCGGTACGGTCCGCGCGCCGGACTCCCGGTAGGGAGTTTTACCGTGAAAGACCTAACCCGCTACGCGACCGCCGACGCTACGCCTACGATGGAAGCGTTCGCCGACTTCCTTATCGCCGAAGTTTTCGGCGGTACCCTCCCGAAGGGAATAGACCTCGCGTCGTTCCGTAAGGGAGTTGCCCTCGGCGGATCGACCCGGATGGACTTCCAAAAGTCGGACGCGTGGAAGTCGGACCCGCGTAACTACCTCGCGAACGTGGAAGCGAACCGCGCGAAGGTCGCCGAAGAGCGGCTTGCTAAGGCCCGGACCGCTAAGGTTAAGGCCGAAGAGCGCGAGGCGGCCGCTATCGCGAAGCTAGAGGCGGCGGTTGCCGCCGCTAAGGCTAAGGCCGAAGCGCTCCGCGCGGACGACGCGGACGACGACGCGGACGACGACGACGACGCGGAAGCCGACGCGGCGTAACGAGTACCGACGCGCGGCCCCGACTTCGGTCGGGGCCGTTCGTTTATCCCCGCGTGTAGTCGACCGTACTCGACCGTACTCTAGAACGTTCGTTCTAACGGACGCCGTTTTTCGACCGTTCGATAGAACGTTCGTTCGATCGTACTAACGTTCGATACTCGACCCTACTCGACTACATGCTACCGTAGTTGACCCTAGTCGGGTGCCCTCTAGCGTACGCTACCGTAGTTGACCGTACTCGGGTACACTCTAGAGGACCCTACCGTAGTTGACCGTACTCTACTGCCCTCGACCGTACCCTACCCTAGCTGACTATACCCTAGTGTAGTCGACCCTACCCTACCGTACTTGACCCTAGCCTAGTGTATACGGGCGTACTCTACCGTACGCTACCCTACCCTAGTGTAGTCGACCCTAGTCTACCCTCCTTGACCCTACCCTACTGTACCCTACCCTAGTCGAGCCTAGCCTACCCTAGTCTACTGTACCCTACCCTAACCTACCCTAGTCGAGGCTAGACGGGTGTAGTCGAGGATAGGTGGGTGTAGGTGACTGTAGCTGGGTGTAGCCGAGTGTAGTCGACCCTCTATGACCCTAGTCGGGTGTAGTCGACCTCGGTCGAGTGTAGTCCAGTTCGTTAGGCTAACTAACTGTACTACGGTCGAGGGGAGGCGGGTGTAGTCGAGTGTAGTCGACCCTAGTTGAGGAGGGCCGAGTGTAGTCGACCCCGGTCGAGTGTAGTTGACCGTAGTCGAGAGCGGAGGACTGTAGTCGGTGGGGGTCGACCCCATTGCACCGGTGAACGCAGAC